>Ga0302319_10022498_pt1 | contig 11296 bp, 6 predicted proteins | sample Bog_T0_2_FD_203319 | JGI IMG/M metagenome (GOLD analysis project Ga0302319, IMG submission 203319) | Peat permafrost microbial communities from Stordalen Mire near Abisko, Sweden - Bog_T0_2 | ecosystem: Environmental > Terrestrial > Soil > Wetlands > Peat | place: Sweden: Abisko, Stordalen Mire...
CCACCGCCGCGACAGCGAGAAATCTATGAAATCATCTGCCCAAGGAGCTATCGGGGCTGCCCGCCCGAATCCCACCGTTCAGGCTCATTTCTGGATTGGAAAAGACTACCCGATTAAACCGGATTGGAAAGAGCGCAAACGGCGACTGAGGAAAAGGGGTATTAACCCCTGCCCCGCTTCAAAGCGTTCCGTTCCACAGCGGCGGCGGCGTTCTGCGCGGTAATGAGCGGGTAGCCTTCATCCCTGAGCTGGACCCGTTCATGGGCCTTTTCGCTGACTTCGGGGAGTTTTAAGGCAGTATCCTCGATGCTGAAACCCCAGTCGATGGCCGTCATGCACCATGTAAAGTCTGCCATACTGCGGTCGGGACCGCTGCCGTCCCGGCTGGGCGGCGCTCCGGCAAGCGAGCGGGCATAGTCCGGCCATACCTTCGCACGTGTCGGGGACTTCTGGCCGGTCCTGCTTTGCGGCGTCCTGGCGGTAAATGCCGTGGCTGCGACCTCCGGCTCCGGAGCAGCTACCAGTCCCATTGCCTCCAGCTGCTCCTTCGTCACGATACGGCCCGGTGCTGTGGCGGCAATTTTCACTGTCGGGAAATCAGGTTCGTATTTGCGTTTGTAGTTGGTGGTCCCTGCGACGCGGGTAGCGCCAGACGCAGAGTGGTCCGCCCCTGCCCCCTTACGAAGCCTGCGGGCAAAGTCTTTGGCATCCTCGGGGCCTTCGATGCCGGAGACGGCAACCCATGCCTGGTGATTGCCGGGGCTCGTCTGAAGCGTCAGGAATGCCGCCTCCCCTACTCTGCTTAGCCCTGCGGCGTCCAGGTCATCGAGCTGCACAAAGTGAACCGTGTCACTCAGAGGCCGGACAATGATGTTGTTCTGGCGAGCTGCTGCGCCGGGAAACAGTTTTGGCATTGAGGTCTTAACTTGCTCAAGGGACTGCCGGGGTCTGAAGCCGCGCTTAGCGCCTTCGATGTCGATATGAGTCAAATCGAAATGCGTCGCGCCTACATTGGCGAACGTATCAAGCATTCTTAAAGCTTCGTCGAGCTGCTGCACCATCCTTCCCCTTATGAAATTGGCCTTTGCTCTTTTGAAGGCAGGCCAATTACGCAAGGAGTCAGCAGACGATACCGATGAACAAAAAGATATGCAAGTCGTGCGTGTATTTGATTCGCTCGCATCCGCTCAGCGCCCCCGTGCTTCGTTTTCCGGTTGTCTGTTGAGTATGCGCAGAGTGTGCAGTCTATGGAGACTGTGTATCCAGTGGAGCAAATGGAGCTTGCGGAGACTGCCGAGATTCGCTAGGCTCCAACGCCATGAACATCACGCTTCTCGCAAAAAGAGGCTGCGGCGGCAAGACCCACGCGCTCACCCTGCTCTATCACCTGGCCAACACCAACAACGGCCCCAAGGCGAAAGAGTGGCAGGGTGTCTCCCGTCTGCTCCGGGTGGCGGGCATCAACGCAGTGCCGGCTGCGAGGGTCGCCGTCTTCGTCGGCACGGAGTTCGATGCAATCTCCGGCCGTGGCGGCAACGACGGAACGCCACTGCGCCAAACGCCCTGGGGAGAGATCGCCTTCCAGCTTGGCGGAGCGGATGCGCTGGCCATTCTCACCGAACACGAGCGCCAGGGTGTGGCGCCCGGCGGCGACGTGATTCGCGCCTTTCTGCCCACGAACCGGCCCGTCCTGATTCTGATGGACGAACTGATGAACTTCGTCAGCCGCAGCCGAAAAAGCGGCATCGGCGGCCAACTCTACGACTTTTTGCAGAGCCTGAGCGAAGAGGCGCACGGGCGCGACAACATGGTGCTGGCCGTCTCGATTCCGGCATCGGAACTGGAGATGAGCGCTGAGGCTCAATCTGACTACGAACGGTTCAAGAAGCTCCTCGACCGCGTCGGCAAAGCCGTCATCATGTCCGCCGATTCGGAGACCTCGGAGATCATCCGCCGCCGCATCTTCGCTCCCTTCAGGCTCATTCTTCAATTGGAAAAGACTGGCGGCGCTTGGCAGGACTGGCGGGCTTCCCCGGGACGGAAAGAACAAAGGCAAGAACAGGGCTGGCCTTTGTGGGGGCCCACCCTACCCAAAGGAGGGGTAGGATGGGGCACCCGGAGGCGTGGCCGGGATGGAAGAAGCAAAACCAAAGGGTGGGCCACCCGCCGCGTCGCCTCTGCTGCCTGGTTTGCGCTTTACTGGTCGTTTTCGACGAAGATCCCTCCAGGGCCGGGACTGCCGGTCACGTTGGTGTAGCCCGGCAATACGGCGGTATGGTTGGCCAGTTGAGTTGCGGTGTAGTCGAAGACGCCTCCGGTTTCCGGTGCGACATCGCCGGCGCCGCCACAGGTCGAGTTGTTGTCGCCGTAGCCCTCGTCGTTGATCCACAAGTGAGCTGCGCTGGAAGCCTGCGCAAACAAGCCGCCGGGACAGACGAAGGGGCTCTCCGCCGGGCTCGTAGCGCTGCCGAAGGTGACCGGCGTACCCAGCGTGTCGGGAGTGTTGGGGTTGGTTGACAGCGTCAGCGGAAAGCCGATCAGCTCACGCCCGGGTTTCGCGGTGGTGACGCCAAACTGCGAGGCGCCGGTCACCGAGACCCACAGCATATTGTCGAAAACGGCCACGCCACCCGGATCGATGAACCCCTCCGGGGCCGCGGTGCATTTCACTGTGACCGGAGAACTGCCTTGCGTCAGGTTCGGGTTGGAGCTCACGCAGGAGTACGAAGTCGGATCGTAGCTGGTCAACTGGCTTACCGGAATGTTGATCAGGATTGAGTAGATGCTGCCCTTCACGGGTCCGGTTCCGCCATAGTCCACGGAACTGTAGTCCGAGCCGCTGATCCACAGGGAACCGTCCGGGGCGAAGGTCAAGCCATTGGGCTGGATGTAGTCGTGACCAAAACTGTAGCCGGTCAAACTGATCTGCTGCGTGGCGTTGCCGAAGGAGGGCTTCAGCACACCGTCGCCAATCACGCTCACCGGAAGCTCCAGCACCACGGGACCGGCGGTCCCAGTGGTTCCGCTGAGCGCCGTGTACCAGAGATTGCCCTCGGCATCCAGCGCGCCGTTGGCCGGCTGTGTGCCAACAAAAGTGCCTACTTCGTTCAAATAGGTTTCCAGCGGTGCTGGGTCGATCGGGCCGGTGGCGTCGCGAATGATGTTGGCGTCGTAGACCAAGAGCTCATCCTTTCCACCGGCCGCGGAGCTGCAGAAGACGAACGCATAGGCCAGGCTGGCCGTAACGCTGGTGGGGTTGCAGGTGTTGGCGGTCGTGTTCGGCAGTTGCACCTTGATGGCGTTGGTGGTTGCGCCGTTCGCCTCCTCCACGTTGAGCACGCTTCCCTCAAAGTCGGGTATCCAGACCACGCGGCCCGCATAGGGCGCGAGCGCGGTGCCTGAGAGAGCGAACGTGACATTCCCGATCATTCCGCTCGGGCTGCTGGCGGCGATGGTCATGGTGGCGCCGGCGTTGGCCGGCCCTCCAGCAAGCGGGGCGAAAATGACCGCGTAACTGCACGCGCCGCCATTTCCACCCTTGAGCGTGCCTGCGCCGGCCGGCGTAAATCCGGCTTCATTGCAGGTGACGGCAACCTGGTAGTCTTTGGCGCCTGGGCCGCTCAAATAAGGCGCGCCCAGCGTGAGCAGCGAGTTGATTTGAGTGTCGGCAAGAGTGCCGGTTTGCGGATTGCTGACTGTGCCGACCGTCTGTTGGCCGAAAGCGAGCACGCCGGAGTTGGGCGCGCCGGAACTGGGCGTGACGACGATCACCGGCAGCGGCTCTGCCGTTCCGGGGAGCGTTTCCTGGAAGGTGATGCTCTGTGCGCCCACCGGAGCCGGCACGGAGTAGTTGGCGACCGTCTCAAAAGCTGGAATGTATTCGCCATCGTCAGCCGAAGTGGGTGTAAAGACGACGGTAAAGGTGCAGGTGCCACTCGCCGCCACTGCCGCCGGGCAGGTGGTGGTGACTTTGTAGTCCTTGGCGGAGGCGATTGCGGCGGCGGCGCAACTCCCCGGCACTACCGCGGGGGTGGCCACGGTGCAGCCGGTTGGCCCCTCCTGGGTGTTGGCGAGAGTCAGCGGAGCGGTGGTTGTGTTGGTTAGAGTGGCCACGCAGGGCTGGCTGGACGTGTGGAGCGGAATGTTGCTGAACGGGCAGCCCGCGCTGGGCCAGGTAAGCGTGGGAACGGGATAAATCACTCCGGTGAGGTTGATGGAGATTGGTGTGGTGCTCAGCGCCGTCGTGAGGCTGAGTGTGGCCGTGTACACGCCGGGAGCAGTGGTGGCCGGGGCAAAGACATAGTCCAGGTTGCAGGAGCCTCCGCCGGGCAGTGAGCTTGGCGCCGTGTCCGTTGCGTCGGCCGAGCATAGAGGCCCGAGTGCGTCAAAGATGAACGAGTTCGCATCGGGGCCGGTGAGCAGGTTCTTGGTGTTGGACCAGACAATGCCGGTAAGCGGCACTCCACCCGAGTTTGTCAGGGTAATCGTCGCCTCGCTGCTGTGCCCGCCCGCGGCCTCCTGGATGATTGCGGTGCCTGCGGTGCTGGGGCTGGCGGTCAGCACCGCCATCGCTGGAGAGGCGTTCACTCCATTCAGTTGAGATGTGGCAGTAAAGGAGGTCTGCGAGCCCTGATAGTCATTCCACTTGAATGGCAAGGTGACCTGGAGCCAGTTGGTGCTGTAAGGGTCGTTGCCGTTGGCGGATGTGGGCGCAAACTGGACCGCGTACTGACAGGTCGCTCCCGCCTGCAGCACCAGCGTGGAGGTGCATGCGGTCCCCGTTGGCGTTGCAAGGGTGAAGTAAGGGCTGGCGACTTCGAATGCGCCCGCGAGTCCGGTCAGTGGGCCGGAGGTGTTGTTGGTCAACGTGATCGTCTGCTTATCCTTCTGCCCCTGAACGATCGGATTGGCGACGGTGCCGAATTGGACGGTCGCCGGAGTGAGAGAAATCGGGGGCAGGTCGCCCTGGCCGGTGATGGAAAGCTGGTTTGCGACCCCGGTTATGGTCATGGTGACGGCGAGCTTCTCGTCTGCGGGAGGAGCGAGGATGGGTGGGTCGTAGGCGAACGAATAGGTGCAGGTTTGCCCCGGCAGCAGATGGGTTGTCGATGCGCCAGGGGATGCGTAGACCGGAGGATACTGCTTGAGCCCGGTTGACGCTTGCAGGCTGCCGCTTGGGATCGTGGTGCCGCCGGAGGTAAAGGTGACTTGGGTGCAATCGACCGGAGAGGCAGTTTCATTGGTGAAGGCCGAGGTGAGACTGGGACCGGGAATTGCAGCCAGTTGCAGAACCTCGCCAAACGCAAGCGGGTAAGGCGACCAGATGGGCCCGTCCACCACCAGCGTCTGCTCCGCTGTGGCGAATGCATACTCCGTACTGTCGGACGGCTGAAGCGTCGCAATCACTTTGTACGAGCCGACGGGCAGAACGTTGCCGATCTTCGGAAGCGGGATATTCCCGTAATTCTCCGCATAGGCAAAGGTAATCAGCCCTGGCACCGAGCCGGTCGCGTCGAGCTGGGCCGCAGTGATCGGCGCTCCATCGGCAATCGGCGGGGGCGTGGTCCAGGTCACTGTCGGCATGGCTTTGGCAATGGTCAACGTTGCATCCAGCGACCCCGCGAATCCTGGAGCCGTCACCGTGGCGACCACCGAATACACTCCAGGCAGGAAGGGCGGAGTCGTTGTCGCCACGCCGCCGGCCTGATTCTGGTACGTAATGGTCACGGCAAGTCCAGCCGGAACCGTCGTGGCGGTCAGCGCGATGGGCGCGTCGTCAAACATGGCGCTGCAGTCAACCTGGGTGTCCGCCTGCTGGCAGGGGCTCAGGGTGATCGTCGCGCTCTGATTGGCTCCATCGCCGGTCAGCGAAACCCACTGTTGCGCGCCCGAAACGTTCAGCGCGTTATCCAGGATCGCCATGGTTCCGTTGTCGGCGCCGCCATTCGTCGGCTCAAAGGCCACGGCAAGCCCGCAGTCGGCGTCGGCGGCCAGGCTGTAGTTGGGCTTGATGGCGTTGGCAACGTAGGTCACTGGGCAAGGCGACACCGGGTCGACGACAAAGGGCGGCAGAGGCACCAGGACATAGCCCGCGGGCAGGGTGTAGCCGTTGTGCGGTTTTCCCGCAATCTCCGGCCTCATCGCACTCGCCGCCGAGCCGGTCACGTTGAAATCCAGTGTCTCATTGCCAATGTTCTCGATCGTGAACTGCTGCGCGTCGCCGGCGTTGCCGCTTCCACCGGCCCTCACATTGCCAAAAGCCAGCGCTTCCGTCGCGCGATCCACGAAGAGTACCGTTTTGTCTCCGCTGTTGAGATAGAGATTTCCCGAGCCATCCACTGCCAGGTCGTACGGAACAAACGTGCTGCCCAGAACCTCTCCGCTTAGAACCGTGCTCAACACTCCGCCTGGGGTGAGCTTGAGGATCTCGCCCTTTCCAGCGACAGTCTGGGCAATATAAAGGTCCCCATTGCCGCCAACGATCAGCTGATAGACCCCGCTGTCCGATGCAATTGCCAGGATTGCCGCCGGCGCGCCACTCGGCGGAACCTTCACAATCCGGCCGTTTCCGCTGTCGGCAATGTAGATATTCTCGTCCCCGTCCACGGCGATCGCCGTCGGATCGCTCACTGCCAGCCCATCTATCTTCCCAATATTGAGCGTCTCATGCGTATCGTTTGCGGAGGCGTACCGGATGATCGCGCCATCCGCTTGCGCAATGAGGATATCCCCGGCCGAGTCGACCGCCAGGCCCTGGACATTCTTGAGCCCGGTGAGCACGGTCTCTGTGACCACATCGATGCGGATCAGGTTCTCGCTTCCGGGCGAGGTGGGCGCGTAAATGTAATACAGTTCACCCGCTCCACCAATCGCGATATTGTGCAGACCTCCCGGCAATCCTGTCACCACCGGCGTTTCCGATTGCGGCCCCGCGAGCTTGTAGATTCCGCGGGTCGATCCCTCGTTTGCAGCGACATACACTTCGCCGGATCCATTTACCGCGACCTGCAAGGGTCCGACTCCGGTTTGGCCCCAATGCAGCGCCGGAGGGTTGTATTCGGTGGACCCCCCAGGGTCGAACGCCACCTGCGGACCGGTCCCGGAAATGGCCAGGAAGTGAGTCTCAAACGGGGTACCGTCGGCGAAATAAATCTGCACCGCGCCGCTGCGAAGCCCCGCGAGGCTTGGCCGCACGTTGAACACGACCGTGCATCCGGTCGCCGGCTCAATGGTTCCGGAGCAAGGAACATCTCCCTTCTCCAGAGTCCCAAGGTAGTAGTCCACATCCGTCACGCCCTGCGTAAAGACCTGCACCGGCTTGGTGGCGCTCAGAGTCACAGGCTTGGCCACCGTAAAATGTGTCGAAAAGGACTGACTCGCTCCCACCGGCAAGTTGCCCAGGTATTGGAAATTACTGGTGTTTGTATGCCCCTGCCCCACCGCGCTCAAGCTCCAAGCCAACGCCACGGCGGCAATCGCCAGCCTGCCGAATAACCTCACCGAGAATCCCATGCGAATTCCGCTCATCACACCCTTCCCTTCCTTTGGTGTACGCTCTTTCCGGCGCGACCGAATCGACCCTTCAGGCACGGCCAAACCGGCCCCTGATTTCCCAGCAATTGTGCGCGGTTGAAAGCGAAAAGGGAAATCAATCGTTCTGAATCAATCTAAATTCGGTTAGGAAGGCAGCGAACCGCGTGGGCGGAGCGAAATTCTCTGTGGATTTGGAGCAAGTCCGGGGGACTTCACCCCGAAGCCCTCATGGAACCGCGTTCGAACCTCTCGATGCACTGTGCTTCAACGCTTCAATTGTGGAGATGAGGCAGATGCGTATCTCCGGGTCACTCGACTTCAGCCACTTCGTCAGGAGGCTGAAAGGATCTACTTGCAACCGGCCTCGATCAGGCGGGTGGCCCACCCTTTTGTTTTCTTCCCAAGCTACCACGAAACTGGGTGCCTTACCCTTCGCCGGTTTTGCGAAGGGTGGCTGGTTGCGCTGATTCGATTATGCCTGAGGGGACGGTAATTATATGCAAGGCGGCGCTTGGCAGGACTGGCGGGCTTCCCCGGGACAGAAAGAACAAAGGCAAGAACAGGGCTGGCCTTTGTGGGTGCCCACCCTACCCAAAACCGGGGTAGGATGGGGCACCCAGAAGTGTGGCCGGGATGGGAAAAGCAAATCCGAAGGGTGGGCCACCCGCCAGGGGAATAGGTATCATGTCCCCCTATTTCTGGGAATATAGGGCGGCGTGACCGCCAAATACAAGAGCGGGAGGAAAAAGTGCGCAAGGCCCGCGGGGCATAGAAAATGGCCATGACGGTTAGCCAGGCCCCGGGCGCTTTGGTTGATTTTGCTTTGGATTTATCGAGCATGGGGAGAACGCGGGTGGAACGCTGTAGAGGATTGCCAAGGATTGGACGGCCGAACAAGCCAACTGCGCGGCGAAGTCGCCCGCTCGGATCGTGCGCTATGAGAAACAATTTTCCGCAATAAGTGTAATCCCTGCCTGGGATCAAGTCTCAGGTTCATGCACTACGTAACCGCTGGGCAGAGAAAACTCTTCTTCGGGGCGAATTCTTGAGAAAACGATAGTACCATTCTTAGCATTTGTCACGTCCGCATCGAACGGGGGCAGAAGATGATAGGTCCCAATCAATTCTTCACTTCCAAGCCCCAACTGACAGAAGCCTTTGACGGTTCTCGCCTTCGTTTCCTGGATGTCAATGTGATAAACAAATCTCAACTCCCCATCTCGACAAATTTCGCACCAGTCGGTTTGCCAGCGACTTCGGACGCGGACAACGGATTTCGATCCAACACCCGCCAGCCGGTACCGTCTATCGCCACGAATTACGAGTCGACCGCCATTTTCCAAAAACTGGCAGTCGCCGCAATGACTCAGGCTGTCGTCGGGTGAGTAGACGCAATATTGCCAGCGGCCCAAAATCTCCATCTCAGGTGGGTCTGGATATCCCGTGTCAGGCCCCAAACCCGCGCTTCCTGAACGGTGTGCGGCAAGCTGTGGGCCACTCCCAGCGCTCAGCGAGTTTGCGGGCCTCTCAAAATAAGAAAGTAAGGGTTCGTAGGCCCTGCCGCGGCCATTTGGTATTTCGATATGGACAGCACCTTTGGCTGCTGGTCCACGCGCTCCGTCGTAAAATTCCCGCACGGCCTCAATCAGGCCAGTAATTAGACGTTTTCCAGGCCGGTCATCGTAGGTTGCGAATATTGGAGGCCGCAGACCCTCCGTTTTTGCACGTTCCGCGTAGAACTCGAACACAATCATCCGACCGTTAGGCTGTGGCTTATCTTTCGAATATGGCTGCTTAAACCGGCCACGTAGTTTTTGAGCGACCAGAAAGCGCAGCAGATGTGGCCGCAACTTGCCTTCCAACAGCGGATGCCGGCACAAATAATTGACTTGCGCCATTATTTCGTCGTGACTTGGCTCCCCAATGGACACGAGACAACTGCTCCGGACAGATGGGCCCCTCACCATGAGTAGCCTTCTCCCAGCGTAGCACAATCCGCGATGTACTACACGAAAAGTGGTTGAAAAGACTTCAACAGACGCGGCAGCGGTGGGTTTCTCAACTTCGTCGGCCACGATTCGCCGTAGACCCGTCAAAATAGTGCACTGCTCAACTGTTTCCGCTCCGGGTCCGATCAACAAGGCATCTCAGTGTGTCGGTCGATCACCGTGAGGGCCTTTTGTGGTTTTCCGAGCGGCGCGAGAATCAACCTGTCACCAAAATCTGTGGCGGCCGGGAGTGGGTCAATGCGCGATGGCTAACCAGACAAGCGGTTTTCTCGCAAAGTCAGCGGGCTGCCTTATAGGCAGCCTAATGTTCAATTTTTGAGAATCACGAACCGAGTCGTGGCGGTCTGGTTGCCGCCTGAAGGAGAATCACGATGTCAGACGTACTACACGAGTCGAAACCGTCGCTTGAGGGTTTCTGGCGATTAAGATCTTTCGAGCAGCATCGACCCGAGGGGGTTGTATATCCGTACGGTCGAGATGCGATCGGCCTGATCCATTACTGCGGCGCCGGTTTGATGAGCGTGCAAATCATGGCGGAGGCAATTGCGAATTCGCCCAGAACTGATTTCAATCCAGACGACGAGCCACTCTTCGAGGAGGAGCCCGCGACAAGCGATCTGACCGCCCTTGTCGAGGTCTTCGATAGCTATTTGGCCTACTTCGGGAATTACAGTGTCGATTGGGCCACCAAAACCGTCACGCACTATGTGAAAGGCAGCAATCGGCCAAATTTCCTGAATCGCCGGTTGGTGAGAGCCTTTGAGATGGACGGGACGACCTTGCGACTGAGTCCGCCAATGCCGCGAGGTTTCCCGACGGCCTTAGTCTGGGAGCGCGTGGCCGGTTAGGGGTATTTGCTCAATCAGTCTGTAAGCCGGCGTGGATGCGCCGACCACAATCTCTCCTTGCGGCAACGGTATGCCGAAATCATTTGGCAAAGATGGGATAATTTCTGGGAGGACGAAATGAAGAATCTTGAGAGCAAGTTCGAGGAGCCAGAACCAGTCTACAAGCGGATTGGAACTGAGTTAGCTGCCGCCGCCATGATTGCGTGCATACCTGTGTTGCAGGAGTACATGCAGACAGAGTTCCCGCACCTCTTGAGCGCAAGTTGGATCAGCCCGACGGCGGTATTCCTGTTCTCATTTGCGGCCCTCTGGTTGTTCACTTCCCGAAAAGGGCGGGCAAAGAAATCTCTTCTCAAGGATTATTTGCCGTTTTTGTCGGGGAACAATGAAACGGTTCGACTCGGATACGAGGTTTATGAGCACGAAAGATTCAGTCATAACGGACATTGCCGAATTGAGTTGGATAACGGAGAGGTAAGAATCACCGGATACCGTCAGTATGAGCGGGACAAGTCGGTAGGCGACAGCAATACAGTTTACCCGGTCCCAATTCCGATCGAATGGCACTCGAATTGGTGCCAGGTTTGCACTGACGGTCACCTGCGTTTCGACTACCAACTCAATCGCAATGACGACATCATTCTTGGGCTCTGCGACATGTCTCCAAACGAAGGAGGGCCCGTGAAGAAACTTTACGGACATTACAGGCGCCTTTATCCTCTGAAGGACTGTGACTTCGCGCCTGTGTGTGGAACGATAGAATTCCACGTCATCAACAACGATCCAGTTGTTCCACCACCCGGGTTCAATCAGACAGTTGGGCCGTCCGTACACCACCGACAAACCTAACAGCCTGTGGTTTAAGTGGCCATTTTCCACCGCTGCAGGCACAGTAGTGTGATGGAA
>Ga0302319_10022499_pt1 | contig 11294 bp, 8 predicted proteins | sample Bog_T0_2_FD_203319 | JGI IMG/M metagenome (GOLD analysis project Ga0302319, IMG submission 203319) | Peat permafrost microbial communities from Stordalen Mire near Abisko, Sweden - Bog_T0_2 | ecosystem: Environmental > Terrestrial > Soil > Wetlands > Peat | place: Sweden: Abisko, Stordalen Mire...
TAATCCCTTTCTGCCTCACGAACGCCATAGTCTTCGTGTTGCTTGGCCAGAGGGGAGGAAAGTCGCAGGCCTTCGCTAATGCTTGGGGCCTCGTTGGTGGCTTCCTTGATCCCGGCGGCGAATCTCTTGAACAATGCGCCGCGCGCGAACTCAAGGAAGAGACTCGCCTTGAAGTTCCACCCGGTTCCATGAAGCTCGTCACCGTCCAATCGGACCCCAAGCGCGACCCACGTGGCCAGATTATCGATACCGTCTGGTCGACCCGACTCGCGTCCAGACTCGCAGCTGTAGCTTCGGACGACGTTCAAGCTGTCGCTTGGCACACCCTCAGCGACGCGCTCACCATGGAATTGGCGTTCGATCATCAGAGTTCACTTCAACGGTTTGCTGCGACCGAAGGATTCCTGCGTGGCGCATAAAACCAAAATGCCGGTCGGCCCGTTTACATGCAAAGGCGGTTCAATGCCGCGCCTGGCATCGGCCGGGATATAAGGCGCTCAGGCACCTGGACGGCTCGCTCTTTGATGGTCGAGAACGATCTGGCCAAGATAAAGACATGAAGCACACAGTTAGATCAAGGCCTCCAGAACCCTATGTCCATCTCGATCGCTCGATGGGCGGTGTGCTGGAATGCTCAGACTCAAAGCGTCCAGAGTGCGAGAGTGGAGACGGTGATGTCGAACTGGCCTGCCTGTTCTGAGGGCCGCGCGATTCATCCGAGGCTCAGACTCATGTCAAGCTACTTCCTCATTTCGTATTGCTTTCCTCTGTTCGGCTTGCTAACGGGTGTATTCGTAATGACACAAACGAATCCTCAGCAGCTTGCCTACGATAGCGAGACATCCTCCAAACTGCCCGCTTTACTGGAGAGAGCACATGAAATCTACCAAGAAACTGCACGAATTGGGACAGAGCCTTTGGCTCGACAATATTACGCGTGGCATGGTCAACAGCGGCACGCTTAAATCCTACATAAATGAGTATTCAGTCACCGGCCTTACCTCGAATCCCACCATCTTCGACCATGCGATCAGGAACAGTCGTGATTACGATGAGGCGATCCATCAAGGCATTGAGAAAGGCAAGACTCCGGAAGAGATATTCTTCGGCATGGCGATCGAAGACCTCAGCCGGGCGGCTGACCTTTTCCTGTCTATCCACACACTCACAAACATGGTCGATGGATGGGTATCTCTGGAGGTCTCTCCTCTTCTTGCGCACGACACATCCAGAACTCTAGCGGCAGCCAAGGCTCTCTACGCGCGAGCAGGGCGACCCAACCTATTCATCAAGATTCCTGGCACACGAGAGGGCCTTCCCGCTATCGAAGAGGCGATCTTCTCCGGCGTGCCGGTCAATGTAACGCTGCTGTTCTCCAGTGAACAGTACGCCGCAGCTGCAGAGGCTTACCTAAAAGCTGTTGAGCGGAGGATAGAAGCAGGCCTGGACCCGAACGTGACCTCGGTGGCATCGTTGTTTGTCAGCCGCTGGGACGTGGCTGTAGCAAGAAGGGCCGTCCCTCAACACCTGCACAATCGGCTCGGCATTGCCATCGCGGGTCAAACTCTCGAGTCCTATGAATCCCTGATCGCTTCGCGGCGTTGGCAACGCGTCTTTAATGCAGGTGCACGCGCTCAGCGTCTTTTGTTTGCCAGCACCGGGACCAAGGATCCGAAGGCTCCCGATACGCTTTACGTCGAGAGTCTCGCCGCTCCATTCACGATTAACACAATGCCTGAAGCGACCCTCAAAGCCTTTGACGATCACGGGGCGATCGGTTCCCTCGTTCCCGCCCGCGCTTACGAGCTACTGGCAGAGTTCGCGGATGCTGACATCGACGTAGGCGCATTGGCTGCGCAGCTTCAGGACGAAGGAGCGGCCTCCTTTGTGAATTCCTGGAACGACCTCATCGCCTCTATCGCTTCAAAGGGCCGGGGTCTGCAGGCCGCGTGAGACAGATAGCGGTCATGGCTAGATCTACTTTGCCGGCATACCGTGCGCTCTATGGCGGCCAGACATGTGTGGGTGTTCGAAAGAGAGCAGATCGAACGGTCTGTTCAAGTACGGCGCTGCTGGTGGATGTCGGAAAGGCTCACATCGAACGCGGTATTGGCAAGAAATTCACCTGCTAGTGGATGCCGGGCGGTGAGGGGTTATGAATGGGGACACCGAAGATGCGCATCGGAATTGCGGCAGATCATGGAGCATTTGCCTTGAAGGCACAACTGGAGGGATCTCTGCGCGCCTCAGGCTATGAGGTCGTCGACTTCGGCGCACATGCCTTGGACCTGAAAGACGACTACCCCGACTTCATTATTCCTCTTGCCAGAGCCGTTGCGACCGGAGATGTCGAGCGTGGGATAGCACTTTGCGGCAGCGGTATTGGCGCATCGATCGCCGCGAACAAAGTTCCCGGAGTCCGTGCTGGCCTGATCCACGATGTATTCTCCGCGCACCAGGGGGTCGAGGACGACGACATGAATGTCTTCTGTTTGGGTGGCAAGGTTATTGGAACGGCCCTAGCGTGGGAGCTCATTGAAACCTTTCTCGCATCTCGGTTTAGCGGGGCTGAACGATTCCGGCGACGACTAGCGAAGATCACCGCGATCGAACACAACTAGAGTTTGTCTCCCGGCCACTGTACAGTCTGATACAGCCAAGGGCCCGGGAGTAGCATTTAGAACAGCTAAGGGATGACGGAGTGAGCACTTTGCGTTCATCCTGCGTCTCTTCGGTTTATGAACTCAGTCATCAGGTCCGGCCAACGACGTGATGCGACACAATGCGACGACTATGGTCAATCGTATACAGCCAAGCCATTCTCATTTGCCTATGCTTATTCCAGCATGTGCGGCGCGCTATGGCCTCGCATGCCGGTCCACCGCGACCGATCTCGCGGGAGCGAACTGCGGAATACGGATCCGATCGTCACTCCGACGAATGCCACCGGTTGGACAGACTGCATGAGTGCAGCGTCTGGGCGACCCTGCACCACGGCAATTGAGGAGCACCACATGTTCAGTCGCCTTCTAGTCTTCTCCACGATCATTCTGGCAGCAACCCCTCTCGCATTCGCGTCCGACCACGAAGACGATGTCGATCGCACCCGCAAGGCGGCTCAGGTATTCCAAGCAATTATGGACACTCCTGACAAAGGTATTCCTAGTGACCTGCTCAAGTCCGCAAAATGCATTGCCATCATTCCTGGCGACAAGAAGTTCGCCTTCATCTTCGGTGGCAGCTACGGTCGGGGTGTAGCCAGCTGTCGCACGCCGGAAGGGTGGAGTGCTCCGATGTTCGTCGCCATCGACGGCGGCAGCGTTGGATACCAGATTGGCGGTTCTTCCACGGATCTGGTCCTGCTCTTTATGAACGATCACGCCTTGAAAAGCCTGCTCGGCGATAAGTTCAAGCTGGGAGCTGACGCTTCGGTAGCGGCCGGCCCGGTGGGACGAAACGCCACCGCCGCTACGGACCTCAGGCTTAACGCTGAGATTCTTTCCTATTCCCGAACCAAGGGCCTTTTTGCCGGAGTCAGTCTAGACGGTGCCGTGGTTCAGGCAGACCGCAGTGGAGATCGATCAATGTACGGTGCAAATGTGGACAGGCATGAGATCCTCAGCGGCAAGATCGCCACTCCACCCTCGGCGAGAGGTCTGTCTCGTGAACTCAATGCATATGGAGACAGGGATAACGTCGCCGCCCGATAGCGAGCACACAATCAATCTAGCGAAGCGAAGGAAACGAACGTCGTCGCCGGAGGAACTATGAAGAGGGCGGCCCCGGTGACGACGCTATTTATTGATGTCGGCGAAGTCCTACTGACCAATGGCTGGGACCACCTTGCCCGCCGACGCGCGGCCAAACACTTCAAGCTGGCGTGGGTAGACATGGAGGAACGGCACAGCCTGGTCTTCGAGACGCATGAAGAAGGAAGAATGACCTTCCAGGAGTATCTGGGCTGGGTCATCTTCTATCAGAAGCGGCCATTTACGCGGAGCCAGTTCCGGGACTTCATCTTTGCGCAGTCGAAGCCATACCCCGGAGTCATTGAGCTTGTCGCTAACCTCAAGGCTCGGTATGGCCTGAAGATCGTTGTTGTCAGCAATGAATCCCGCGAGGTGAACGCCTATCGTATTCGTGCATTCAAGCTCGACCGGCTCGTTGATACTTTCATCTCTTCCTGCTTCGTTCACATGCGCAAGCCCGATGTCGATATCTTTCGGCTTGCGTTGGATCTCGCCCAGACGCCGCCTGCGCAGGTCGTCTACATCGACAACACCCCGATGTTCGTCCAGATCGCGGAGGGGCTAGGCATCCGCAGCATCCTTCACGTGGATTTGAAATCCACCCGCGCGAGGCTGTCTTCATTCGGACTACATGCGGACGAAGTAAGCAATCGAACCTCTCACCATTGAACAAGAAGGAGATCGAACCATGTCAACCGACACGCTTTCCCAGGAGTTGCTCCATGAGACATCCGAAGATTTGGGCAAGGAAGAATCCATCAAGGATCCCCACGCGCTTACTCCGGAGCTGCTCCGCAAGATGAATGCCTACTGGCGTGCTGCAAACTATGTGTCGGTTGGTCAGATCTATCTTTATGACAATCCATTGCTCAAGGAGCCGCTCAAGCTGGCGCACGTTAAGCCGCTGGTGGTCTCCCACTGGGGGACGACGCCAGGCCAGAATTTCATCTACGTGCATCTTAACCGGGCTATCAAGAAATACGACCTCAACATGTTTTATATCGCGGGTCCAGGACATGGCGGCCCGGCCATTGTCGGAAATGTGTATCTTGAGGGCACCTGGACCGAGGTCTATCCCAACGTCACTCAGGACGAAGCCGGACTGAAGAAACTGTTCAAGCAATTCTCCTTCCCCGGCGGCATCTCCAGCCACGTTGCGCCGACGACTCCGGGATCGATTCATGAGGGCGGCGAACTGGGTTATTCGCTGAGCCATGCCTTTGGGGCGGCCTTCGACAATCCGGATCTCGTCGTTGCCTGCGTCATCGGCGATGGCGAAGCGGAGACTGGCTCGCTCGCGACCTCATGGCAGTCGAACAAGTTTCTCGATCCAAAGACCGATGGAGCCGTGCTGCCGATCCTGCACCTTAACGGCTACAAGATCAGCAATCCCACCGTGTTGGCCCGCATAGAACATGAGGAGCTGGAGCAATTTCTGCGGGGATGTGGGTGGATCCCGTATTTCGTCGAGGGGGATGACCCGAAGGCGATGCATGGACTGATGGCCGCCACCATCGACAAGGCAATCGAGGCCATCCGGCAAATCCAAGCCAACGCTCGCAGCAACAATGACACTGCGCGGCCGCGATGGCCAATGATTGTCCTCAAGTCACCTAAGGGCTGGACGGGACCCAAGGTCGTGGACGGGCTGCAGATCGAGGGAACATTTCGAGCTCATCAGGTCCCGCTTCTGGTCGATACGGATCATCCCGATCATGTGAAGCTGCTCGAGGAATGGATGAAAAGCTACAAGGCAGAGGAACTCTTTGACGAGCAGGGCCGCCTGATTCCCGAACTGGCTGAGCTGGCGCCGAAAGGCAATCGCCGGATGGGGGCCAATCCACATGCCAACGGCGGAGTTCTTCTGCGCGATCTCGAAATGCCCGATTTCCACCAGCACGCGGTTACCGTTACTTCACCAGGGGCGGTGCAGGTCGAGGATACGCTCATCCTCGGTTCTTTCCTGCGCGATGTTGCCAAACTGAATCAGGACAAGCGCAACTTCCGCGTCTTCGGGCCAGATGAGACGGTCTCCAATCTCTTGCAGGCCGTCTTCGAAGTTACCAATCGCCAGTGGGACGCGCAGGAATATAGCAACGACGAGTTCCTCGCGCCGGCGGGCCGGGTTCTGGATTCGATGCTCAGCGAAAACCAGTGCGAGGGCTGGCTGGAGGGCTACCTGCTCACCGGACGGCACGGACTTTTCAATAGCTACGAAGCCTTTATTCGCATAATCGACTCGATGTTCAGCCAACACGCTAAGTGGTTGAAGGTCTGTCGGGAACTGCCGTGGCGGCGGGATATCTCGTCGTTGAACTATCTGCTCGCTTCGCATGTCTGGCAGCAGGACCACAATGGATTCACCCACCAGGACCCAGGATTCCTCGACCACGTCATCAACAAGAAGGCCGATATCGTCCGCGTCTACCTTCCGGCTGACGCCAACTGCCTTTTGTCCGTCTTCGATCACTGCCTCCGCAGCCGGAACTACGTCAACGTGGTGGTTGCGGGCAAGCACGCGCTCCCCCAATGGTTGACGATGGATGCGGCGGTGGTCCATTGCACGGAAGGAATCGGCATCTGGCAGTGGGCCAGCAACGACCAGGACAGCGAGCCTGACGTGGTGATGGCCTGCTGCGGTGACACGCCAACCCTGGAAATCCTTGCTGCGGTCTCGATTCTTCGCCAACATCTACCCGACCTGAAGATCCGAGTCATCAACGTCGTGGATCTGATGAAGTTGCAGCCGAGCACGGAACATCCCCATGGACTGACCGAACTAGAGTACGACTCGCTCTTCACTAAGAACAAGCACATCATCTTTGGCTTTCATGGATACCCCTGGCTGGTCCATCGGTTGACCTACGCCCGCACCAACCGCAATCTGCATGTGCGCGGCTACAAAGAGGAGGGTTCGATCACGACTCCGTTTGACATGCGGGTGCAAAACGATCTCGATCGGTTTCACTTAGTTCAGGACGTCGTGGACAGGGTGCCGAATCTAGGGTCAAAGGGCGCATACCTGAAGCAGCAGATGCAGGACAAGCTCATCGAGCACAAACACTACATCGACGCGCATGGTCAGGATATGCCGGAGATACGCAACTGGAAATGGGGTAACACCAAATGAACACGCATGCTCTTGAATCGACCGCGCAAAAGATGGTCGCCGACGGCAAAGGACTGATTGCCATCGATGAAAGCATTGGGACTTGCAACAAACGATTTGCTAAATGGGACATCCCGCAGACCGAGGAGACGAGGCGGCAATATCGGGAGTTGCTAGTGGCTACGCCGGGTCTGGGCGAGTCAATTAGTGGCGCGATACTCTTCGATGAAACGATTCGGCAAAGGACGAGTAATGGCACTCCCTTTGCTGAAGCTCTTGTAGACGAGGGAATCATTCCGGGGATCAAGGTGGACATCGGGGCGAAGCCACTGGCCGCGTGCCCTGGCGAGAAAGTCACCGAGGGCTTGGATGGACTGCGCGCACGGCTTGGTGATTACATTCAGATGGGTGCGCGCTTCGCCAAGTGGCGAGCGGTGTTTTCTATCGGCGATGGGACGCCAAGCTACGCTTGCATCGAGGCCAATGCTCACGCGCTGGCTCGCTACGCGGCATTGTGCCAGGAGGCTGGACTGGTCCCCGTCGTCGAACCGGAAGTGCTAATGGAGGGCGCTCACACCCTCGAGACCTGCCGCGAGGTCACAGAGCACGTGCTGCGCACGGTGTTCAGAAAGCTTTGCGATCAACGCGTGAGACTGGAAGGATTGATCGTGAAGCCCAACATGGTGCTGCCTGGATTGACCTGCCCCACGCAGGAGACGGTGGACAAAGTTGCTGACGCGACTGTAAGGTGCCTTCTGCACGTCGTCCCCGCGGCTGTTCCGGGGGTTACGTTCCTGTCGGGTGGACAGTCCGGCGAACTTGCCTCCGCGCGTCTGAACGCCATGAATGTCAGGTTCAAATCGCAGCTCCCCTGGGAGTTGGCGTTTTCCTTCGGTCGCGCCATCCAACAGCCGGCTCTCGAGATTTGGCATGGCGAGCAGGCGAACACAAAGGCGGCGCAACAGGCTATCTATCACCGCGCCGCGTGCAACAAGGCCGCTCGCCGCGGCGAATATGACGCAGTGATCGATCACGACGAAACCGCGCTCTTTAGAGCCGCCTCCGATGTCTATGCAGGGAGTTTCCGATGACGACACACATACGACAGAGGTTCATTGTTGGCAATTGGAAGATGCATACAACTGCGTTCGAGGCTCAGCAGTTGGCCAAGGGCATTGTCGACGGCATAGGGACCGCCGACCACGTTACAGCCGTCGTATGTCCACCGTTCCCCTATCTCGCGCTCGTGGGGGACATGCTGAAGGGTAGCTCTGTTGCGCTTGGGGCACAAAACATGTATCCCGAAACGGAGGGGGCATTCACTGGCGAGGTCAGTCCGTCGATGCTCCTCGACCTCGGCTGCAAGTATGTGATTCTGGGACACAGCGAGCGCAGGCACAAACTTGGCGAATCTGACGGGTTCATCAACCAGAAAGTACGGTGTGCTCTGGACAGCGGTCTGGACGTCATCCTGTGCGTTGGAGAGACCCTGGAGCAGCGCGAGTCCAACCAGACGGAAACTCTGCTCGATCGGCAACTCAAACTTGGGCTGGCAGGCGTCTCGTCAGAATCCCTGCCCCACCTGAGCATCGCATACGAACCAGTGTGGGCGATCGGCAATGCCGAGCACCATGCCACCCCGCAGCAGGCACAGGATGCCCACGCAATCCTGCGACGCCAGTTCAGCCAGATCTTTGGCGAAACGGAAGCCCACAGGCTGACCATTCAATATGGCGGCAGCGTCGTAGCGGATAACACCGCAGCATTCCTCAGCAGGCATGGCGTGGACGGTGCGCTGATCGGCGGTGCCAGTTTGAAGGCCGACGAGTTTCTGGCGATAATACGTGCTGGAATCTTTGAGATAGAAGCGGAGATGCAACCGGTTTGAGACGAAGGGACGCGGCCGCCACGAATTCGTCTCATGGATGTGAGGCTGCTGAGTCCGGAATTTGCAAGTTCGCCTTACGCCTCGGCATCCCGTAGGAGTTTTGTCCGTCGCTCTTCGTATTCCTCACTTGTGACCTCACCAGCGGCATATCGCCGTTGCAGTAGTTGCATAGGCGATTGAAGTGCTCGGTAGGTTACACGCCTCATAGGCGTCATGAAGGAAAAGAATACGATCCAGAGGAATATCCAGAAAAACCACCAATATGAATGCATTCCCCAGTAGTAGGACATAGAACCCTCCGTGAGACACGTGATGAACCCGCGCTATAACGATCGACTTGCATATCTATCATGCGAGACTGCAAGACCTTCCATCAAGTGCTTCTCAATGAAGATTGTTCCACTCCGGGAAGGTCCGGGTCTGCTTACTTTTGGTCATCTACCTCTTATTCCAGGGCCGCACTCAGGGTGCACCTTCCGAACGCTTAAGCGATTCCGAAACTCGACAAAATCGGGATCTTCGTCCCATCGAGAATCAGTCCAAATAGCGCCGCCGCGGCAAACTCGCCGCTCAAGGTGGACAAAGGTAATGGAGCCATTGCGATTCCCCGGTTTGCCAGCAGCGTAATAATGCTTACATCGGCGAAGGAAGATAGTACCACCCACATTGTTGGACGCAGGCCCCACATATGGCGCCGGGCTCGCAGCGCGTAGATCGTGGCTTGGCTCCCATACACGATGGCGACGACCGACACTGTTCTCAATGCTTCGAGTCCAAGTCGCAGTTCGAACTTACCTACCGCCAGAACCGCAACGCAGAATGCCAGAAAGCACAACCCCAAGAGGACGGCCGCGCTTGTAATTCTTCCAACGTTCCAGGAGTTCGGCATTGCCGATGGCCGGACTCTGTCGGTGGTCAGAGCCATGGCTAGAAAGTCCCCCGTAATCATCACGATTACCATCAGCATGGGCGTAAGGACGGCATGCCCAGTCATCATCAAACCGATTACGAGCAAGAGAACCTGGACGATTTTCTTGATAACCGAGTTGAGCGTGTAGGTGAGGATGCGCTGAAACGTAATTCGTCCCTCTTTGACGGCCGCGACGATACCGCCAAGACCAGCCTCCGTTAGCACTACGCCTGCTGCCGATTTGGCGACATCGGTTGCAGTCGAAACCGCGATGCCGATTTGAGCCTGTCGGAGCGCGGGTGCGTCGTTCGCACCATCGCCGCACATTCCGATCATATGACCATTCATCTGGAAGGCTTTGACGAGGTTGAATTTTCCCTCTGGGAGAATGGCCGCGAAGACGGCGAAATCCTCCGGTTTGACAGCATCGGGAATCGGCCCTGCGGGACAGATCGGACCGTCGAGGCCCACCTCATGAGCGACGATCTTCGCCGTCTCGGGCGCATCTCCCGTCACCATGATCGTGCGGACGCCAAGAACTTTCAATTCAGAGATCAGGGAGACTGAGTCAGCCCTCGGCGGATCGCTGAGGGCGATAAATCCAACGATTTGAATAGAGCCATTAGTTCCCGCTGCAACTGCCAGAACTCTGAATCCCTGCTTCTCCAGGTCGTCGGCAATCGCGGCTGCGCTCGACGAGGGTGCTGCGAGGGCCGAGACCGCGGCGAAGGCCCCTTTAATGATTCTCTGCTGGGTCCCTCTCGCATCTGTCGCGGTCGCCTCCGAAATCTTCTTGGCGGGATCGAATGGAACAAAGTTCGTCAGCCTGGGCGCGTCAGGGATGGCTTTATGAGCTGCGGCCAATCGGACGGCTGCATCGACCGGGTCCTGTCCGCCGTCGGAACTTGCCAGTGCCGCCAAGCCAAGAACGTGCGCTTCATCGAAGCCGTCCATCGGTTTTACGCTTGTAACGGAAAGCTGGTTGGCGGTGAGAGTTCCGGTTTTGTCACTACAAAGCACGTCCATCGTCGCGGCTTCGTCAACCGCCGAGAGCCTGGTGGGGAGCACGCCTACTTTTGCCAATGAGCGTGCGCCAAGTGCTGCCGCAAGGGTAAACGTTGCAGGGAGCGCCACTGGAATCGCCGCGAGGACGGAGGTCAGGAGCAGAGGAACAGTTTCGCTCCAGGGCATCGAGTGACGGTAGGCGTAGATACCAATCAGCAGGATTACAGCAGCATTGAAGTACGCAAGGTCCCGCACAATCTGGAGGACTGCCTTCTGCTGCGAACTCACGACATGCGCGGTTCGGACGAGCTCTGCCGTACGTCCAAACTTGGTGCGGATTCCGGTGGCAGTGACTTGCGCCGTCGCTTCACCCCGGCGCACAAGCGCACCCGCATAGGTATTGAACCCGGAGCCGGCTTCAACAGGCAGAGATTCTCCCGTGAGCATGGACTGGTCGAGTTGCACCGATCCATCCAGCACATGTACATCGGCGGCCACCACGCCGCCAAGCGAAAGCTTGATCAGGTCTCCGCACACCACCTGGACGGCGGGTATGGTTTTCCACGCGCCATCGCGGCGCACAGAGGCGTTAAGCGCAAGTCGATGTTTCAACGCGGCGAGCGTGGCTTGGGC
>Ga0302319_10022501_pt1 | contig 11294 bp, 10 predicted proteins | sample Bog_T0_2_FD_203319 | JGI IMG/M metagenome (GOLD analysis project Ga0302319, IMG submission 203319) | Peat permafrost microbial communities from Stordalen Mire near Abisko, Sweden - Bog_T0_2 | ecosystem: Environmental > Terrestrial > Soil > Wetlands > Peat | place: Sweden: Abisko, Stordalen Mire...
TTATGTGCTACACAAATGTGGCTCGGCTCAACTGACCCAGCCTCAGCAACATACGCCGCCCGATCCTTGGGTCGCAAACTCGTTCATCGCCAGCATCACAACATCAACCAACCAATCCCGGCACCCTTGATCTTTCCCCGGGAAGATGTAGTTCCAGGACGAAACGATAGCCATGTCCTAGTGCCAGCATTTGAGCCGGTTCTGGCAGCCGAGGAACTCGCCATGCTCCCTCCAGGTGAAATTCACCTGCGACTCCGCAATGGACAGGTAAAAGCGCTGAAAACCGACGTCGCAGCCGACTGATCCGGTACCAGCGTGGCCAACCTTTGGCCAACCTCAAATCGGCGGCATTCGATCCACAGCCGCCGCTTCACAACAATCATTTTCGTAGCAGGAACCCGGTAGGAACCGGAATTACCTGCTGCAAAACCAACCGGCACTGAGCAATCCGACAAGGCCCGTAAAGCTCCAACAACAAAACATAAAAGCATGGAACAAAAACCAAACACAAACCCACAACCACAACAAAACCACGAGCCAGCAACACCGCCAGACCCGTCAGGTCCAGAAAAACCGGTGCCAACTGTAGTACCACCTCCTGAGAAGATGGACGGTGTGGCCCCGGTCACACCGGGAAAGCCACCAACAGAGGCCGTGCCATATACACACAACTCGGCTGATTCGGTCCCTCCGGCCGACAAAGTTTGCTATGAAAGTGAGGACAAGCAGTTCGTCGTTCACCAGTTGGTGAGAACAACGGCAAAATTCCCGCCAAGCAATTATCCCTGCGTGGTTCTGCGATGCCAGCCACGTCCCCACACCCGGGTCAGGAAAATCGAGGAAGATTACGTGGAAATTATGCCCACTTTTAAGGAGCTGGAAGAATTTGTCGTGGCAATTAATGACGCGGCGATCCAATCCGGCAAAGGACGGCTCTACGACATCCTGCAGCGAGTCCCCGAAAAAACTGAGGCGCACAAGCGAAAGTGGCGCCGATTCAATGAAAGCCGGCTGGGTATTCATAAGAAACGCTGGAAACGGGGCAAAAAGTAAACCGTCACCAACAAAGCCGGGGTGGAGTGCATGCCACCCTGGCTTTTTCAAACCCGTCATTTTGGCGGGGTTTTGAGCATATCCAGCTCCACAAAAATAATTTGTTAACTACAACATCATCCCAACGAGGTGTCAGTTGTGAGCGGCAAAACAAACCCCAAGGCCAAGGCCGACGGGCGCAGCCTCACAAAAACTAAAAAAAACCTATGAAACTAAAAAAACCAACCAAAAAACAAGCGGTTGAAAAAATGCTGGCCTCAGTCAAGAGTGCGTCCCTGAGGACGGAACAGAAACTCACGAGACGGTGCAAGAAAATTGCCAAAAGACTGCGGGCCAATCCGCCCCAATGTCCCGTCAAATGCCGTGGCCATGCACGGGTCGATCTGCCCGCCTCACGGAGCGAGATCCTGTGGAACACTATCCCCGCAAACCATAAAGCGATCATCGGCAATAGTGACCGGGTCTATGGCCTGACTTGGAAATATAAGAGCCGCCAGATGATTTCGCCGGAGGCAAACGAGGCTGTTGCTCAGGTTTACAAGGCAATTGCTGAAAATGAAGCCTATGTTGATCTGGTAAGACGCGTCCTTAAGAGCCCGGCAAACAAGAGATGGCAGTGGGCTCACGAAGACAACCTCGACCTAGCCGCCAGAAAGCGAAACGTGACAGTGGTTATCGCTTTGTTACAAGCCAGGCCCGGCCAAATGTTTGGAACAAAACTGCGAAGCAAATTAGCAGGGTTGGCCAAACAAAGCCCAGCCCTTACTGCGGCCATGTTGTAACGAAATGCCTTGGGTGGCCGAACGTCCTGCCACTGCCCACGAGTGGTGGCAGGACGTTGAAGCAAAATTGATGTCGTAGCAATAGATAACCTCCACTTCGAACTGCTTGTGGTTGCCTTACCGATCTCTCGTACGCCTCTCCCGTGCAACCAATATATCTCCGGATTCGATGCAGTGACAGGGCGGAATCCCGGTTGCCAGAACTTGGGCGATACTTCATCCACCGTAGAAGGAATCATTCAAAACGCAAAAATATAAACAACGCAATAAAACTAATTTATGATAATGAAGGACAAACAACGTAAAAAAAGGGAGCTTTGCCTCTGGATATTGCACTCTTGCCAGGACATTGGGAAACTGGAACATCGGAGGCTCGTCCAGGACGAAGTTCAGGTTATCGTTTCTCTGCCAATTTTAGTCTACCCTCGTACCCACCCTTGTTACGTCGGTTATAAAAATCCGGGTTTTTGGTGGAGACATCCCGATACGAGGGCGCCGCAAGGCAATGCACGATTCGCAGACAGAGGATGTCCTCTTTTTGACCAGTTGATGTCGAAGGATTTGAACAAGTTTACGCAGGCTGAGTTAGGGCGGATAACTTCCCATATGTGCAAAATCCTGTGTGAACAGCGGATACTAGACCGCGCGTTTGATGTCGTTGCACACAACGATAGCATAAGCTGCCAAAATCTTCAGAACCTAGTTGACCTGATTGCTACGGAGCCCTGGGAGAACTTAGCCAAGTCGGACATGGTACGGTATCGTAAATTCCTGCGCTCGACGTCGGTTCGGGGATGCAAGTTGACGACAAGCCAAGTTACCGTTTTGCTGTGACTGCTTGAACACTGCATTCCCCAGCGCGACTAAAAGTTCGGAGTAGGACCAGCAAAGTCAAAAATACGAACGAATAATCTCAAAAGCCGGCCGGGACGTATTCAACACCGTCCCGGCTTTTTACCGAATTCCAAGGCCTTGTAGATATTTAGTTAACTACCAGATCATTCCAACGAGGAGTCAGTTGTGAGCTTCAACAAACCTCAAGGCCAAAGGCTGAAGGGCGCCCACGAGAACAAAAGCAAATATATGAAAACAACAAAAAAAGCAATGAACGCCGTTACCCACAGAACCAAAACCGTCACCATCATATCGTTGTGGACGCGACGGACGGACGGTCCAGACGCACTTCATCGATATGACATCTCTGTTTCGGAGCAAGCGATTGGGGAGATGCTCCGTGAAGCGTACGAGCGGACAAACGTGGACGGTCGGCCTATGAGCCGCGTTTGTTCGACCACTAGCGGCGACCTCCTTGTCGTCGACGGCGTCCACTATCTGGTGGCAGCCAAGGGGTTTCATTTGCTCACATGTGAGCAAGCGGCCGAGGAAATCGTCATCGCAGATACCTTCCAATGGGATGCCTGGAACATTCGAACCATTTTTTCGAATAAACAACCCGGCGTACCCCTTGCCTAACAAGCTCCCGACAACAAATTAAAAATGTGGCGTCGCAGCGGAGGATCCCCGTTCGGTATCGGCCGAACATCCCGCGAATTCACAAGCAACATAAACATCAAAGAAAGTATATAATATGAGCCTTGATATTGACCTATACGCTGTGACTTACAGGGATGGTTTCAAAGTCGCATCACCTGAGCATCGGGAAACATTCACAAAAATCCTGGACCTAGTAGGCCTCATTCCATTCACGCCAGTTGACAGCGTCCCGTATGTCGCGGTAAAGCTCCATGTGGCGGACTGGAACCACGCCTATCAAATCTGGCGGTGGTTTACTGATCACTTGCAGGATGGAGAAGCTAGCTACGAGGAAGTTCCGGTTGATCGAGGAACGCTGCAAGAATTGCACAACGTCTGCAACAGATTACTGATCCGCCGCAACCGCAAGGAGGCAGAGGCAATGCTCCCTTTGCCCGGAGGTCTGTTCGAAAACAAAGCAAAAGAAACCGCTTACTGGCGCGACGGATATTGGGTGGATGTGGAAACAACGGTTCGGCAACTAGGTCCTATTCTCGCAAACCCCAAATTCACGGCCGAATGGGAATTCCTTTACAAGTATAGTGGATAACAATACGCAAGCCACCGACGACAAGGAAGTTCGCTTGGTTTGAGCGCCCCAACGTTCAAATCCGGCCGTCGTTCATGATAATAAGAGGCCGGGGTGTGTTCAAAACCACCCCGGCTTTTCTTCTTTTGATGTCCCAAGGGCCGCGTAGCCCGCAATAAAACCCAAAACCAATTCCCTTCAAGATGCAGAGCAGACGATAAATATGAGTAGCAAACGCCCAAAACAGACCGACTTTCGCAAAATCCTTGAAACGCTTTCCGGGCGCTGTGACACCCGCCTTGTGTTCGACGCATTCATACGCTTCACCGCCTGTGCAGTTGCCGCCCAAACTCGCGAGGTAGAATATTTTGACGAGGCTAAACGATGGGAACGGAAGGAATTGGAAACATTTGCTGAGGCGATTGCGGCCTTGGTCAACGAAATGGAGATGAAGCCGTTCGAAGATGTGATCGGCGGATACTATATGGAATGCGCCATTTCCAACAAAGGCAAGCAATGGGGTGGGGAATTCCACACTCCCAAAAGCATTTGCGATCTTGTCGCCAAACTGACTCTGGGTGACATGGCATCGATTCCCGCCGAAGGACCGATCACAGTCTGTGAGCCGGCCTGCGGTGCGGGAGCCATGATTCTGGCATTCGCCGAAGCATGTCCTCCGGAGGTTCGGCATCGGTTGCGGGTGACGGCTATGGACATCAATCGCACCGCCTGTGACATGGCGTTCATAAATACGACGCTCTGGGGCATTCCAGCACGGATCATCCACTGTGACACCCTGTCGCTGAAATGCTGGGCGGCGTGGTCAAACATCCATTACATCATGCCGTGGTTGCCGCTCGCCATGAGAAACCAATCCTGCGAGGCACAGCAACAGGGCCAACCGCCAACCCCTGCCGAGGTGGAGAGCATCAAGGCGGCACTTGGCCAAAAGAAGCCGGAGGATGCACCGGGCTGAATCCATGGTGCGAGTTGGAGAGTCTGCCCGGCAACTGTTTGGCATTGCGCTTGGGCCCAGAAATCAAAAAAGCCGGGCGGAATTTTCCGCCCGGCTTTGTCCTGAAATTGTCCTCATTTTCCACCCATTATCCGGGCTGCTTCATCTGCAGATGCCTGATCGGGAAAATGCCATTTCCTCTGGGGTCGGTCGTAAGTTCCACCGATTTTAAGCAGTGCTTGTTCGTGAGGCTTTCCATAACCACTCACATACTGCCGGGTCATTTAGATTGACGACAAACAAGAATGCCGTATGATCGGCTTCGCGATGAAGCGCGATGGCCGAACATTAGAGCATAACACCCTTGCAGAACTACGCCGGATCGCCATTCAACGGGTGGTGGAGGAGGGGGCCAAGCCCAGTGTCATCGCGGCCGAGTATGGTTTTTGTCGCAACTATCTTTACCCCTGGCTGGAGAAGTTCCGGGCTGGAGGCTGGGAGGCACTGGCGGAAAAGATCGCCGCGGGTCCGCCCCCCAAGCTGACGGAAAAACAACGGCAGCAGGTGCGGCGCTGGATTTTGGGCAAAGACCCGCGCCAGCACGGATTTGATTTTGGGTTGTGGACTCGGCGCATTGTGCAAAAGCTGATCGCGGAAAAAATGGGCGTCGCGTTGTGTCTGACTTCGGTGGGCAAACTCCTGGCCAGTTTGGACATCACGCCGCAGAAACCGTTGCGGCGGGCTTATGAGCGTGACCCTCTGATGGTCGAACGCTGGCGGCAGCAAGACTATCCCAAACTCAAGCAACGGGCCAAAAGGCTGGGGGCCAGCATTTTTTTTCTGGATGAGGCGGGCTTTCAATCCGATCCGCCGCTGGGCCGGACATATGGTTTGAAAGGGCACACCCCGGTAGTCGCAACTTCGGGCCAGCGCCAAAGCCTGAATGTGATTAGCGCGGTCACCGCGCGTGGGGAATTTTGGGCCGCCACCTATACCGGCAAGCTCAACGCGGAATCGTTTGTGGCGTTTTTAGAGAATTTCATGAAGGGCCGTCCAGGCACGGTGTTCCTGGTGGTGGACGGGCATCCAGCCCACAAATCTAATCTGGCGACCGATTTTGTCGTGTCGCTGGGCGGGCGGTTGGAATTGCATCCATTGCCGCCGTACGCGCCGGATTTGAATCCCGATGAGTTTGTGTGGAGTCATATGAAAACTAACGGCGTGTCCAAGAAACCTTTGAAGAAGAACGAGTCGTTAAAGGACAGGATCGAGGAAGACTTGCTTAATATTCAGAAGAATCCCGCCTTGGTCCGGTCCTTTTTTTGTGCGGAATCTGTCGCCTATGCTAGTGACTGGTGAGTAAATCCGCGTTTTCGGATCGCTCTCAATTGGTGTCTGAGTCGCCGACGACACCGGTTTGGTTTCCGCAGTCACCAATGGCAATGCTGAATCCGACTTCGTGGGAGAAACTGGTACTGGCGCTACGGTCGATTGGGCAGGAAACGCAGTCGATTGTGATTCGCTCAATTTAACACTGGGCATTGCTGTGGGAGCAGCATCTTCTTTTGCCTCAACAACTCCCTTCGCCTTTTTCTTGCGCTTGGATGCTTTTTCCGTCCAGCCGTATTTTCGCAAGATTCCCAATGCCTCCGCTTTGGCCTGTTTAGCCGTCTCATCAGCCACATTTTTCTTATAATTAACAGTGGCATCTCGGAATTGGTCTCGTGTCAGGGCAATTATGATTTTCCTGCATTCACCAGCAGTGAGTAGTTTGGGAGGATGGGGATTTCCTGAGGATGCCTTCTTGAAAGCATTATTGTAATATACTGCAAGCTTTTCAAAATCCAATTGGAGGCCGGGTGGCTTGTCCTTCATGGCCAAAAGGTTTGCAAGTTTGGCCCACTCTCGAGGGTTTCGCAGGATGTCACCAGGGTTTAAATTGACGGGCTGACTCGCTCCTGCTTTGAGAAATTCGTCAGGATTTAACTCCGCGTCGAAAACAATTTTTGCCTGAACTGGTGTCAGTGGTTGCGTTTCAGTTTTAGATTTTGCCATAATTTAATTTGCCTTTCATCCTCCAGCATATGCTGGAGTTAGCGTCCGAAATAAAAATCAAATGTCGTCCGGTGAGAATTCTCAGCATGGGTTGCGTCTATGCCTGGCATGACACTCGGAGGGACCACTTGGCAATCGTTCCGTTTGCTTTCCCAAGTCTGATGGGTAAGGTTGGGAGCGTTCTGGAAGTGAGGGTATTACACAAATTCCGATACGTCGGGTCTGTCGCCCAACTCCAAAACAACGTCGTGGCCCAAAACCACGACAATGATAAACATAAAAATGAAGCTGACCTGAGTGCTCAAATTGAGTTCGCTCGTCGAATGAAACACTGGTGGCGGTAGGTCTAAAGATCTGCCGCCACTTTTGCTTCGAATTAATCCACAAAAAAGATTTGGCAGAGGCACAGAGCATAACAGATCTGACTCCTCGACCCTGCCGGCGAGGCTGATTCGCGTAATACCACTTGGTGCACCAAATGGACGCCAGCCTCGTTTTTTTGTGCTACTTCGCCGCATTGTTTGGCGGCGTATTGACATGTTTCCCAAACCCCGCACGGCCATTGTTCCATGGCTTTCCCGGTGCTGTGTGTGGTTGTAAATGGGACGGGTGTCTTGTTAGTTTTCATTGCAAGGGTGGTGGAGCTCGGTTGAGTTTCACCACCCCCTTTTTTGATTCCCACGCCGCAATTTTGCGGCGTATTCCAAATCCAGGTCAGGGCTCGGTTTTTATTTGTATCAAACCTCACCCAGCCAATTCCGCTCCACTATGCCCATCATGTTCGCTATCCCCGAAATTTGCTTCGTCCCAGCAAACAACTGGTTCTCATCACGGCCCCTGATTTGGGCCTCCTCCAGAGCAATGCTCAACTACTCCCCCATTGTGCTATTCCGAAACAGGATTGGAGAAAAGCCCGGTCTGGAAACCGGTCCGCGTTTAACGATGCCGTCTACTATGTAGCCGACGATATTCCCAAGCCACGTTTCGACAATTGCTGATTTCACGCACTGGGGAGAGCACTACAACCCTAAACCGCACCATGGAAAATGCGGCTTTAGTAAATTGGCAAGATGGGGCAGGTCTGACACCCCCCGGGCCAAAGGCCGGTGGGTGTCGACCTGCCAGCACGACGCGGTTTTTCGCCAAAATTGGCGTGAAACCGACGGTGCTGATCTTGTTCTTTTACGCTCCGCTCGCCAGAAGGGCTTTGGGGCGCCGCCAGTGCGGCGGTAGGCATTGTAGCCAACGCCATGTGATGCATCTAAGCGATGAGCGAGGTTTGGGCTCGCTAAACGATATCCCAACCCGGACGAAACGCTGACTTTGCCCGGACAGGGAAAAACTACGAGCGTTTCGCATGAGATCGTTAGCCAAGCAGAAAAGCCTCCGTGAAAACGAGGAATCCATGCTGTTCCAAGCGGGGCCGGCGGTCTGGTCTAGCCATGCAGATGAAGTGAGCCTGATGGAGTCGGCCTGGCGTGACCAACAGGCACAGAAACGCATGGCCACAGCTTTGGCACCACAATCGCCCACCGAAGTCAGTCTGGAAGACGCGGTGGCGTTCGTTCAGGTGGCTGAGCCCAAATCCGCACCTTCGAATATAATTCCTCTGGTCCAGCCCATGGTCCGAGTTCGCCCAGGCAAAACCGCGGACGGTGAGCCCCTCACGAAAGAATACTTTTTTCGGGTTCGTTCAACTGACGCCGAGTGGCTCAGAAATTTGAAAAGCCACTGGCCAATTGCGTTGCCAAAACTGATGCTTGGCGTTGGACTGGGCTGGTGGTCCCTGCCATGGCAACGCATGGAATTGCCGGCAGCCTCAACCTCAAAGGGAAAAGTGACGCTCTCCGTTCACATTCGTGACGACCAATGGCGCCAACTGTGCTCGAATGCTGCCGCCGCTAATCCCCTGAATTCTGAACCCGTTCGCTACTGCGTTGAGGCCACGTTGGGGCGAGTCAAGGTTCCCGAACCGGGGCATGTATTGCTTACGATTCGGGAACAACTGGTCATGCAATCATTGTACCGAGCCATCCAACTGGGACATCGCACTAATCTGCTTACGCAGTTCCACCCAGACATAAATCGTTTGGAAAAAACCCTGGCAGACCTCCGGAGTCGGATCGAAGAAAACGGGGTTGGTGAGGAGGATTCAGAGAAGATTAACAGACTCCAGGTTTTGCTTAAACAGTTGCAAGACAAAGCCAACCTCTGTGCCTCCGCAACTGGTGAATGGCGGGAGTTTTTCAGTACGGCCGCAACTATTGCCGTGCCTAAGAAGCAAAACCAGATAGGAGTGAGATGAAAGATGGCGAAAATAGATGGACGATGGTGGCCGTGCTCTGCCCTGCAAAAGGTTCGTCCAAAAGGTCGCGGAAGTACGCTAAAGACCTCAAAAACCGACTGCTAGGACAGCTGTATGGCGACAAAGTTCAGGCCGAGTCATTGCGGTTGAATTTACACCCAGGACAGGACGCGGCTCATGAAATCGACTCCGCCAGCAACCGTGTTCAGGAGGGTCGAAATACATTCCTAAAAATCATGACGTCATTCGACACGGGGATCATTCTCAGCCCTCGACAGCTCGATTACGCAATGGACCGGTACCTGTACCACCTTTCGGTGGCCGCTTACGTGACGGTGCCAAATTTACCCGGCAAGAAGCTGAACAAAAGGCAGCGTCAACAGCGTCGGGATCTCCGCGATCAGATAGCCGAATTCACTGCGCACGACAACACGGACAATGTCCATGTTCATGGCGATATGAGCATGGTCGACAAATTGTCCGGCCAGGTCATCGTTCTCAATGATGGGTACTGGAAATACGCGTCGGAATATGCTCGGCAGGAAACTTTGATCGATCTGGGCTTGTTGCCACTTAACGAGCCAGCCAGATATGTTTTGCAGAAAATCGGTGGTTTAAACCGCATCGTGGATACCCAGGAAGAGCTGAACAAGGACTGGGGCCAGGAGGCCGACAAAACACCCGCAGAAACGATGCTGGAAACGCTAGAGGTGGACCTGGAAGAACCTATCCACTCGCTCCCTGATACAGCCGCCCAATTTCATCGAGGCCGGCGGCATCCCGGCGAGGCATTTCGCAAGGTGATAGCTGAGGCTTATCCCGACGGGCCGCCAGTACCACCGCCAAGGATTCAGAAGACCGAAGGCATGGACGACCGCACATTCTTGCGACTGGATGACGAGCGTACGGCGAGCGTTAAAAAAGCTCGTGCCGAATTTAATGAGTTGCTGACAAAGCACAACATGAGCATCAAGGCGGGTAAAAAATCAGGGTTGGTCCTTTGTGCCCATGGGGAACATGCCCCCATGCTTGAAGTGACGCGGGGTTTTGATCCCCGCTGGACCAAGAAGGCCATTGAAAAATTCACGTGGCTGAAAGGAAAATGGGAAATTGGTTTGCCTGCCGAGCAACAAGATGTCGCCCAAGGCCAGAGAAGAAGCGTGGAGTTCATGACTTATCGGATGTGGCTGGCTCGAGAAAAATACCCAGAATGGTACGAGAAGTCGCTGGATCCGTATACCCTCCCTTGGAAAGATTACAGCGTGGAGATTCGGCAACTCAATGGCCAAACCCAACGACCTGGGCGCATGTCGCTCGAAGCGCTGAAAAGCGTTGCTGACGAATATGTAAACAACTCCTGCGAGGGCACGGTCGCTAAAAACATGGATTCAGCCAAGACGGGCCAAGTTCCGGCCTGCACCATGACGGTTCGGCCTTGCATGCAAGATGGCGAAATGCTTCTGGCAGTCCACGGCATTCCCGGGGTCCACATTGATGAATTTAAACAACGTTATGACCCCGCGCTCGTACTTCGCACCGAGACAGGCTACTACACAGCCGTCTTAAACCTGCATTACGATCCCGAGCAAAGATGGCCTGCTCGCAATGCCCGGGCTCGGGTCGGAAATGATATCGTGAAGGAATTCGGAGCAAGGAATTGGACCGACGGGTTCCTCATGCCAGAGGTTCCGGGACTGCGTGAAAATGGCTGGGTTTTTCCGAGGATTATGAGGCCTCCGCATTTGCGAGTTTCCGAGGCCGCCCAGAAGGCGCTGGGCGAGGCTTGGCAGAAACTGGTGGCCGAGGAACACGCTTGGTGGACCAAAGTTGCTGAAATCGCAGAAAAACGACGGGGTTTGCCATCAGGCACCATCACCGCCAAGCTCGAAGCGAAATTGCATCGTGAACCCCTTCGCCGAGGCGGTCCAAAAGCTGAGAACAAAACCGAACCAAGCCTCGAACGTGTCCAGTCAATAGAAGCTGTGAGGGTGCTGACACCCGGCACCGGCGCTGGTTCGAGCAAAAATGACCGGCGCGAGGAGGACAAAGCCGAACAGAAGAAAAACACCCCGCAACCGCAGA
>Ga0302319_10022503_pt1 | contig 11294 bp, 11 predicted proteins | sample Bog_T0_2_FD_203319 | JGI IMG/M metagenome (GOLD analysis project Ga0302319, IMG submission 203319) | Peat permafrost microbial communities from Stordalen Mire near Abisko, Sweden - Bog_T0_2 | ecosystem: Environmental > Terrestrial > Soil > Wetlands > Peat | place: Sweden: Abisko, Stordalen Mire...
GGTTTCTGCGCCCCAAGACGCTACGGCTGCGCCGAAAGACGCACCAAACCGCAATCGATCTGGTGCCTCCACTCCGCAGCGCGCCGCACCATCCCAATCGGAAGCAGGCTCTGCGCTGATTCCGGCGCCACGGTCATGCCTTGGCCGCCTCAGCGCCTCCAACACAAAATCGGCATTTGAGCCCATGATCTTGCCGTATTTCCGGCCTTCCGGAACCGTCCACACGTGTCGCGACCGTCAGGGAGCGGTACCGGAATTCAATTGCTCCGCCGGTGACTTCAATGGTCACTGAAATGCCCATATGACCTTCGCATCCGGATTCACACTGGGTCGAAAGGAGATTCACCATGACTACGTTCCATCGGCATGCCGTCCTCTGGCGCTGGCTGTTCCTCCCGCTGGCGCTACTCGCCGCCTCGCGCGCGGTTCGGGGAGGTACGATTACCGGCACCGTAAGTCCACCGAAGGCGGATTCCGTCGTCTACGTGAACGCAATCCCCGGAACCAGGTTCCCCGCTCCGGCGAAGCCGTTCAACATGAATCAGAAGAATCTCCAGTTTCAGCCCCACGTGCTGGCTGTGCCGCTGGGCGCGACCGTAGAGTTTCTCAACAGCGATCCCCGCCGCCACAATATCTTCTGGCCCTCCGTAAACGGTGACGAAAAGCAGAGTCACAACCTCGGGACATGGCCGCAGGGACAAACCCGTCCTTTCAAATTCACGGTGCCGGGCGTGGTCCCGCTCGGCTGTAACGTTCATCCCGATATGGCGGGCTACATCATCGTTTCCCCCACTCCGTATTTCGCCGTAACCGATGCCAACGGCGCCTTCAAGATCCCCGGAGTGCCCGACGGCGCTTACAAGGTCTCCGCCTGGCAAGAGGGCATGAAGGTCCAGACCAAACCGGCTGCCGTTTCCGGCACCGCTAAGGTGAGCTTCAGCCTGACGAAATAGGGTTGGTCCCGCAGCCGTCCACAGGGAAGCGTACATTATGCTGGGGCGTTTCCAGGAAACCGATAACTTCGCCGCCGAAAAATTCGTGGATCGGGAATGGCTCTATTCCAACTTTCCCTGCATGCTGGCGTGCCCGGCCGGCACCCACGCGGGCCGCTACATTGCCCTGATCGCCCAGGGAGATTTCGAGGAGGCCTATCGCTACGCCCGTGATCCGAACCCCCTCGCAAGCGTATGCGGCAGAGTTTGCGCTCACCCCTGCGAAACCGCGTGCCGGCGCGGCGCAATCGACCGGCCCGTCGCCATTCGCGCGCTGAAGCGGTTCCTCACCGAACGCTACGGACCCGAGTCGCGTACTCCCCTCCCTCCGCGCCGGTCCACCGCCCCGCGTCAATCGCACCGTGTCGCCATCGTCGGCAGCGGCCCCGTAGGCCTGTCCGCCGCTCACGATCTCGCTCTGATGGGATACTCGGTGACGATCTTCGAAGCCGCGCCGGTCGCGGGCGGCATGCTCCAACTCGGGATTCCCGAGTATCGTCTCCCTCGCGCCGTTGTGGAAGCCCAGATCCGCGAAATTCTGAGTGCCGGGGATGTGACCCTCAGATTAAACACCGCCGCCGGTCGCGATTTCACGATCGCACAACTCCGCGAGCAGGGCTTCGACGCCGTCGTAATCGCCGTCGGCGCGCATCGCAGCCAGGACCTTTCCATACCCGGTGTCGAAATCGACGGCGTTCACAAAGGTATCGATTTCCTGCTGAACGTCAATCTCGGCTACCAGTTCGAAATCGGACGCAGGGTAGTTGTGATCGGCGGCGGAAACGTAGCCATGGATGTGGCGCGTTCGGCTCTTCGTGAAGTTCGCAAAGCCGCGGCCCTCGCCGAGCGCGAGATGGTGGACGTCTCGCTTTCCGCACTACGCCTGGGGGCACGCGAAGTAACCGTGCTCTACCGCAGACGGCGGGACCAGATGCGCGCCACTCCCGAAGAGATCGAGGCCATGGAGGTCGAAGGAGTTCGACTCTTTGAGGAACGCATTCCGGTCCGGATTCTCGCGCGAAACGGCAGGGTTACGGGACTCACCACCGCCCCGGCTTCCGGACAGGGAGAGCACTCTGTCATCGACTGCGACACGGTGATTCTCGCCATCGGCCAGACGCCACGACTCGACTTTCTGACCCCTCAAGATGGTGTAGAACTTTCCCCTCGCGGTCTCATCGAGGCCGATCGCCACAGTCTGATGACGGCTTCTCCAGGGGTCTTTGCCGGCGGCGACTGCGTCTTTGGTCCCAGGCTCATCATCGACAGCGTAGGCGATGGCAAACGAATCGCGCGCGGCATCCACGAATACCTCACCGGCCGGGTTCAGCCGGAGCCGGAACTGGAAATCGAAATCCTCCCCCACCACAAGATGGCGGAAGATTACATGACCATTCCGCGCCAGACGATTCCGACCATCGCGCTCGAACGGCGCACCGGCATCACGGAAGTGGAACTGGTCTTCGATGAGGCGACCGCGCGCCGCGAAGCCCAACGCTGCCTCCACTGCTGGATCAACACGATCTTCGAAGGCAGCGAAGCCAAAGGTTCAGAGTGCATCCTTTGCGGCGGCTGCGTGGATGTCTGCCCGGAAAACTGCATCGAGTTGCTCGCGATCGACCGAATCGATTTCGATGCGCCGGCCCCGGACGCTCCTGCGCAAGGCTCCGTCATGCTCAAGGACGAAACGCGCTGCATACGCTGCGGACTCTGCGCCGAGCGATGTCCTGTCGGCACCATCACGATGGAAGCCTGGAGTACCCAATGCCTGCCGACGTAACCAACACAGGCACTGCCTGTCCGCAGTGCAACCGCCGCCGGTTTACAAACCTCGGACTTGGTTCCATCGCCGTGGCCAGTGTAGGTTCCGCCATCTTCGGCTACGAATTCCTGACCCCGAATGTCCTCTATGAGCCTTCGCCCATCGTGGACGCGGGCAGGCCGGAGCGCTATCCCGCGGGTTCCGTAACACCCGATACGCAGAATGGCCTCTACATCGTACATGGACCAGAGGGCATCTACGCGCTGTCCGCCGTTTGCACGCACCTGGGCTGCGTCACCGCATGGAGACCCGAACTCGACCTGATCGCCTGCCCCTGCCATGGCAGCAAGTTTCATATCGATGGCGTGAAAATCGAAGGCCCCGCGCCCCGTCCCCTGCCCTGGCTCAAAGCCTGGCTGGACGATGAGGGAAACTTGCTGGTGGATCGCTCGGAGGTCCTGACACGTAAGCAATTCGTCAGGGTGCTCGCATGAACGGAATCTGGTCGCGTATCCGCCATACCCGGGTGGGCCGTTCGATCTTCCGTTCGGGCGGCGGTGACAACAACCTGCACCGCTCGCTGGCCATCCAGCAGAATGTCTTCCTGCATCTGGCCTCGGTGAAGATCCGCCGCCCGGCCCTGGATTTCGGCGTCACCTGGTATCTCGGAACGCTGAGCGCCGCCTCGTTCGCGATTCTCGTAATCACCGGCGTCCTGCTGATGCTCTACTACCATCCTTCGGTGCCGCAGGCCTACGCGGATATGAAGGACCTGCAGTTCGTCGTTTCCGCCGGAGTCTTCCTGCGCAATCTGCATCGCTGGGCGGCGCACGCCATGGTGGTGCTCGTCTTCGCCCACATGTTCAAAGTCTTCTATCGAGGTGCCTATCGCCCGCCTCGCGAATTCAACTGGGTGATCGGGGTGATGCTTTTGCTGTTGACTCTGTTGCTCAGCTACACCGGTTATCTTCTCCCGTGGGATCAGCTTGCTTTCTGGGCGATTACGGTCGGCACCAATATCCTGTCGGCCGTGCCAGCCATGGGGGCGAAGATTCGTTTCCTGATGCTCGGAGGCCACACCGTCAACGCGAATGCCCTGCTCCGCTTCTATGTCCTGCACTGTGTGATTCTGCCGCTGATCGCTGCCGTTTTCCTGGCCGTACACTTCTGGAGAATTCGCAAGGACGGTGGCCTCTATACCGGCCCGCAGGCAACCGGAGGCAAGCCTCATGAGTGAACCGGGAGATCGGAAACCGATTCGGGTCGCATTCATAACGCCGCGCACTTCCGCCCACGTTCGAACCCGCAACGAAGGCAACGAAGAGCGCGTGATGACGAATCCCGAAGGTCTGTTGCGCGTGGCGATTGCAGTTGTCGTCCTGCTGATCGCACTCGTCCTCGCTTCACTTCTGTTTGACGCGCCGCTCGAAGGTCTGGCCAACCCGCTGCAGACGCCGAATCCGGCGAAAGCGCCCTGGTATTTCCTGGGGCTTCAGGAACTGCTTCATTACTTCCCCCCTGTCGTAGCGGGCGTTCTCATTCCCGCGCTCGTGATCGTGGCGTTGATCGTGATCCCTTACTTCGGCATCAACACCGAGGCGGAGGGTTTCTGGATCGCGAACCGCTATCGCAAAATCCGGATGCTGGCGGCCGTGATCGTCGCACTCGCCGCTCTGCTTCTCTGGTTTGAAGTCTATGCGGTTCTGATACCGACGTTGCTGATTGCCGGCGCACTGCTGCTCGCCCTGCGTCCGGAGCGCGTCTGGCTGCATGCCAGGCCCCTGCCGTTCTGGATCATGTCATGGTTCCTCATTGTGGCTGTGACCCTGACGGTAATCGGGACCTTCTTTCGCGGCGCGGGCTGGGCCTGGGTCTGGCCCTGGGGTTCGGTATGAATGGGCTCGGCATGAACCTGGCGAAGAAAATCCGCGCGCTCGCGCGCTTCCTGTTTGGAAGCAGCGCACACGCCTTCGGCACCCTTAGCGTCCTGCTGGTACTGCTGCTCGCGATCGTGCCCGCCAAGGATAGGTTCCGCGAATGGCTCTGGTACCAAAACCAATATCGGCGCCTGATTCAGGACCGCCCCGACGCAACCGCCCTCGAAAAGCGTTTCCAGCCCGGTATTCAACAAATCTGGCTGCCCGACCTCAGCGTTACAGACCGTTGTCCTACCTGTCACGTGGCCATGAAGGAAGCCTCTCTGGCCGGCGTATCCCAGCCCTTCCGGCCCCATCCGCCAATGCCGCACTCACCCACGGAGTTCGGCTGCACCGTCTGCCATCGAGGGCAGGGCGTGGCCACAACCGTGGAAGAAGCCCACCGCAGCACCAAGGCCTGGGAGCAACCGATACTGCCCGAACGCTTCCTCGAAGCGGCCTGCGGCCAGTGCCACGAACAACCCCTGCCCGGGACCCCGCAACTTAACTCGGGTAGAAGCCTCCTGACACGCTATGGATGCGTGAATTGCCACAAGCTCGTTACGCCGGGAGGCTCCACGATGCAGGGCGCCGACCGGCCGCCCTCGCTCCGCCACATCTCGCAGAAGACCACGCGTGAGTGGATCTATTCATGGATCAGAGACCCGCAGGCGTGGGCCTCTACCGCCACCATGCCCAACTTCGGCTTGAGCGATGACGATGCGCGCGATATCTCCGGCTTCATCGCAAGCCAGAGCACCGGGGATCAGTTGGCCTCCATGCCGGGTTCGGTCGCAGGCGATTCCGCGATCGAGCAAGGCTTAAAACTCTACGGAGAATCCTTCTGCGCGTCCTGCCATGCCATGCGAAACGCCTCAGGAACGATTGTGGGCGGCAACATCGGGCCGGAACTGACGCGCGTCGGATCGAAAGTGAAGCCTGAATGGCTCGCGGCATGGCTGAAGAATCCAGCCCAATATCTTCCGGGAACTGCCATGCCGCACTTCCGTCTCAGCCCCAAGGACCTGGAACAGTTGACGGCGTTTCTGGGGAGCAAGAAAGACGACCCCCTGCTCGCGAATGTCCACCTCGACCCGGCTACGCCCTCCCAGATCGCTCACGGCAGGAAACTCGTCAACGAGAAAGGCTGTGCCGCCTGCCACGAGATCAACGGCGTCGACCACCCGGAAAACTTCGCGCCCGACCTGACCACAGTCGGGAGCCTGCCCCTGGCGAGGGTACTGTTTGCCCCTGGCATAGCCCGTTCCCTGCCCGACTATCTCGAAGCCAAAATCCGGAATCCGCGGGCCTTTGGCAAGGAAATGAAGATGCCCCGAAACGATTTTTCGGATGCTCAGGTAACTTCACTGGTTGTTGCGCTGCTCGCTCAGACCGACAGAACCGAAGTGCGTGGCAAAACCCAGCCCGCATTCACGCGAAATGAATTTCAGCCGACTGGCCGCGCCGGGCAGCTCTTCTCGGATCTTCATTGCCTCAGTTGTCATTCGGTGAACGGAACCGGCGGCGATCTGGCTCCCGATCTTTCCTGGGAGGGGAGTTCCGTCCGGCGTGCCTGGCTCGTCGACTTCCTGAAGAACCCGAACACCCTGCGCCCCGCCCTCATCCGGCGGATGCCCCGCTTCCAACTCAGCGAGAACGAAGCCAACCTTCTCGCGGACTACATCCTATCCGTATTTCAGACTCCGGCGTTCGTGTCTGACGAAATCGACGAGTCAAAACTGACAACGACGGAAGCCAGCAGAGGCAAGTCTCTCTATTACGGCAAGTACGCGTGCAATTCCTGCCACGTTCTCGACGCGGAAAACGACAAGGGCTACATCGGTCCGGTCCTGACGCAAGTGGGGCTTCGGCTGAACGCGACGTGGGTCTTTCATTGGCTGAAGAATGCCCAGGCTTTGAGGCCCGGATCGCTCGAACTCAACTGGAATATGAACGATGACGACGCGCGCGCCATCACCGCGTTCCTCATGCAACAGAAGTCTTCCCGAAAGCCGGGAGGCCCGAAATGAAAAGGCGTCTCATACTCGCGCTGACGCTCCTGACGCTCGCGGGATGCCAGCGCAGCCGCCCACCCGTTTCGACCGGGGCCACGGCATTCGGAGCCTCGATAGCCGCCGTCTCGCAGGAAACACAAGTGGGGCGCGTCGGCGCGTTGCTGGATCGTCCGCTAGCCGTGCAGGTAAACGATGCAGATGGAAACGGAATCGCCGGAGCGAGAGTCGAATTCACGGCGATCGGCGGGGCCTCCGTCATTCCGGCTTCCGGGATCACGGGCGAGGACGGCCAGATCGCGACTCGTGTGCGGCTGGGAGATGTGTCCGGCAGATACTCGCTTGTCGCCACCACCAGGGATCGCGCCGGGAAGCCGCTGCAGGCGCATTTCACCACCATCGCTCTCGATTATCGGCAAGCCCTGGGCCGTGAACTCAGCGAGAAACACTGTGCGCGGTGTCATGACGAAAGATCGACGGCGGAAAGAGTGTCGAACCACGACAATCTGCGGGCGCCGCCGCACTCATTTTTCGATGGCACAACACTGAACAAGCTCCCGCAGTCGGAGCTTCTTGCGATCGTCGCCCACGGTGGAGCCGCCGTAGGAAGGTCTCCCGAGATGCCCCCGTACGCTGCAACTCTCAGCGCGAGCGACATAGCAGCAGTGTTGGCGTATATCAGAGCCATAGCGGGACCAACTTAATGCTTCCGTCACTTGAATACTCACTCTCAATACCGCAAACGGTCATGGGGAGTTTCCAAATTCCTTCAAGTGTTCAACTACGGCTTGTGGGCAGGTTTCCAACCTGCGGGCGGGTTTCCGACTGGCACCTGGGTTTCCACATTTGAGACAACAGCCGATGCGTGCGAGGTAGCATATGCTTCACCCTGATCGGGTCGAGCGAGGCTCGACGGTACAAGTATCGACGTCATACCAGTGCAACGCCGCATTATGAATACCGAGACGGGAAAAGCATCGGGACAAGTCGTAGTCGACGTAACCAGCGGCGACAGCGGCAGCGATGCTCGCGATTCCCGTATGCATTCCAATGTCCTGGAGTCCCGGAAGTATCCCGAGGCCGTGTTCGCGCCCGATCGGGTTGACGGCGCGATTGCCCTGCAGGGCGGGTCGACCGTAAAGGTCCACGGGTCGTTTACCATCCATGGAGTCGCGCACGAACTCACGATGGAAGTGCAAACCAAGGCGACGTCCGAGCAACTCCACGCGACGATGACATTTGAGATTCCGTATGTGGCGTGGGGAATGAAAGATCCGAGTAACTTCATTTGGAAGGTAGACAGGACGGTGCAGATGAGCATCGAAACATCCGGCGCGCTGCAGAAACGCTGACCCAGCGAACTGCGCGTCCATCTATGTGCATCTGCGGCTAAGGATTCTCAGTCCAGGTTTTGAATAACAGTCCGGGTCGATATAATCACCCTGAAATGAAATTTGGCGCAAATACGTTAATCTGGTCGGGCGAATACGATCGTCAGGTGCAGTCCTTATTGCCTTCCATCAAGGAAAACGGTTTCGACGGGATTGAATTCCCGTTGTTCAGCCTTGAGGGATTCGATCCGACATCCGTTCGCAGGGACACCGAAGCAGCCGGTCTGGAATGCACGGTGGCGTCCGCGTTCACTCCTGGCTCCAGCCTGATCGACGACGATCCGCAGGTTCGAACAAACACGCTTCAACAACTCAAAGACCGCCTGAACGCCGCAGCCGACGCGGGCGCACGGCTTTTCTGCGGGCCGATGTACAGCCCAGTGGGCTATCTGCCGGGGCGTCGCCGCACCAACGACGAATGGAGCCGCGCGGTCGAAAACCTGCAGGCTCTGGGCGATACCCTCGCCGCTAACCGGATGACGCTGGCGATCGAGCCGCTCAATCGCTTTGAAACCTTTTTTCTGAATACCGCAGGCGATGCCGCGTTGTTGTGCGACCAGATTCACCATCCCAATATCGGAATCCTGTTCGACACGTTTCACGCCAATATCGAAGAGAAGGATATCGCCGCCGGAATTCGCACCGTGGGCCGGCATTTGAAGCACGTCCATACCTGTGAGAACGATCGTGGAATTCCCGGCAGCGGCCACGTCGAGTGGCCGGCGGTGTTTCAGGCGCTGCGCGACCTTCAATACGACGCATGGCTGACCATCGAAAGTTTTGGCTTCAACATCGGCGCGATCAGCGCCGCCGCCGCCATCTGGCGGGACATCGAGAAGACGCCGGAATCGATCGCTTTTGAAGGAATCAAATTCCTGAAGAGTCACTATGCGGGCATCTCTCCGGAAACAGCGCGCGACCTGACCGCGGGAAATCAACCGGGCGTTGGTGCCGAAACCTTGCATGCGCGGAGCCCGCGGTCCGCGCGCTGAAATATGTACGGCGCAATAGAGGCAGGCGGCACCAAATTCGTTTGCGGAATCGGCACGGGACCGCACGATCTGCGGACGATCCACATCCCGACGTCCGCCCCCCAAATTACAATCCAGGCCGTGATTGACTTCTTTCGCGGCGCCCGGCTGGACGCGATCGGTATCGGCTCTTTCGGCCCTGTCTGCACGGACCGAAATTCACCAGGATGGGGGCACATCACGTCAACGCCGAAACTGGCGTGGCGGGATTGCGACTTGGCGGGACCGATCGGAGAGGCGCTCGGCGTTCCCGTGGGCTTCGATACCGATGTCAATGCCGCGGCACTCGGTGAAGCGCGGTGGGGTGCGGCCACAAACGTCAGGGACTTTCTTTACCTCACGGCAGGAACCGGCATCGGCGGTGGCGCCATGGTGAATGGGCGCGTAATTCATGGAATGTCGCATCCCGAGATGGGACACATTCGCATACCGCACGACCGCAATGTGGATCCGTTCACCGGTTGTTGCCCTTATCACGGCGATTGCCTCGAAGGATTGGCGTCCGGGCCGGCGATACGGGCGCGCTGGGGCGTGCCGGCGGATGAACTACCAGCCGATCACGCTGCCTGGAAACTGGAAGCTCAATATCTCGCGCTGGCCGTATGGAATTTCGCGGTTACGCTATCTTGCGCGCGGGTCATTCTGGGCGGTGGCGTGATGCGGCAGGCCCAGTTGTTTCCGTTGGTTCGCGCGGAAGTATCCCGGCTGGCTGGCGGCTACGTGGATCTGCCCAACATCGTGCCTCCGCTGCTGGGGGACCGGGCCGGCGTGTGCGGGGCGCTGGTGCTTGCGGAAGGAGCGGTACAGGAGCACGGCGCGGTCCACACGCCGTGTGCTAACTCTAGGGTATGAAGGCCTTCGGGTAATGCGTTGGATTCTGAGTCAGGCGACGCCAACCGGCACGCGCATTCTGCTGATCGAAAGCGGTTCGCGGGCGATTCTGGAAGGCATCATCGCGCATCTTAACGCGGGTTGGGGTGAAGGTATGCCGATGGACCTCGTCACCTGTTATGCCGGTCTGCCGGTCGGTTTGACCGACCAATCCAGAGTATTTCATGTTTCCGATTTCGGCACGCCGGAGCTGCGCCGCCAGTTGCTGAAGGAACTGGAGACCAGGGATTACGCTTACGCCGGTATGATTTGCGCGGCCGAACCCGTCATGAATAAATGGAAGTGGTGGCTCGCCGCCCGGGTCCCCGCGAAGTTTTTCGTTATCAATGAAAACGGCGACTATTTCTGGCTGAACCGGAAGAACGCGAAAGCCATGCGTGGGTTTGTGTTGGTTCGCCTCGGGTTGTCTGGCGCGGGGGCACTGCACACGCTGGGCAGGCTGCTGGCATTTCCTTTCGGTGTTCTGTATCTTTTGCTCTATGCGGGCGCGGTACATTTGCGAAGATTATTTCGACTCACACTTCAACGAATATGAAACTCATTCAGGTAGCTCAAATCGGCGGCCCCGAGCAACTCGTGCTTGCGGATGCGCCCGTCCCTTCACCCGGACCCGGACAGGCTTTGGTAAAGGTCGCAGCCACCGGCGTCAATTTTATCGATGTCTATTTCCGCATGGGACTTTACAAGGCCGACCTTCCGTTCACGCCCGGCAGCGAGGCGGCGGGCGTGGTGGAATCGATCGGCGAGGGCGTGGATTCGCTCAAGCCCGGCGACCGCGTGGCATATGCCATGGTGCGGGGTTCTTACGCCGAATACGCCGTCGTTCCGGCGGCACAACTGGTCAAAATACCTGAGGGTTTGGATTTCACCGCGGCTGCGGCGGCGATGCTGCAGGGAATGACGGCTCACTACCTGACGCATTCCACCTTCCCGCTGAAGAAGGGCGACATCGCACTCGTCCATGCTGCGGCCGGCGGCGCGGGTGGCTTGATCGTGCAGATGGCGAAGATGCTGGGAGCCACGGTGATCGGCACTGCGGGCTCCGATGAAAAGGCGGCTATCGCAAAACAGGCCGGGGCCGACGAAGTGATCGTCTACACGAAGCAGGACTTTGCTCCAGAGGCCCGGCGCATTACCGATGGCCGGGGTGTGGATGTAATCTACGACTCCGTGGGTGCGAGCACGTTTCTGAAAGGACTCGACGCGTTGCGGCCGCGCGGAATGATGGTGTTATTTGGACAATCGAGCGGCGTGGTGCCGCCCTTTGACTTAGGCGTCCTGAATCCCAAAGGGTCATTG
>Ga0302319_10022505_pt1 | contig 11293 bp, 11 predicted proteins | sample Bog_T0_2_FD_203319 | JGI IMG/M metagenome (GOLD analysis project Ga0302319, IMG submission 203319) | Peat permafrost microbial communities from Stordalen Mire near Abisko, Sweden - Bog_T0_2 | ecosystem: Environmental > Terrestrial > Soil > Wetlands > Peat | place: Sweden: Abisko, Stordalen Mire...
TGGTCTTCGATCGCGGCGGCTATCTCTACCATGGCCGTATCAAGGCGCTGGCCGACGCGGCCCGCGAAGCAGGGCTGGAGTTCTAGACGCAGATTCCCCTTCGGCTGCGCTCAAGGGAATGACAAACAAAAAAGCAACGACAACAGTTGCAACCTCCGGACCGGTGTGCCGGGGAGATATACAGAGGAAATCACAATGGCAATGAAGAAGAGAATCGACGGAAACCGGATGAACCTCAAGGACGAGGTGGTATCCATCAATCGCGTGACCAAGGTCGTCAAGGGCGGCAAGAACATGTCGTTTGCGGCACTGGTCATCGTCGGCGACCCGAATGAGGGCGTGGTGGGCTACGGCTCGGGCAAGGCCAAGGAAGTTCCGCAGGCCATCCGCAAGGGCATTGAGGCTGCAAAGAAGAACCTGCTGAAGATCAACATGACCGGCTACACCATCCCGCACGTTGCGCTGGGGCACTACGGCGCCGGCGAGGTGCTGATCAAGCCAGCGCCCGAAGGTACCGGCATCATCGCCGGCAAGACGGTGCGCGCGGTGATGACCGCCGCGGGTGTACAGAACGTGTTGACCAAGAGTCTCGGCTCGGCCAACCCGCACAACGTCGTCAAGGCTACCTTCGATGCGCTCTCGCAGCTGCGTGACCGCGCCGAAGTCGCCGCATTGCGTGGCAAGACGGTGGAAGAACTTTAAGAACAGGGATTAGGGATTAGGGATTAGGGAACGCTGTTCCTCTCCACTGATTGCCGCCCTCCCGATGGAGAACAATGATGGCAGCCGAAAAAAAGGTTAAGACACAGATGATCAAGCTCCAATACTTCCGTTCGAAGATCTGCACGCCGGTCAAGCACAAGCTCGTAGTTAAGGGCCTGGGCTTTACGCGGCTGAACCAGATCGTCGAGCGCGAAGACACACCGTCAATCCGCGGCATGGTGGCGAAGGTGCCCCATCTCGTGCGGGTCGTCGACTAACAATTCAAATGCGAGTCGGCCCCAGGCCGGCGTGAGCGAGGAAACAAATGGCACTGAATCTCAGCAATCTTAAGGCGCCGAAGAAGGCGAACGAGAACAAGAAGCGCGTCGGCCGCGGCATGGGCTCGGGCATGGGCAAGACGTCCACCCGCGGCCACAAGGGCCAGGGATCGCGGTCGGGCAGCAGCCTGATGCGCGGCTTTGAGGGCGGCCAGATGCCGCTGCATCGCCGCCTGCCCAAGCGCGGCTTCACCAACATCTTCCGCGTGGAGTATGCGGTGCTCGGCCTGGATACCATTGCAGAGCTGGGCGAGAAGGAGCTTACGCTCGACAAGCTCACCGAGCACGGCATCCTGAAGAAGCGCAACGGCCTGGTGAAGGTGCTTGCCAACGGTGAGATCAAGAAAGCCGTCACTGTTCATGCGCACAAGTTCTCCAAGGCCGCGCAGAAGGCCATTGAGGACGCAGGCGGCAAGGTAGTCGTTATCGGAGAGGCCGCAGGATCTGACGGCGCTTCGGAGCCTGCTCTCGCCATGTAAAGGATTCAGGCCGGGGCCAAGCGCCCCGGCCTCAAACGTTCGGCGCGACTTCCGCGTAAAATGAACGCAAGATTTCCAGCAAGGATCGGCATACGCTCCCTGCACTGAAGGCTTCATACGATGCTCGAGAAGTTCTCCAACATCTTCAAGATTAAGGACCTGCGCAACCGTATCGGCTTTACGCTGGCCCTGCTCGCGGTCTACCGTCTGGGCGCGCACATCCCCACGCCGGGTATTGACGCTACCAAGCTGGCGCAGTTCTTCAACCAGAACTCCGGCTCCGCGCTGGGTCTGCTCGACCTGTTCAATGGTGGAAACCTGCGCAAGCTGACGGTCTTCGCACTGGGCATCATGCCCTACATCACAGCGTCCATCATCTTCCAGCTGCTCACCGTGATCTATGAGCCGCTGGCCAAGCTGCAGAAGGAAGGCGAACTGGGCCGCCGCAAGATTACGCAGTGGACGCGCTACGTCACCGTGCTGCTGGCGGTCGTGCAGAGTTTCTTCATCGGGCTCACGCTCACCAGCACGCAGACCGGCGAGAGCATGGTCACCCTGAGCAAGGGCGCGTTCCTTCCGCTGTGCGTGATTACGCTCACCTGCGGCACGGCGTTCATCATGTGGCTGGGCGAACAGATTACCGAGCGCGGCATCGGCAATGGCATGAGCCTGTTGATCTTCACCGGCATCGTCGTTGGGCTGCCGCGCGGCATCCAGGACCTCTACCAGAAGGCCGAGACCAGCGCATGGGGCGGCTTTACACCCTTCGCCATCGCCGCCATTATCATCATGATGGTTGCGGTGGTGGCCTTCATCATCTTTGTGGAGCGCTCCGAGCGACGCATCCCCATCCAGAGCGCCAAGCGCATGGTGGGCCAGCGCATGACCCAGGCGTCCAACAGCTTTCTGCCGCTCAAGGTGAACTCCGGCGGCGTGATGCCGGTGATCTTTGCGGCTTCCATCCTGTCAGCCCCGCTGCTGTTGCAGAACATCAGCCTGTTCGGCTCCGGGCCGCTGCAGAACAATAAGTACCTTGGCCCTGTCTTCCGCGCCCTGGCCCCGGCCGAGCCCTGGTATGTGCTGCTGTACATTGTGGCGATCGTCTTCTTCGCCTACTTCTACATCTCCATCATCTTCCGCCCGGACGATATCGCCGACAACATGCGCAAGTACGGCAGCTTTATTCCCGGCATCCGTCCCGGCAAGCGCACGTCCGATTTCATCAACGACGTGCTCACGCGGATCACGCTGGTCGGTGCGCTGTACCTGGTGATCATCTCCATCCTGCCGATGTTCCTTATTTCGGGCATCCACTTCAACCATCTGCCACTGGTCGGCCGCCTCTTCGACAGCCTGCCGGCGTGGACCACCAACGGCCTGGGTCTCACCTTCTACTTCGGTGGCACCAGCTTGCTGATCGTCGTCGGTGTGGCAATGGATACGGTGCAGCAGGTAGAGGCGCAACTGATCATGCGCCACTATGACGGCTTCTCGCCGAAGTCCGGCCGCATCCGCGGGCGGCGGAGCTGGTAGCAAAAAGCAGGGATTCGGGATTCGGGGTTAGGGATTAGCAATTCGCTGCTCCTGATCCCTGTTCCCTAATCCCTATTCCCTGCCTTATGAAGCCCCTTTCCAACGCGAGCGATTTTCTTCCCGGCCCGGTGCTGCTGCTGGGCGCTCCTGGCGTGGGCAAAGGCACGCAGGCCAAGCTGCTGATGGAGGAGTTCGGCATTCCGCAGATCTCCACCGGCGACCTGCTGCGCGAACACCGCCGCCTGAAGACACAGCTGGGTATGCTAGCCGACGAATTGATGGCGCAGGGCAAGCTCGTCCCCGACGATCTGGTGAACCAGATGGTCGCCGCGCGGATGACCGAGCCGGACACCGAGCACGGCTACATCCTGGACGGATTCCCGCGTACGCTCAACCAGGCGGAGTGGCTCGACAGGCAGCTCGTCGCCTACATACTGCCGGTGGTGGCGCTGAGCCTGGTGGTGCCGCAACGCAAGCTGCTGGAGCGCATCACGGGCCGGCTGAGCTGCCCGGCCTGCGGGACCATCTACAACATCTACTCGGAGCCGCCGAAGGTGAAGGGCGTGTGCGACCGCGAGGGTGCCACGCTCATCCAACGTGCGGACGATACGGAGGCGGTATTCCACGAGCGCATGAAGGCCTTTCGTCTAAAGACCGCTGCAGTGATTGAGTACTACCGCTCGCACGGCAACCGCTTTGCAGAAGTTAACGGCGACCAGAGCGTGGAAGCGGTTACAAAATCCATCCGCTCCACGCTGCTGAACCTGCGGCACCACCCTGAACAGCAGAGTGTAGAGGATAGAGCGTAGAGGATAGACAAACCTTCTCTACGCTCCACACTCTACGCTCTACCCTCTGCTTCTTATGGCTATCCTCATCAAATCCGCCGCCGAGATTGAAAAGATGCGCACGTCCGGCATCGCGCTGCGTCAGGTGCATGACGCGGTCAAGGCCGTCGTTCGCGCGGGGGCGACGACGATGGACCTGGAGAATGCGGCTGTTGCGGTGATGGACAGGTTGCGAGTGAAGTCCGCGTTCAAGGGCTACCACGACTATCCCGCGGTGCTGTGTACTTCGGTCAATAACGAAGTGATTCACGGCATCCCCAGCACGAAGCGTGTGCTGCGCGAGGGCGATGTGGTCTCCGTGGATTGCGGCGTGGTGGTAGGCGGCTACTACTCGGACTGCGCGGTCACCCACGCGGTGGGTACGCTGGCGCCGAACGTTGCAAAGCTGCTGCGCGTGACGGAGGCCTCCCTCTACGCGGCGATCGACAAGGCCGTGCCCGGCGGCCGGCTGTGGGACATCTCCCACGCCGTGCAGGCGATGTGCGAGGCCGAAGGCTATGGCGTGGTGCGCGAGTTCGTCGGACACGGCATCGGCAAGTCCATGCATGAGGACCCGCAGTTGCCCAACTATGGCGATGCCGGCAAAGGCCCGCGGCTGCGCGCTGGCATGGTGCTGGCCATTGAGCCGATGATCAACCTTGGCGGCCCGGAGGTGCGCGTGCTGCCGGACGGCTGGACGGCCATCACCGTGGATGGCAGCGTAAGCGCTCACTTTGAGCACACCGTGGCAATTACCAACGACGGGCCGGTCATCCTTACGCGATAGAGCATTTTCCCTGTGGATGTAGTCCAGGGAGAATGGTTCCATGGGCGTTTTCCTCAATGAAAACGCCACTGCACGGCTCTCTCGGGATACCCATCAACAGGGAAAATGCTCTAGTTGCACTGCCTTACGGATGCTCGGTGAGGAAGCTGCCGATCTCGGCGAACTCCGCATCGCTCAAGCGGAAGGTTGCGGCGGGCAACACGCCCTCCACCTGCTTCGCGCTGCGTCCGCCGACGATGGCTGAGGTCACCGCCGGATTGTGCAGCGTCCATGCGATGGCGACGACGCCGGCAATCACGCCGTGGCGCTGACCGATGGTCTTCAACAGCTCGGCGAGTTCAAGGTTACGTGACAGCAGCGGTTCCTGGAACTGTTTTGCATTGCGCCGGAAGTCGTCCTGCGGCATGGCCGCCACGCGCTCCTTGCTCATGGAGCCGGTCAGCATACCGGAGTGCATCGGCGCATAGTTGATCACGCCGATGCCATGCTTCGCACAGAAGGGCAGAATCTCCGCCTCCGCGCTGCGGTTGATCATTGAGTACGGCGGCTGCAGCGATGTAATCGGCGCAATCTTCAGCGCGCGCTCCATCTGCGCCACGCTGAAGTTGGAGACGCCGATCCAGCGCACCTTGCCTTCGCGCTGCAGGTCAGCCATGGTTGTCCAGCCCTCTTCCAACTCTTCGTCGGGAACCGGCCAGTGAATCTGGTACAGGTCAATCGCGTCCACGCCCAGCCGCTGCAGGCTGGCCTCGCACTCCTGGCGAATCTTCTTCATCGTCTGCACAATCTTGCGGTCCGGCCCCCAGGTCATGGAGCTCTTGGTGAAGACATAGGGCTTTGCACTGGCGTACTTCAGCGCCCGCCCGACCACTTCCTCGGAGTGCCCCAGGCCATAGACCGCGGCGGTGTCGATCCAGTTCATGCCGGCATCCAGCGCGTGGTGGATCGCGGCGATGGAGTCGCTGTCCTCCTGCGCGCCCCAGCCATACTGCCAGTCGCCGCCGCCGATGGCCCATGCTCCAAAGCCGATAGAAGTGAGCTGCATGTCTGAGTTGCCAAGCTGTTTCGTGCTGCCGAGAAGGTGTGTGCTGTTCATGGTTTCGATCATAATTGCTTGGACGCAGCGGATCAGCTCTGGGGTTTGTCGGCGTCCGCGCAGGCCCGGGCGTGTATCCTTACCCACGCGATGCAGCCAACCAGCATCGCCTTTGACCGTGCCCGCTGCGCGGTCGTGGCACCGTTCAACGGCGTCTGCTGCGTCGCCGGCAGGACCACACAGTGGCACTGCGGCGGCTCGCCGGTGGGCAGCGGCTGGCATCAGGTCTCCGGCGATTGTTTTCACCGCGAGACCGGCGGAAGCTGCAGCCAGTAGCCCCACCAAATCGAACGAGTCCGCAGCCCCGTTTCCGCATCCTACCTATGAGACTCTGATGGACGGAGACGATCTTCCATGTCTGCAACAACATCGGCAGAAATGCCGCCCCTGCCCGAACGCATGAACCCGGAACGCCCCCGCCCGCGCGTCATCATCATCGGCGCTGGATTCGCCGGCATCACCGCGGCGCAACGGCTGGGCAAGCTGCCCATTGACGTCACCGTGATCGACCGCACCAACCACCATACCTTTCAGCCGCTGTTGTACCAGGTGGCGCTGGCTGTGCTTTCGCCGGGAGACATCGCGCAGCCCATCCGCAGCATCCTCAGCCGCGCCCGCAACACGGAGGTGATGATGGACGAGGCGCTGGACATCGACACGGTGGCGCGGCGCGTTCGCCTGAAGAGCGGCGCGGAGATGCTCTACGACTACCTCATCCTCGCCACCGGCTCCACGCACAGCTACTTCGGCCACGACGACTGGGCCCAGCTCGCGCCGGGGCTCAAGACCATTGAGGACGCCACCGAGATCCGCCGCCGTGTCCTGCTGGCGTTTGAGCTGGCCGAGCGGCAGAAGCTGGAGACCGGGACCCACCCGCCGCTCCAGTTCGTGATCGTGGGCGGCGGCCCCACCGGCGTGGAGCTGGCCGGCGCCATCTCCGACATCGCGCGCCTCTACATGACCAAGGACTTTCGCCATATCGATACCAAAACCGCCGAGGTGCTCATCCTCGAAGGCTCTCCCTACGTCCTCGGCATGTATCCGCCCGACCTGCAGCAGAAGGCAATCGACCAACTCGCCGCGCTGGGCGTGCGCGTCCGCACCAACGCGCACGTCACGGACATTCAGCCGGGCTACGTGATGGTCGGCGATGAGCGCATTGAGAGCGTCTGCACGCTGTGGGGTGCGGGCGTGCAGGCCTCACCGCTGGGCAAACTGCTGGCCAAGACGCCCGGCGTGGAACTCGACAGGAAGGGCAGCGTCTTCGTCAATCAGTACCTGAACCCGAAGAACCTGCCCGAGGTCTTTGTCTGCGGCGACCTTGCGCACTTTGAACAGGATGGCAAGCAGGTGCCCGGCGTGGCCCAGCCCGCGTTGCAGATGGGCGGCTACGTGGCGCGCCGCATCGGCTTGCTCATCGCGGACTCCGACAAGGCCGCGCGCATGAAGCCCTTCCGCTTCTTCGACAAGGGCGACATGGCGACCATCGGGCGCAAGGCTGCCGTGGCGCGCATCGCATGGCCGTTCCACGCGCACTGGAGCGGCTTTATGGCGTGGGCCAGCTGGCTGGTGGTGCACATCTTTTTTCTCATCGGCTTCCACAACCGGCTCTCCGTCTTCAGCCAGTGGGCGTACACGTATCTGCGCCTGCGCGATGGCGTGCGGCTGATCCTGGGTTCGCAGGAACTGCCGGGCTGGGAACCTCTGACAGAGGCATCCAAGCTCCCTTCCGATAGCGAGGCCGAGGAAGAGACCGCCACGCTGGCGGCGGCGCACCAACCCGGTCCATAGTCGCAGTTACTGCGGCGGTGTGGCCGCGGCCGGATGATGGACCACCTTTGCCTTGGCCTTTGCCGGGGTCTTAGCGGGCGCAGGTGCGGCGGCTACTGTCGGCGGAGTCGGCGGCTTTGCACTTGCTGTCGCCACCTGCACGGCATGGGCCACGTCAGCGCGGGTGCTGTCCTTGCCGTTGTCGGTGCTCGCGGCAGCCAGGGTATAGAAGGACTTCGCCTCGTCAGCCTGGCCCGCGGCCTCAGCCGCCTCGCCTGCGCTCAGCAATCCATTCAGCCGGTTGGGGCTGAGCGTCAGCGCGACCTTGTACTCCACCAGCGCGTCCTGCGGCTTGTGCAGTTGCATCAGCAGGTCGCCGAGCATCTCTCGTGCGGGCAGGTCCACCTCGCCCTGGCCCAGCTTGTCCTGTTGGTCAGCGGCGGCGCGCATCGCGGTGACGGCGGCATCCGCATCGCCGGCGATGAACGCCTTCCAGCCCAGCATCTCATTGCGATAGATGGCCATGCTGTTCAGCATGTAACCATTGCCGGAGCTCTTCACCATCGCCATTACGTCGTCATACCTGGCCAGCGCTGCCTTGGCCAGCGGGGCATCGTGCAGGTAGCCCGCGGCGATGCCCTGCGCCCAGTAGACGTACCAGGTGTCCGTACCGTTGCCGCCCATCATCGGCTGCAGCGCCTGGATGGCCGGCCAGTCGTGCATCTCCAGCAGGTAGATGGAGCGCAGCTCATTTACGTAGCGTGCGCTGCGGCCCTTCATGTCGTCGGGGCCGGGGATGGAGTCAATGTGCGCGCCCAGGCTACGCAGGCTGTCGGTCAGCGACTTCGCCTTCTCATCCTGGCCAGTTTGCAGATAGGCATAGATCAGAAACTCGTCCGCGTGCAACTGGTGCGCCACGCCGGGCTGGTGCAGCCGCTCATCCTGCTGCGAGGCCGCGACCGACGCCACGTTGGAGTCAATGTCGTCCTGCCACATACCCAGCCGCGCGAAGATGTGTCCCGGCATGTGCAGTGCGTGCGGCGACGACGGCGCAATCTTCGCATAGACCTTCGCCGCCTCCAGCCCTTGCTGCGCCAGCGCCGGTGTGTCGCAGGTGTGGATGATATAGTGCGCCAGGCCGGGATGGTTGGGGTACTTGGCAAACAGCGGCAGCAGCACATCCAGGGCCTTGCGCTCGTTGCTCAGCGAGGTGTCGTTGGGGGCGACGTCGGCCAGCAGCGCCAGCGCATAGAACGCCGCGCCCTCCACATCGCCGGGGTTCTCTGCGTGCAGGGTCGCCATGCCGCGAACGTAGGCGTCCGCGCCGCTCTGGTAGCTGACGGGCGCGCGGGCGTAGAAGTCGCTCAACGCGAAGATGTAAGAGAGCTCGCGCGAGGTGATCTTGGTCTTGAGCTTGGGATTGGTGGCCAGCGCGCTGGCCTGCTGCATCTGCGCCACGCCAACCTCCAGCGCGCTCTGGTCAGGCCTGCCCCACAGCTCGTGGTACTGGCTCATGGCGATGCCCCAGTGCGCCATCGCGCAGGTGGGGTCGACCGTGGCAATGGCCTTGAACTGCCGCTCGGCCTGGGTGTAGCCAAAGGAGTGCAGCAGCGCGATGCCGCGTTCAAACGGAACTTCCGAGATCGGCTTGCAGGAGACCGGAAAGTGGACCTCGCCCAGCTTCTCCGTCGAGATCGGTGCCTCTTCGTGGTGGCCCATATCCATGCCCGGCATGGCCTGCGCGCAGAGAGCTGCGGGCAACAGCAGGCTCAGCAGCACCGTACAGATTGTCTTCGGCGTCATGGAGGCAAGCTTAGTGGAACCCAGGGGTCGGGGCAAGGATGGGCGGGTGGCCCACTCACCTCAAACGCTCTCCAACCACCCTATTAGACCGACAGCCAGTTCTCCATCCGCAGACCTTTGACCCGCGAAAACTCCCGCACGTTGTCCGTCACCAGCACCGCATCCAGCGCCAATGCATGGGCCGCGATCAGCATGTCATTCGCGCCAATCGGCGTGCCTTTCCGTTCCAGTTCGAGCCGAAGCCTGGCATAGTGCCTGTCCGCCCCCTCGTCAACGGAAGTATGGAAAGCCTGGAGAGAACCCCTTCCACGCGCTCTTCCAGTCTTGGTGAGCCTTTCCGCAAGATGCCGAAACGCGCCTCGCAAGCTACGACGATGCTGGTGACAATCAACGTTCCTGCCTCGCTCTCGGCCTCCACCAGTCTTATAGCGGCTGTACCGTGCGGGTTCCGCACCAGATCGGAGACGATATTTGTATCGAGAAGGTAAACCACTAGAACGTGACCGGCTCGGGGGGAAGGTCTTCGATCTCCGGCATGGCGTCTTCTTCGCCCAGAGGCTCCCAGGATTGGATAAGCTCCACCAGGCTTGATATGCTCTTGGTCTTCAGAGGTTCAACGATGAGTCGGCCTTGCATGTCCTTCGAGATCGTCGCTTCTTCGCCGCTGAGTGCGAATTCGCTCGGGATTGCGAATTCGCTCGGGATGTCGATGGACTGACCGCGGTCCGAGGTGTGGATGCGTATGGAACGGCTTTGCACGGCGCTGGCCATCGTTCACCTCCGGCTGTCCCAAGAATAAGGCCGAGGGCTGCCTCACGCAATAAGTGTGCGTCGCCTATACCTTTTGCGCGACCCGCCTGCGCGAGCCCGACCCAAGCCGCCTCACCGTCCCCAACACGCCAATCCAACTCGACCTCACCGAGTTCTTCGCCCAGCTCGTCAAAAAGACCGGCCGCAGCGACGGCGAATAGCGCGGTGCTTGCCAGAGGTCTTTCCGCGAAAGAGCTTGTTCGCCTCTTGACACATCTCTTACAATTGTAAGCAGTGGAATTCTTGGACGGCCCGGAAGCCGCCTCTGTACGCTGCCCCTAGACAGGGAGGTCCACCCCTAAGTCTTTATTTCTGCCAACTTTACGGGAAAGCGGGGGGGGGGGGGCTTGCCGGCGTTTTTAGGAAACCCGGCTACGGAAACCGGAATACGAAGCCCGTGGGGGCGTGGATCAGTTTGGCTGCGGGGATGGGCGTGGGGCCACCGTAGGTGGCGCTGCTGATGGTGGTGACCGAGCCGTAGCCCAGCTCCAGAATGCGCCACTCCACGTGCCGGTTCAGCGGCCGGTCAAGGCCCACCAGGCCGCCGTACTCCGCCTTGGTGACGTGCACGGGGCTGAGCGGTGAATTGCTGCGGCCCTCCCCGCCCATCAGCTGCGCGTAGGGTTTCATGCCCAAGGCCATCGGATGGCCCGTGATGCGGAGGCCGATGAGGAAGCTGTTGAGCGAGGCATTGTTGCCGTGTTCGATCTCGTCGCGCAGGTCCACGCCGACATCGAACTTCGGCTGGTGGGAGAACTCGTAGTAGCCGCCCAGCATGACCCCGCCGAAGATGCGCGAGGTCTTGTTCTGGCCCAGGAAGGCGAATGGGCCGGTGTCCTGCGTGCTGATGCTGACGCGGGTGAAGATGGGGTTCAAATAGATTCCGGCCTGGGCGTGAGCAGCGGCGGTCGAAAGGGCCAGGGCAAAGGCTGGAAGCAGGAACTTCAATCGCATCAGGGGCGGTCCTCAAAGCTGTTGTTGCTGTCAGACGAACGAAGAAAAGCGGTGACTAAGCGGCGACGGCCTCGCGCACCTTCACCGGTGTGAGCCAGTTGTAGCGGTCGGGAGCCAGGCCGTGCAGGATGTCGAAGTAGGCCTTGTGCAGCGCGGTAGTGATGGGGCCCATGGTGCCGTCGCCGATGACGATG
>Ga0302319_10022506_pt1 | contig 11293 bp, 7 predicted proteins | sample Bog_T0_2_FD_203319 | JGI IMG/M metagenome (GOLD analysis project Ga0302319, IMG submission 203319) | Peat permafrost microbial communities from Stordalen Mire near Abisko, Sweden - Bog_T0_2 | ecosystem: Environmental > Terrestrial > Soil > Wetlands > Peat | place: Sweden: Abisko, Stordalen Mire...
GGAGACTTCATCAGGTTGCCGGTCTTGCGTTCGTGCGCCAGAGCGCCGCCGGGCATCGGTTGTCCGTTGTACTTCTCGAGTGCCGGCTTGTAGTCGAAGCTGTCAATCTGCGAGAGACCACCATTCATGAACAGGAAGATGACATGCTTCGCCTTCGGCTTGTCCGTAATCATCCACGAAGCCCGATCACTCGCGCTCTCGGCGCGTGCCAGTGACTCGCCCACCAGGCTGGCCAGGCTCAGATAGCCGAAGCCGCAGCCCATGGTCTTGAGCGCCTGTCGGCGTGTGAGCGGTCTAGTTGAAGGTGTGTGCAGCATTGTTATCTCCTCATTCAGACAGGCAAAATCAGACCGGCGAGCCGGTAGCCTTTGCGTGTCAGTTCACAAACTGGAATTCGTTTGAGCTGAGCAGCGCGCGCGCATACTCATCCCATGCAGTAACCGGTTCGCCATTCACGCCGTATCCGGGCTTCTGCGGTGTGGTGCTTAGAAACTTGAGGCCCAGTTGTAATTCATCCGGGCTTGGCTTGCGCTCGAACAGGTACTCATACGTCTTGTTGATTCGTGCCTCGTCCGTGGCTTCCGAGTGAACGCGTTCAGCAAGCACGCTTGCCTGCTTGTACACGAACGGGTTGTTCATGAAGTAAAGCTGCTGTAGCGGGACGTTGCTTGAGAACCGCTGTTCCGAGGTAAAGCTGGGATTGGGAAAGTCGAAGACCATCAGATAATTGTTCAGACGGTAGCGGCTGACCTTGCAGTAGACGGTACGGCGCAGATTCTCCGGAGTGAAGTCTGTCGACGCGCCGCCGATGTCCTTGAGGTCCAGGTCGCCTGCGGCAAACAGCATGCCATCGCGCAACTCTTCAGCATCGAGCCGCTGGCGATTGAAGTGCGAATAGAGACGATTGGCTGCGTCCTTATCGTGCGCAGCGGGCGATTCTTCAGCGCTGGTGCGATACACCGCGGAGAGCATGATCTCGCGCTGCAGCCACTTGATGGAGCGCCCGTGGCTCACAAACTCCGAGGCAAGATATTCCAGCAGTTCCGGATTCGATGGCTTGTCGCCCATCACGCCGAAGTTATCGGGCGTATTCACAATGCCGGTTCCGAAGTGCCACTCCCAGATGCGATTTACAATCACGCGTGTAGCCAGAGGATGATGGACAATGTCATCGGCGAATTGAAGCCTTCCACTGCCGTCTGAGTAGGGCTGTTTATCCGGCGGGCTGAGCACGCTGATGAAGCCGCGCTGCACCACAGGGCCCATGGAGTGCGGATTGCCGCGGATGTTCAACTTCACATCTTCGATCTTCGGCTTGTCGTCCATGCCATTTACGTACGGGTAAGGCGTGTCCTTGAGGTCCTTATCGAGCGCCGCAATCTGCTTCTGCTGCGCCTGAATATAAGCTTGGAATTGCGGCCCGACTCGGCGCGTCAGTCCCCATCCCATAAAGACAAGTACGCCTGGCTTGAACCGTTCTTCCTGATCGCCAGAGAGAGCGATGAAGAGCTCCTGGTAAAGCAAGGCGTCATTGGCGGGCAGCGCCTTCAGCTCCAGTTCGCAGCCCGGGCAGAACTGGTCAAAGGTTTCAAACTCGCTCGGTTTGGCATCAAGAAGGCGGTGCTTGGGCACGTCGTTCTTCGCCTTGACAGCGTCGTTCTGTTCTTCGATGGCGGCCTGCGCTGCACGCACATGCAACACCTGCTTCTGAAATGCGTCGCCAAGAACTTTCGCGTCGTCCTCCGTGCTCTCGGGCGATGCAGTCATGGCCTGCCAGTCATTTAGATAGGGGAACGTGTGTTTCTTTGGCAAGTAGTCGACCCAGCGCTGCAGCACTTCAGGATCAAGCTGCTTGCTGGAAGCTACCTCGTCCACAGTCTTTTTGGGCTTGCCCAGAACATTCCATGCCCCGGTCAGATAGTCCGAGATTTGGATGGCAAGCGCGCCGGACAGTTGCTTCGACAGGTCGCTGGTGTAATCGCGCAGATCGGCATGCAACTGGGCATCTTCCAGGTTTTTCTTGTCGTACGCGGACGTAGCTGCGGCCGATGCGACCGGATACTCCTTGTAGGTGGAGTTGGCGAAGATGCTGACGATTTTGTAGTAGTCAGTCTGGGCAATCGGATCGTACTTGTGGTTGTGGCAGCGCGCACAACCTACGGTCAGCCCGAGCATGCCGCGCGTCACCGCATCCACGCGCTCGTTGCGTTCATCGGCACGGCCCTGAATCGGCTCGGCCTGATCCCACACCCAAGGGCCAGCGCCCAGATAGGTGGTCGCGGTCAAGTTGGCGTGGCGCTCTTCAGGAGTCTTGAACGGCAACTTGTCGCCGGCCAGCTGCATCTCGGCGAAACGGTCGTAGGGCACATCGTCATTGAAGGCCTTGATCACCCAGTCGCGATATCGATACGCGCCATTAAATGGCATGTAGCCGCGGCCTTTGGGATCCAGGCCCCGCACATCGTCTTCGGCGTAGCGGGCCACATCGAGCCAGTGGCGCCCCCAGCGTTCGCCGTACCGAGGAGAAGCCAGCAGGCGGTCGACAACCTTTTCCCACGCATGCGGAGACTTGTCGCTCACAAAAGCCTGCACTTCATCGTTGGTGGGCGGCAGGCCGGTAAGGTCGTAGGTGGCTCGACGAATCAGTGTCGTGCGGTCTGCCGGTGTGGCCGGCTCGAGACTAGCCTTGTGCAGCCCTGCGAGGATGAAGTGGTCAATCGGCGTCTGCGCCCAATGCGCGAAACGTGCGTCTTCAATCGCCGGCGGTGTCACCGTCTTCAACGGCTGGAATGACCAGAACTCCCGCTGCTTGTCAGTGATCACGCCGCTTGTGGCCGTGGGCGAGGTGATGGCTCCTGGAGCCGCATCCGGCCACTTGGCGCCCATCTTCACCCATTCTTCCAGAGTCGCAATTTCTTCAGGCTTAAGCTTGCCACCCTTGGGCATCTTCAAGTCGCCGGTTTGCTGGACTGCCTGAATCAGAAGGCTCTTGGACGGATCGCCGGCGATAACTACCGGGCCGTGCTTGCCACCTTTTTCAAATGCCGCTTTCGAGTCAACCCGCAAACCGCCTTTGGCCGTTTCATCGTGGCAGTCATAGCAGCTGTTGGCCAGAATCGGTCTAACCTTGTTTTCAAAGTAGTCGGCATCCACTTTCGCCTGGGGAGCGGGGGCATTCCCACTGGATGCACTGGCGGCTGGTGCAGCGGCTGCAGGAACCGGATCGGCGCCCACCGCTCCCGCCTTCACCCATGCTTCCAGATCCGCCACTTCCGCAGCGCCAAGCGGCTTCTTGGGTGGCATCTTCAAATCGCCTGTGCGCCGGATCGCCTGAATAAGCATGCTCGCGTCCGGATCGCCCGGCACAATAACTTTTCCATCCGCGCCGCCATTCAGAATTCCCGCATACGAGTCGAGCCGCAGATTCCCTTTCGCGGTGTCATCGTGGCAGGAAAGGCAGTTGTCGTTCAGAATGTCCGTCACGCGCGTCGCGTAGAACTTGGGCGACGCGGGCGGCGTCGCATCGGATGAAGCCACAACAATCCCGTTGCTGACGATGGCTACGCCCAATGTGACCGCACACGCACTTCCAATTAAAATGAGTGAGTTCATGCCGGCGTGACCTCATCAACTGGCGAGTCTGCATCGGCTTCGTTCCTGCTCATGCTCGATGATTTGTAGGCAAGCTCTTTCACGTGTTCCAGAAGCTCCTGAAATTCAGCGCTCCTTGCGCGCATGGACAAGGGCAAAGTCGACGGCGGAATCTGCATGTCGAGAGCCAGGTTGGTTTCGCCGGCGCGGCCTTCAGAATGGCGGCGCAAAAGAATCAGCCGCGTTCCCAGCAGCAGTGCCTCCGACGTGTTGTGCGTGACAAAAACCACTGTTGGTTTCGACTCCAGCCAGACTTCCCGAAGCTGTTCCTGCAGGCTTGCCCTTGTTGACGGATCGAGCGCACTGAAGGCCTCATCCAGCAGCAGCACCGGTGGATTCATCAGCAGTGCCTGCGAAATGGCAACCCTTTGCTGCATGCCGCCGGAAAGCTGATGCGGATACTTATCCATGTCCTGCGCGCGCAACCCCATGCGAATCAGTTGAGCCTGCGCCTCTACGCGCAGCTTGCGGCGAAAGGCGAAGAATCCAGGACGCAGCCGAGAAAGGTATCCGCCTTTTGCATTCTCTGGTCCATACATTACATTGCCCAACACCGTACGATCGGGAAACAAAGAATACTTTTGCGGCACATAACCGCAACGTGCGTCGATCGACGTCACCGGCTTGCCATCCACGTCAATCGCCCCTGCGGTTGGAAACTCCTGGCCGAGAATCAGGCGCAGCAGCGTGCTCTTTCCGCAACCTGTTTCGCCCAGGATCACCACAAACTCGCCCGCCGCTACCTTCAGGTTCAACCTGGAGAGCACCGTCTTTATACCCTCTTTGCCGGCAGCATAGGAGACGGAAACATCGCGCAGTTCAATCTCCGTGCGCTTGGGCACAGGGCGCGGAGAGATTGCTTCGACCAGTCTCAGCTCGGCTGATACCAAGGGTGCAGTCTCCTGTTCGTGATGCGAAGCAGCGCGTCAAGCATGAACAACAATAGCGCTACCCAGAGAAGATAAGGGATGATGATGTCCATCCCCATGTGCCTGCGCATGATGCCGATGCGATAGGCCAGGCCGTCGGTGGAGGCGATCATTTCGCCCGCGAACAAAAACAGCGCCAGCGGCTTGAGGTTGAGCCGTAAACTGTTAATCAACTGCGGAAGCACTTGCTTGAGAACCACCCGGTAGGCAACATCCAGGTTGGTCGACTTCAACGTGAAGGCTTTTACAATCTGCTCTTTGGGCACGCCGCCCGCGATGTTGTACGAGTCCAGAATCAGCGTTGGAGCAACGCCGATGACCATCAGCATGATCTTGGACCACTCGTCGATGCCGAAGACGATGAACAGAATCGGCAACAACGACAGTGCTACGATCTTATCGAAAAACAGCACGAAGCGCAGGAAAAAAGCGCCTGCGTAAGGAAAAACGGCCATATGCAGCCCCAGCAGCATGGCCGGAATCAGCAGCAGCAGCGCGATAAAAAATCGCGTCGCGCTGGATGCCGTGTCTTTCCAAATCATGCTGTGGCGCACTTGCTGCCACAGGGAAGCGCCAGGATCGAGCGCGTCGTCTTCCTCGGCTGGCTCCAGTACCGAAGCCTTCAGCCCTTGCACAAGCTGAACCGCAGAAGGCACCACGCGGTCTTCCGGATTCTCGCGATGGCGCACGATGGAAAAGTGCGCGTAGAGCGCAATCCCTGTGACAAACAGTATCCACGAGAGCGAATGGGTCCAAAGACGCGCCGGGCGCACCTGGATTCCCGTAAGCTCAGAAAGCCGGAAGGCCTGCCCCATTTATAGTTTTCCCTGCGCGGCAAGCTGCATGTAGGCTGCGTCCACGCGCAACCGGACGCGGTCCTTCTTGCCCTGAATGCCGCCATCCGGATAGAGAATTGCAACGTCGTCCACCGATTGAATATTCTGCCCCAACAGCGCGTGGCGGAAGCAGAACTGCCGCACCAACTCCATCTTCTGCTTCAGGTCTCCGCTCTGGGCAAACTGCGCCGCAGCGCTGGCAGACGAGTAAAGATAGGTGGTCCGGAGCTGTTCCTTGTAGGAAGCAACACTGTCGCCAGACGCCGCCGCGCTGCCGCTGATGGCCTGTGCATTGGCCGCTGCAATCTGTGCTACCGTCTCATACCATGCGCCGGCAATGGCCTTCGCAAATTTGATTCCAGACCCGTCCGGGCGCTTCAGCACATCCGTGCGGACCACCAGAAGATCTAGAATCTCCTCTGGAATATGCGAGGAATCGAAGAGCGATTTGACACCGTGATCCTGATCGACGATCTCCGATACAAGGGGCTTCCAGGTGACCGCGACCTGGTTGCTCTTGTCGCCTAGAAATGCGCCTACAATGTCGGAATCGCTGGTATTCAGCAGCTTGAGCCGCGGCAATTGGTTGTCCAGCCCGTTCAGCACCATCGCGCGTTCCAGCAGATATTCTGAAACCGTTTTCTGCACCAGCAGAATCGGTTTGCCGGGCAGTTGCGCCAACGTCAGATTGTTGCGCGCCAACACTGCATCGTTGCCATTCGAGTAGTCGCCGACAATCACCACAGTCGAATCAACTCCCGCGGCGGCCGGCATATCGAGCGCTTCCATGTTGGTCATGGTGCACGCATCTATGTTCTTGCCCACAAACGCATCGAGCGACGCAGCATAGTCGAAGCGCTGCACCTTGATGACCACGCCGTACTTATCGGCCCAGCGCTTCAGAATGCCCGACTTGGCCATGTAAAAGTAGGGGTTCCAACCGGCATACACTGACCACCCAACGGTGAAAGTAGGTGGGGCCGCAACCGCAGACGGTGCACCTGCACAGGCCAGCAGAAGCGCCATCCCGCAAGCCGCGAGAGGAATACGCTGAACTCGGATTGGTCGTGTGGGAGGCTTTATCTTCAAAAATTCAAATAATCCCAGCATTAGAAACGGCTTCATAAACCAAATTATTGGGGCGGAGAGATACTTCTGCATGATCGAACCATATCCCAGTGAGAAACAACGGTTCAATGTTGATCGATATTTTTTATACTGCCCATAAAGAAAAGCGCAATTATGCGAAAACACTCGGGAATCAAGGCGGGAATCAAGGCTTGGTAGGCGCATTCAGCCTCCAGACTTTTTCTCCCGAGTAGCTCGTCAGCCACAGCGAACCGTGTGCGTAACGAATGCTGTCGCCTCCGGCTCCATGCCATTGACCCGTGACCGTGTTGGTAGCCGGATCGATGCGTGTGATGGGAAATTTGAACACTGTCGCCCATACCGCATCGCCGCCGAACGCGATCTCGCCGCCAAATCCAGGAATGCCCGCCGGAATGGTCGCGATCAGCTTGCCCGTGGTCGAGTCCACGCGAGAGATGCTGCCGTCGCCCTGGTTCAGCACCCACACCGAGCCCGCGCCAACTGTGAGAAAACGCGGCATCGGCCCGATCGGCGTAGAACTAACAACTGCGTTCGTGGCCGGGTTCACGCGCACCAGCACGTTCCCCCGGTTCGAGCTGACCCATACGGAATCGCCAGCAAAGATAGGGTTAAAAGACCCAGGAGGAATCGTGATCTTCGCTACTATGCTGTTCGTCGCCGGATCGATGCGGTCAAGTTCGCCGGTCTTTGAAGTAACCAGCCACACGCTACCGGCGCCAACCGCAATGCCGCCTTCGGACTCGGCAGGGCCTGCAGGAATGGTCGCTTGAATTGCACCGGTCTTTGCATCGGCGCGGATCAGGGAGTGATCGCCGCAGCTTGGAATCCAAAGGCTGCCAAACTCAACCGCCATCCCCGAACACGGCTCGGCAACCGTGATGATGGTTCCCGGCAGGTTGGTCCCGGCATCCAGGCGCACCACGTGATTCACGTTGGAACTGGCTACCCAAACAGCGTCGTCGGTAATAGCCAGCCAGTCCGGATGCCCCTTGACGGCGAACGTCGCAATCGGGGGAAGTGTCGCGATGTCGCCCTGAATGCCAGGCGCTTGAACACCGGTCTTGGGCGGAAACTTTGGCGCCTGAGCTGCAGGTTCCTGGCCATGCAGTGCCGGAGCACAAACGAGCGGACAGAACAACGAAACAGCCAGAGCAGCCTCAAGCAGAGAACCGCGGAAGGTCAGACGACTCCACACCATGGTTGGACTCCGATTTGCCGAGCAGTTTCCGGCGTGGTAAGTTTTACAGCGATTAAGAGTGATCAGGGCCCGTCAGGCGCCGCGCCCCAGGCCTGCCGTTTTCGGAATGCGCATGGGGGGATACCCCGCTGAACCATTTTTGCCGGCAGCGATTTCGACGAACGCCTGCGCGGCGCGGGTAAGAGTCTTGTCTTTACGAAAGATCAAAGCCAGTTCGCGATGGAGCCGCATACCTTCCACCTTCACCACGTTCAGCAGGCCTGCGTGCTCGTCGTCCAGCACGTTGGCGCGTGGAAGAAAGCCCATCCCGATGTCCGCGCAGACCAACCGCTTGAGCAATTCGCTCGAATCCAGTTCCATTGCAACGCGCGGTTGCACCTCATGGTGCAGAAAGAAATTGTCGATCTGAGTGCGTTGGCGCCCGTGTTTCAGTAGCAGCAGCGGGAACTGGCTCAGTTCGTCCAGCTTGATTACCTCGCGCATGGCCAGCGGATGCGTGGGCGCAACCACCAGCACGATATCGTCGCGGTGAATAGGCTGGACCACAAGGCGGGGATCTTTGACCGGCATGGAAGCGATGGCGAAATCAACATCCCGGTTGAAAACAGCTTCAAGCGAACGGGTGTGCTCTGAGCGCACAATGTTGAGACTCACGCGCGCGTACTGCTTTTTGTAGTGTGCGAACACGGGCGGAAGAATGTACAGACTGGTGGCCTCACTACAACTGACTGAAACTTCGCCGCGTGCGGATTTGTAAAGATCGTTGACCGAAACAATGATATGGCTTTGACACTGCAGACAATGGTCCGCGAAGGGCTCAAACAGCCGCCCTGCCGCGGTGAAAGTCACCCTGCCGCCATCGCGATCAAACAGGCGTGCGCCCACTTCCTTCTCCAGCGAACGGATCTGCGCGGATATGGCCGGCTGCGTCACGCCCAGCTTTTCCGCCGCTCGCGAGAAGCTGCTCAAGCGGCACACCTGTTGAAATGTCCTGAGCTGCTCAAAATCCATGCCAAACTTCCATGATCGCGCCGCGGAGGAACGGGCGCAGATTACCCAGAGAAGAGCGTGTTGAGCTTCATCATAAACCAGATTGATAACCCGGATTTTGTTCGGTGCCGACACTGGCTCGATCTCCGGAATTCCTGGCAAGGTTTCAGCAATGGTGGATAAGCGTCAGTCACAATCTGCGGTTCTTCCAACTTAAGGGCCCGGGGCGGGGTTTTTCACGTCAGAAGAAAAACAAATGCGGCGGAGAAAATCCGCTTTGGGTCCGCATATTCTTTACTTGAATTTATGCCTGAGATGCCACAATGCAAACATGGACCTTCGAATCAGGCGCGGTGTGTTCGTGTTGATCCTGTTCCTGCTCGCGGGTTGCACTGCATCGCGGGCCGTCGACAGGCAAAAGGACGATTCCCGCAAGGCTGACAAGCCGACAGCAGATAAGAAAAAGGCGGACGCATCGAAACCGCCAAAGACCGTCTATGACTACACGCTGGTCGATCTCGACGGGAAAGAGATCCCGCTTTCTTCGTTCAATGGCAAGCTGCTGCTGATCGTTAACCTGGCCAGCCAATCTATCTATCACGATCAGATCGATGCGCTCAACCAGTTGCAGAAGTCCTATGCCGATAAGGGGCTCGTCGTCATCGGGATTCCTTCAGCCGACTTCGGCGGCGAGGAACTGAAAGATGCCGATGCTCTGCGGAAGTACTATCGCGACACGGCGAAAGTGGGCTTTCCCGTCTTCGCACTTGCTTCCTTGCGCGGCGTGAACGAAATTCCGCTTTACCGCTTTCTCACCGACCCCAAAACCGGCGTTTCCGGAGGGGATATCCATTGGAATTTCACGAAGATTCTCGTGGACCGCAAAGGAGTGCCGCTGGCGCGATTCGAGGTGGAGCAGGATCCTGACGACGCGGATTTTCAAGTGACGATTGAAACGGCTCTGGCCGGCAAGCTCAAGAAAAAGGCGGGGGGAAAGGAAGACAAGGGCGGCGGCGATGACGACGATGATGACGAATAGAGGCGCTCCTCCTCGCCCGCCATGCTGCGAACGCAAGCTTAAGCCAATCCCTGAATGTATTTTCTCCATCCGCCCAGGTGTGTAATCTCCTTTGCGCCGACGATTCCTGACGGCTCACAAAGAAATCCCTTCACCGTTGAACCATCTGCGAGGCGCAGTGTGCCCAGCGCCAGCGGCGGAGGAATCGCATTGAGAAAACTTCCCACGGTCTCCTCGGGCATGGCCCACACTTCAATCTCGATGCCTTTGCCGCCAAAGCCAGGCTCGAACACCAGGCCCGGTTTGGGAGGCGTGGTGTTCGGCACCGCGTAAAGCCGGTAGTCTCCGTGTGTATGAGTGGCACGCACCAGTCGCGCTTTGCGTTGTGTCATCTGCCAGTTCAAGGGCATTCCCGTCAGGTGCGCGCCCACAACAGCCATCAGAATGCAGCCCGGGGGCGCAGGCGGTGTCTCTATCACCGGCGTTTCGGCCAGCTCGCGGGTCGCCCCGCCAAGCGTGGTTGCCAGGCTCCGGTGCAGCCGGTCAGCAACCTGCAACAGACCGTCGTCTGTAAATGCCTTCCCGATAAGGGAGACGCTGAATGGAAGGCCGTTTGCTTTGAATCCCGCAGGCGTGGCAACGGCCGCAAGATCGAGCAGGTTAACGAAATTTGTGTAGTAGCCAAGATTGGTGTTCAGCGCCACGGGTGCTTCGTTCACTTGAGCGATGGTGTAGTGGGTTGGCGTTGTGGGCAGTAACAGGAAGTCAACCTGCTCCCAGACACTCTCTGTCTCGAGGCGTAGGGCCTCCAAAGCATAAGCCGCGTTCCAGGCTTCCACGGCACTATATTTGCTGGCTCCGGCTATGATGCTGCCAACAGTCAGATCCATGTCGGCCGTGTGCTCCTGGACAAAATCCTTTAAAGCAGCCAGGCGCTCAGCTACCCACGGACCACTGTAGAGCAGGCTCGCAGCTTTGCGAAACGGCTCGTAATCAAAACGGACCGGTTCGCCGCCGAGCGCCTCAAGCGCTCCGATCGCCGCGTCAAATTTATCGCGCGCATCCTCGTCCCCAAAAAATTCCGCGCTCGCAACGGTGGGGACACCGAAGCGGAATACTCCGGCGGCGCTCCACGGTGCAGCCCCTTGTCCTGGTGCTGGAGTTCGCGAATAGGCATCCGCGGGATCAAAGCCGCGCAGGACCTTGAAGACCCGCGCAACATCCCCACATGTCTCGCCAAAAACTGACACGCAGTCCAGCGTTCGGCAAGCTCGCAGCAGTCCATGCGTGCTGACCCATCCGCGCGAAGGCTTGAGTCCCACAAGTTGATTGAACGCCGCCGGAACCCTGCCTGAGCCTGCGGTGTCGGTGCCCAGCGAGAAGCTTACAAGGCCGCGTGCGACAGCAACCGCTGAGCCGGAACTCGAGCCCCCGGAAATGAACGCTGGATCAAACACGCTGGAGCAAACACCATAGGGCGAGCGCGTTCCCACCAGGCCCGTTGCGAACTGATCCATGTTGGTTTTGCCGATCAGAATTGCGCCGGCCTCAAGCAATTTGC
>Ga0302319_10022507_pt1 | contig 11293 bp, 7 predicted proteins | sample Bog_T0_2_FD_203319 | JGI IMG/M metagenome (GOLD analysis project Ga0302319, IMG submission 203319) | Peat permafrost microbial communities from Stordalen Mire near Abisko, Sweden - Bog_T0_2 | ecosystem: Environmental > Terrestrial > Soil > Wetlands > Peat | place: Sweden: Abisko, Stordalen Mire...
GCGAAACTCTTTGGCGGTGCGGTTATAGTAGCCGGCGGCTTCAACTTCGGTGTAGCCGAGAGCGGCGAGCTTGTGAAGGGTGCCTTCAAAGTCCTTGGGAAGCAATTCGCGAACGCTGTAGAGCTGGAGGCCGATGGGCAGAGCAAGGGGCGCGGCGGAGAGGTGACGAGGGCCGATACTGGTGACGGCTGCTGCCGCGGCTGAGGCTTTTAGAAAAGTCCTGCGTGAAGTGAAGCTCATGGGTCGATTCTCCTTTGGTGGTACGTGCCATTCCCTATTCCCTAGTCCCTGGTCCCTATCCCTGGATGGTTTTTGTCGCCGCATCCCACGTGGCCACGCTGCGGTGAAAGTAAGAGTAGTTGGCCATATGGCAGCCGATGGCGGCATTGTGGCCGAAGACTTCATCTTCAACAACGTGCTGGCGGTTGTTGATGGCTTGGAAGAAGTTGGCGATGTGCTCGGCGGTGTCGTTGTAGCCGTGTGGCAGGCTGAAGGTCTCCACTTCCGGTGCGGCGACAGGCGAAGCGGGCGCGGGATGCGCGGCCTTCCACTCCTCCATACCTTGCTTGCGCTGCGCCTCGGTCATGCCGTTCCAGCCGTAGCTTTCAAAGCGCGGAGTTACATTCTGCGGCGTGAAGGTGACGGAGTTGCCGGTGACAACAAGCGTTCCATTCGATCCGAAAAAGCTGATGCGCTCATCGGCGTCGTTGTTGTTCTGGTTGCAATGGACGTGGACCTGAATGGGACCGTTGGCTGATGGAAAGTCGTAGATGGTTTCGAGGAAGTCGGGGAATTCGCGGCCGTCTTTGTAGTGGTAGAGGCCTCCGCTGGAGAGAGCGCGGGTGGGCGCGGTGTTGAGGCCGGTGATGGCGAAGATGCCGGAGAGCATGTGGACGAAAAGATCGCCGCCCAGGCCGGAACTGTAGTCCGCGAAGAGACGCCAGCGGAAAAAGCGGACGGGATCGAAGGCATGGGGCGGGGCGTCTTGGATGAAGCGGTCCCAGTCGACGGTCTGGGGGCTGGCGTCGGGCGGGATGGGATAGACCCATGCGCCGCCGGGGGAGTTGCGGTTCCATTGCGCGTCAATGGAGTGGACTTCACCGAGCCGGCCCGATGCGTAGATATCGCGCGCCTTGGCGTAGAGGATGGAACTGACGCGCTGGCTGCCGGCCTGAAAGATGCGATTTCCTGCCTGAACCGCCTCGACCATGGCCTGGCCATCGGCCACCGAGTGAGACATGGGTTTCTCGCAATATACGTCTTTGCCGGCGGCCACGGCGTCGATGGTGACGCGGCGATGCAGGTGATCGGATGTGGCGATTAGGACGGCGTCGATATCTTTGCGGTCAAGGAGGGTGCGGTAGTCGCCGGTGGTGGGGATGTCCGCGCCATAGGCTTCTTTGGCGACCTGGTGGCGGGTTGTGTAGAGGTCTGCCGCGCCTACGCAGACACCGGTGGAAACCTGACGGGCCGCGTGCAACAGGTCAAAGCCGCGAATGCCGGTGCCGACGATGGCGAAGCGGATCTTGCGGCCAGGGTCGGATTGAGCGGCCAGCGAGGGCGGGTCAAGGAGCGTTGACTTGAGAGCGGCTACGGCGGCTGCGGCGCTTGCACCGATGCGCACAAAATCCCGCCGCGTTATTGAAAATCGATTCACTTCAAACTCTCCCGGTTGCTTTGCTTCGAGCTGTTGTTGCGTCGAGGGCCATTCTCGCTCTCGGAGCTTCGTTGTGTCCACAAGGCGGCAGCGGCTGCATTGTGCAACGCGGTTGAGATGGATAGGATACGGACCGGGGAATGGAGAGGGAAGAAAGATGGCGTGTACGTGGGACGGGAGCTTGAGGGCTGCGGTTGGGTTGGTTTTGGCGGTGGGGTTCTTTGCGATTCCGGCGATGGGGCAGAAGCAGGAGAAGATACCGGATTTTGGACCGAATGTGATGGTGTTCAATCCAGCAATGCCGGCGGCGGCGATTCAGGAACAGATCGACAAGGTTTACAAAGTCCAGGAACACAGCGAGTTTGGCACGGACCGGAATGCGCTGCTGTTTTTGCCTGGGGACTACAAGGTGGATGTGCCGGTTGGGTTTTATACGGAAGTGGTGGGATTGGGCGCAACGCCGGATACGGTGCACATCACGGGGAATGTGCACTCCGATGCAAGTCGTCCGAATAACAACGCGACGTGCACGTTCTGGCGGGCGGCAGAGGGATTTGCCGTGACGCCGACGGGCGGGACGGTAAACGGGTCGATGCAGTGGGCAGTTTCGCAGGCCGTAGCGTTTCGGCGGATGCATGTGCTGGGGAGCATGGTGCTGCACCAGAACGGAGGCTGGGCAAGCGGTGGGTGGATGTCGGACTCGCTGGTGGATGGGAACGTGGGAGCTGGGCCACAGCAGCAGTGGATCAGCCGCAACAGCGAATGGGGAAGCTGGACGGGTTCGAACTGGAACATGGTTTTTGTGGGCGTGAAAAATGCGCCGGAGGGTGAATGGCCGAAGCCGGTCTACACCAAGGTTGCCGAGACGCCTGTGGTGCGCGAGAAGCCGTTCCTGATGGTGGATGCGGAGGGGCGGTATGGCGTGCGTGTTCCTTCGCTGGTTCGCGATTCGGCGGGGATTACGTGGAAGAGTGGGTCGACGCCGGGAAAGACGATTCCGCTCAGCCGGTTTTATATTGCGCGCGCGGGCGTGGACACGGCAGCAACGATGAACGCTCAGCTCGAAGCAGGGAAAAACCTGATGCTGATGCCGGGGATTTACGACCTGACGGAGGCCATTCGCGTGACGCGGCCGGATACGGTGGTGATGGGGCTGGGGTTTGCCACGCTGCGGCCGGTGAAAGGCACGGCGGCGATGAGTACGGCGGATGTGGACGGGGTGATCATTGCTGGGTTGCTGTTCGATGCAGGGGAGCAGATGTCGCCGGTGCTGCTGGAGGTTGGGCGGGAGGGAAGCAAGGCTGGGCACGCGAAGAATCCCATCTCGCTGCACGATGTTTTCTTCCGCGTGGGCGGAGCAGGCGTTGGGCGCGCGAAGGTGAACCTGCGCATCAATTCAAACGACACGATTGTGGACCATACATGGATATGGCGGGCGGATCATGGCGCGGGCGTGGGTTGGGACAAGAACCTGAGCGCCAACGGCATGGTTGTGAATGGGAACAATGTGACTGTCTACGGTCTCTTTGTCGAGCATCACCAGGAGTTTCAGGTGCTGTGGAATGGAAATGGCGGGAGGACTTATTTTTATCAATCCGAGATCCCATACGACCCGCCGGATCAGGTTAGCTACACCAGCGTGGCGGGGACAAATGGTTGGGCCTCGTACAAGGTAGCCGACAGCGTGACGAGCCACGAAGCGTGGGGGCTGGGGATTTACTCGGTGTTCCGTCATCCGAATGTGGTTTTGGGCCGCGCAATTGAAGTTCCGCGCGCGCCGGGGGTGAAGTTCCACCACATGATTACGGTTGCGCTGGATAACCTGGGCGAGATTTCGAACGTGATCGACGATGCAGGCGGGCCGACGTCAACCAAGCCGCGGACTACGCCTAAGGTTACGGAGTTTCCATAGGGCCTGAGAAAATCGATAGCCAGTTCGATGAAGGCCGGGGCAGACAAACTCATGCCCGTTGCGGCTGGAACAAGCTGAAGAACCTCCTGTCCTCCTGCAGCATGTGCTTCGCCACGATGTCGTGAATCAGGAAGCGAACGATATAGGCATCGCACCCTTCACCCCGTTCAAGCTTGTCGGCTAATTCGCTGGCCCGCGCATAGATGTCCCGGTGAATTTGCATGTGCCCCGCGGCTCCCGGGAACGCCGCGGCTGTTAGAGTTTGTTCTTCATGGGCGAAATGTAAGCCCAGGTGGTCGATGAGTTCGCGGAAAATGCCTTGCGCTTCGGTCCCTCCCGTCTCCTCGATGACTGAGGCAATGACGCGGTTCGCCAGCCGGAACAGATCCATGTGCTCGGCATCAATGACTGGATTTCCGCACAGGTAGCCCGGCCTCCAGTGGAGCTTCAGCAAGACGGGTGCCGCCTGCTCACTTGCGGCTTCGTATTCGATGTCTTCCGCGTCGACGACGACCTGGTTCCGTCCCCCGAGTTTGGCTTTATACAGGCACGCATCCGCGCGTCCGAGGATCGAGGCAAAATCTTCGTCTTCTCTGTGGCTCGCAACTCCGATACTCGCGGTGACGCGTATTCCATTTTCGAAAGCAAAGCCCTCAAGCATGGCGCGAAGGCGCTTGGCAACGATTTCGGCGCCCCCCAGGTTCGTTTCCGGCAGCAGGGCAACAAATTCCTCGCCGCCCCAGCGGCCCAGGATATCGATGGATCGCAAGAGCCCGCGTGCGATATCGCAGAACCCCTTCAGAACCTTGTCGCCCGCACTGTGGCCATAGGTGTCGTTTACCTTCTTAAAATGATCCAGGTCGACCATCATGAGCGACAACTTATTTCCATACCGGTCAGACCTCATCAATTCGAAGCGCGCCCTCTCCTCAATGCGCAGGCGGTTCATCGCGCCGGTCAAAGCGTCCGTCGAAGCCTGCTCCTCCAACTGGCTCTGCAGCCGCTTCATCTCGGTAATATCCCTGATGCCGAAGGTGAAGCATAACTGTTCGCCGTCCGCATTCCGAACCAGTCCACGCGTTACCTCGGCCAGCAGGATTTCTCCATTTTTCTTGACAAGGCGTCTTTCGACGACACACTTGAGCTGCTCCTTCTTGATGGAATCGTTGAAATCCGCGAGTGCCTGCGCCTGCTGTTCCTGGGCCCACAGCCTTTTGAGGTTCATGCCCCTCAGCGCCTTCGCTGAAAACCCGAGCAAATCGGCCAATGACTTGTTGGCTTCCAGAATATTGCCATCGAAATCGACCATTCCCATGGCAATATTAGAAAACTCAAAGGCAAGCCGGAACCGGTCGTCGGCTGCGCGGCGAGGCAGTTGCCTGCTCTTTCTATTGGTACGAGCTCCAGCAGAGACCATGGCCTTGGACAGGACGCGATTGCCGTTGGTTCGATCCACACGCACGTTCTCCCCCTTCCTGCTGTATCGTCAGCTAAGACCGTTCGCAATAGCTGAGGTAAGTTCAAATCGGCGACCCGCGTGTGAGCGCGATGCCAGGGCAAGCGATCTTCATAAGTTGCGGACGTGGCGAGTTCCGGGGAAGGACGGAAGTGCATCGTGCCGCGTCGGCTGGGCCGGGCGTGGGAGAATGGATGGGTAAACCGATATGACAAACGACATCCACGAAGAGTCCCTGCCCACCATCGAAAACACGCCTGAACTGGTCGCCGAGCCTGCAGCAGAAACTGCGCCTGCGGCTATCGCTGCGGCTGAGCCAATTGCTGCGCCTTCCGGGGTTGAACCTGTCGCCTCACCCGCGCCCAAGCCTGCTGCCACCGCCAAACCCACACCTGCGCCGGTTCCAGAGCCTGTCCCCGAGGAGCCTGAAGAGGATTTTGGGGCGTTGCTTTCCCAGTTTGAGAAGAGCCACTCGCACAAGGCTGCGCCGGGACAGAAGCAGTTGCAGGGGACGGTCATATCTCTCTCTGCCGACCAGGTTTTTCTGGATATTGGCTACAAGACCGAAGGGGTTTTGCCGCGCTCGGCGTTCAACAACAACGCCGAAGGGGTAAAGGTGGGCGATAGCTTCCCTGTTTCCGTGACGGGGCGGAACGAAGAGCACTACTACGAATTGTCGCGGTTCAAGGTGGCGCAGCCTCGCGACTGGTCCGCGCTGGAAGCGGCTTTCGCTGAGAAGACGGCCGTGGTTGGCACGGTAACCGAGGTTGTGAAGGGCGGCCTGCGCGTGGATGTGGGTGTGCGCGCCTTCATGCCGGCAAGTCGCAGCGGCACCAAGGACGCGGCTGAGCTCGAAAAGCTTGTAGGCACGGAAATCACCTGCCGCATCACCAAGCTCGACGTGCAGGACGAAGACGTGGTGGTGGATCGGCGCGTAGTGCTGGAAGAACAGGCGCGCGGAGAGATTGAGGGCCGCCGGGCCGCGCTGAAGGAAGGCGATACGGTGACCGGGACGATTCGCAGCCTGGTGCCGTATGGAGCGTTTGTCGACCTGGGCGGGATCGATGGATTACTGCACATCAGCGACATGGCGCATTCGCGCGTGGCGAAGGCCGAAGACGTGGTGTCGGTGGGGCAGGAGGTGCAGGTACGCATTCTCAAGATCGATCCGGAGACCAAGAAAATCTCGCTTGGCCTGAAGCAACTGCAGGCGGAGCCATGGGCCACTGTGCCGGACCGCTTTCAAGCTGGGCAGCGCGTGACGGGAACGGTGACGCGGCTGCAGGACTTCGGCGCCTTTGTGGAGATTGAGCCGGGGGTTGAGGGGCTGATTCATATTTCGGAGATGTCGTGGGGCAAGAAGGTGCGCCACCCCAGCGATGTGGTAAAGCAGGGCGACCGTGTGGATGCGGTGATTCTGGGCATCAAGCCGGAGGAGCGGCGGATATCGCTGGGGCTGAAGCATGCCATGGCCGATCCATGGACCGATGTGCGGCAGAAGTTCCCCGAGGGCTCGCAGATTGAAGGGCCAGTGACCAAGATCATGAACTTCGGCGCCTTTGTGCTACTGGCCGATGGAATTGAAGGTCTGGTTCACGTGAGCGAAATCGTAGCCGATCGCCGCATCAATCATCCCAGCGATGTGTTGCGCGCCGGGCAGGTGGTGAAGGCGCTGGTGCTGGCGATCGACACGGAAAAGCGGCAGATCAAGCTGAGCATGAAGCAATTGGTGCCGACCAGCATTGACGAATACATTGCCGAGCATAAGGCTGGGGATGGGGTTTCAGGGCGGGTGATGGAGCTGGGCGCCGGTTCGGCCGTAGTCGAACTTGGCGAGGGGATTCGGGCGCAGTGCCGCGTGAAGGCGACTGCAGCAGCGGCTCCGGCAGCCGAGAAAAAGACCGAGGGCAAGGCAGACCTGTCGTCGCTGTCGTCGTTGCTGAGCGCGCGGTGGAAGGGCAATGCGCCGGCGGTTGCAGCCAAGGCAGAGCCGTTGAGCGAAGGGCAGATTCGCAGCTTCAAAATCGTGAAGCTGGACGCGGACGCAAAGAAGATTGAGGTTGAGCTGGCTTAGAACCCAAGGCATTCCCTCGGGGGCTAAAGCCCATGATCTCGGCTGATTTTATGTACGGGCTGAAGCCCGTACCCTTCACTGAAACCGTTGCCCTTCAGGATTGCGGGGGCGCGGTGCATTTCGACGCTAGAGGTAGTTATCGTCGATATAGCACCAGCGCCAGTCTTCGCCTTTTTCGGCGGATTGGATAAGCGGGTGCTGCGTCGAGTGGAAATGTCCGCGCGCATGACGGTTCTTCGATGAGTCGCAACAGCCGACGTGGCCGCACTCCAGGCACATGCGGAGGTGGACCCACGTGTCGCCCATCTGCATACACTCCTCGCAACCCTTGGTGTGCGGCTTGACCTTTTTCAGGTGTTCCGCAATGTGGGTACATTTAGCTGCCATTTTGCCCTCCGCAGGATCGATTCCTGCTCCGTCCTTTGCCTTTATACCTCATTCTCCAGCACTGCAACTGGAACCTTATTGATTGTCCTGAATTTACAGCACCTGTAACCGTGGGTGGTAATTCTCAAAGATGGACCTGCCCTTCCGAAAAAATTGGAAGAAATAACTCAAGAACGGAAGATCACTGCCGATGATCGATAGAGGCAAGCTCATTTTGGAACCGGAGGAGCAATATGCAGATCTCCAGCATCTCAAACTTCGCAACGTCGACTGCGGGATTGGCCCAGACTTCTCCCCAGTCACAACCTGCAACCCCATCTCACTCCACAACAGCGCCGCAGGCGAATTTCGCGGATTCCGACATTCGTTCCGCGGCCACCAGAACTTCCGCCTCAGCCCAGGCTACTCAGCAAACAGCGTCCGCAACTCCAGGCAAATCAACTGTGCACGCGAATTCTGGTTCTTCCGTGGCACCGGTTCAGAGTTCTGCGAGAAGTTTAGCGGCAGACACGCTTGCTGGATACTATTCATCCACATTAGACGGGAAGTCCTACGCAGGAAGCGTTGAAGAGTCGGATGGAACGTACACCGCTTCTGTGATGACTGTGCCCGAAGCTGTTGCAACCGGATCGAGCATCGAGTCCGCGGACACCAACCTCACGGCAGTGATCGACGCGCTTGCCTGAGATGAATTGAGAAGGGGCGGAATGCGACCGGCGCGATTGGCGAGATGATTGCACCGTCGTTGCCCGCGGATTGTTCCTTAGAACACTCGATACTGCTGCGCCAGTTCGGTGAAATCCTTTACCTGCGTTGAAATCCAGGCTTCATCGCGGCCTAGCTCGGCAGCTAGTAGTCTGGCCACAGGCTCGGCCATCGCAATGGCGGCGATGGCGTTCAGGAACAGTGCGCGAGTATGGCGGGCGAGAACGTCTTCAACGGTGCGGGCCATCTCTTCGCGGGCTGCCCAAACTACTTCCGCGGCGATATAAGGCAGTGCGGGATGAAGTTGGGCGGCCAGGGCGGGCGAGCTTGCGGCGATCGCGCGGATCTTTTCGGCATCGGAGCCGTAAACTTCAAGGCCGCCGAGTGAGGCCGAATCTTCCATAAAGCCGTGGATGTGGAGATTCTTTGTTGGGCAGTCGACATCGGGGAGTTTGCCCAGCGTGATGGCGTGGTTGACGCAGTCCTCGGCCATGTGGCGATAGGTCGTCCACTTTCCTCCCGTGATGGTGAGCAGGCCTGACGTGTCGACGTGGATGATGTGATCGCGCGAGAGGGCGGAGGTTTTGCCGTCTCCCTTGACCAGCGGGCGGAGGCCCACGTAGACGGCGAGCACGTCGGCACGGGTGGGCGGGCGGACGAAGAAGCGCGCCGCGGTATCCAGAATGAATTCGATTTCCTCTTCATACGGGCGGGGTTCCAGAGTGGGCGCATCCACTGGGGTGTCGGTGGTGCCGGCAACGGCGTGTCCATGCCATGGAATTACGAAAAGGACGCGGCCGTCGCTGGTCTTGGGGACCATGAGCGCGGTGTCACCCTTGAGGAAGGAACGCTCGAAGACCAAGTGAATGCCCTGGCTGGTGACCATCAGCGGTTCGGCGGCTGGTTCAGCCATGTGACGGATGGAATCGGTGAAGACGCCGGTGGCGTTGATGACGATGCGCGCTGAGAGAGCAAGCTCCTCGCCGGCTTCTTCATCGCGCGCGGTCACGCCGTTCACGTAGCCGTCGGCATCGCGGAGAAGGCTGGTGACCGGGCAGTAGTTGAGCAATACGGCGCCGTGATCTGCCGCGGTCATGGCGAGATGGATGAGCAGGCGGGCGTCGTCGAACTGGCCGTCGTAATAGACCACACCGCCACGGAGTTCATCGGGTTCGAGGGCGGGCAGGCGCTCTAGGGTTTCCTCTTTGGAAAGCAGCTTTGACGCGCCGAAGCCGTACTTCCCGGCAAGCATATCGTAGAGCTTGAGGCCGATGCCGTAGAAGGGCGCTTCCCACCAGGAATAGTTGGGCACGACAAAGGCGAGATCGTGGACCAGGTGAGGCGCGTTCCGGCGCATCAGGCCGCGCTCTTTGAGAGCCGACATGACGAGGGGAATATTGCCCTGTTCCAGATAGCGGACGCCGCCATGGACTAGCTTGGTGCTTCGGCTGCTGGTGCCTTTGCCGAAGTCGTGGGCTTCAAGAAGAACTACGCTGAAGCCGCGGGCGGCGGCGTCGACAGCCACGCCCATGCCGGTTGCACCGCCGCCGATGATGACGATGTCCCAAGGCTCGGCGCGGTCCCGGACCTTGATGATCATTTCTTCCCTGCGCATGACTCGCTCCTGTGTTCAAGCTGCCAGCTTTCAGCTTTCAGCTCCCCGTTAAAGCCCGGTTCCTTACTCATTCCAGCCTTTTGCCCTGCCGACGGCGCGGTTCCAACGCGAGCGCCGTTCCGCTCGCTCTGCGGCACACATTTTGGGTTCAAAGCGGGCATCGCTCTGCCGCTTGGCCTGGACTTCCTGCGGATTCGCCCAGAAGCCTGTCGCCAATCCTGCCAGATAGGCTGCGCCGAGAGCTGTAGTCTCCGTCACTTGCGGCCGTACGACGGGAACGCCGAGGATGTCGGCCTGGAACTGCATGAGCAGGTTGTTGACGGCTGCTCCGCCGTCGACGCGAAGAGCCGCTAGCGGCGTGGTCTCGGCCTGGACGGCTTCAAGGACGTCGGCGACCTGAAAGGCGATGCTCTCAAGAGCGGCGCGGGCGATGTGGCCGGGCTGGGTTTCGCGGCGAAGGCCGATGATTATACCGACGGCGTGTGGGTCCCAGTGGGGCGCGCCTAGACCGACAAAGGCAGGGACAAAGACGAGCCCTCCGGAGTCTGGAACGCTGGCAGCAAGAGCTTCGACATCTGCAGAGGCCCCGATGAGCTTGAGGTTGTCGCGGAGCCACTGGACGACTGCGCCGCCAATGAAGATGCTGCCTTCGAATGCGTATTCCAGGCGATGCTGGGCGCTGGCGGCGAGGGTGGTGATGAGACGGTTTTTGGAGCGAACGAACTCGGTGCCAATGTTTTGCAGCAGGAAACAGCCCGTACCGTACGTGTTTTTGGCTTCGCCGGGGCCCCAGCAAAGTTGGCCGAACAGCGCGGCTTGCTGGTCGCCGGCGATGCCCGCGATAACGATGCCGCCAAGGCCGAGAGTCGTGGTAACTTCGCCCACATTCTGGCTTGACCAGACCACTTCCGGCAGCAGGCTTGCTGGGATTTTGAAGATGCGGAGCAGCTCGGGGTCCCACTCGCCTTTGACTATGTTGAAGAGCAGGGTCCGCGAGGCATTCGTCACGTCGGTCACGTGGCGATGGCCGCTGGTCAGGTGCCAGATGAGCCAGCTATCGACTGTGCCGAATGCCAACTCGCCCTGGTCGGCGCGTGAGCGTGCGCCGGGAACGTTGTCGAGGATCCACGCAACTTTGGTAGCGGAAAAGTACGGATCTAGAACCAGTCCCGTGCGGTTGGAGACATCTTCTCCCACGCCGCTCTCTTCGAGAGCTGCGCATTGGGCGGCGGTGCGGCGATCCTGCCAGACGATGGCCGGGTGAATAGGCTTCCCGGTGGCTCTATCCCAGATAATGACCGTCTCGCGCTGGTTGGTGATGCCGATGGCGGCCACGTCGCGGGGGCGTGCGCCAGCCTTTCCCAGGGCTTCAACAGCGCAGCTCAACTGGCTGGTGAGGATTTCCATGGGGTCGTGCTCGACCCATCCGGGCTGCGGATAGAACTGCTCGAACTCGTGCTGCGCGACCGCTGCGATGGTGCCTGCTT
>Ga0302319_10022508_pt1 | contig 11293 bp, 7 predicted proteins | sample Bog_T0_2_FD_203319 | JGI IMG/M metagenome (GOLD analysis project Ga0302319, IMG submission 203319) | Peat permafrost microbial communities from Stordalen Mire near Abisko, Sweden - Bog_T0_2 | ecosystem: Environmental > Terrestrial > Soil > Wetlands > Peat | place: Sweden: Abisko, Stordalen Mire...
AAGCCAGTGAGAAGGCGAGAAGCGACCATAACGCACCTCAGATAAGAACCCGGTTTTGCCCCCGGAGGATATCAGTACACGTAAACGCTTGTCTCGTCAGGGAGGATTCTGGGTTCGTACAAAATCGCCAATGCACTCCCCGAGCCGCTCGAGTCCTGGACGAGTGAGTTGGCCTGCTAGCAACAACTGAGAACCCACGTTGCCGAATACAACTTTCGAGGAACCTCGGAGACGATAACCGGTCACTGGCATCAGCTAGCGCTCATTACGCGCTGATGCACGCAGCAGCCGCCTCTTCGTCTGAACCGAAGACGCTGAATAAGCTGAGAATGCCGACCATCTTGAAGGTCTTGGATGCAAAGCTCGAAGGGTTCACGAGCTTTGTATCCCCTCCAACCTGCCGCGTGCGCCGCAGCGCGTTCACTACCGCGCCAATGCCAGAAGAGTCGATGAAGGGCATCTCCTGTAAGTCCAGGATGAGATAGATGCAGCCGCTGGCGAGGGCCGACTCAAGAGCTGTGTCGAACTCGCGCACCGATTCGGATACGAATCTGCCCTTGATACGAAGGGCGCAGGTGTCACCGGTCTGCCGGATGTCGATGTCCACGGAGTCTCCTGAGAGAGATTTTGCTTTACATAGGGTGAGAGCGCTTGTTACGCTCCGACTACCAGAGAATCAAGCTTTGCAGCCGCTCCCGTCAAGTGCGGTCCCAAGAATACTATCTTGATGTTCTCCCATGCCCATGAGCCCAATGCAGGAACTGGCGAAGTCTCTATTTTCCATGTTGGACGCTTCGACGCGCGCGAGACGCATCGCGCTCGCCGTTGTGGACACGTTGTCGGACAGTGCCTGCGTGCTGCATCGTCTGATTCCGGCCGGAGATACAGTTTGCCTCATCCCAACGGGCATTGCAGGGGCAGTCTCGCTGAATGATGACTGGCTTGCGATAAGCAACCGGCTATTGGCTCCCCTCCTCAGCGGCTCCGCTGAACTGCTGATATATCCAAGTTCTGACCTTCTGCGCGAAGACTACGCTCATCTCCACCTGTCGCGCTCCTTTGCGTCGCTGGTGTATCTGCCCTTCTTCGTGAAGGAGGAACTGGTGGGCGTAATGGAAGTTGTTACGTTTGTTGATCGGATCGATGAGGACGGCTTGAACGCGCTCGCAACCTTGGTGGAGCTGGCGGGACCAGCGCTGCTCTCCGCCGAAGAGGTGGAACGCCAGAGGCAAGACCTGCTCGATTCTGTTCATCGCATGAGCCAACTCTACGATCTCGAAAAGTCCCTCAACGCTACTCTGGAGCTGGACGCCGTGATTGCCATGGTGCCTGAGAAAACAGCGGCGATGCTGGCCTGCCAGGCCATGCACCTGTGGCTCTTTGACGGCGACATTCTGCGCTTGATGGCATCGCACGGGGACGACGCCACCGTCGAAGCCGGCGTTGCGCAGGCCGCGGGCGAGGGCTACGTCGCCGACATGGCGGAGGAAGGTGTTCCTCTGCGGATAGTGGACCCGGAAGATCCTCGGCTGGCGATGCGAAATGCTGCACTCGAATCCTTGCCGAGTGCACAAAGAACTCCGCCCGTCACAAATGCGCTACTCGTGCCGCTGATGCAAGGAGAAGACGAAGTGGGCGTAATGGAAGCCGTTAATAAGGCCGGAGGAGCGGTCTTTGACGAGGATGACGAGTTCTTTCTTTCGGCGATGTCCGGAACCATCAGTAACGCGCTCAAGAATTCTAGCTTGATGCACGCTGAACGCAAGCTGGAGATCCTCGAAGCGCTGGTCCATGTTAGTTCGGAGATTACCTCGACCTTGCGGCTAGACCGGCTACTTCAGATCATCGTGAACAGTCCGCAAAGCGTGCTTGCTTATGAGCGTTGCGCGATAGCCTTGGACAATCGCGGAACGCTGCAGTTGAAAGCTGTATCGGGCATAGCCAATATCCCGTTGGGAGACGTGCAGGTCGATCAATTGCATACGTTGGTACGTTGGCTTTCGTCCCAGTCTTCCACTCTTCACCTACGCCAGCGCACCAATCCCACCACTGACACTGATCTTCCAGATGAGATACGTCGCCATTTTCAGGAAACGGGATTCCGCTCGCTCTATGCTCTCCCGTTGACCGATGATCAAGGACGGGTGGGACTGCTTCTGTATGAGTCGAGCGATCCGGAGTTCCTCGATCTGGCGCACACGGAGATGATCAAAATTCTCGCCGGACAGGCGACAGTGGCGATTCGCAATGCTTTGTTGTACCGCGAAGTTCCGCTGATCAGCTTGCTAGAGCCACTGATGCACCGCAAACGGGCCCTGCTTCGGACTTCGCTCAGTCGCCGCTTGGTGTTCTCGGCCACAGCCGCATCGATGGTGTTGCTGCTGGTGTTTTGTCCTTTGCCGATGCGTGTGGATGGCGAAGCGTTGGTAGCACCGCAGCATCTTGTAACGGTTGCCGCACCTGCAGATGGGGTGGTGACCATGGTCTCTGCACGTGAAGGACAGCACGTGGCTGCGGGAGACGTTTTGGGTGCGATGGGTGATTGGCAGTGGCGTAGCGACCTTAACGCTGCTGAAGCGAAGTACCGCACGGCACAGCTAAGCATGGAGGCGAGCCTTTCCGAGGGATCCGCACAGGCAGGCCTAGACCGGTCTCAGGCGGAATCGCTGCGGGAGCAGGTAGCGCAGGCACAAAGTCGTTTGGACGGCGCCGAACTTCACTCGCCGATCGACGGCATCATCGCGACACCAGCTCTTCAAAATGCCGCTGGGGAGCATTTGAATGCGGGGGAGATGTTTGCGCAGATCCTCGACCTAAGCTCGGTCGTCGTGGACGTTGCCGTCCCACAAGGTGATGTTGCCTTGGTGCAGCGTGGCGAGGCGGTCACAATTAGACTGGAAAGCTATCCTCAGCACTCCTGGCGTGGCGCGGTGGATATTGTCAGCCCTCAAGCTCAGGCCGGCGATGAAGGCCGCACCTTCGCCGCGCGTGTGTCGCTCCCCAATAACGGCGCCGTCTTGCGTGCCGGCATGACGGGACACGCAAAGATCTTCGTCGGCTATCGCCCCGCAGGGTATGTGCTGTTGCGCAAGCCAGCGTTGTGGCTCTGGCAAACGATTTGGAACTGGATAGGCTGGTGAACTGATGCGACGTATTGAGATACTCCGCCTATCTGTAAGGCCCGGCGGCGCTGCGGCTCTCACCCTGCTCACAGCAATCACCTTTTCCGGCTGCGACGCTCGTCCTCGTGCTGAGCCGAGTGTAGCCGCGAGTTCCAATGCACGGGATCCTATACCGGCGCAGTACCCAACGGATTCAACTTCAATGCGGCCTAGGCCCTTCGCCACGACCGGCCCTCTGGTTGCGGACCAGCAGGCCGACATCGCTGCCGGACGCGACGGCCTTCTCGTGCGCATCACCGCCGAAATTGGTGACCATGTGCAGAAAGGCCAGACCCTTGCCATCCTGGATGACCGTGTGCTGCGTGCGGATTACGAATCGCAGAATGCGAAAGTCGCTTCCCTCCGGGCCCAGGTCAACGAGTGGAAATCCGAACAGCAGGTCGAGCAAGCCGATCTGCGCAGAGCTAACGCCTTGCGCGAAGATAAGATCCTTAGCGACGAGGACTGGGAACATGTGAAGTACAAGCTGGAAGAGACCACCTCTGAGGTTGACCGCTACCACGCGGATCAGGCAGCCGCAGAAGCTGCTCTCGAGTCCTCTCGGCTGCAGTTAGAGCAGTCGCGTGTTCTTGCCCCGTTTTCTGGTATTGTCGGACGGCGATCGGCACGCGTGGCACAGGAGGTGAAGAAGGGAGACGTTCTCTTTTGGATCACGGCCGTACAGCCTTTGCGCATTCTGTTCACTGTCCCTGAGTCCGAGATGGCACGGTTTGGCAAAGGAACCGCCTTGGAACTGACGACCCTTGACTACCCAGATCTTCACCAGGCCGCGCGGATCGATCGTGTGAGCCCGGTAGTCGACCCGGCAAGCGGCAGCGTGCAGGTGATCGGCGAGGTGGTGCGTCCTTCACCATTCCTTAAGCCCGGAATGATGATGCAGGTGCAGGCCGCCGTCCACTCGCAGGCTCGGGTCGGGATGACCAGCACGCCATGAATCTCAGTGAGGCGCTGGACGCTGCGCTGCCCGACATTCCAAAGGCGCGACTCTCGCGCACTCGTCCACCGCGCCTGGATCCCAACCTGATCGTGCGGGAAGACATGCTCGACGGCGAACCGTTCTTCGGTATTTTGCAACGGGGTAAGAACAACTACTTTCGCTTCCAGCCAAGCCAATGGCAGCTCGCCCAGCTTTTTGATGGCCTTCGCAGTTACGACGAGATCGCCAGGCTCTTCAACGAGCAAACCGGTGCCGGGGTCAAGCCCAAAGATGTCGAGCTCTTCGCCACGAACATGGACGAAGTAGATTTCTGGTTCAAGACAGCTCAGGAGAAGAACCTCGCCTACAGCGCTCGCCTAAAAGCCCAGCGCGGTCGCCGAGCCAACCGAAAATCAAAGATAAACTTTGCGCACATCAGCTTTTCCGCCTGGGATCCTGATCGCTACCTGACAACGCTCGATCGCATTGCCGGACGCTTCATTTACAGCCGATGGAGCGTTCTTGCCGTGGTGCTCCTCTTCTGCTTTGAGGTGGTGGTCTTCGTCGCGAAGTGGAAAGACTTCGGTCCTGATATCCCGCTGTATTACAACTTCACCCACAAAACGTTTCTGGACTTTGCAGAATTCTGGATCCTTCTATTCGGCCTTGGATTCATTCATGAATCAGCGCACGGTCTCACTTGCAAGCATTATGGCGGCGAGGTCCACAGCATGGGGTTGATGTTCCTCTACCTCACACCGGCTTTCTTCGTGGACGTCACCGAGACCTGGATCTCCGCAACGAAGATCCAGCGACTTGCAACCATCATTGCGGGCATCTGGGTGGAGATGACCGTGTGCGGCGTCGCCATGATCGTTTGGACCAACTCGCAGCCTGGCCAGTTTGTTCATGATTTCTCCTACAAGGTCATTCTCATTACCGGTCTCGCGGTGATCGTAATGAATCTCAATCCACTACTGAAGCTCGACGGCTACTACTTCCTAACCGAACTCATCGGAATTCCTGACCTGAAAGAACGGTCCACCTCGTTTGTCTCCGGGTGGTTTCTGAGCCGGGTGCTGCGGCTCCCTGCGGAGATCCCATCCGTTCCCAAGCGAAGGGTTCCGTTGTTTGTCCTCTATGCAGTCATCTCAGGAGCCTACAGCTATCTCATGCTTTTCGCCGTACTCCGGTTTGGCTACAACGTGACCTCGAAGCTCCTCGCAGAATTTGCGCTGATCCCGATGGGCGCTGCAGCCTTCGCAATGTTTCGGTCTCGAATCGCGTCACTCACCCGCGTGCTGAAGGAGATGTGGAGAGCGCAGACCGCTGCTGGCTTCCGCTTTCGCCCCCGGTCTTTCGTGATCGCTCTGGTGGTACTGGTTCTGCTGTTTGCCCCCCTGCTGCGGGACCGGGAGAATGCGTTCTTCGTTATCGAAGCGGCCAACCCGTATTCGCTGCACGCGAGCATCAACGGCAGTATCGATGCCGTGTATGTGCGCGAAGGAGAGCATGTGCACCAAGGCCAGCCGTTATTGCGCATGCGAAGTTCGGATGCCGCGGCCTTCACTTCCAGCGCGCTTGCTGCTTCCAAATCCGCCCACTTCAAGGTGTTTGAGGCGCAGCTTGAGGGTCGATCGATTGGCGGCTCAGCTGCCACCGAGGAAGCTGCGTTCCGCTCCGAGACACTTGCGCAAGAGGCCAATGCTTCCCTGGTGCTCAGGGCGCCTGAGGAAGGAACGGTGCTGACGCCGGATCCTGCGTCGCTGCTGTATCGCCGGGTCGGCGCAGGAGAGCCTGTCCTGTCGCTGTCCGGGGCAACCGCTGCCGCAACAACAGGTGCGCCGCTTGAGAACATACGCCTGTTCATTCCGGCCGAGGCGCTGCGCCATATTGAACCGGGAGCCGAAGTAGCCCTCGCCCCTCCGGGTCAGTTCCCCATCTTGCGAATGAAACTCGCCTCCGTCGATGGACAGGCCGTCAGCTTACCGGCTGGCCTTGTGAAACGCTCGGAGTATAAGGGCATTGCGCTGCCTACGTTTTATACGGGACGGCTGCCTCTGCCTGCCCAAGCGGCCCCTCTGCCGCTGGGTCTGGCCGGAAGTGCGAAGATCTTTGGCCCCCGGAGAAGCCTTTTCATGCGCTCGGTCGATGTGACCATGGGTACGATTCGAGCGCACGTTTGGTAAACAAAAAAGGATCGGCGTCCCTCCCCATTGAGATACTGCCGATCCTTTCTGCTTCATCTGTTCACCCTGAGAGAACAGGACTGCGAGCTACAGGGCGATGGTGCTCTTCGCGAAGTTAGCCTTGGCAAGGTTAGCCTTCGCGAGGTTTGCCTTGGGCGACGCTTTCGCCATGCGCATGGCGGACACCATCTTGGCGCTCTCAGCAGTAGAGGTCGCACTGGTTTTGGTGGGCTTCGCGGCGGTTGTCTTACGGGTTGCGCTGGAGTTCATGAGGGATTTCTTCGTCACGGCCATGGGATGATCCTCGCTTTTCTAATTGATCTAATTGTGATCTGAAAATCTGTAACGCCCTGACATGTGCATTCGGCCTGCCAAACTTTTCCAATTCTTCAATAAGGCATATACATAACAAAATAAAAGAGTTATTGGAAAATGGATTTTTGAGTTGCCAGTGTAGATTTGCTTGCTGAATCGCTCGCTGGTGAAAAATAAACCTTGACTGGTGAAAATTTACCCCATCCTATCGCCACTCAACCTAGCCCATACTTTCGACACAGATACTTGATTCTCTGCCCATCAATCTTCAACAGTCGCCCTGCCGCCGCTTTGCTGCCTTGCGTTCGGCGCATGGCCGCAGTCAACAGGGCCACCTCCATCTGCTGTATTTGCGCGTCGAAGTCGGTTCCGCCTTCCGGAAGTAGAACCGCCTCGTTGGCTGCGAGATTGGTGGCCAGTAGCCGTGGGGGCAGATGGCTGGCCCGGATCTCGTCTCCGCGCACAGTAATCACGAGACGTTGAATCAGGTTTTCCAGTTCCCTCACATTACCCGGCCACGTGTGCTCTTCAAACACAGCGAGCGCATTGTCTTCGAGACACTTGATGGACAGTCCATTCGCCACGCAATGGATCTCCAGAAAGTAATCGCAGAGCAACGGGATATCTCCTAACCGTTCCCGCAATGGCGGCAGCTGAATGGGAATCACGTGGATCCGGTAGTAGAGGTCTTCGCGGAATTTTCCTGTCCGCGTCATCTCCTCGAGATTCTCGTTGGTAGCGCAGATCAGGCGGAAATCAATCTTGCGAAGCGTGCGCCCACCCAGTCGTTGTACTTGGTGGTCTTCCAGCACGCGCAGCAGCTTGGTTTGCAGCGGCAGCGTAAGCGTCGCAATCTCGTCGAGAAACAGCGTTCCTCCGTCCGCTAGTTCGATCTGCCCGGGTCGCGCTTCCGTGGCTCCCGTGAACGCTCCACGCTCGCTGCCAAAGAGCTCTGACTCAATCAGGTTCTCGGGGAGCGCGGCACAATTCAAACGAATGTAAGGCTTGCTGGCACGGCGGCTCAGCGCAACCAGCGCCCTTGCGACGAGCTCTTTGCCGGTGCCGCTCTCGCCACGGATCAGCACGTTGATGCTGCTGTCGGCCACCTGCTGGATCGCATCGTAGACCAGCCGCATAGGCTCGCTGGAACCCACAAAATCCTGGAAGCGGCTGCGTTCCAGGGCCTGTCGGCGCATGGCATCGCGCGCCAGGTCGTCGGCGCGCTTGTGGAGCAATTCCACCAGTGCCAGGCGCACCTCCGATATGTCCACAGGACTTCGAAAGTGGACATCCGCTCCAGCTTCGAGCGCCCGTTTCTCCACCGACCTCGTTCGCGAGCGGCTAAGTGAAATCAGAACGAACTCCTGGTTGAGCTTGCGCAGTTCGTTCAATACCGACAGACCCCCATGTCCTTCGGACCCGTCATTCTCGTCGGTGTCAATGTCGAGCAGCACTGCCACGACGTGCGCCTCTCGAGTCCAGCGCGCAAGATCTTCAAGGTCCCGGCGCAGGACCACCTGGAACCATGGAATGAGCTCGGGCACCAACTCCTCCAGAAACTGCTCGTCGGCCGTCACCGCACAAACCACGGGTAGTGTGGAATGCTCGAAGATAGGGGAGAGCTGTTTGCTCTGACGAGGTTGGGGAGCCATGGGCCATAGTAAACGAAGCGCCTTGACTCCAGCACAGGATGTACGACCCTTCTCTCGCGCTATCGAAGTTCTTCGATGAATGAACTCCGCTGATCCTGCCTCGGCGCAAGCGGCGGCCAAGCTTCAGGCTCCGACAAACTGCACGAACCCATCCAGACACTCCGCCGCACCGCGACAATCCACTTCAGCTATAGTAATGACGAGATATATCTCCCCTTCATTGGTGACTCGGACGTGGATGCTCGGAATGCATCGAAGTCGATCTCTGCCCTGTTGCTATCTACCCTGAGCCTTGTCAGCGTCTCGCAGTCACCCAAACTACCCACAACCGAGTCGCCCCCCGAACGCATCCTCCATCCCCGCCGTCGACCACATCATCCTAGGACAGTCCGTCTACCCGCTCAACGGCCCATAAAGTTCACCGTCGGCGACTTTCCCATCGACCCCGCCACCCACCAAACCCTCTGGGCAGAACCCAGCTTCGACGACTCAGCCTGGGAGACCGTCGACCTCACGCCACCCCCCCGGAACCCGGCCGCCCGCGCTACATCGAGACGATTCCCCGGCGCGGCTACCGCTTCTGCGCTGAGATCAAGAGAGCAGAGCCCGAGAGTCCGGCAGAGGCACCCTCCAAGCAAGCAACCGCCCCATCGGCCCTCGCTGGTTCGTTGGACGTACCCACTGTTGCGTCTCTTCCAGCATCTAGCGTTTGGCCTCTTTCATGGAGAACGATTCAGCTTCCGAGTGGTGCCTTGCTATTGATTCTTGCATGCGCAGGATTCTGGAGGTCGGAGCGCACGCGATCCTATGCCGCGTCCTCCGCCCCGGCTGCCCCGACACTTGCAGTCCTGCCACTCGAACCCGCCGGGCAGGACGCCACGCGCCTGGCCGAGTCGTTCCGGCTCGACCTGGTCGATTCGCTCGCTCAGCTTCCCGGCCTCAAGGTTCTCTCCGCCCATGCCTTCACCAGCGCCCCGCGCGATCCGGAAGACGTGGCGCGAATGGCGCGCACCCAGACTGCCGACCTGCTCCTGCTGGGCAAGTTCGAGGTGAAGGATGGCCTTTGCCTCATCGATCTTGAGCTTGTGCATAGCGCCGACTTCGGCCATCTCGCGACCTTCCACTATCAAGGAAGTCCGTCGGAGTTCCGGCGCATTCTTGCAAGCGCGCAGCAGGACATCTTCATGCGCCTGCATCTCAGGGCGACACTCTCGGCCACGACCGAGTCCACCTCCAATCCCCTCGCCTACGAAGCCTACCTTGAGGGTCGCCGGAGCCTGATCGAACGTACCGATGAGTCGCTCAACAAGGCCGTAGCTTCTTTCAAGCGGGCGGTCGAGATCGACCCGAAGTTTGCCCGAGCGTACAGCGGTATGGCCAGTGCTTACATGGTCCTCGCCGCGCACGACACGTTTCCGGATGGCTACCAGATGGCTCGCGGCCTGGCGCTCCATGCCCTCGAACTAGATCCTTCGCTGGCGGAGCCGCATGCCATCCTGGGCTGCATCGCGATGTCGAAGGATTGGGACGCCGCGAAGGCGGAGCGTGAGTTGAGGCGGGCGATCGAACTCGACCCAGACGAAGCGTCGTATCACCTGTGGGCGGCGACACTTTATAACTTCGAAGGACGGTTCGATGACAGCTTGAAGCAGGTCGACCTCGCGCGGCAGGAAGATCCTTATTGGCCACCGGTCTACCAGACTGAGGTCGGTGCCGCAGCGAATGTGGGCCAAAAACAACGGGTTGCTACAGCGGCCCAGCTTTTGTTGAAGCTCACGCCGACTTGGCCCCTGGCACATCGTCAGATTGCCGCCTCATACTGGGTTGCCGGAATGCACGAAGACGCGATCGCCGAGTGGCGCACACTCGCGCAGATGGAGTCCGATCCCGATGGAGTCCGCCTGGAAGACGCTGGACGCGAAGCTCTGCGCGCTCACGGCCCAGTCGCATATGCCAAACTTCGGCTGCGCGCCATGGACCGGTCGCCAGGCCAGAACGGTCCCTACGAACTTGCCGAGTGGTGCGGCTATTCCGGCGACACCGAACGCGCATTCGGGCTGCTGCAATCGCTTATCGCTCACCACGATCCTCAGGCCGTCGCCATCTCTATCGACCCTGCCTTCGCATCCTTACACACCAATCCGCGTTTCTTGGCGATGCTATCAGCCGCTGGACTCAACTTCAGATAGACAATGTGATAAGTGTCCCCATGATGCCCCGACCACAACGAAGAGACTCGCCTGCAAAGAGACCAGCATGAATACGCAAGACATCTGTTCCAAGTTCATTCGCTCGGTGATCCTGCGCGCGGGCTAACTGAGCCCGACGTCCTGAAGTCCATACCTGCCCATTCAAATGGCCTCCGCGAACAGGCCTGCTTCCCTCCTTCGTGCTCTTACTGTCGTTGAGCAACTCCGGTTGAGTCAGGCGTTAATGGTTCCTTGCTTTTCGTCTGTGGCAGAAGCCAAACCTCAGCCACCTGGCGACCTCGGCCGCTGCCGCCGCTGCCCACAGGTCCTCTCCACTGAAGATTGAGGCTGCCTGCCGTTGAGATGACTGGAGGAAGATCGAACTCCACCGTCTCCGGATTCCTGTGGCGTAGTCGCGCAGGATGCACGTCAACACCGTTTGCGGTGAGAAGCAAGGGCAGCGCGTAGTCCTCGCCTGCATAGGTTACGCGCAGACGGTAGTGACGCTTGGAATCCAGGCCTCGATAGTGCAGTGTCAAGGGAAACTCGTACAGGGTTTCGGCATAGTCGATCCAGGAGAGACGCCAGGGCGCCGCTTCCGAAGGCGACGGGAGATAGGCCGGCGAGGGGTTCGCAGCGAGCGTGCGGTCGGCGATGCCGTCGATGGCAGACGTGTAGAACGCAGGGTCGTCGGACCAGGGAGTACCACGTACCAGGTGAGGCTCGTTGGCTGGATCGCCGAGATCGTCATATACCGACCCGGCGACAGGATGCTGCCAGTGGACGAGGGTGTTCAACGCAGTCTGCCGGTCGGCTTCGGCCGGTTGTTGGAGGGCCTCGGCCATTGAGC
>Ga0302319_10022509_pt1 | contig 11293 bp, 8 predicted proteins | sample Bog_T0_2_FD_203319 | JGI IMG/M metagenome (GOLD analysis project Ga0302319, IMG submission 203319) | Peat permafrost microbial communities from Stordalen Mire near Abisko, Sweden - Bog_T0_2 | ecosystem: Environmental > Terrestrial > Soil > Wetlands > Peat | place: Sweden: Abisko, Stordalen Mire...
GGCGCCGCCCTGGGTCACTCCCCAAATCTGTTTTTCGACGAAGCCTGGTACCGCGCCGCCTACAAAGACGCCGCCGCGCAAATCGAACTCGGCAGTTACCCCTCCGGCTTCGCCCACTACCTCGCCACCGGCTGGTCGGACCGTTCGCCGCACTGGCTGTTCTCGGACCGCTACTATCTCGCCTGCCATCCGGACCTCACGCGCACGCGCCTGCAGGAAGCCGGCTTCGTCAACGCCTACGACCATTTTCTCTCCGCCGGCGACCGTGAGTTCCGCTCGCCCAATCTGTTCTTTGACCCGCAGATGTTCGCCGCCAGCCGCCCCGGCCAGGATTTTTCCGAAGCCGGACCCTTCACCACGTTTCTGCGGGAGGGTGCTGCGGCCGGCAGCGCCACCCGCCTGTCCTGGTACTTTGACCCCGAATGGTATCTCAACACCTACCCCGAAGCCGCTTCGGCCATCGAGTCCGGCCGCTACAGTTGCGCGCTGGAGCATTTTTTATTCAATCCCACGCCGCAAAAATTCGATCCCTCGCCGTATTTCTCGGAAAGATTCTACGCCTCCGTCCACGTGGACATCACCAAGGCGCTGGAAACCGGCCAGTTTCGCAACGGCTACGACCATTTCATCCAGTTCGGCGTGTTCGAATGCCGCAAGCCGCACCCGGACATCGACCTCGCCGCCTACCACCGCGCGGTCGAGGTGCAGGCCGACCTGCAGAACGGCACGCACCGCGACGTGTTCGCGCACTACGTCGCGCACGCCCAGTCCAACGCCCGCAAAAGCCCGCAGCGCCCGATCAGCGAGCACCTGACGCGCGAACTTTTTTCCGCCCGCGCCCGCCACCGCCGGCCCATTTTTGCCCGCAAAAAGCTGGACTTTTCGTATCAAGGCCCGCCCGCCATCAGCGTCATCGTGGTGCTGTACAACCAGCTCGACCTCACCCTCACAGCGCTTGATTCGCTGCGCCGCAATTTTGCCGGCGCGATCGAACTCATCCTCTCCGATTCCGGCTCGACCGACGATTCCCGTCACATAGAACGTTTCGTATCCGGCGCAAAAATCGTGCGCTTTAACCACAATGCCGGCTTCGTCGAAGCCTGCAACGCCGCACTGCCGCATGTCACCGCCCGCGTCACGCTCTACATGAACAACGACATTCTGCTGGAATACGGCGCCATCGAGGCCGCCCTCTCGCGTCTCGCCGGCGACGCAAAGGCTGGCGCCGTCGGCGGCAAGATCATCCGCACCAACGGCGCGCTGCAGGAGGCCGGCTGCATCATCTGGCGCGACGGCGGCACCGAGGGCTATTTCAGGGACGGCGACCCGAACGCGCCGGAAGTCAACTTCGTCCGCGAAGTGGATTTCTGCTCGGGCGTCTTTCTCGCCGTGCGCACCGATCTTCTGAAATCGCATGGCGGCTTCGATCCCGCCTTCAAGCCGGCCTATTTCGAGGAAACCGATCTCTGCATCGCGCTGCGCAACGACGGCTACAACATCATCTACGACCCCGCCATCATGATCATCCACCAGGAATATTCCTCCAGCGATTCGACCATCGCGAACCACATGATGGCGCAAAACCACCCCAAATTCCGCAAGAAGAACCAGGCGTTTTTAAGAACCCGCTTCCCCGCCAACCTCGACCTCATCATCCACGCCCGCTCGCCGCGCGGCGCCGGCAAGCGCATCCTGTTCATCGAGGATCGCATTCCGCTCCGCCATCTCGGCTCCGGTTTCACCCGCTCCAACGACATCCTCGCCGCCATGGCCGCCCTCGGCCACCAGGTCACGCTGTATCCGATCTACCGCCCGGTCGAAAACCTGCTGAATATTTTTGGCGATTTTCCCGACACGACCGAAATCATCCACGACCGCGAACTCCCGGACCTCGAAACCTTCCTTGAACAGCGCAGCGGCTTTTACGACATCGTCTGGCTCGCCCGGACCCAGAACGCGCTGCGCCTGCGCGAGTGTCTCGACGCCGCCGCCCGCCACCTGCCGGCGCAGCGCATCGTGCTGGACACCGAAGCCATCGCCGCCCCGCGCGACCACGCCCGTCTTCATCTCCGCGGCCAGACGCCAACAATGCCGCTAGAAGCCGCCATCGCCGCCGAACTCGCCCCCGCCGCCATCGCCAAGACCATCGTCGCGGTCAACGCGCAGGACGCCGCCGTCATCCGCGCCGCCGGCTATCCCCACGTCGCCATCCTCGGCCACGCCGCCCCGCCCCGCGCCACGCCGCAAAACTTCGCCGCGCGCCAGGGCCTGCTCTTCCTCGGCGCCATCCACGATTCCGACAGTCCTAACCTGGACGGCCTGCACTGGTTCATCGAATACGTCCTCCCCATCCTGGACCCAAAACTGCCGGAAGGCGCCGAGATCACCATCGCCGGCACCATCAACCGCCGCATCGACCTCTCCGCCCTCGGCCAGGCCCGCCGCGTCATCCTCGCCGGCCCGATAGAAACCCTGGCCCCGCTCTACGACCGCCACCGCGTCTTCTTCGCCCCCACCCGCTTCGCCGCCGGCATCCCCTACAAACTACACGAGGCCGCCTCCTACGGCCTGCCCATCGTCACCTCAGACCTCCTGGCCGCCCAGCTCGGCTGGAGCGACGGCGTGGAACTGCTATCCGCCCCCACCACCGACCCCGCCGTCTTCGCCGCCCAGCTCGTGCGCCTCTACACGCACGAACCGCTCTGGCAATCCCTGCGCGCCGCCGCCCTCGCCCGCCTGGCCGCCGAAAACAGTTTTGCGCGCTACCAAACCCAGCTCGCCGCCATCCTCTCCAGCGTCAGCCCCTAGCCTTTCCCCGTCATGGCGAGCCTCCGCGGCGCGGCCAAGGGAAGCCATCCATCTTTCTTTTCAAGGCCTGTGCCGTCCGGAATTTCTTGCCCGGCAGGAACAAATCTTTCCGCCCGCTACAGCAACCAACCAAAACCCCCAGCGCCTAGCATCAATTTTGCAACTGTTGGCCAAGAAATCAGGTCCATCCTAGCCTTTTCCTTGCACCCAACCGCCATTTCCCCAAATACTCGTTCCATGAATCAAATCATCGATGTGATTCTCGTCGCCATCCTGCTACTGGCCGGGCTCGTCATGGCCGGCATCGCCGCCATCGACAGCTTCCTCTCCGACGCCATGACCTATGCCGGCGTCCCGGCGCTCAGCCAGATCATTATCCTCTTCGCCCTGGTTTTCTGGCTCATCGCGATGGCCGTCCGCCTGCTCGGCCCGGTCTTCAGCACGCTCATCACGCTGCTGCTCATTCTCCTGTTCGTGCACCGGATTTTTCCCCACCTCGAACCCCCCGCCCCGCCGACCCGCGCGCTCACGGTCATTCATAACACGATCTAGCGAAGCAAGCGGTCGCTTTGAACGCGATGTTGCGGCCGGCTTCATCGGCATCGCGGCGGCGTTCGAAATCCAGGTCGGCGCAATATCTTCCCGGCGGTCCGCCAGGACCGGGAGCGAAACACTCCACAGGTTGACCGCGGCACGGTCTTGAACGGCGGCACCGAGATCATCGGCGCGGGCGGCGTGGACAGCGGCACCGGGATCGAGGCCGGCGGCACCGAAACCGTCCTGGCCGGCGGCCTGGTCTATCTCACCAAGGCCGGCACAACCGGGGTTACGGTCGATAGCGGCGGCATCGAGGTGGTCAGCAGCGGCCTCAGTCTAAAGGACCTGGCCGTGAGCGGCGGCGATGCCAAGATCGCCGGCGTCATGGCCAAGGGCCAAAGGGTCAACATGGCCGGCGCCGGCAGCATCCTCGACCTCGCCAGTCCCGCCGGCTTCGGCGCCGGCATCTCCGGCTTCGGCACTGGCGATTCCATCGATTTCTCGAACCTGCCCTATCGCGCCGGCGCTTCCGCCCAGTTCAGAGAAGCCAAAAACGGCACCAGCGGTACCCTGACGCTGACCGACGGCGCGACGACGCAAAAACTCAAGCTGCTCGGCGCCTATGTCACCAGCAATTTCAACGTCACGTCGGACAGCTCCGGCAGCACGATCATAAAATTTAACACCTGAGCCAACCCGGCGCCCGCACCCCTGACACGTCACGATGACGCGGCCAGGACGGTTCCCGGCGGCGCCAGCCGTTTCGCGAAGACAAGATCCGTTCCAGACCGAGGAACGTCGGGGTCATGCGAAGTCGGGTTGCACCCCATTGCCGCCTTGCCCGTCCACGTCTGGTTAAGCCAACTTGAACTCGACGAAATAACATCTAAAAGGATTGACTGCCGCAGACCGGGAAAAATTGCAATGGCCACAACCGTCTTTCTCATTGGCGCCACCGGTCATGTTGGCGATGCATTGCTCGACGAGCTCGCCGTGGACCACGCGTCTGGCCGCCTGATCGTAAAGGCCGGTGTCCGCTCCCCCCGCTCGCATGCGCTGGCGACACAAAAGGGATTGTTAGCCGTTGATTTCGATCTCGACCAGATCGCGACCTTTGATAACGCATTACGCGGCGTTGACACCGTTTTTCTGCTCCGCCCCTATACGCTGCGGCAACTTATGCACGGCAAGACGGTCACGGACGCCGCTCGCCGGGCCGGCGTGAAGACGATCGTCACGATCGGCGCCTACGGTCGGCCCGATACGCCCTGGCCGGTGATCGGCTGGAATTTTCTCGTCGAAGCCTATGTCGAACGTTCCGGTCTCAGTTTCACTCACCTGCAGCCAAATTATTTCATGGACAATATTTTGGCGCAATTGGACAGCAAGTCGCATACGCTGGTGAATCGTTTACGGGCGCCCGTTTCCTGGATCGCGGCCTCGGACATTGCCGCCGTGGCCGCCGCGGTGCTGCGCGACCCTGCGCCGCACGCCGGAAAAACCTATCCATTGGCCGCCGAAGCCGCCAGCCCGGATGATATCGCCGCGATGCTGACGGACATCACGGGACACCAACACAAGGTCTTCGTTCCAGAATCCCATAGAATGATGGACCGTCTGCTGGCGCAAGGGCGAGAACCGGAATATGCGCAAGCCTTGATCGATTATGTTGACGCGGTTGCAAGCGGTGCCGTCCCGGAAATTGCCGATACTTTCGACACTGTCGAGCAGGTCGTCGGCCGCCCCGCCTTGCGCTTCAAGGATTTTCTACGGCGGAACCGGAATCGCTAACGCACTTGCGCGACAACAGCATGGACCCGCGCAGCCCGTCACCAGGGTGGCGTGCTCCGTATCACCCCACCATTTTTATTCCGATGTAATAACATTCTTGCTACGATCATTGTTTCGTCTTGCGACGCCAATCCCAACCGGTGGATTTATGCCGCATGGCGGCGCCGCGGCTGCTGTTGCGTGATGCAATGGATATTGCCGCCGCCCAGCAAAATCTCGCGCCCCGGCAGCATGACGATCTCGCGGCCCGGAAACAGCCGCGCGAGCGTCTCCGCCGCCGGCACATCCGTTGCCACACCAAAGCACGGCGCAATCACGCCGCCATTCGCAATCAAAAAATTCACGTAGGACCCGGCCAGGCGCTCCCCGGCGTTGCGGGACGTGCCCGTGTGTGTCCGGTCCAGGCCCGCAACCTCCTCCTCGGTGTAAAACATCGGCGTCGGCATGGTGATACGCTCGACCGTGATCCGCCGGCCCCTGGCATCAGTCGCGGCCAGCAGCCGCGCTTCGGCGTCGCGCGAAACCGCGTAATGCGCATCCGCCGGATCGTCGCACCAGGAGAGCAGCACCACCCCCGGTTCAATGAAGCAGGCAAGGTTATCGACATGCCCGCCAGTCTCATCGCCGGGCACGCCGGCGCCGAGCCAGATGATTGTCTCGGCACCAAGATAGTCCCGCAAACGCTGCTCGGCGGTCTCACGGGTGATCCCGGGGTTGCGGTCCTGCGCCAGCAGGCAAGCCTCGGTCGTCAGCACCGTGCCCTGCCCGTCCACATGAATGGCACCCCCCTCCAGCGTGATCGGCGCGCGGTAGCGGCCCGCGCGTTCCATCTCAAGCATTTTCAGCGCCACCAGATCATCCTGATCCCACGGGAAATACAGGCCGTTTTCCAGCCCACCCCAGGCGTTGAACGGCCAGTCCACGCCGCGCAGTTCGCCCTCGCCGTTGACCACGAAACTCGCCCCGATATCGCGCGCCCAGCAGTCGTTGGTGCTGACTTCCACCAGCCGCACGCCCTGCGGCAGTTTTTTCCGCGCGTTGGCGTATTGCACCGCCGAAGCCATCATCGTGACCGGCTCAAAACGCGCGATCGCGGCGGCCACCGCGGCGAACGCGGCCTGCGCCGGCTTGGCGCCGAGCCGCCAGTTATCCGGCCGCTCGGGCCAGATCATCCAGGTGCCGGCATGGCGCTCCCATTCGGCGGGCATGTGAAAGCCATCGGCGAGAGGTGTCATGGCGGGCTCCAAAAAAGAAAGAGAAAAGAAAGCAGTTACTTTTTTTGAAAAAAAAGTAACCAAAAAAACTTTGAGTCCTACGGCCTTTGAGTGGTCAAAGTTTGGCCGCTCAAAGACCGTGGTTAGTAAAAGTTTTTTGCGGGGGCGGCCCGCCCGGGCATTTTTTTCAAAAAAGCGACCGCTTACTTAAGCCGCCAGATGCCGTTGCTTGCCATCCAGCGTCATCAGCGGCCCATACATCTCCGGCCGCCGGTCGCGAAAAGTGCCCCAATAACCACGCAGTTCCGCAATCGCGTCCAGGTCGAACGTCGCCGTCAGCACCGTCTCCTCGCTGCGGCCGGCTTCCGCGACCTTGGCGCCGGTATGGTCGGCGATGAAGGACGAGCCGTAGAACGTCATGGACGTGCCGCGATGTCCGGCCTCGGTGCCGACCCGGTTGGCCGCGATCAGCGGCATCACGTTCGCCGCCGCCTGGCCCTGCATCGTGCGCTGCCAGTGGCCCGAGGAATCCAGCCCCGGCGCCAAAGGTTCGGAGCCGATGGCGGTCGGAAACAGCAGCAACTCGGCACCCATCAGCGCCATCGCGCGGGAGGTTTCAGGAAACCACTGGTCCCAGCAAATCCCCACGCCGATCCGCGCATAGGCGGTATCCCAAACCTTGAAGCCGGTATCGCCAGGCGAAAAATAAAATTTCTCCGAATAGCCAGGCCCGTCCGGGATATGCGTCTTGCGGTAATAGCCGAGGTTGCTGCCGTCCGCGTCCAGAATCACGACCGTATTGAAAAAATTCTGCCCGGCGCGTTCGAACACCGAAATCGGCAGCACCACGCCAAGCTCCTTCGCGACCGCTGCGAAATGCAACACGGCGGCATTTTGCGCCAATGGCTTGGCAAGCGAAAAGAACGCGTGAATCTCGTCCTGGCAGAAATACGGCGTTTCAAACAATTCCTGGATCAGGATGATTTTGGCACCCTTCCCGGCGGCCTCGCGGACCAGTTTTTCGGCGCGCAAAATATTCCCGGCGGCATCCGGCCCGCAGGCCATTTGCGTGGCGGCGACGGTGATGTGTCTCATGATGCGGTTCCTTCGCAGATGACGGTGGTGGAGGCGGTGGCGGCGCGGCGGCGCAGCGTCATGGCCGTGTAGATGACGGCGGCCAGCGCGGGGCCGATGAGCGAGGAGATATCCGCGCCATCGAGCAGGTTGGAGATCGGGCCGACGAAGTCCGGCGTGTTCACGCACAGCCCGGCGACACAAGTGCCGATCACCAGCGCGCACACACCCGCCCAGTTGAAGCCGTGCGAGAACCAGAACTTGGCTCCAGGCGCTTCGTCGTTCAGCGCCACGCCGTCGTAATGGTTGCGGCGGATCAAGATGTCGGCGGCATAGATCGCCAGGCTCGGCCCTAGCAGTGCCACCGAGAGTGTGAGGATGTTGTTGAGCGCGTCGATGAAGTTGGAAATGAACAGCGCGTAGAGGCAGATGCTCACACCCACGATGCCGTCGAAGAACACCGTGATGGCGCGGCTGGCCTTGATGCCGACGGCCTGCAGCGCGAGGCCGGAACTATAGGCGGTCAAGATGTTGTTGGTGATGGAGCCGAACATGATGACCAGCAGAAACACCGGGTAGAACCAGGAAGGCAGAATGCTGGCGAACGAAGTCTGCGGGTTGGTCATATCCACCGCCGTGCCGGCCAGCACGCCCAGAATGCCGAGCGCGGCGGAGGGCAGATACCCGCCCAGCGTCACCCAGAAGGCGATGGCGCGGCCAGACGTATTTTGCGGCAGATAGCGCGCGTAATCCGCGCCGGTGCCCCAGGATAGCGGGCCGGAGGCGATGATCGTCAGGCCGGCGAACGCGGCGGCCAGCAATGCCGCACCGTGCGGCGCGCCCTGCGGGACGAAATGCATGTTCACATGCGGCGCCACGAACCATGCCAGCGCCACGCAGCAGACCGTGAGCGCGGCGGTGAACAGCCCGCTCAGTTTCACGATGGTGGCGTGGCCATACACGCTGATGGCCAGCGTGATCACGGCCGTGACGATGACGATGCCGAATTTCCAGAGCGCCGTGGCCTTGATGCCCAAAGTGGCGAGCAAGGCAAACCCGGCGAGCGAGCCGACCGAAAGGTTGATCGCCTCATACGCCACCGCGATGCCCCACCCGGTGATGGCCAGGTTGATGCGGTTGCCGCGGATACCGAACATCGCGCGCATCACCACCGAGCTTGGCGTGCCAGACGCCGGCCCGCTGACCGAAAGCAGCCCGACCAGCGCCCAGAACAGATTGCCGGCCAGCACCACACCGATGCCTTCCCACGCATTCAGGCCGAGCCCGATCAGCGCGCCACCAAGCACGATATACAGATAGGTCACGTTCGGCGCCGTCCACAGCGCAAAAAGTTCACGCGCATGGCCATGCCGTTCGGCGGGCGGAATGTAGTCGATCCCGCGCGCCTCGATGTGGCCGAACTGGTCAGGCGGGGCAGCCCCGGGGCTGCTGGAGATGGTTGCGGACATGATGGGCAGGCTCCTTTTGGCTGATTATTGGTCGTTTGACCAATATTGCTTATTGGCCGGAGAGTCAATATAATTCTCGCATGAAAAACGCGATTGAACCGAAAAAACGCAAACCCCCCGCCGAGCGGCGGGAAGAAATTGTCGCCGCGGCCTCCCGTCTGGCGGTGGCGGAGGGGCTGGAGCGCCTGACCCTGCGCCGTGTCGCCGAGGAGCTCGGTGTCGTGCCGGGCCTGGTGAACCATTATTTCCCGGTCGCCGATGACCTGGTGGCGGCGGCCTTCGGCTTTGCCGCCGCGGCGGAGCGCGAGGCGATTTTCCGGGGCATCGACCCGCTGGCACCCCCACTGGCGCAGATGCGCTACATCATGGCCCATTTGCTTGACGATTCGGCGGACGCCACCAGCCTGCTATGGCTGGATGCCTGGCAGGCGACGCGCAACCGCCCGTTGCTGCGGGCCGAGGTGGCGGCGCAGATGCGCGGCTGGCAGGACGCGATGATCAGCGTCATCCGCCGCGGCGTGGCCGCCGGCGTGTTCGGCGTGGCGGACCCGCGGCGCGCGGCCATGCGGATCATGGCGCTGATCGACGGGTTCAGCGTTCAGGCGGCGATGCGCTCGCAAATCGTCTACGACGCGGTCCGGGACCTGGTGTTCGAGACCGTCGCGCGCGAACTCGGGCTGCCGCCTGGCGCGCTGCGCCCGTAACCAAACTCTGGCCCGCAACAAGGCTGATCGGGAGTGGTTGTGGCGTTGTATGGATCGACTGGATCGCAACGTCCGGCTTGTCCGCGGCCGGTATCCTGGGCCATTGCCCATCGGCGTTCTGTCTGGAACACTGCACGAGTAATTCCTGCAGAATAAGTCCGGGGTGCGGTTTGCCGCTAAGCAATGCGATTGGGGACTGGGTGGCGGATGTTTCGACGGGCTCCGGCCCGCGCTACCTCGCGATCGCCAATGCCATCGGCGCCGCCATGGACCGCGGTGCGCTGGCGCCGGGCGACCGGCTGCCGCCGCACCGGGCACTCGCCGCGGCTTTGGGCGTCGATCTGACGACCGTGACACGCGCCTACACCGAGGCGCGCCGGCGCGGGCTGCTGGATTCGGCGGTGGGGCGCGGGACGTTTGTGCGGCGGGCGCCGGGCGACGAGGCGCCGCAGATCAGCGTGGATATGAGCATGAACATTCCGCCGGCGCCGGCGGATGTCTCGCTGCGGGACCTGCTGCGCGAGGGCCTCTCGCGCGTGCTGCGCGGCGCGGACGTGGCGACGCTGATGGCCTATCGCGCGGGTGCCGGTTCACGCGAGGAGCGGGCCGCGGGCGCCGCCTGGCTGGCGCCCACCAACGGGCCGCTGCCGGCCAGCCGTGTCGTGATCGCCTCCGGCGCGCAGCCCGCCATGGCGGCGGTATTTGCCACGCTGCTCCGGCGCGGCGACACGGTGGCGACGGAGGCCATGACCTATCCTGGCTTCCGCGCGCTGGCCGCGCATCTCGGCCTGGTGATGGAGGGGGTGGCGTGCGATCACGAAGGCCTGCTGCCGGACGCGCTGGACACGGTTTGCCGGGACAAAGCGCCCGCCGCGATCTACTGCACACCCAGCATCCAGAACCCGACCACCGCCACCATGGGCCGCGTCCGGCGCGCCGAGATCGTCGCCGTGGCCCGCCGCCATGATGTGCCCATTATCGAGGATGCCGCGTACGAACTCTACCTGCGCGACCCGCCCCCTTCGCTTGCCGCCCTGGCGCCGGAGCGCGTCTATCACGTCGCCACCACCGCCAAATCGCTCACCCCCGGCCTGCGCCTGGCCTACGTCGCGGTGCCGGAGGGCCGCCAGGCGGCGGTGACCGCGGCGATCCGCGCCACCACCATGATGGCCTCCCCGCTGCTCGTCAGCCTTGTCACCGGCTGGATACGCGATGGCACGGCCGGCGCCATCCTGGCCGGCATCCGCGCCGAAGCCGCGGCCCGGCAGGCCATGGCGGCAGCCCTCCTGCCGCGCGAACTGGTAACGGCCAACCCCGAGGGGCTGCATATCTGGCTGAGCCTGCCCGCCGCATGGCCGCGGCAGGATTTTGTTGACTACGTCCGCACCCAGGGCCTGGCGCTGGTCCCGGCTGACGCATTTCTGGCGTCGGCGGGGCAGCCGGTCCCGAACGCGGTGCGGGTGGCACTGGGGGTGGCGGCGGACCACGGCCGTCTGGACGCCGCGCTGCGCGCGCTGGCGGCGGCGCTGAAGACGCAGCCGGGCGGGAAATTTGGGCATGTTGTTTGAAAGAAGAGAAGAAAGCAGTTACTTTTTTTAAAAAAAAAGTAACCAAAAAAACTTTTGCGTGGGGGCGTAGCACCTCCGGTGTCTCTTTAATCGCCCCCGGCGGGGGCGATTAAAGAGACACCGGAGGT
>Ga0302319_10022512_pt1 | contig 11290 bp, 10 predicted proteins | sample Bog_T0_2_FD_203319 | JGI IMG/M metagenome (GOLD analysis project Ga0302319, IMG submission 203319) | Peat permafrost microbial communities from Stordalen Mire near Abisko, Sweden - Bog_T0_2 | ecosystem: Environmental > Terrestrial > Soil > Wetlands > Peat | place: Sweden: Abisko, Stordalen Mire...
TCTGGAACCACGAGCGGCTGTAGTTCATGTCCAGGTGCATCGAATTCGCCGCGGAGAAGGTATAGTCCACGCGATCGAAAAAGTTCTGTTCGTTGCCCTTGTCGTGGAAGACCTGGAACTCGGGCGGGTCGAGAAAGCGCCCGGAGTTCATCGCATCAGCCTCGATAAAGTTGCCCCAGTTCTTGCCGCCATAGGAAAGGTCGGCGCCCGCGGTCGCGGAGCCGAATGCGCCATAGGAGCTGCTCATGCTTCCCGTCGGCCTCGTCACGCCCTGGCCGGAGCGCGTGGTGGCAACAATCACCAGGCTGGTCTTGCCGCCGTACTCGGCCGGCGGCGCGCCGCTGATCACCTCAATCGACTGAATCGAGTTGGATGGAATCTGGTTGGAAAAAACCTTGCTCTGCTGGTCCGTGATCGACTGTCCATCCACGGAGAAGGAGTTCGATGCATGATCGCCCAGCCCGTGAAACAGACCATTGGAGTCAGCCGAGACGCCCGGCGTGGTGGCCGTCACCAGCGAACTGAGCGTGGACGACTCGCTCTCCATGGGCACCTTGATGAATGCATCGCGATCCACGTCGGTATGAAAGGTGGGATCGGTCTCGACCAGGTCGCCCTGCGCTTCGACCGTTACCGTAGAGTCTGCGGTTGCAATTTGCAGAACCAGGTTGACCGTCGTGCCCACCACCGATTCAATTGCAACAGGCTTACGCAGAGAGGCAAATCCACTTGCCGTGGCCGCAATGATGTAGTTGTTGAAGGTGACGTTGGGGAACTCGAACTGCCCCTCCGCATCGCTGGTCACGGTACGGTCCACGCCACTGTTGGAATTGCCCAGGTGCACGCTAGCGCCGGGAATCACTGCGCCGCTTGGATCGGTCACTGTGCCGCGAATCGCGCCGGCATTGCCGCTTTGCGCCTGCGCGGCAAAGGCCGCGAGGCAAAAAATCAAGACAGGAAGAATGCGATGAATCGTGCCGCGAGTAGACGGCATAGGATGCCTCCAAATGATGGCTCGTGCGATGCGGGAACAAGGCCGCGGGGAAATGCCGCGGAGTCCGTTGCGCAAATGCGGCCGTCTGCCGACCTGCTGTCAGTCCAACTTTGCGAATGCGCGTCGCTCCTTACAAGCAATAAAGCAAACGCAACCCGAAATCTGGCTGAAAGATAAGAGTCGGAGACTAGCCCTGGATGCCGGAAGGAGGAGGACGCGTAAACAGCTTGGGGTGCCAGTGGCGCGTGATCGTGTGCGCTTCAAAAACCGGGGTGCGGTTCTCGATCTGAACCAGCACGACAACGGCCGCCGAGACTGCCACGGGCGCTGCCGTATGCATCACGATGCACAGCGGACAGTGGTCTGCGTCCGTGTCTATCTGGTGCACGTGCACCACTTGCACCACGGCCAGCAGGGTAAGCAGAATCAGGCAGACCACGGTCACCAGAGGCAATGAACTCTGCCTGACGCCGCGTTTTCTGCCAAAGAATGTCTGCAATCCTGTCAACACACCTGTCCCTGCTTCAAGAATACACACTATTTGGATGCAATGAAAAGGAAATGGTAACCCGTGCCGTGGCTGATCCCGCGTCAATTGGCCCACGTTGTGCTGCGTTCTCCGTCTAACATCCCGTATAACATCCGTTGATCTACACTTGGATATGTATCGCGAACAGGCAATGCGCACGCCGATGAGAACCGCCTTCTATCTTCGCCGACTCCTTGCCGGTTCGCTTGCGGTCGTGCTGCTCGCCTCGTGCGCCGTGAGCATCCACGCCCAGAAGACGCTCCCCCTCAAGCCTGACCCGTCTGCGGCCAACACCAACCGCCGGCTCATTCTCAAAGATGGCAGCTATCAGCTCGTGCGCAAGTATGAGATCGTAGGCGATCGCGTGCGTTACATCTCCAACGAGCGCGGCGGCGCATGGGAAGAGCTGCCCGCGGATCTGGTCGACTGGGACGCGACGCGCAAGTGGGAGCGCGATCACGCAGCGCTGGCCAATGACAGCCCCGGCGACGATTCCGATGCAATGAAAGAGGCCGCGGCTCTCGACAAGGAAGAAGCCGCCGAACGCGACGACGCCAAAGCGCGACGCCCTGAAGTGGCCAAGGGACTGGAACTGCCGGATGAGGATGGCGTGTTTGCGCTGGATACCTTCCAGGGCGCGCCGGAGCTGGTGGAGATGCTGCCCAGCGAGCTGAACGCCAACGCCAAAACCAAACATGGATTCAGCACGTTGAATCCGCTCGCGGGGTCGCGGGCCACGCTCGAGCTGGACGGCGCGCACGCCAAGGTACATCTGCATGTCAACGACCCCGCCATCTACCTCTCGCTGAACGCGCCTGCCGACACGGCAGAGGTGACGACCCATGCCATGACGGTGAACACGGGCAGCGCCAGGGAAGTTGCCGGGCGCAAGCACGGAGCGCACTCCGCCACGTCAGGGTTCGCGATCGTCCGCGTCGATGAGCGCCACGCGGTGCGCTTCGTGGGGGCCATCCATATGAGCCCGAGCGGCAAGGTGACGCAGGACGAAGACGTGATTCCGGCCAATGTGGATGTCCTCGAAGGCAGTCATTGGCTGAAGATCACACCGGCCGGCACGCTCACCATCGGCGAGTACGCGCTGGTCGAGATCCTGTCTGCTTCCGACATCAACCCATCCGTCTGGGACTTCCGCGTGGACCCGCAGCTGGGCGACAACCAGGGATCGATGGGACCAATCCTCAGGTAGCCGGTCAGCGCCGGCCGACCCGGTCTCGCAGCCCGTCTAGATTGCGTCCGGTGTTTTGACGCGAGAGAAGCGCTGGCGGCGTTTCTCCCATTCCGCGGAGTTGAAGAACCGAGGGCCCACCTCGATCAGCCGCGGAATCATTTTGAAGACTCCAATCCGGCTCCAGGGGCGGCCATCGCGCATGCGAAAGCCCTTCTCGTTCAGGTCGCTCACAATGGCAGAATAGCCGAAGTCCTGCACCAGCATCTCCATCATCAGCATCAGCGCCTGCTGTTCATACGGATGCACTTCAAGCCGGCTGCAATCGTCGGCGACGCGAAGACCGTAGGGGATGTCCTCGTCGAAGCCGCCCTCGGGCGGCGTCTCGGAGTCGGGTAGCTCGCGCCGCCACTCGATCGAAAGCATCTGCCATCCTGCCGCTGTCCGCTGCTGGATCACATCGGGGCTGAAAGGCCGCGAAACCACATCGCGTACCCGTTCAAAATAGGCCATCGAGCGCCTCCTTAGGGATTTTCTGATCGTCACAATGCAATTGGCAGTCCATTAGTGTCAGCGCTCTAATCTCACAGAAGCAAGGTCTTACACCGATCTCTTGCAAAGCCGCCTATGCGCCGTTTGTCCGCTTCCGCAAATCCCTGTTCGCTTCCGGACAATTGCGGAGCTCAGTTGGTAGGATCGGCAAGCCGGCCCAGAAAAAGCACCGTACCCGAGCGATTGTCGCGGATGAGAAACAGAAACGGATGATCGGCGCGGAAGACAATGGGCGGCTGTTCGCGGGACATCGCCATCCCTCGCATCACGATTCCCGTGGCCGCAGCTGCCTCCGTTCCCTGCTCGTTCACATCAATGTAGGCCTTGTGAATCGCGTCGGAGATCCAGAGGTCGCGCTTCCCGGTCATGGGCGAGAAGTCGGCGAGCGTTCGATCAAAAGCAGCCCGCATACCCAAGGCCGTGAGCGCGCCGTTCAGGCTGAACCGATTCGTCATTTTGAAGCGCGGCAGCGTGACAATGACTTTCTGTCCGCCGCGCAGCTGGCTCAACCACTGCTCCACTCCCGCAGCGGTCAGCGATTGCTCCAGAGCCGGCAGCCCTGCAGCGTCGTTGGGCAGCACCACGACCATGGACAGCTCGCCGCTCTTGTACGGGATCTCCAGCGTCTGAAAGTTGCCGCCATTGAAGTAGTTCAAGCGGCCTTCCATGTGCATGAGCGGCGCCTGGACGGATTGTGCCGCAGAAAGATGAAACTCCTCGTCGTGCGTTTGCGCCTTGTCGAACGGCGTCTGCCAGTCACCCTTGAAGTAGATCGCGTTGGTCAGCACCAGGCGCGTGGAAGGGGTCAGAACTCCGGGCGCAAGCAGGTCCTTGATTTTGTCCGCAGTCTGCTCCGCGACCCATTGGTTGATGGTCGCCCGCACCGCCTCCGGCGCGTGTTTGAAGTCCACCTTGTGGAATCCCGCTGCATAGTCCGCCTGAGTGAGCTTGAGATACGAGTCGAGAAAGCCCTGGTCCTGCTCCGCCCACAGCGCATCGGCCACGCGCAGTTGGTAGCCTGTGTGCTCCGCGTTCAGGCTCTTGAGCAGCGCCCCCATCACCGGATGCAGCCGCTCGGGCGGCAGTGCGAAGTGAAGTGTCTCTGCCATCTGCGCGGCACTCTGGCCGTCGGCCCCGGCATAGGCCATGCCGAACGCCGTGGAGATGCTGGCCGGCGAGAAGAACAGATTCCCGGGCTGGCGCCGCAGCTGCCCATAGAGATCGATAGCGAACGCATTGCTGCCCTTCACAAGCTCAGCCTGGTCAGGATTGAGAGCAGCGTTGGGATCAGGCGCAGACGACGAATGCGGCTGCGCAAACACCACGGCCGCCTGCATGAATAGGAGCGGAACGAGCATGAGCAGCAGCGATTTCATTCAGGTCCCCATCGCAATCGGCCGGCAATCCGCCCATGTTCGACGAACGCAGACTACGCGCGGCTCAAATATGCCCCTTCGCTGGTATCCACGCGAATTTTTTCGCCCTCGTTGATGAATGACGGCACCTGCACCACCAACCCGGTCTCCGTCTTCGCCGGCTTGGTCACGCTCGACGCCGTAGCCGACTTGAGCCCCGGCTCGGTCTCAACCACAGTAAGTTCCACCGCGGACGGCAGCTCAATGCCCACCGCGTTGCCGTCGTGGTAGCTCACCTTGATCTGCAGGTTCGGCGTCAGGTATTCGATCGCGTCGCCCAGCGTTGAGCCCTTCAGCACCGTCTGCTCGTAGTCCACAGGGTTCATAAAGTAGTAATCGTCCCCGTCCGAGTAGAGAAAGTCCATCGACACTTCGTCCACCACAACCTTCTCAATCGCGTCGGCCGAGCGGAATCGGTGCTCGAACATCGCGCCCGTGCGCAGGTTGCGCAGCTTGGCCTGGATGAAGGCGCGCAGGTTGCCCGGCGTGCGGTGCTCCACCTTGAACACCAGGTGCAGCTGCTCGTTGTGCTTGATGATCATGCCCGGACGCATTTGTGTGGCGGGAATCGCCATATGGTTTGAAGCTCCTTGCTCTGTTTGCGTTCACAACGCAAAATGATTCGGCCTTGCATGACACGGAAAAATTGATCGTAACGGCAATTATCTAAGGCTTTGTAACAGGGCATGACTTTAGTCGTGCCGGTAAGGCCATCCAATCAATGTCGGGCTTTAGCCCCTGCAAAGGTCAATGGTCGAACTCTCCTCATCCAAGGCCTTTTCCGCATCCAGCTTAGCACCTCTGTCATTGTAACTGAGGGTCATATGGACGCATGATCAGATACGCCGATAACCGCATGCGCGGGGCAGAATCAGCGGGAAGCGCTCACCGCGCCGGCATATACGGCTCGGCGCGGAGAAGATTGCTCAGAATGTCCCGCTCCTCGGGGCTGAACTGCCCCTGGTAACGGCTGGAGTTGAGCACCATCTGCCGCTGTTCGAGCGGCACCGCCCCCAGGTCGCGGAAGGCGCGGCCGACCATGGCCTGCCGATCGAGTGCGAGCCCGGCCAGGCGGCGGCCGGCAAGGTTGGTCTGCATCCGCTCCTGCGGCGACATGTGCTCCAGGATCTCGCTCCGGGCCAGGCGCCGATCGCGCTGCTGCTCCGGCATCTGGTTCACCTGGTGCAGTTGCTGCATCAGGCGCTGCTGGTCGCTCGGTGGCAGATGGTTGAAGCTCGGATCGTTGCGCAGCGTCCGCTCCTGGTCCTGGACCGGCTGGCCGCGATGCTGATTGAGCCAGTCGCCCAGGTGGCCGGGCGGCGCTGCACCGGGCGCGCCATAGCCGGGCCGGCCTGCGTAGGGCGATCCTCCATAGGACGGGCGGCCGGGCGCCGGTTGGTACGCCGGCCGCGCCGGGGCATATCCCGGCGCCGGGCGCTGCATCGGCGCAACCTGCGGGCGCGCTTGGAACTGAGCCGGAGGCCGATTCTGATTTTGCGGCCGGAACTGGTTCTGCGGCCTGGGATTCTGGTTGCGCGGAGCCTGTGCCCGGGGAGGAGCCTGGGGGCGCGGTGCCGCCTGGTAGTGCGGCGCCTGCGCCGCATGGGGGGCCTGCCCACCACGCTGGCCGCGCATGGCCCACGACCCGGGAACGCACAGGATCGCAATCGTCGCAGCCAAAGCCGCGCGCCGCACCCACCCCGCGTTGTGTCTCCCCGTCTTCATCTCGGTCCCGATCTCTTTCCCGCTTGTTTATGTCCGAACTCTGTGCAACTCTCTCCACTCTGCAAAATGCCACACCACTCCCGCGAGCCGGCGCGCGCTGCTGCAGCGCGTCAGTCGCCGTTGCCGGGGCTCGTGGACATCGCTTCCATCTGGTCCAGCAGCTGGGCGTTGTTGTCCAGCGTCTGCAGGTCGTGCACCACGGCGGTTGGTCCGGGCTGAACGGCAGGCTGCTCCACATCGGTCACGCCCATATACGCGCCGCCGCCCACCAGCAGCATCACGGCCAGGGCCATGGCTGCCAGCGGCCGAACATGCATCGCCGGGCCGTACTTCAAGCGGTCACGCATCCGCGCAAACCACCCCTCCGGCTCAGCCAGGCGCTCGTCCCGCATGCGCGCGTCCAGCCGCGACAGGAAGTACGGGCTCGGCTCCGGGCTCTCCCACGTGTCCATCAACTCCATGGTCGCCTTCAGCTGGGCAAGCTCCGTGCGGCAAGGCGCGCACTCCTCCACATGGGCTCGAACCTTGGCAGGCACCGCGGCCGGATCAAGCAGCAATGTGGCCAGCTCAGTCTCCATTCCGCTGCAATTCAGTTTCATCGTGTTCATAACTACCCCCCAACATCCCGCCGGTGTTGCCCGGCTTTCTCTCTTACACAAAATCCTTCAGCTTGTCCCGCAGCGTCTGGTAAGCCCTGAACAGCAGCGACTTGGTAGCCGACTCGCTCAGCTTCAGCACATCCCCGATCTGCCGGTAATCCATCCCCTGGTACTTGTGCATCAACACGCCCATCCGCTGCCGCTCCGGCAGCGCCATCACATGCTTGCGAATCGCCGCCATGCGCTCATCGCGCATCAGCTTCTGCTCCACCGACGGCTCATCGTCCGCCACGTCCGGCGTCGTGCCCGTCTCTTCGTCCGGAGCGTCCAGATAAATCGTCTGCGCCGACCGCTCGTGCCTGGTGTCACGCGCATGGTTCACCGCCAGGTTGGTCGCAATCCGGTAAAGCCATGTGGTGAACTTGGCTTCCGCCCGGTAGCTCTCCCTGGAGCGATAAACGCGCAGAAAAACCTCCTGCGCCAGCTCTTCGGCAACCGCCTGATTGTGAACCATCCGGAACAGGAAATGAATCATCGCCCGGTGGTACTTGCCCACCAGAAAATTGAACGCCGCTTCGTCCCCAGCCGCCAGCCGCAGCATCACCGCCGCATCGCTGGCCGGATCGAGCGCCGCATCCACTCGGGGCCCCGCATCCGGCCGCGTCACCGGACCCGCTCCCAGGGCCGAGTTGTCCAGGACCAGGGTTGCCATATCCTCTTCAACCCCATCCGTGTCGGAAGGTTGCGGCAAATCCTCAGTTTCCTCGCCCGCGCCGCCCCCTGCCTTGTCACTCGATGTACCGCTCTCAGATCCGCTCGCCCGCAACCCGCCAACCCGGCCGGAATAGTGCGCCGAAGCCCCATCGGCAAGCCACGAACCGCACAGCCCCGCATGCCCCAATCCCCCGCCCAACCCGGTGCCGGCCAGCTCCACGCCGCCCATTCCGGCCAAAGGACGCAGCGCAGCCTCCCCGTCCGCGGGAAAACCATCCCGCAGCAAGGTGGACCCAAACCGGATTGACCCTACTCTCCAGCGCATGCCTGACCGCTCGCGGACCCTCGAAACCCCTGCCCCTGCAAGGGGTTGGCTCCAGAGCCCCGCTGGTGTTACTCTAACCCATGGGATGCCCTGCCGGCGCGGGGAATTCCACCCTCCTCTTGGGGCGCTTAACTCAGCGGTAGAGTGCCACCTTCACACGGTGGAAGTCGCAGGTTCGAATCCTGCAGCGCCCACCATATAAATCTATAATTTAAGGTCAGATAGACCGAAAAACCCAACCCACATTTCAGCCCACATCTACTGCACCATTGCGGTAGGCATACGCAGGGCTTCAAGAAACTGCCCTTGCGCCGCTCTTGTTTCGTCGGAATCCTGTTGCGTATACAGATCCAGCGTCGTCTGAATCCGGCTATGCCGCAGAATCCCCTGCACCGTTTTTGGAGCAACCCTCGCCTTATTCACCATCCAGTTTGACAGCGAATGGCGAAGATTATGCAGCCCGAAGCGATGCCCCTTGGGAACCTGCACTCCGGCTGTAATCGCAGCTTTGCGCAGGTGGTCCGCCACAAACACGGCGGGGGACAGGGGAACCCGCCCATTCGCTTTGAGGGAAGGAAACACAAAATCCGTGTCCTTCCCGTGCGGCGTTCGGGTGCGCCAAGCTCTCAGATGACGGGCAAGCCGGGGATGCAACGGAACGTACCCGTCTGATCCCTTCGTCTTGGTTGCTCCGTCTTTCCCCCTCGACCAGCGTTTGGACACCCGAATCCGCGCTTCCGCGAACCGGATGTCTTCCCACCGTAACGCCAGCAACTCTGACGAACGCAGAGCTGTGGCGGCACAGGTGAGCACCAAAATGCGGTGCAATGGGCAGAGCAGGCCGTGCAGAATCGTCCGCGTCTGCTGAGGGCTAATCATGATCGCTTGGTAGTTCGTCGTGCTTCGCGTCTCGACCGGCTGCGCCGGATTCTTGGAAACCAGCTCGTGCAGGATTCCGATCTTGTAGATGCGCAGCATGACGCCTCGAATCTTGGAGACCGTTGTCCAGGCAAGTCTCTTATCCGTGTGCAGCGATTTCAGCCAACGCTGAAGGTCGAGCGGTTTGATGTCTTCGGCAATCTCCATGCCCCAACGGGGAATGAGATGCTGGCGGACAATCTGTTGAGTGTTTGCAGTCGTTCCTTCGGTCTTGGGACGCACGGCGTCCTGGCCGAAGTCTGCCTTCAGATAATGCTCGGCAAGGGCATTGAACCGGATGCGAAGTTGATTCGAGGTCTCGTTGATGCGAACGAGTAGACCGAGTTTGTCTACCTCGCGCCATGCGGCGCTCTCGTTCGGGAAATCCCGAACGAAGCCGACGGGAAGTGTGTTCTCAACCCGATTGCCTTCCGCACTCGCGACCCTAAACCGCAGCACCCAGATGTCTCCTTCCTTGCGGCGCACTTGTTTCAAACTCCCACGCTGGTAAGCCATAAGGCTCCTCCAAGCGGGGACTGCCTGACTAAAATCGTAGCGCGTTTGTTGGGAATTGAGGAGACATTCATTGCAGTTTTCTCCCTGCAATAGCATTGCCGAGTTCCGAGAGCCGAAACACCCAGATTTTGCGTTGTCTGCCTGTTCCTAGCGGATAGGCTCCCTCCATGCCCTTTCGGGCAAGAGCGAGCAGAAAGCGGCGCGTTATCCCTAAGAATTTTGCTGCTTCGTGGGCGGGAACGAAGGGCTCCGGTGGCCTCGGCGCAGACATCGCCGAGGACCTCTTCTGACCATCCATCTTTTGCGCAGCAACAGAATCAATCCCGAGCGGGGCGACCTTCGTAAAGGTGGTCGCCCTGCCGGAATTCCCCTCCAAAGAGCGTCTTCAGACATCCCCTAATGCACCGCATAGGAGAGAAGTCTAATGGTACTTAACCACAGTGAAACCCGCAGAATGCCTACAATTTTAGGGATTCTTAAGGGTTCATTAACCAATAAGGCGTATGCTTAAAATAACGATTTCGTTATTTAACGCACGCGCCTCGTAAGGGGCTATAGAGCCGATGTTGTTCATAAACCATAGCGCAAGCAGCAATGCTGCCAAGGAGTATTTCAAGCAGGAGTTGGCGCAAGCCGACTACTACATGAAAGACGGCCAGCAGATTTCTGGCCAGTGGCATGGGCTGGGGGCTCGGGCGCTGGGGCTTGATGGACCTATCGATAAAGAATCGTTTGATCGCCTCTGCGACAACCAACACCCGCTAACAGGTGAGCAGCTTACCGCGCGCATGAAGGCCAACCGGCGTGTGACTTATGACTTCACGTTTGATGCGCCCAAGTCAGTGACCTTGGCTTACGAGCTAGGTGGCGACGAGCGGGTCCGTGCGGCGTTTCAAGATGCCGTACGCGAAACGATGGCGGAAGTCGAAGAGTCGATGGCGGTGCGGGTGCGCAAAGGCGGACAGTCCCACGACCGCCAGAGCTGCAACCTGGTGTGGGGCGAGTTTGTGCATCGCACAACGCGCCCGCTTGATGACGGGATACCTGACCCGCAACTGCACGTCCATGCGGTCGCCATGAATCTGAGCTATGACCCTGTAGAAGAGTGCTGGAAGGCTGGGGAGTTTGGTTCAATCAAGCGCGATGCCACCTACTATCAAGCCGCCTTCCATGCACGGCTTGCGGGCAAGCTCACGGACCTTGGGTACGGGGTAGAGCGCGACGGCAAGAGCTTCAAGCTTGCAGGTGTCGATGAATCCCTGACAGACAAGTTCTCGCGGCGGTCACAACTCATCGAAGCGCAGGCGGCGCTGCGTGGTATTACCGATGCCAAGGAGAAGGCGGGGCTGGGTCGTAAGACCCGCAACGCGAAAAATGCCGACCTGACCATCGCCGAGCTGCGCGAGGCATGGAATAGCAGGCTTACCGAGGATGACAAGGACGCCCTACGGCGCGCGCCGTTACAAGGGCAGCGCGCCGCAATCAGCGCCAAAGAGGCACTCGACCATGCCACCCTGCACAGCTTTGAGCGGGCCTCAGTCGTCCGCGAAAAGCAGCTCCTTGCCCAGGCCCTGATGCACGGGGTTGGGCAGGTATCGGTGGAAGAGGCAAAGGCAGAGTTGCCGCAGTCCAATGTGATTCTCAAGGAGATCGACGGGACGCGCTATGCCACCACCAAACAGGTCTACCGCGAAGAGGCCGATATGGTCGCGTTTGCGCGGGATGGCAGGGGCGCGCACAGGAAGCTGAGCGGTCACAACGCCCCTGCCCTCGACCCGACCTTGACCAGCGAGCAACGCGATGCGGCGGCGAAAATT
>Ga0302319_10022513_pt1 | contig 11290 bp, 8 predicted proteins | sample Bog_T0_2_FD_203319 | JGI IMG/M metagenome (GOLD analysis project Ga0302319, IMG submission 203319) | Peat permafrost microbial communities from Stordalen Mire near Abisko, Sweden - Bog_T0_2 | ecosystem: Environmental > Terrestrial > Soil > Wetlands > Peat | place: Sweden: Abisko, Stordalen Mire...
CGAGCAGGTTCTGGAAGGCTGGGAGTTTCATCAACTCCAAAATGGAGTCGGGGTTGCCGGGGATGGTGTTGGGTGTGTCGTTGGGAGTCATGTCGTGCCTCCTGGTTCAGTGTAGTAAAGGATTCGGGTTCGTGGAACGTGCCGGACAGTTCCGGGAACAGAGACTGCTGAATTGGCCGAACTTGTGGCATTTCCACCTCGCGAAAGTGAGGGCACACGCCAGTATAATACACGACTGATATATTATCTACATCGGACACCCTTGATCTTGCACCTACAGGTGCCCTTGACAACTCCTGTACGCTCCTGTATGCTTACATTCGGTATGAAAATGACATTAGGCGACCAGCTACGCAAACTGAGAGACGAGAGCGACCTCTCCTTGCGTGAGCTTGCCAAACAATTGGGTGGCGTTACGGCTGCGCATCTCTCTGATATTGAATTCAGTCGGCGGTATCCGTCAGATGAATTGCTGAAGAAACTGGCCGTGTTTTTCAAGAAAGATGAGGCAGAGTTGCGCGCCTTGGACACACGACCGCCGGTAGAGGAGATAAAGCGTCTTGCACTCAGCGATCCGGCATTTGGGTTGGCGTTGCGCAAACTCGTAGACAAGGAGATCACGCCAGAAGACGTGCTGAGAATGACAGAAGGCAAGTCCGAAAGGCCGAAGAATCAATGAAGAACTTTCGATCCACAACTGGACCATTTATGGAACGACCTTTCTACGAGGATCGGGAAATCGAGGCCATCTGCACCGATGCACTTCGAGAAGTCGGCTTGCTGCCAACGCAGCCGCAAGCAGTCAGGATTGACCGCTTCATCGAGAAACGATTCGGAGTGGTTCCGACCTATGAAGATTTGCCAGATGGCGTACTGGGGCTCACTCGGTTTGGCAAAAAAGGTGTGCGTGAGGTTGTAGTGGCCAAGGCGCTCGACGACGATTCAAGCACTGTAGCGGAGCGCAGGATACGCACGACTCTCGCGCATGAAGGCGGTCACTGCTTGCTGCATACGCATCTGTTTGCATTGGCAACGCCTACGCAGAAGCTGTTTGGAGACTTTAGTGAGCCTGACAAGCCGAAGGTTCTTTGCAGAGATGAAGTCCTCGGGAATGCGCAAGGGGCGTATGCAGGAAACTGGTGGGAATTCCAGGCGAACCGCGCCATTGGTGGGTTACTGATGCCCTCTGGTCTAGTCACCGAGTCCCTGTGTGAGTTCATGCTGAAGGGACCCGCAGGATTTCCACACTTCGATCATGACCGCATCGAGGATGCTGCACGAGCGTTGGCTGAAGTTTTCAACGTCAACCCGCTAGTTGCCAAGATCAGGATCAAGCAACTGTTTGGGGCTGACACTCAGCAGCAGTGGCTATTGTGATTTTTTTTGCCCTTGCAGTACGCAGCGTATGCGGACAGTGCGGATAAACGAAAGGAGAGAACAGCGGACCACAGAAAGCCAGAATTCTTTTCGTGCCGACGAGTATTTGGCCAAGTCGCAAGCCTAGCTTCGATGAGGGCCTTTGGGTTGGAGAATCTCGACGGCACAATACACCTTTCTCCGACCGGCAAAAAACATTAACAGTCATCGCAATGAAAGCAGGCGATGGATTGAGGAGAGTTTCACAATGGCAGACCACGTGAACGAAAGCCGCAAGCAAGTCACGATCACAATTGACGCAAAGCATCACGAATCCCCAACAGCCACTACGGGCAAAGCGCTATACGCGCTTGGCGACGTGCAACCAGAACACAAGCTCTACCGGGAAAGCCCCGACAGCGAGCGGGAAGATCCTCCTATGCCCCAGGACGATTCGGATATCCATCTGCACGAAGGCGAGAAATTTTATTCTGAACCGAACCGGAAGGAAGTCGAAATCATCATTGACCGCAAGCATGTCGAGTCTCCGAGGGAAACAACCGGGGCTGCACTCTATGTGCTCGGCGAGGTTCCTGCCAATTACATCCTTTACCGCGAAACCAGCGGCCCAGAAGAGGATCAACAAATTCCCAACGACGCCGCTCCTATCCGCGTACACAAGGACGAGAAGTTCTATTCCAGCCTCGGCCAAGTGACCCCAGGAGCGCGCTTATGACCGCAGCAGGCATTCTGGAGGAACTACTTGCAGAAGAGGACGTTCAGCACCTCAAAGACAAGGGCTATATCTTTGAGGTGGAGCGGGCGGCGGGGTTCATTTGCGTAGTGATTCGCAATTTTCCTTTGCCCGCAGGATACAACCCACAAACGACTGATTTTCTGCTGCGGTTGCCGCCGAATTTCCCGATGGCCTGCCCTGATATGTTCTGGACATTTCCGCACGTCAGGCTTGCAAACGGAGCATACCCGAAGGCTGCCGATGTTTTCGATGTGCCGTTTCAGGGCCGCCAATGGCAACGCTGGTCTCGCCACCCGGAAGCTAGCAGTTGGCGCCCTGGAACAGACAACCTCAAAACCTTTCTTGGAACTATACGCCGAGAATTGCAGAAAGGTATTTAATGCGCCATACTCTCACATTCTTGGAAACCCAATATGCCCAACTCACGGAGCATCTGTTTGGTGAAGGGCATGACCGGGAGCGGGCCGCATATCTATTGTGCGGCCTGTCTCATACCTCCGCGGAGGCGCGCTTGCTCGTCCGGCAAGTAATTTGCGTACCGGATACAGATCTGCTATCGCAAAGTGATGGCCACCTGAGCATTCCTGCCAGTTCGTTCTTGCCCGTGATGAAGAAAGCTGATCGTGAACATGCTTCCTTTGCATTGGTCCATTCCCATCCAAAGGGCATCCCCAATCACTCCGCGCAGGATGACCGGGAGGAACCTGGGCTATTCCGCACCGCATACAACCGAATCTCAACGAAGGACGCACTGCACACCAGCCTAGTTGTTAGTGAACCGAACATGACGCAAGGACGAGTCTGGTTTGACGGAGGTCACACTTGCCCCATTGATGTCATCCGCATCATAGGCCGGAGAATCCGCTTCATCCCTCAGGGTGGCCTTTACGGCTCGATAGACACGAGCTTCCACGACCGAGCGGTCAGAGCGTTTGGCCCTGATCTACAACCTCTCCTGCAAAGCCTCACCGTGGGGGTTGTAGGAGCTGGCGGGACAGGTTCCTCGGTAACCGAACAGCTCATTCGCCTGGGCATTGGTCATCTCATTGTTGCGGATGGGCAAGCTCTCGAACGCTCAAACGTAAGCCGCGTCTATGGCTCGCAAACCGATGACGTAGGAATATCAAAGGCCGTTCTTATGGGGCGTCTCGCTCGCCATCTTGGCTTCAATACGCGTGTCGATCTGATCAAGCGGTCTATTACCTACCAGTCTGCGATGAAACAATTCCGCGACTGCGACATTATTTTCGGCTGCACGGACGATCAGTGGGGCCGCTCCCTCCTGAGCCTCTTTAGCATTGAGTACTGCGTTCCGGTCTTTGACCTTGGGGTGAAAATTGACTCGAAGGATGGTGTCATCCGCTCCATCCCTGGTCGAGTGACTACACTGATGCCGGGGCTGCCATGCTTGTATTGCCGTCGCCAGATTACCCCGGAAGGTGTAGGCGCAGAGCAGTTGCAAGAATTGGCACCTGAGGAAGCCAACGAGCGCCGCCGTGAAGGGTATATCCCGGAGTTGCCCGATGCCGAGCCGGCCGTAATTGCCTTTACTACCGCAACTGCTGCCCTGGCGATTGGTGAACTCCTCAACCGCCTGACTGGATTCAAGGGAGAAGGCTACCAGGCCGGGGAACTCCTTATACGTTTTGACGAAAGCGCAATCAAAAAGCCCGGAGCGGTTCAGCAGCCGGGGTGTATTTGCACCGATGCAACCCGCATAGGTCGAGGCGATCAAACTCGGTTTCTTGGTCAGACTTGGAGAGAAGAATGATTCTCAAATCAATCATTCGTTGGTGGGAGAGTCTTCGAACAACGCGCTCACTAAAACGCGTCGTCCTCATTGAGTCGATGACTGAACTTCCTGCCAACCTTCGATCGAACCTTTATGTTGTTCGGCGCGCAGGATATGACCGACACGCGGTGTTCAATTGTCCATGTAGGTGTGGGCGAAGAATAGACTTGAACCTCGTGAAGAGCCATAGCCCGTACTGGTCCCTAATCGTTACCAATGGCAAGGCCACGATCCATCCATCTGTATGGTTGGAGGGCGAGCCTTGTCAGAGCCACTTCTTCATCCGCGATAGCAAAATAATCTGGGTGTAGCTCGCAAACGGGACAATCGGTTTCTTTTCAAACGCATTATCACTCGCCTTAACGGGGGTACAGAGTTGGCCTTTCAATTCAGGAAAAACGGTAAGTTCGCCATCCTGGCGCTCGACGGTGTCTATTCAGATCTTCCCAATGCGGAGTTTCAGCTCTCCGATGGCACTTGGGTCATGCCGCGTGTGCCTGCCGTTGCGGATCTCGGGGTTTGGAAAGAATGGATAGGTTCAATCCGCGCTGGAAGCCTTCAGCGTTCCAACCTGGTTCTCCTGACCGAAGAAGAGTCACGTAATCCACTGATCCTGGATGAGGACCATTACCGTTTGCGTAATGACCTGGCGCAGTTGTTCTATTTCCTTCACTTTCGGCAGGGGATTGAATGCGCTGGAGCGAGCGAACCCGATTTGCTCTGCGGTTCGTGTAAAGAGGGCAATCCAATTATCCGCCAGATGAACAAGCTGCCTGCCTTCCACCAGAGCAAGGGTTATACGCGCGCAGCAATCACCGAAGCGTGGATCAGCGATGCCCTTGCGCTGCGCTCGGCAGCGACGGCGATAGGATCGGCGACGAATGAATTCCAGCGGCTGATCCGAGGGTTGAACGTTCTATTCGCTGGTCTAAGAGAGTCGGGACAGGGAAGGCTGCATCAGTTGGTTCGCTCGCTGGAGGCGCTTGTCCTTCCTGACACAGGCAAAACGCGAAATCAGTTTGTTCATCGATGCCAAACATTCGCGACTCCTGGGCCGGATGCGCAATTGGCGCTGCAAGAAGCCTTTGACATGCGCAGCGATACGGAGCATTTGCAGGACTGGAACAGGGCAGTACAGACCTACCTAGCTTCAGAGCGGGAGGATGTGTGCTGGCAGAGAACCCGACAAATCGAGTTGCTTGCCTGCTACGCGTACTCGCAAATCTTGCTTGATAAGAATGTGCAGGCCCAATACCAAACAGACGACACGTTGGCGCAGTTTTGGAAGCTGCGTGATGATCAGCGGCGAACAATCTGGGGAAGACCTTTGGACATAACCGTTGAGCCAAGGCATACCAAGTATGACCAGTGGGGGAGGGCCATAATATGAGCACGTAGCGGTGTCTCTGCTGTTCCCGGCACACTAGTTCTCCTGGATTCCCGTTGACTGCTTGACTTGCTGAAACGACGCTGGGATTGGGTACGGACTTATCCATGTGGTAAGTCCAATGGGTCGTCTGCATTGCTAGGAATGTAAAAAGAAATGCGGTTGCTTCATACGGGTGCTGAAATGGCAAGGAAGATTGCAAAGGTCAAGTCGACGGGTGGCTACGGCTTCAGATTTGAAGATAGAGTAGCCGCGAGCTGTCTCATCCGCATGTTAAACGGGTTGGAGGTATTCTCCCTTACGGGATTGCGGGTGCAAGGCATCACTTTCCAGGCTCGCGCTAGCGGCTGGCTACTCGACGATCTCTTGCTACATATGTCGGGTCCATCAGGTGAGTGCAAGTGCGCGATCTCGGTTAAGAGTGCAGCGTACTTGACGAAAGATGGCTTTAAGAGTGAATTCGTAGGGGACCTTTGGGAGCAATGGCGCAATGTCAACAATAATCCATTTGATCCGAAAAGAGATCATTTAGCTCTCGCGGTGGGGCGACTGTCCGAGGCGGTTTCAAATGCTTGGGAAGACATTGCCATGCAAGCTCCACTGAGCGATCCGCAGGATCTTGCAAATCGACTTTCTGTTGGAGGCAGCTCCTCCAAGATCGAGAAAAGCATCTTTGCAAGCCTCCTTCCGAACGCTGAGCGCAAGAGGGGCACAACTCAGACAGAGTCAGGTCATCTGCTTTCGAAACTGTCTGTACAATGCTTCGGGAATCAGACGGATGCAATCGGCGCGCTTCAGTGCGCCACGCTTCTATTTGTTGAAGACGCGGCCAACGGTCAGGAACTATGGAAAGCTCTTCTAGGCATTGCGTCTGAATACCGTATTGCTGGCGGAACGATAAGACTGGACAATTTGCTCGAACGATTGCGAGCCCGCTTTTCACTCAAGGAGCATCCAGACTACCGTGGTTCTTGGGATCGCCTCAATCAGCTATCTCTCGCCAATTGCGACGCAGTTCATTCGGTTGCTGGAGCTGATACCGCGATAGATCTCAGTGGTTTTATAGCTGAAGTTGAGGCGAAGGCAAAACGCGGGCGGGTTCTTGCGATTGTGGGTGATTCCGGCGTGGGCAAGTCGTCTTCGACAAAAGGCTGTGTGCGCACGCTGTCCAACAAGGCAAACCTGATTTGGCTCTCTGCCGAAGAACTAGCGGTGCAAAATCAGGCGATCCTCGCGAAAGAGGTTGGGACAGTCATTGAGCTGCCAACGCTTGTCCGTTTCTCAACCAAGCCGCTGCTGCTTGTAGTGGATGCCTTTGAACAATTCTCAGCACTCGCCCTGCGGCGTTTATCTGAAATAGTAATCGCGCTGCGGAGCGTTGCCGGACTTGATTTCAGGGTTATTCTGACGACACAGCCGCTTCGTTGGGGAGACATCAAGGCCGAAGTTTACTCGTGGAAAACGGAAGGAGTTGATGATTTACCATTTTCCGGTCCCGCATTCGACAGCGTTTCTACAGCCCTTTCGAACAATGCGATGGTGCGGCCATTGTTATTTCGGCCTGAACTTCGGCGCGTCGTTACCAATCTTGCAACCCTCGATCAGATTCTGAAGGTTGCATCGGTCCAGCAGCTCATTACCAATCGCGCCTGGATTGGCGAAACGGAGATCATCGATTGGGTTTGGAAACACTGGCTCGGAGGCGATGCCTCTCAGCACCAGCGTGCAGCACTGTTGCGGCTGCTGGGAGAGGAGGATGCAACATACGGTCCTGTGATCCCTCTTTCTCGTCTTCCATACGAGACCTCAACAGGACTCGGCGATCCAATGATCTCCTCTCTCACTCGCACAGACTCCAATGGAGTTCGATTCATTCACGAAATTGTTGCCGACTGGGCGCGCTATCACTGTCTCAAAGCAGAAGGGTCATCTCGACAAGCGAGGATTTTGGAGTTGATTCGCAATCCTCGCTGGACGCGCGCCATTCGCCTTTACTCTCAATCGTTGCTTGAACAGACCGAAGGCTTGGTAGCATGGGAGGCGGTGTTCGGCTCTTTTGGTGCGGGTGATAGCGAGAATCAAGTCGCCGCAGATGTCTTTTCCGATAGTCTAGTGCTCGCCACGAACTCCGCGGAGCTTCTGGCGCGAGTTTGGCCGGCACTCATTGCAAACGATGGCCGACGGTTGAAGCGACTAATGAAGCGGATCATGATCGTCGCAACGATACCTCTTCCCTCCGCCGATTTAGGCGAAGAATATACCGACGTTGCATCTGTCGTAATGCGATTTCCGGTGCCCGTCTACTGGGACGGATTGCTCCAGGTTCTGTCGTCCCACTGTGATGAGGTTGCGGCTAATTGTCTCTCTGAGGCGGGCGAATTATGCGCCTTTTATCTCCGTGTGATGCCGGTTGGCTACGGGCGTCGAGGATCGGTATCAACTTTGGTTCTGAAGCTTGCGGAGGAGGCTGAACATGGCTTGGTTGACCGCGAGTTCTATTTGCGGGATGCATCGATGACAGTATTTGAAGCCTTGCTGCGAGCCGCATCAGAGTTTCCTGAGCAGGTGGGCAAGTTCGCTATATCCCTCGCAGAGCGATCCCCCGTCGTTGATGCGACTACCGAGACGGTGAAGGTAATCCGATCAACGGGCATCTCACGGCGATTGTTGGGGCGCATACGGAAGCCTTGGCCGTATGGACCACACAGGCGGGTCGAGGAGCTATTTCGAGATGCTGTGCTGCAAACCGACGCACTGGGTTCCCTCATGATGAGCCGTCCTGAGATCGCAGGCGAGGTGCTGCTTGCTGTTTGCATCGAGGAGCCCCAAAATGAATACGAATATTTTCAATCCGCGCGACTAGACGACGGCGGTTTCGCATTTTGGCATGGGCATATGCCCGCCATGTATTTCAATGGACCGTACTTGACCTTTCTCAGAACATCACCGCAAATTGCCCTTCGGACGATTATCAGGCTAGTTGATTTTGGAACTGATCGCTGGCTGGAGGGCTTTCATCGATTCAACGGCCCGGACGTTATCCCTTCTTACAAACTCCTCTTTGATGGATTCGACAAGACTTTTGTAGGCAACGGAAATGTCTATAACTGGCATCGCGAAATGCGCGATAGTGCAGTATTTGTAGAAAGCGCGTTAATGGCCGTTGAAAAATGGCTGTATGAGCGTATTGATGCCAAGGAAGACGTATCAGACGCGATCAATCAGATTCTCATAGAGACAAAATCGGCCGCGTTCCTCGGCCTTCTCGTAGCCGTTGGTCTGTACTCACCTGGTCTGTTTAACAGCCCGCTTAGACCTCTGCTGTCGTGCCCCGATATTTACACGACTCAGCGCTCGACATTGCTGGGGGCTAGTTGGAAGTTCCTGTTTGAGATTACCTGGGGCCGTTATGGCAAGCGTATCTGCGATGAAGTGCGCGCGTGGAACGACATGCCGCACAGGCGCTATGATCTTTGCGAATTTGCTCGGCGGCTGGTTCTTTTCAACCATGAAGCTGCATCGCAACTTGAACTTTATCGCAAGCGATGGGAAACGGAGGCCGCGTCTCTAGCTAACGCGAGCGGTGTTCTTCCAACCGAGTTGGAGATTCTTATTGCACAGTTCGATCGTAGCAACTACACCGTAAGCGACGCTGGCAATGGTCAGGTCGCGATTGAATTTCACGCGCCCAAGATGTTAGAGGCAAGACTTGCTGAGGAGCGAAAGAGACCGGCACTCAACCTTTCAGCGATGAGCCTTATCGCTGAAGCTGGTCGTTCCATCGATGAGGCAAAAAGCCTTACGGGCGAACAGGCGGAATCCATCTTCCGACGGTTGCAGGAAATTGTCAGTTCGGATCAGCGCGATGGCACATTCGAGATATATCGCGAAGAAGCGATTTCCGCTGGAGTTGCTTTACTCGTCATATCGGGCCACAACTGGTTGGCCGAGAATTTAGAAGCAGAAGCATTTTGCATTGGACAGCTTTTTGCCCTCAGGGAAGATCCCCCTGCGCCAAGAGATATGGATTCTGCCGAATCACTTTCTGACGGCTATGATCTGTTCCTGGCGGAAGCGGCTCTGCATCTTATCGTACGGAATCGCGGCGATGACCGTCTGTGGTCTGCGCTGTTGCACGGGATCACAAGCTATCGGTACAACACGACCGAAAAGGTCATGATGATGGCATACCAACATCGCGCAATGAAGGCCATCCGTTTCGATGAACTTGTGGGGTCAGTCATCCTTTGGGCGATCATTCGAGGGCCTGTCGGGGCTCTGGGAAGCCGGTTTGACTCTACTCGCATCGCGCCGTATCAAGAGCTTATTGTGGATCGATTCAAGCGGGGATATTTCAAGAAGCATATGCCGTCACTTGCCTTAGCTTTCCGCGTCAATGACCGTTTTGCACGGATGAAACTGCGAGGTACTCCTGGGTGGGAGTGGCATGAACAGCGAATGCAACTGATTGAGTCTGGAAATACAAGTATGCTGGGGCACCGTGATCGGCTTCACCGCCGGGAAACCTATCTTGACCTCGAAGTGTTGCATCATGGCCTTGCTTTCCTTGGTCAATTCGTGGGCTTACGATCGGTCGATGCGCCCGTACTACGGGGTTATTTTGACCAACTTCTCGGTCTGGAACTGGAGCTTCTTCCCAATTCTCCGAATGCAGACTCGGTCGAATTCGAGAATCAATACGATTTTGACGACTGGATAATGGTTTTGGCTTCGCTGTATTATGCAACGTTGCCTCTTTCAGAGGCATTGCAGACTGTGGCGCAGCCCATCATGTCACTCGGCGCTGGAGCGCACTATTGGATTCAAGACTTCCTTCAGGCGTTCTTTCGTTACGCTCCCGGCTTGTGTACGAACGATGCCGACCTGGCAGATCGCTGGCGGGCGCTGATCCAGTTTGCTGCAAGTTCTGAAAGGTGGGACTATGACCAGGTTGGACTCAGTTATTACCTAGAACATTTGTTCCGCGAACTATGGGGTTTCTCAGGATACCCGTCGCGTGCAGCAGATAATGCTCTGGGAGGAGCCTTGATTCTTCTCAAGCCTGAGTTGGTGTCATGGTGTGATCGCTGGCTCAAACTTTCCGATGCTACAGCTGCATTCGCGAAGTTCGTTTCGGGAACGAACTGTCAGGGGTTTGTTGAACTAGGATTGATCAAACTTGCGGACAATCTCCCGTCATCCGGAAGAAGCGCTAGGCGCCAAGAGGACCTGACATCCTCCTTACTTGCTGCCGTTCAGCACGCTTGGAAAGCTTACCCCCATATTGTTCGCAATATCGGTCCTGCGAGCGAGGCCTTTCATAGGATATTGTCATTCTTGTCTGCTCTTTTGATACCGGAGGCAATTGATCTTCAAGCAAAGATTGCGCGGGGATGATTTGATCAACGCACTAAAGAATATGCGAATTAACGATCCTTTGCTGTTAAGGCGGTTGGCCCGAACAGAACATATTCGATCTAACTGGGTTACCCGCTGGAGACGCGACCTGTCGCGTAGAGTAGCCTTGGAATATACGCGAACCGCATCAGCTATCGCCGGACAACGGAGAGGGGCATCTTCAATCAGGAGGAGGCATGGCAGAGGAAAAAATTAACAGTCTCTCTATTAGCGACATTCATTCCGAAGATGGAGCTCAGGAACTTGTCCGTTCTGAAAGGATGAAGCCCTATCTCGCCCTAATGAAGGCTCAGATTGGAGGGCAGGACACCGAACCATATTTGGCTGCATTGGCCGCGCTGCCACTAGAAGAGCGATATGTGTGGCGAGTGATCTCTGCCTTGAAATGGGCTTTCTGTGATCTTGACACGGAAACTGCGATGGCCGATCTTCACACTCTGTCGGAAGCGGACCTCAAGAAAGTGGTGGAACCTCTCTCATTGAGAGCCATTCAATTTTGCATGTTTGTCAACGCGCTGATTGGGGAGGATGCTACGGAGCGAATCATGCAACACGCGCTGCGGTGCGCAAAGGAATCGTC
>Ga0302319_10022514_pt1 | contig 11289 bp, 9 predicted proteins | sample Bog_T0_2_FD_203319 | JGI IMG/M metagenome (GOLD analysis project Ga0302319, IMG submission 203319) | Peat permafrost microbial communities from Stordalen Mire near Abisko, Sweden - Bog_T0_2 | ecosystem: Environmental > Terrestrial > Soil > Wetlands > Peat | place: Sweden: Abisko, Stordalen Mire...
GCATTTTTGACAGGAAAACATGAAATCATGAAATACATGAGGAAGGCAGGGGGACATTTCGCACAGCACACTCGTGTGGCGGACTGCAGAGGACGGAAGGAGGGGGAAGGCAGTAACGGAATTACCAAATTTTCGGAATTAACGGAATTTTTAGGGGAAAAGGCAGGGAATATTTCGCACGGAGGACTGCAGAGGGGGAAGAGGAAAAGGCAGGCAATAAAGTTGCGCTGAGGAGGGAAGGCAGGCGGAAATTTAGATAGGATTAATAAGATTAAGAGGATTGAAGGCAGCGGGAGGGAAGGAAGTAGCACCCGAGGTCCACGCTCTTACGAGCGCGGCTACGATGTTTACGGCTTCACGACGAGGGTGAGGTCGATGAAACTGCCCTTGGCGGCGTTGAAGCCACTGGCTTGATAGGTTCTAAGGGTGGGATAACTGTAATCGGAAATCAGCATCACCCTCTCCCAAGCCGAGGTTGAGAGAAGAACGGCATGAGGTCCCGGTTGCTCGAGAAACGACTCCCATTGCGGAATGGTTTGCCCGTAGCCTTTGACGACGCGCCGTATTTCCCAGATGGCGTTAGGCTCCTGAAAATCGACGAGGGCAAATTGAGTATCGGGCTTGAGAACATCATGCGCCTCACGAACGAGCACGCCGACGGGCGAAGGCGTGGCTTGATTGGCAATGGCCAGCGGGACGACGACGAGAGTCAAGAGCGCAAGCGTGATTCCGGTCGCCCAACCGAATTTGATCAGGGGAGTTGTCGACAAGCCGACCGATGGCATGCGCCGCGCCAGGAGGAGGGCAAGGAACGGAAACCCAGGGAGGGTGTAGTGGGGCAGCTTGGTCACCATGAGCGAAAAGATTATGAAAATCAGTCCCGCATTCAAAAGTAGATAGGTATCAGTGACGTCGCGGTTCCATGCGCAGAAAAGTTTTTTGCGATGGATGACGAGCAGCGGCCAAAAGGGTAACGCCCCGAGCAAAAACCAGAGGGGATAATAGAGCGGCACACCCAGCAGATACCACCCCAGCGAAGAGGCGCCATGGCCCTGCAGGCTTGTGACCATGCGCTGGCCGACGCCTTCGCTCAACCCTTCGCGCCAGTACGCGCCCTGCGTTTCGATGTAGGCCGGTATCGCCCAAACCAAAACGATGGCCAGCCCGGTGAGAAAACTCGCGATCAGCTTGGCCACAAGCTTGCTACCCGCTCCCCGCGCGCAAATCAAGAGTGGCAGGAAAGGCAGCAGTGCCTCGGGTCCCTTGGCCAGAAATCCACCCGCGAATCCAAGGGCGAGAACGACGAAACAAATTCGGCGAGGGTGCCCGGGCTCTTTCGGTTGGATGATTTTCCAACCCGTGAAGGCCGTCAGAGTCATGAAGAAAATCAGCAAAGCATCCGCCGTCGCAACGCGGCCCTGTTGCATGGTCTGGATGCAAAAGGCATACGCCAGCCCGGCGCCGAGGCCGATTTGCTCGCTGCCGAGCCGGGTACCCCAGGCAAAGAGCAGCAATGCCGTCCCCGCCGTGGCCACAAGTGACGGCAGACGCGCGGCGAGGGCATTTTCACCGAAGATCGTGTAGGCCGCGGCCTGGCACCAGTAAATGAGCGGAGGCTTGGCGTAACGCGGCGCGCCGTTGAAAGTCGGCACGATGAAGTTGCCGCTCTGGAGCATCTCCCGGCTCGCCTCGGCGAAGCGCGGTTCGTCGCGATCAAGCAGCGGCAGCAACGCCGCCTGGGGGATCATCAGCGCCAGCAGAGCAAGAAAGAGGATCAGGCTCAGGCGCCAATCGATGGGCGGCGAAGACGGGGGAGGCGTTGCGTTCAAGCCAATCATGGTAATGAAATTATGTCGTCTTAAAAGCCTGGCTTCCTCTATTTGGTGAAACAGGCATGAGATTAGAGATGACAGCCTCCACAATGCTCCATCGCGCCAAGAAGTGAGCCAAACGAATCTTTGTGCTTTTTAACTCAGAAAATCGCGATCACAATCCGGAATGCTGCCCTTCTCCCGACTTCTTTCTCTTTTCATTGCCGTCGTCGTTTCCAGCAACGCCTTTTGTGCCGACGATCCCCGTCCGTTCTCGCACCCGGATATCATCCACTATGATTCGCACTGCCTGACCATTAACGGCAAAGACACATTCATCTACAGCGGCGCTTTCCATTATTTCCGTTGTCCCAAAGAGCTTTGGCACGACCGTTTTCAAAAAATCAAGGATGCCGGCTTCAATTGCGTGGAGACCTACGCTCCCTGGAACTGGAGCGAGCGCTCCACTCCGGCCTCGCTCGATGACTTTTCCAAGGTCGATCTCCGCGATCTCGACGACTGGCTGACCATGGCCGAGCAATTCGGTTTCTATGTCATCATCCGTCCCGGACCCTACATTTGTGCGGAGTGGGATGGCGGAGGCTATCCGCAATGGCTGGTGGGGTTGAAAATACCCGAGCAGCCGCTGCACAAGGAAGCCTGGGTGCGCAGCGACGATCCCGTCTACCTGGCCTGGTGCAAACATTGGTACGACGCGGTCTGCCCGGTCATCGCCAAGCATCAGATCACCCACAAGGCACCGGGACAGCCGGGGGTCATTCTGTTCCAGATCGAGAACGAATACGATTTTGACCGTGATTTTGACGACCAGACAAAAATCAACCAGCTCACCGCCCTGGCCAACGACGCGATAGCCGATGGAATTGATGTGCCGTTGATCAGCTGCTGGACCAAACAGATCCGCGGCATTCCCAGCGGCGTCTTGCGCGGGGTTTTCGATTGCTCGAATTTTTATCCACGCTGGAACGTGGTCAAGGAACTGGGCGGCAAGCTGGATCGCCAGCGCACCCAGCAACCCGACGCACCCATCATGACCACGGAAATGCAGGGCGGCTGGTTTGCCAAGGTCGGCGGTAAATTAAGCGATCAGCAGGACGGCATCACCGCCGCGCAAATCCAGAACATTTCGCTCTATGCGATCCAGAAAGGCGAGACCGCCATGAGCTACTACATGCTCTTTGGCGGGACGAACTTCGACGATTGGGGCGCGCTCAGCATGATCACCAGCTACGATTACAATGCCCCCATCCGCGAGGCTGGCGGCGTGGGAGACCGCTATGCCCGCGTCTGGGCGCTGGGTCACATGTTGGCCGAGCATGGGCCGAAACTTGCCCGCTCCGATGATGTCCCGGTCGATGCGACGACGGGCGATCCCGATGTCACCGCCGCCGAACGTCGCGCGACCGACGGCAGCCGCTATATTTTTGTCCGCAACGACAATCACACCGCGCCGAAAAAAGGGAGCATCACCCTCAAGGAAAAAGAGGGCACGGACGGCGACCTGACTTTTGACTACGACCTGGAACCTTTCGGCTCGATGGTGCTCTATCTTGCACCCGGAGCTACCGATGCATCCAAGGGCGAATGGCTGCCCAAACCTGCCCCGCCCGTGGATCGTCCCACCGACGGACTTCCGACGGCCATTGTCATCGACAAGGCGACCAGCACGAGCGATCCGTTGCCCACGGCCTGGACGAAGCTCGATGCCGGACAGAAAGTCGAGAGCAAGGGCGTCTTCGACCGTCATTTTCTCTACTATCACATCACGGGCAATCCCGGCGATACGGTGGATTTGAGCAAAAACGAAAAAGACCGCGTCACGGCCTATGCCGACGGCAAGTTACTGGCGGTAAATGCCAACACGAGTGGTCAAGCCAGCTTTACTCTTCCTTCCGACAAGGGCGAGGCCGTGGTGCTGCTCAATAACTACGGACAGGCCAACTATGGATCGGGCATGGGCATGGAGGTCGCCAACGGCATTCATGGCGCAAAAATCGGCGAGACCGATTCGCCGTTGGAATTTGCCGCGGGCGAATTTGATCACGGCGTCAGCTACTCCACGGCTGGCGCGCCGCCCACAGGAGGCGATTGGAAAGACGTCGATATCAGCGGGAACGCCGCACCCGCCGCCGACGCCCTGCTGACCTGGTATCGCAGCGAGTTCACGCTTCCCGATAAAAACGCCAGCGTCTGGGTGCCCTGGCAGGTCCACATCGAAGCCAAGGGCAACGGCTTCATCTACGTGAATGGCCATTCGATTGGCCGTTACTGGCAGGTGGGACCGCAGCACGACTTTTACCTGCCCGAATGCTGGCTCAACTTTGGCGCCAAACAAACGAATGCCATCGCGCTGGACCTCACCCCTGACGGCAAGGGTGTTTCGCTCCAGGCTCTCTCCGTTGGCCCCGTCAATGAATATGCCGAGAAGCGATAGGCGCAAAACAAAAGGATTCTGCCAGGGGCGCGGGGAGACGCGTTGAGTAGGCCCGTCAACTCCCGCCACCCGCATCGTGTCGGCTGGTTCCGGCGAGCTGCTTGAGCAGATCCTCGCGGAGGGTCGGCACCTTGTGATGCAGCGCGTGCAGGGCCGCAGGCAAATCGCGATCTGCCTGCGCAATACCTGCCAGACTGAGCATCCGTTGCTCAAACCGCTCGACCGCCCGCCATGAGACGTCCGTTTTGCAAAGGTAGGCGAGCGCTTTGGCGAAGAGATTGAACTCCTGTTCCACGGGCGTACCCGGTTCGGTCAGGGTTTCGATGAGCGCGGCAAAATATTGCGCCGCCATCAGATTGGCGTAGGAGCGCCGCAGGCCGAGATGCGCTTCGACCAGCTTGATCTCCCGGAGGGTGTGCATCTCTCCCGAGCGCGCGGGTTGGTAGAGAAAATCAGCGAGGTAGAAGAGGTCGAGGATTCCCGCGAAAGGGCCCTTCGGACGCGTCGCGCCCTTGGCCATGAAAGTGAGCCGACCGGCCTGCAGGCTCAGGCAGCGCACGATGAGGCTCGTATTGCCGAAGGGCATTCGCCCGACGATGAAGCCCCGGACGGTTTGAGGTTCGCTCATGAATAGTTACACCAACAAAAAAGGCATGACCCGCGCGAACGAGTCATGCCCTTCCTGGTGAATCAGCTCAGCTTAGGCGGCGGCAACCACAGGTTCGTCAGCCGCTTGCAGGGCCTTGGTCCAGCTCCCGAAGAAGCGCGTTTTGCAGGCTGCGGCGAAGAGCGCCGGGTGCTGATGGCGGATTTCCCCGCTGCGGAGGTCGCTTCCGGCCTTGCGCAACTGGCGGATTTCCTCCAGCACCAGTTCGCTGGTCCAGCGGCGGCGGCGGCGGATGGCGCTGTAATCGATTCCGGCGCGCTCGACGGCCGCACCCCAATTGCCGAAGCGGCGGCGGGCGGTGGCGATCAGCGGATTGGCGGTTTCGTCCATCTTCTTCGAGCTGAGATCGGCCCCTTCCTCTTTCAGGCGACGGATTTCCGAGATGATCGAATCATCGTCCCATGAGCGGTAACGGTAAATGTCTTCCGGAGCCAGACCCGACGCGCTGAGGGCCTCTTTCCACGAGCCGAAGTGGTTCGGGCGGATCGAGGCGTAGACCATCGGCGCATATTTGCTCAGCATCATGGAGCGGAAGGAGAGGTCGACCCCGTCCTTCTCCAAGCGCTTGATCGTTTCAATGATCCGTTCCTTGGACCAATCCCGATATTTCCTGACGGAATCGTAGGGAATGCCGGCGGCCTCAATAGCGGCGCGCCAGGTCCCGAAGTACCGGATACCGGCAGCCAGCAGTTCCTGGTAGTTTTGACGCATATAGTGGGAATAAAGCGGCTTCCCCACTTCCTGCCAGGCGCGGATCTCCTCGGTCACGAGTTGCTCGTTCCAGTTTTTATTCTTTTGTTCGTTCATAGTATTATTAGTTTTCTTACTATGTAGGCGATTTTCATGCCAAATGCAACATTTTATCGAGAAACAACGCTGTTACAGTCGTGCAACAATTAAGTTTTCTAATCATAAAAATATGGTATTTCGTGCGTAGATGGTTGCTATTATTATATTTTATGACGCAAGATGTAGTAGGAGCGCTCGAATCTTTTGCGGCGTAAGCAGACTCATGCACTCCACCGGCGTGTCCCGCCAGCAGGTTCGTTTTAGACAGGGGGAACAAAAGAGCGCATGCGTTTGCACCACGACGTGCGTTCCGGAGGGCTTCGTCTTGCGCCAGTCGGTTGCGCCGAAGAGTACCAGCGTAGGACGGCCCAATGCCCCGGCGATGTGCGCGGGACCGGAGTCGGTGCTGAGAACGACGCGGGCGCGGTCGAGTACTGTCACGAGTGCGCCAATCGATAGCTTCCCGCGCAGGTCAACCATCCGGCCGGGGGCATCGAGCGGAAACCATGGCCCTTCTCCCACCACAACGAACTTTCGTTCCGGCATCGAATCAACCAATTCCTGGTAGTAACGCCAGGGCCAGAGCTTCGTCCGCCAGCGCGAGTAGGGGTGAATGGCCACATAGGGGCCTAAATCATTAAGGGAGTCAGGTGCAGGGGCGCGGGCGGAGAGCTGGAAATCGAGCGGCTGCACCGGTATCTCCAAGTGTTCGAGGCAGGTCAGGTAACGCTCCGCCGCCGAAATGGCCGTATCGGCGATGAACTCGTTGTAAACCGCGCGCGAGCCCTCCCGGGCGCTCATGAGGCCCAGGCGGCGCGGACTGTTCGCGGCCCAGGTCATCAGGGCGCTGCGCAGGAGGCCCTGGAGATCGATGGTCATGTCGTACTTCTCGGCACGCAGTTGCTTGCCCCAGCGCCAGATTTCCGGCAGACGGGTGGGCGTCGTCCAGCGCTTGCGGGGATAATGGACCGTTTGCCGCAGGCAGGGATGCCCGTCGAGGATTCCGATGAGCGAGTCGTTCACGATCCAGTCGATTTGCGCCGCGGGCCAGCGCCGCTTGAGTCCGGTCAGAACGGGCAGCGCCTGCACGATGTCCCCGAGCGCGCTCGGTTTGATGATGAGGATTTTCACAGGGAAGGGCGGACCGAATTTTTGACGGAATTAACGGAATTAACGGAATGACCAAATTACTAAATTTTCCAAATTAACGAAATTAAAGCGGGGGAGAAGACAGGAAATTTGGACGGGATTAACAAGATTAATACGATTGGGTAAAGGTTACTTGATGTAGCGGCGGACTAAAACCGTCGCTGATAATTCCGTCATTCCGACCGGAGCCTAGCGGATCAGTTAGTTTGTTCCTCGATACGATGCAGTTCCAAGCCCCGCAAAGTGCGTAATGATTTAAGCCAACTCTTTTTAGGTCTCCGCACAGGGCGCAGCATAATTTCTCCGTTTGAGGAACAGAGCACCAAGAAATCATGCCCCTGCTTCAGCCCCCATTTGACGCGGATATCAGGAGGGATGACCACTTGACCTTTGGCGGAAAGCGTCGTTGTCATAATGGTAGAATAATCTTACTCGGGGCCGGCTTCAGGCAAGAGCTGTTCTCAGTTTTGCAGCGCTGATCAAGCTTGCGCCACCACCAGCGGCTCCGGCTTCGCAATTCCCAGCCCGAGCTCGTCGAGCAGGGTGCGGTCGGCATCCACGCCTGGATTCGCCGCCGTCAGCAGCTTGTCGCCGTAGAAAATCGAGTTCGCCCCGGCAAAGAAGCAGAGGGCCTGCCCTTCGCGGGTCAAACGGGTGCGCCCGGCGGAAAGCCGCACGCGCGCCTTCGGCAAGGCCAGCCGTGTGGTCGCGATCAGCCGCACCAGTTGGAAAATATCGACGGGAGGCTGGCCATCGAGCGGCGTGCCCGCCATCGGCATCAGGCAATTGATCGGCACGCTCTCCGGCGCCGGGTCGAACCCGCACAGCACCTCCAGCATCTTCAGCCGGTCGAGTTCCGTTTCGCCCATGCCGATGATCCCCCCGCAGCAAACGGACATCCCCGCCGCCTGCACCGAGCGGATCGTCGCCAGCCGGTCCTCGAACGTGTGCGTGGTCACGATCTTCGGGTAAAACTCCGGGCTCGTGTCGAGGTTGTGGTTGTAGGCCGTGACCCCGGCGGCGCGAAGCTGGCGCGCGGCCTCGGGCGTCAGTTGCCCCAAAGTCACGCATACCTCCATGCCGAGCTTGGCCACCTCGCGCACCGTCTCCAGCACGGAGGCAAATTTCGCGTCGTGCTCCGTCACACCGCGCCACGCCGCGCCCATGCAAAAGCGGGTGCTCCCGTTCGCCCGGGCGCGCTCCGCCGTCTCGACCACGCGGGCCAGCGGCGCGAGGGATTCCCGTTCGAGCCCCGTCTCGTAATGCGCGCTTTGCGAACAGTAGGCGCAATCCTCGCTGCAGCCGCCCGTCTTGATGCTCATCAGTGTACAAAGCTGCACCTCGTGCTCGGGCCAGTGCTGGCGATAGGTCTCGCGCGCCTGCGCGATCAGGTCAAAGAAAGGAAGCTCGTAGAGAGCGCGAAGGGAGGTCAGGTCGTGTCGAAGCATGAAGCGCCCATCCTAGCCCGAAAGCCATCCCCTCCGCAAGTGGGGAGCCTCCGGTAGCCAGCGCTTATGGTGTAGGCGAGTTGCGTAAGGAGGGAAAGGGAGCGAGGTTACTTCATGAAGAAGCTAAACGTGTCGTTGCTGGCGGTGGTTTTCGCGGTGGTGGTACTGGGAGGCGTGCGGGGATTTGCCCAGGTGAACGGCGCGCCGCATACGCCAAGTCCGCCCGGGTTGCCCGCCTATCGCGGACCGGGACCAGCGGGGTTGCCAGCGCAGCAGTCGCCGGGGCCAGCCGGTATGCCCTCGAATCCTCCCCCGGGTCCGGCGGGATTGCCGACCAATGGAGCGACCACGAATGCGCCTCCCGGGACGACGACGAATGCTCCGACGAATCCGGCAGGGTTGCCGTGATGAATTAGTCTAAGCGCGTGGCAGTTCCCTATCGAGTTGCAATCCGGGTGCGAATTGCCTTTCTTTAAGCGCTGGGTATTTGCAAAGGGTGATTTAAGCTGGGCGATTGTATGGCGCTGCGAAGGCTTAGGTGGTTTCTATGAGGCGAATTCTTGGGAGCGGGACAGGTTTCATTTTGATCGGGATCGCGGTGCTGACGGGATGCGGCAAAAAGAATGAGACGAGCGAACCCCTTTCCGCGCCACCAGTCGTAGTTAACGCACCGGAGACAAATCAAGCGCCGCCGAAAGCGGGGCCCATTTTTGGCGATGAGATTGCGACGCTGGAGGGATCGGTGGCCACACCGGTTCAAGCTCCGGTCCAGGGTTACCTGATCAAGCAGGCTTACGAGGTGGGGGCCGTGGTGAAGCCGGGCGATCTGCTTTTTGTGATCGATCCGAAAGCGTCGCCGGACCATACGATGTCCTCTGCGCGGGTGATCTCGCCGGTGGCAGGAGTGGCGGGGCGGGCGATACCGGGGCCCGGTGATTTTATCCCGCAAGGCACGACGCTGACCACGGTGGCGACGGTGGACCCGATCGAAGCGGAGTTCACGCTGGCGGATTCGGCCTATCACGATAACGCGGAGCGGATCGCGAAAATGTTGGCGCTGCCGATGGAGCAACGGGCAGAGATTTTTGAGGTGATCACGGCCGATGGAAAGGTGTACCCGGGCAGGGGACGTTTGCTGGAGGTAAGTCGCGAAACCGAGACGCCTCCGAATGCGATGACCGTGCGGCTGCTGTTCCCGAACGGGGATCGCGCGTTGCGACCGGGACAGTACGTGCAGGTGCGGGAGGTGACTCCCTGATTATATCGGTGGCGTATGAGGGGATACTGCTTATGCTAACTGAAGTTATGTCCGCACCCTGGCTCGATCCGAAATGGAGTCCGCCTTCGACCGCGCGCGTCACCGTGGTTTTTGTGCATGGCGCAATCGTCCGGGGCTGGGAGATGGCGCTGCTGCGGCGGCGCCTGCGCCAACTAGGTTACCGCGTGCGGCAATTTCGTTACCGCTCGATGATGAAGGGTCTCGACGACAACGCGCGGCGGCTGAGCGAATTTCTGCGGGAAACGGAGGGCGATGTCCTCCACGTCATCGGCCACAGCATGGGCGGCGTGTTGATCCGGCAGGTGTTCGAGCAGAATCCCGATCCGCGGCCGGGACGGCTGATCGCCATCGGCTCGCCGCTGCTCGACTGCTGGGTGGGCCGTCGCTTTTACCGGATGCACCGCCGGATTGGCCGCCTGTTGATCGGGCGGACCGTGACCGACCATATCTCGCGGCTGAGTGATCCGGTCTGGCGCGGCGCGCGCGACTTCGGCGTGCTGGCCGGGACTTACCGCTTTGGCATCGGCGCAATCTTCAAGTCGCTGCCGCGTCCGAGCGACGGCGTGGTGCTGCTGAACGAGACGCAACTGCAGGGCGTCCGCGACCACACGACGATCCGGCTGAACCATTTTGGGATGCTCTTCTCCCGGCGGTGCGCGACGCAGATCGCCCGCTTCCTCGCGACGGGTGAGTTCGGGCAGGCTGTGGCGGGCAAGTAGGCCCGGTTTTGGGGCATGCCTTAAAAAGACAAGGGAGCCTATATCTCTAAGCAAGAGATTGTCGATTACCATTAGGAGAAAGGCTGACATAAAGAAAAATATGCTTCCATTAACGACTCCCGGAGAAGTGTTGAGCGAGGAATTTTTGCTTCCGCTGGGGATTTCGCACTATCGCGTGGACAAGGACATCGGCGTGCCGTCACGGCGCATCAATGAGATCGTTCACGGGCAGCGCGCGATTACGCCGGATACGGCGTTGCGCCTGGGCAAATATTTCGGTGTTTCGGCCCGGTTTTGGCTCAATCTGCAAGCGCGTTATGATTTGCAGACGGCGGAGAGGTCGTCGGATTTTCTGGATGGTATTCGACCCTTTGCGGGAGCGGTGGCGGCCTGAGGCGGCTGGCGATGGTTGATGACGACAGCTCTGACGGAAATGACTCCCTGCGACTCCAAAACCTTGGAGGTGGCGTGTTCTGCTTTTTCTACACTGATCTTAGGATTGTGAAACTCTGTCCTCGCTGCCTTTGCCAACCTAGTTTTTAGACTTTTCTCGCTTATCAGCCTGCCGCTTAAGGGTTATATTGAAGTAAAGTGGCCATTTTGCCATGACCTCTTCCAATCTTTTTGCCTCAGGTGTACCGGGAGTGAAAAGTGGGTGTTCCCCGGCTGCATGATTCAGCTGCCAAGATGCGGCGATATCCATTAATCCACAGTCGGCTTTTGGCTGAATGAAGTAGGCCATTGGCGACAGGCTGTTATCAATTGCGTATCTAACGCCAAGCGAAAGAGCCAACATATCCATCGCCTTGTCTCGGGACGGAATATCGTCAGTGGTGCGATACCGGTCGGAACCTGTCCCGATAAAGTGGACAGGGATTGGGATAGGTGAAGACTAAGATCAACCTATGCACGAAGAAGTAAAAGCAAAAAGAACGAGGCGTCGCTACGACGAGGCCTTTCGGCGGGAGGCGG
>Ga0302319_10022515_pt1 | contig 11289 bp, 10 predicted proteins | sample Bog_T0_2_FD_203319 | JGI IMG/M metagenome (GOLD analysis project Ga0302319, IMG submission 203319) | Peat permafrost microbial communities from Stordalen Mire near Abisko, Sweden - Bog_T0_2 | ecosystem: Environmental > Terrestrial > Soil > Wetlands > Peat | place: Sweden: Abisko, Stordalen Mire...
TCCTGGAGAGGGCCGTGGGGTTCGCGCGTTCCAGTCAGAAGCGGATGCCGAAGACGTCGGAGACGTAGGGGCACCCTCATGGCGTCCGGTGACCTGGGGTGCTGGGATGGATCGGCCACATCTGCTCCAGGAGGCCCCAGGACGCGATGAGGGGGGCCGGGGGTGCCATCGGCCTGAGGTGGGGTGACTACGCAAAATAAATCTTCAAATATAAGCCATTTGTTACATTTCATATTTCTTTCGTTGTATATGGGCCATGCCGAGACCCCATGACCCTTTTACCATTACCCGCGATGACCTAGCCGCACTGGTTGCTGGTGCAGAGCTACCCCAGGAACAGGCCCGTAAGATCCTGGATGCCCTCACAGATGCCATTGAAGATGGGTTAAAGCGGGGTTGCAAAGTGACCTTGTGCGGGTTTGGCACTTTCGAGGCTAGGCAGATGCCCGAAAGGCACATGCGGAACCCCAGGGTTGATAGCGGCCCTGGAGCCCTCAAGGCGATAGCAGCCCGAACCCGATATGCATGGAGGCCCAGTGGCAACCTGAAACGGTAAGTTGTGCTACACTGGCCCTGTTAGGCCCTCTGGTGGAATGGCAGACACGATGCACTCAAAATGCTTTGCCGCGAGGCGTCCCGGTTCGAGTCCGGGGAGGGCTACCAAGAAAAATCAACCCCGCTTCAGTGGCGGGGTTTTCTTTTTGTGGCAAGGTTGTGGCAAATTCGAGGGGTCGAATCCGTAAGTCTAAATATAGCAATGCTGAGCCAGCTCTTTTGAGTCTATCGCGTCTGCCATTTCGCCACGCCGGCGGCGAGCTTCAGTGTAGACCAGGACGGGCGCTCTTCCAAGGGCTCATCGCCGGGTGGTGAGCAGGTGGCCGATGGCCACCGCCGCCGCGTCGGCGGCGTCCACCGGCAGGGCGGTCTTGAGATTGAGGATCACCATGACCATCTTGCCCACCTGGGTCTTGTCGGCCCAGCCGTAGCCGCTGACGGCCTTCTTCACCTGCATGGGGTTGTAGTCGCCCACGGGCAGCCCGTTCAGCCCGGCGGTGAGCAGGATGCCGCCCCGGATCTGGCCCAGCTTGATGGCGGTGGCGGCGTTCTTCTCCACGAAGGGGGACTCCACCGCCATGAAATGGGGCCCATGCTGGGCGATCACCTCGGCCAGCTTGAGGTGGATGCCCAGGATCCGCTGATCGAAATCCGCCCCGCGCTGGGATCGGATCACCCCTGAATCCAGGAGCTCCATCCGCGAACCCAGGCGCGAGACCACGGCCCAGCCGCAGGCCAGGGAACCGGGGTCGACGCCCAGGCAGATGGATGCGACAGGGGTTTTGATCATGGCAATATCATGCCGCGTGAAGGCGGGGTGCGTTCAAACCTTCTTGCGCTTGGACTGGGGCTTGCCGAAGCCGCTCACGGCGGAAGTCTTGGGCTTGCCGGTGCGGACGCTGCCCTTGGGCGGCTTGACCCGGGTGGGGGGACGCCCGCTGGGCGCCGGCTTGTTCCCGCTCCTGGCCTTGCGCGGCGCGGGACTGGCACTGCGGTCGGGGCTGGCGCTCCGGTCCGGGACGGCACTCCGGGCTGGGCTGGCGGTCCGGTCGGGGGCGGCGTTGCGGGCCGGCCGGGCGCTGCGGTCGGGGGCGCCATTCCGGGCCGGGCCGGCGCTCCGGGGGTCGCCCGTGGGCCGTTCCCGCTCCGCCCCGGGCCGGGCCTTGGATCTGGAGGGGCGCCTGGGCTCGGGCACGAAGTCCCCTTCCCGCAGGGTGGCGGGCGCGGCCAGGCTGGGGACGAAGCTCTTGGCCTTGCCCTTGCCGTCCTGGGCCGTGGCCTCCACCACCCAGGCCGAAACCCGGCGCAGGTCCTCGTCCACCCCGGTGATCTCCACCTTCACCTTGTCGCCGATGGAGAGCACCACGTTGGCGCCCTGGCCCACGGCCTTGGTCCGGTTCTGATCCACGGTGAAGCTGCCGCCCAGGGCGCCCAGGGGCACGCCCACTTCGAGGAACGGGCTATCCAGCCGGATGAAGGCGACCTTCATGGAGAAGCCCTGGATCCGGCCGTCGAAGCGGTGGCCGATCTTGGTCTTCATGATCAGGCAGGTCTTCCACTTGTCGTTCTCGCGCTCGGCCTCGGTGGAGGTCTGCTCCAGGTCACTGCAGGTCTTGGAGATCACCGCCAGATGGCCGTGCAGGCCCTCGGGCAGGGTCTCGTGCCGGAGCACCTTGCGCAGCAGGCGGTGGACCTCCAGATCCGGGTAGCGGCGGATGGGGCTGGTGAAGTGGAGGTAATCCTCCAGGGCCAGGCCGGAGTGGCCGATATTGTCGGCGCTGTACTCGGCCCGCTTCAGGCTCCGCACCAGCAGGGTGTTGAGCATGGCCTCCAGGGGGCCGCCCCGGATCTTGTCCAGCAGCCCGTTGAGCACGTCCGGGGTGGGAACCTCGAACGCCCGCAACAGCCCGAAGGCGCTGGCCACCTCCTTGAAGGCCTCCAGCTTCATGGGGTCCGGGTTGTCGTGGATGCGGTAGATGGTGGGGATCTTTTTGCGGGTGAAGAACCGGGCCACGGCCTCGTTGGCCAGCAGCATGAACTCCTCGATCATGCGGTGGGCGTCGTGGTGGGCGTAACGGCGAGCGTCCACCGGACGGCCCTCGGCATCGAAGATGAACTCGGTCTCCTCGCTGTCCAGGTTCAGGGCACCCCGGCCCAGGCGGATCCGGGTCAGGCTGCGGGAAACCTTCAGGGCCTCCTCCAGCATGGCGCAGATGTTCGGGCCCAGGTCCTTGCGCAGAGGCTTGGCCAGGTCCAGGCAGGCCTCCTTCACCTGGTCATAGGTGAGCCGCCTGCGCGAGCGGATGACGGATTCGCTGAGGCGGGTCTCGACCACCTCGAGGTCCCGGGCCAGGGTGATCCAGGCGGTCATGGTGAGCCGGTCGACCCCTTCCCGGAGGCTGCACAGTTCCCCCGAAAGCCGTTCCGGCAACATGGGGATGCACTGGTCCGGGAAGTACACCGACGTGCCCCGCAGCAGGGCCTCGCGATCCAGGGGACCGCCTTCCTGGACGTAGTGGCTCACGTCGGCGATGTGCACGCCCAGGAGCCAGCCGCCGCCTTCGGAATCGGGCAGGGCCTCCAGGCTGATGGCATCGTCGAAATCCTTGGCGGTGGGGGGATCCACGGTGACCGTCAGCAGGTCCCGCAGGTCCTCCCGGCCCTGGATCCATTCCTTGGGGATGACGGTGGGGAAGGGGGCCATCTCCTCCATCACCGCCGCGGGAAACTCGGTGCGCAGGTTGAACAGGGCGGCGGTGAGCTTGTTCTCGATCTTGAGGTCGGTGAGCCGTCCCAGCCGGGCCAGCACCACGCCCCGGATCTGCTGGGCCAGGGGGTCCGGGTCGAGCTGGATGCTGACCAGGTCGCCGTCCTGGGCCAGATCGGTGGCCGGGACGCTGACGATCTGCGACAGCCTGGGCTCCAGGGGCACCGCGCTCCAGCCCCAGGCCTGCTGCTGCAGGTGGGCGGGGATGGGGTTGGGGTTGCGGGAGATCACCTTCAGGACCTTGGCCTTGGGCCGGCCGTCGTAGGTCAGGCCGGTCATCTCCGCCAGGATGCGGTCGCCATGGATGGCGCCATGACCCTCCCGCCAGTCCACCAGGAGGTCCATGCCCTGGCGCTTCTGCATGCCCAGGGGGCGGATGAAGCCGCCGGCTCCCTCCGGGTGGCCCAGGAAGGTGGCCTCGAAGGTCTCGGAATTGCGCAACCCGGGGTCGGACGGCGGCGGCTGGGGGCTCGCGGCCCTTTGGGACGGGGCGGGCCGACCCGGCCTGCCGCTCTGGCGGGGGGGACGGCTGGAAAGACTGGAGGAACGGGGAACGGGGGGCTGCTTTCTTCTGACCATCCCTAAAGCCTATCGGGCTTTGCAATGGGCAGGGAGATAAACCCCTTCGCCTTCGATACTATGAGGGAATGCGCATTGTTCTGCTCCGCCTCTCCGCCCTGGGCGACATCCTCCGGGTGCTGCCCGCCTGGGCGAACCTCCGGGAGGCCTTCCCGGAAGCCCGATTCCAGGCGGTGGTGGAGGATCGCCACGCCTTCCTGCTGGCGCCCATGCCCTGGCTGGAACCGGTGGTGGTGGCCCGGCGGGCGCTGGACCGTCCGTGGACGGCCCTGGGCGAGCTGAGGCGGGTGTCCGGCCTGCTTCGGGGCGCTGACGCCGCCCTGGACTTCCACGGCGTCCTCAAGTCGGCCCTGGCGCCCTGGCTGGCGGAGGTCCCCGAGCGGTGGGGCGACGGCTTGGCCCGGGAGGGCACCCGGCTGCTCCAGACCCACCCGCTGCCGTTCCGGCGCATGACCCGCTATGACCAGGCCCTGGGGTTGGCCGAGGCCTTCGGCCACAGCCGGGGCCTGGACGGCCTGGGCCGGTTCCACCCGGCCCTGGAGGGCGTTCCGCTGCCGGATCCGGGGCCAATATGGGAGGCCTCGACCAAACCGCGGGTGGTCCTGGTGCCCGGCGCCTCCCGCCGGGGGGCGATCAAGCGTTGGCCGCTCCGGCACTGGATCCTTCTGGCCGCGGCGCTGAAGGGCCGGTTCCAGCTGCGCTGGTCGCTGGGGCCGGAGGAGGCGGAACTCCGCTCCTGGCTGCCGGAGGCGACCGGGGTGCCGGCCCTGCCCGAGGCTGGCCTCTGGACCCTGGCGGCAGCGCTGCGCCAGGCGGACCGGGTCATCGCTCCGGACACTGGCCTGCTGCACCTGGCCGTGGTGCTGGGGGTTCCGGCCCTGGGCCTCTACGGCGGTTCGGACCCGGTGGTGGCCGGCCTGCCGGACGGAGCCGGGCGGATCCTGCGCACCGGGATTGAATGTTCGCCCTGCCGGGAGCGGTTGTGCCAGCGGCGGCAATGCCTGGAAGGCCTGACCCCCGAGGCGGTGGCGGCGGCGCTGGGTTAGAGCCCCTCTCCTAATTAGCAGACACCCTCTTAGTCCTGGCCGCCCACGGCGACGCCGCGGATCCGGCTGATCCCGGGCAGCTGCTTGACGGTAAGGTGGTCGCGGTCGCCTTCATTGGGGTTTTTCCAGATTTCCAGGATGCCCTGGCCGTCGCCCGGGCCATTGAATCCCGCGCCCGGGGCGGGGCTGAACCGCGCTCCCAGCAGCCACTCGGAATTCCAGGGTCATGTTCTTGAATTCCTTGTAATGGATGGTGCGGTCCGCCGCCGGCACCGGTTTGCCTTCCTTGGCCGCCTCATAGACCTTGTCAACGTTCTCCCAGGTCACCACGGCGCTGGACCCGCTGTCATACAGGTAGAGGGTCGAGCCGGTCTCCTTCTTGACGCAGCCCAGCATCGCCAGGGTCGCCAGGAAGACCGGAAGGCAGAATCGGCGAAACGGGGAGCACGGGGCCGACGGTCTGGACATGGGGTCTCCGGGGGGGGCCTGGGTAACGGGGACGGGGCTGAGCCGAGGGCGACCCCCGGTCTGGGAAGGATGCCTTATAAAATATATAAGTTCCTGGGCCAGGAGCCAGGGGGGCGGAACTCCATTTGGGCACAGGAACCATGATTGAGGGAGCGCTGGCTTCCTTGATTGGCTTAATTTAAATATTTATTAAATATAAAAAGCCCGAACCCGCGACGGGTCCGGGCTGGGTGGAACGCCCTGCCGCTACTCCCGGCGCCAGGTCACAGTGCCGTCCTTGCGGTCCTCCAGGACGACGCCCATGGCCTTCAGCTGCTCCCGCAACCGGTCCGCTTCCGCCCAGTTCCTGGCCGCCTTGGCCGCTTTGCGCTGGTCGATCAGGGCGGTGACCTGGGCGTCGGCCTCGGCTTCCCGGTGCGGCCAGCAGGCGAAGATGGCGTCGGTCTCATCCAGGAAGGCCAGGGTCGCGTCCCGTTCCTCCCTCGTGAGTGCGACCCGGTCGTCCTGGCCGTTGAGGTCGGTGATGAGGGTGAACAGGGCCGCCAGGGCCTCGGGGGTGTTCAGGTCGTCGGCCATGGCCGCCCAGAAGGTCTCCCGGGCCGACCGCAGGCGTTCCAGAGGCTCGATGGCCGGTTTCCATTCGCCCTGGCCGTGGGCCACCCCGTCTTCCTCCATGCGTTTGCGGAACAGCCGGATCCGCTTCAGGGCCTGCTCGGAGGCCTTGAGGCCGTCGAAGGAGAAGTTCAGCACCTTGCGGTAGTGGTTGCTCTGGATGGTGAAGCGGAAGGCCATGGGGTCGAAGCCCTTGGCCTCCAGGTCCCTCAGGGTATAGAAGTTGCCGAGGCTCTTGGACATCTTTTCGCCGTCTACCAGCAGGAACTCGCCGTGCACCCAGGTGTTGACCCAGGTGTGGCCCAGGCAGCCCTCGGATTGGGCGATCTCGTTCTCGTGATGGGGAAAAACCAGATCCACGCCGCCGCTGTGGATGTCCATGCGCTCGCCGAGGAGCTCCATGCCCATGGCCGAACATTCGATGTGCCAGCCCGGCCGGCCGTGACCCCAGGGGCTGTCCCACCAGGGCTCCCCGGGCTTGGCGGCCTTCCATAGCACGAAATCCTGCATGGAATCGCGCTCGTACTCGTCGGCATCCACCGAGGCGCCCGCCTTCATCCCCTGCCGGTCCAGTCGAGCCAGGCGGCCATACTGGGGCAGGCCGGCGATGCGGTAGTAGACGCTCCCTTCCCGGGCATAGGCGAGACCTCGGCTCTCCAGTTCCTGGATGAGCTTGATCATGCTGGAAATGTATTCGGTGGCCCGGGGGGTGTAGGTGGGCGGCAGGATGGCCAGGGCGGCCAGATCTTCCAGGAAAGCGGCGGTATAGCGGTCGGTGAGGGCCTTCATGGCGGCGTGGCGTTGGTCGTTGCCGGCGGCGGGATCGACCCCCTTCTGGGAATCCCGGATGATCTTGTCCTCGACATCGGTGATGTTCATGCAGTGGCGCACCTGGTACCCGGCCGCCAGGAAGGTCCGCTTCATGAGGTCCTGGAACAGGTAGGTCTTGAGGTTGCCGATATGGGCGAAATTGTAGACGGTCGGGCCGCAGGTGTACAGCGTGATCACCCCGGGCTCCAGGGGAACCACCGGGTCGACCGTGCGGGTGAGGGTGTTATGCAGGGAGATGGGGCGCAAGGGGGTCATCCTTAAAGGATAAGCACCTAACCACGCCACCGTCGACCCGGGACATATCAGAGCGCCTGTTGAATCAGGGCCAGCATGGCGTCCGGAAGGGTCCGGTTGCGGCCGTCCGGACCCATCACCAGATGGACGCTCTGCCCTTCCGCCAGCCGGACCTCCTCCCGGGTGATTTCGTAGCCGAACACCACCTTCCGGCGGCCCGCCTCCGTCACCCAGGTGCGCACCTGCACGAGCTCGTCATAGTGGGCGGAGGCGCGGTATTTCACCCGCAGTTCCGCCACCGCCATAAAGACCCCCTGGGCCTCCCATTGGGCATAGCCCTGGCCCATCATCCGCAGGAGATCCGAACGGCCCAGTTCCATCCAGACCGGGTACACCGCGTGATGGACGATGCCCATGGCGTCGGTTTCAGCATATCGGACCCGGATGGTCGTGGAACTGGCTATGGCCATGGCACCGCCCAAAGCATTATGTTGAGCTATTCCTAACTTCCCCACGAGCGAAAACCCCTGGCGCGTCCTCAGGTTGTTAGAGACCTGCGTCTCAATCGCAGGTAGTCTGGGGCCAGGGAGCAGCTGCTTCCCTCAGGAGTAAGCCATGAAGACCCTCGCCGTTCTGCTGTTGGTCGCCAGCTCCCTCACCGCCTCCCCCGCCGTGAAGTGGGAGACCAGCCTCAAGGCGGCCCAGCGGCGGGCCCAGGCCAACAACCAGCTGATCTTCCTGGATGTCTGGACCGGCTGGTGCTCCTGGTGCATCAAGCTCAAGCAGGACACCTTTCCCACCGACGCGGCCAAGGAGGTCCTGGCCAAGGTCGTTCCCCTGAGCATCGAGACCCAGGACAAGGCCGGCACCTCCCTGGGGCCGGAAGCCAAGGCGCTGGAAGAGAAATACAAGGTGGAGGCCTATCCGACCATGCTCATCCTGGATGCCCGGGGCGAGGTGGTGGCGAAGTTCGAGGGCTACAAGGATCCCGCGGCCTTCGCCGAGTGGGTGAAGGCCTCCCTCCAAGCCAGGCAAAAGTAGCACCGGCCGGACGACGATTTTTTCAACTCTTTGACCGACCGGGCCGATAGGTTATTGTGCCGCCGGACGGAGCGACTTCCATGCTCCGCCCCGCCCACTTCAACCGCCTCCCCGTGGCCGAGGCATCACCACCGGAGCTATGTCATGAAAATCGGTCTTGGTTTGGGTGCCTTGTTGACTATGGGGTTGATCGGCTGCGGGGGCAATTCCGGCAGCACCGCGGTGACCGGAACCGGTTCCACCTCGGTGGAGGTCTCCCCGGCGGGAGTGGCAACCCTGTCGTTCATGGATCTGGAGGCGGTCCGCCCGGACCTGCTGGCCTCGGCCTCGGCCACCCTGCCTTCGGGGATCACCTTCAACCCCGGCACCTCGACCTATAGCTTCAACGGCTCCGCCGCCAACGCCGGGGCCTTCAATGGAACGATTTCGTTCACGGCGGCCAGCGGCGTCTATACCGAGACCTTCGACCTGACCACGACCAAGGCGGTCGCGGCCACCGCCAGCAACCCGAACCCGACCCAGACCTGGGTCTACAGCGGCACCCAGGTCATCACGGTGGTGGCCAGCGGATCCTCCAATACCGCCACCTTCGCCACCCCCCAGGGCCCCATCACCGCGGTCCTGACCGATACCAGCACCACGCCCTCCACCGTCAAAACCTACACCTTCACCCCCAGTTCCGACCCCAGCCAGCCCCTGACCGAAACCTGGACCGGCGTCCACCCGACCCAGGTGACCCTGGGCGGCAGCTACGCCTTCAAACAGCTGGTGCTCGGACAGCCGGTCGCGACCCTCGCCTGCGCCATGAATCCGTCCCTGACCTGGATCCCCGCCAGTTGTGCCGGCTACCCGAACTCCGGCACCTTGAACATCTCCTACACCGGCCTGGGGGTGATTTCCGAGACCACCGGGGTGACCTTCGGCCCGGCTTGCGGCGAGGTGGCATTTGACGGAGCCTCTATCACGCTGGGGCATTGATCCTCCGCGCAGCGAACGTCCGCACGCCTAATCGTTTCTTCGGGAGACCCCATGCGTCCTGCCCTGGCCCCTCTAGTTCTGCTGCTCGCCCTGCCCGCCCTGGCCCAGGGCACGGAAAGGCATCTGTATCTGGACGTCCACACCTTCACCCCGTCGCTGTCGGGCCACTACACGGGCACCTCGGACGGCAATGCCTTCAACGTGGACCTCAAGAACGATCTGGCCCTGGAGCGGGACAAGACCAAACTCGGGTATGGCATTGAATACCAGGGGCCCCGGTTCGGGGTCGAGTTCTCCCGGGATGAGCAGGACTACACCGGCAACAACCGGGTGCAGCGGAACATCTCCGTCAATGGCCAGACCTTCTTCGCCAACCAGACGGTGATTTCCAGCTTCAAGGCCACCAACAACACCTTCAACTGGACCATCCGCCCCCTGGTCTGGCCGCAGTTCTGGGTGGGCATCGACTTGGGCGTCCGGGCCACCCAGGTGGAGATGAGCGCCTACGCCAGCAGCGGCCTCACCGGCATCCAGGCCGCCGCGGACTACAAGGGCACCCTGCCGGTCCCCCAGTTGGGGCCCTCCCTGGGCTTCACCTCCATGGAAGGCCGGGTGGTCGGCAAGGCCATGTATCATCTGCTCGCCTACCGGGGCTGCACCTACACCCACGCGGGCGCCGACCTGCGGGTCTTCCCCTGGTCCTGGCTGGGGTTCCGGGCCTTCGTGGATGACGAGCACTTCCGGATCCCCAAGGGTTCCATCAAGGACGACCTGGACATCACCCTGGACCGCAGCGGCCTCGGGCTGGGGGTCGTGGCCCGGTTCTAGGGAATATACGGGTTCCGGACCTGCGCCAGGGGACTCGCCGTTTGGTCCGTTCGTCCCGTCCCGGCATGCCCTGCCGGGGGCTTCGGGAATGTTCGTTCGAGTCCCGGGGATGGGCGCCGACCCAGGTCGGGTACCGATTTCCGGCGCCGACCCACCGGTACCGCCCGCAGCAGGCGTGCTGCGAGCGGTTGCCGTGTCCCGGTGGGTAACAGTGGCTGGCGTCCCGGGTTGCCGAAACGCCAGCCTGTTTCCAGCGCTCGTGGTGCCCGCCAGGGCCCCGCGTCAAACATGCTCGTAGTTGCCGGATCGCATCCAGGGGTGTGAACCCCGAGAACAGGGCGCCCCACGCTCAACGCCCGGTTCCCGCTGGAGGGACACGGCAACCGTTCGCAGCACGCCTGCTGCGAACGGTAATGGTGGGTCGAAGCAAAGAATCGGGACCCGACCTGGGTCGGCGCCGATCCCCGGGACCTGGCCGAACCATCCCTGGGCCCCCGGCAGGGGATGCCGGGACGGGACGAACGGACCCAACGGCGAAGACCCTGGCGAAGGTCCGGAACCCGTGCGCTTCTAGAACCGGTAGCTGAACAGGGCGTCCAGGGTGGCAAAGGTGGTGCTGGCCGAGGTCATGGAGGTATAGCGGACAGTGATGGCCCAGTCCGGGGCGATGGTGTAGCCCAGCCCCAGGTCGAACCCCAGCTTGAACGGGGTCATGTCCTTGGCCCGGGGCACGGTGGGGGCGGGATTGACGCCCTGGGGGCTCGGGGCCGAGTCCGGGGCGGCGGAGGTCTGGAACTCATAGCGGATGAACAGGACTCCGGCCTGGAGGAAGAACGGCTCCAGTCCGGAAGTGGGCAGATGGTGCCGCAGGTCCACCGCGACCGATGCCGAGGACATGGAGAGCGTGAGCGGGTTGGGCCCGGTGAAGTCGGAGAGGCCGCTGCCGGGGCTGTTGATCTGGGGATAACGGATGTAGTCGAACCGGGTCTGGAAGGCGTTGCCCGAGCCGAGGTCGTTCTCGGCGAACAGGCCCAGGCCGACTCCGGCCTTGGTGGTGGCCGACTGGAAGTCCTTTCGGGGGGTGGAATAGAGAATCTCCGCGCCGAACCTGAGCGGCGCCTCTCCCGCGCCTTCATCCGCGGCCAAGCCCCGGCTGACCATCAGGACCAGGACGGCGAACCCAAGAATCTTTGGAATATCCATGAATGGCTCCCGGGTTTGCGGGATGTTTTATAAATAGCTGGACAGTGATGGGTTCTCCCCCCGGATCACGCCGCCCACTCGCCGGGGGCAGGGCCCCCGGCGGGCCATCTGAATCCCTTGAGCATTTTCTTCATTTGCGGGCCCAGG
>Ga0302319_10022517_pt1 | contig 11289 bp, 13 predicted proteins | sample Bog_T0_2_FD_203319 | JGI IMG/M metagenome (GOLD analysis project Ga0302319, IMG submission 203319) | Peat permafrost microbial communities from Stordalen Mire near Abisko, Sweden - Bog_T0_2 | ecosystem: Environmental > Terrestrial > Soil > Wetlands > Peat | place: Sweden: Abisko, Stordalen Mire...
ATGTGGAACCACTGGGTCTTGAGGGGCAAAAAAGCGTGCAGGTCGACCTTGGTCATGGTAAATATCTATATCTACCGATATAGATATGTGTCAAGAGGGATGCCCGTAGTGGCGTCGGGGGCGCCCATCGATGGAGAGCGGGTTGCGAACATTTCTGCATGAAGCAACAGCGTCATGGTTTGCGCGGAATGAAAAGCGTTGCCGGCGGCGTGACGCGATAGGTCTCGGCAAAGTTCCCCAGGTTGATGGCGAGAGAAAGGCGGCCGCGAGAATCGATATAGAAGAGCGGCTTGCCGTTGGGCACATCGCTGAAAGTCTTGTGAAAGGGAATGCTGTAAGTCTTACCGTTCAGCGTGATGGGGACCACGTCGCCCAGCTGATAGCCGAGCTGCGCGAAGACCGGCTGCGGAATATCGAGGACGAGGTTGCCGAAAGGACCATCGGTGCCGATAACTTCACCATGCAGGCCTTTGGCATCGACCGCGGCGGTGTGGATGTCGAGGCGGACGAGATGCGCGACGTCGAGGGCGGGTCCGGCCTGGGTCCAGTCGTCGCCGCGCGCCAGATGCGCGCCGGCCGGCGAGAAGATGTCGCGGCCGTGGAACGTAGAAGAAAGCTTCGATCCGATCATCCAGTCGGGGTTGGTGATCTCGCGGGCGGCTTCGATGCCGTCACGATCCTGCACGAGGGTGAGCAGGCCGTTGTCGGGAACGACGAAAAACTGGCCAATCTTCGATTCGGCGATGATTGCTTTGCGCGTCGAGCCAACCCCGGGATCGACGACGCCAACGAAGACCGCGTCCTTAGGAAAATAGGGCGCGGAGCCAGCGAGAAAGCGCGCTCCTTCCGCGATGTCGTACGGCGTGACCTGGTGCGTGATGTCAATGACCTTCACGCCGGGAGCGATGCCCTCCATGACGGCTTTGCAGATGCCGATGGCGTCGTCTTTCACGTCGAAGTCGGACATGAAGCCGATCACGCGGATCGGCTGGGTCTGCTGCGCGTAGATGGTTCCCGCTGGGCCGCGGCCCTGGCTCTTCGTGAGCTGAAGCGCAAGCAGACCGGAGACTGCGATGATGACGACGAGAAGAAGGATGCGAAGGCGCTGGGTCACGAGGAAGCTCCTGCGGGGAAGAGATTGAAGGAGCGTAGCATATGGCGGCAGGCGGCCCGAAGTCGTTGGTGCACTCAGCGAGGCGGCGCGGCCGTCAGCGCCCAGGCGACGGTCGTATTGCCGCTGAGTCCCCTCGCTTGCTCCGCATCCGCGTTAAGCGTGGATTCCAGCTCCTCAGCATCCAAATGAACCTCGCAGGCGGCGATCTCTTCGGTTGTCGCGCCATGGAAGCATAGCTCGCAGACGCCAAGCCCGGCGTCAGCGTCCGCGCCAGAGGCCACTGTTCGCAGCGGAGGGCCGAAGGTGCGGCAGGTCATGGGGCGCGCGGCGTACAGGTCGCAGTGTCCCGTGGCGGGATCGAGAGCCGGACACGGTTCGTCGTTCGCGAAGTCTTCGAAGTCGTCTGCGCGCAATTCATCGATAAGGCCGGTCGTTGGGTCGCCAGTAAAATCCGCGGCCAGCCGGGCGACGGATTGTTGAGCGCGGGTTCGTACGGCTGCAGCTCGCTGCGGTTCGGCAGTGTTGAGAGCGGCAAGGCCTTCGCGCAGGCGCACGGCGTCGAGTTGCGAGATGGGGAAGACGCCGATGCAACACTGAGTACATCCAGGGGCGCACAGCAGCCACGAGCCGGAGCGGCGAGCCGCGTCGGCAACGGCAGCATCGATAATCTGAATGAGCTGTGCGTCGCGGGCAGGGAGCATGCGCTCAGGGTACAGGCTTCAGGTTCCAGCTGCGGGTCCGCGATGAAAATTCCGTAATGCGAAGAAAGTATGCTGACCGCAGTGGGTTGCTCATCGAGCTGCAGAGGATTTGAGGATTGAGTTGGTCAGGCGCAATAGGGCGGCACGGAACGCTGTTAGCTGCGGCGTTGCTGCTTTGTGGCGGCGCGCGAATGGCGGCTGCACAGGAGAATTACGAGATCCAGGTGTATCCCTCGGAGACCATGGCGCCGGGCACACTGCTGGTGGAGCTGCACAGTAATTACACCGTCGAGGGAAGCACGAGCCCGAGCTTCGGTCTCCAGCCGACCCAGGGCGAGGAACACGAGACCGTCGAGTTCACGCAGGGATTGTCGAAGTGGGCCGAGGTGGGCTTCTATGTCTTTACCGAGGAGCGCAACGGCACGGGCGTGCAATGGGTGGGCGACCATATCCGGCCGCGGGTGCGCATCCCGCCGAGCTGGCACTGGCCGATCGGCGTAAGCCTGTCCAATGAGATTGGTTATGCGCGGGCGGCGTACTCGAATCCAACCTGGTCGTGGCAGATCATGCCGATCGTCGATCGGACCGCCGGCAAGTGGTACTGGTCGGTAAACACAACGATGAACTGGGGGATTCACCCCACCGGGCTGCCCCCCGGCGCCTCGCAGTCGGAAGTGAACTACTACTACCGCGACGTCTCCCCGCATGGCGTGACGTTTGGGCCGGCGGCGACGCTGGTGTACCAGCCGAACAAGCTGTACAACTTCGGCCTCGAGTATTACGGATACTGGGGCGAGCTGGGCCATTTTGTGAATGTGCACAACCAGCAGCACCAGGTTTTCCCGGTGGTGAATCTTTTTGTGTCCCCAAAGTGGGAGATCAATATCGGGGCGGGTTGGGGCGCCACGGCTTCCACCGATCACCTGATCGTGAAGGGCATCCTCGGGCATTACTTCAACTGGGGGCGGCCGGGATTTCGCAAGACAGCTCCAACGGCGCAGTGATGGCGAAGCCCGACCCCATTCTGATCGGCCCCGAAGATCGCGTCTTCGTTCTGACCGGCGCCGGCGTCAGCGCGGAAAGCGGGCTCAAGACCTTCCGCGATCAGGGCGGCCTGTGGGAAGGCTACCGCGTGGAGGATGTAGCCACGCCCGAAGCCTGGGAGGAAGACGCAGCGCGGGTTTGGCGCTTCTACAGCGAGCGGCGCCAGGGCGCGCGGCAGGCCGAACCCAACCCGGCGCATCGGGCGCTGGCGGAGCTGGAGCAGGCGATCGGGAATCGCCTCTTTCTCTGCACGCAGAATGTGGACGATCTGCACGAGCGGGCGGGCTCGCCGAGGGTCGTTCACATGCATGGCGAGCTGTTTGTATCGCGGTGCGACAGCGCCTGTGGGCGAGCGCCGTTTGCGGATCATGCCCTGTACGAATCGGAAGACGCGATTGCGCGATGCGCGTGCGGCGGACGCATTCGTCCGCACATTGTCTGGTTTGGCGAAATTCCCCTGGAGATGGAGCGGATTCAGCGCGAGATCGACCGGTCCACCGTGATGCTGGTGGTCGGGACATCCGGCGCGGTGTATCCCGCGGCGAATTTCGTGCGATGGGCCGGTCCCCGAGTTCGCAAATACTACATCGGCCCGGAAGAGCCGATGAATGCACCGGCCTTCACGCGGTTGGTGCTCGGCAATGCTGGAGAAGTGCTGCCCGGATTGATCGAGGCATAGGCAGCTTCGGCAACCGGAAAAGCCAATCTCTGAGTGGCTGGCTGGGCCGCAGGTGCCAGCCTAATCGTTGCTGTCGAGAGGCGGAGTTTCACGCAGAGCCGTGCGCATCCGCGCGATTTCCTGGCTGATGGCGCGCGTCACCAGCAGGCACAGGCGCGGGGTGCACTCGAGCAGATCGGTCACCTTCGTCGCTGGAACGAAACCCAGCTCCGCGGTTTCGATGACCTCAGCGGAGAGGCTATACGTGCCGGTCAGCGTAGCCGGCAAGCCCGCGATCTCTCCGGGGCCAAGAGTAACGGGTGGAAACCTGTGATCGGCCGCCGCGTCCAGAGACATGCGGACCGCGCCTTTGCGAATGACAAAGACACCGGAGACAGGATCGCCACAGCGAAACAGTGAAGTGCCTTTCGAGAAAAAGACACTGGATGCAGCGCGGTCCAGCTCCACGGCCAGCTCGGCAATCTGTTTGGGCATAGTCCTGGGTTGGGTCATCGACTTTTGGTGCTGGACAGACCCTGAAAGGCATTCTGGAGGAAAGAGGTTCGGGTAGATGTGACGGGGATCACAGACCGAGTCCTGGCCGCAATCCGGCGAATCATCGACTAAGTTCAGTGCCGCGGTATATGCACGATAGGATTCCGGGTGACAATAACGCGAGTGCGTTCGCGGGTCATGCGTATCCGGCAGGGAAGTGGATTGGGCCCGATGCAGGTCCTGTCGCGAACGACGATCCAGGCAATCTGATCCTCGCCATTAATCATCCAGGCCGTTGCGTTAGTCGCGTAGTTGACCTGCTCGAGGTAATAAGCCGCGTTCATATCAACCTCAGCCGCTTCGACATTCATCTCGGCACATTCGTCGGGCGGTGGAGGGGCGCTGTTCGGGCCAGGACCGGGCGCGCAGAAGTCCTCCGTGTGCTCGAGGAGGATGCGCCGATCGGACCCGGTGAGAAAGTAGCGCGTGGTGATAGGCGCGACGCCGAACTGCGTCGACCACTGGATCAGGTCGTCTTCAAACGCGGGCGGCAGCTGGCTCATGGCGATGGAGTGGTCTTTGACTTTGACCTGGCGGGAGAAGACGGCCACGGTGGGCGTGGGCTCTCCGTTCGTGGGGCGAAAGAAGAATCCGCCAAGAACGATGCCGTCCTGCATATCGATCCAGACAAAACCGCGGCCGCCAAGATATGGACCGTGCTCGCCGGAGACGAGAACGTAGCGGTTGTCGCGAATCTGGACCGGGATGGAGGAGTGGGGAAGGACCGCGTCGAGCGCGTCCAGCAGCGGCATGTCGTGGCCGTAATGAAACATGCAATTGGGCACTGTCGCGCCAAGGAGCTTGCGGAACTGACGCTCGTGGTAAAGCGCCCCGGCGGGTGCGCCGGAGAACGCCGTGAGAAACGCGAGCGACGCAGGGGGTACGGGATTCTGGAAGAGGGCTTTGTCGTAGGGCGGCGGGGGTGGAATCGGGATAGGCGGTTCCTGCCCCTGCGTGGCGGTTGGGGCCGGAGCATTGTCGGGCGGTGGCGGCGGTGCCTCCTGCGTAGGTGGGGTGTCCGCCGAGGGAATGGTTTGCGCGATGGCGCGCGGCAGAACCGTGGCGGCGAAAAGAACGGGCAGTAGCAAGACTTCAGGTCGGCGGAGAAGCAGGCGAAAGGACATCGTGGGTTTCCTTTGCGAGCGCAGCGGACGGAAATTCAGATTCAACGGCTCAAACGCAGCGTGTCGTCAGAAGTTGCGATGAAAGATGGAATTTCCCGCAGAATTTCTAAGGTTGAAGGTCGAGTTCACCAGGTCGAGGCGGTTAAGGGCTTGTTGACAGGCTTCAGTGCATCGAGTCGTTGAGAGTCTTGAACAACTCTTCGTAGGCCGCCTGGCCTTTTTCGGCGATGGAGCGCATAGGCATGACGCGCTCGACACCAATTTCATTGGCATTGGGCTGAGTACGCAGGATCTCCACGACTTCAGCGATAAAGTCCGCGAGGGGCATGGCCCGCGGATCCTGCATCTGGCGCTGGCCCCCGAGCTCGGTTTGAACGTAGGGCGGGATTAGCTCCATGACCTGAACGGATGAGTCGCGAAGCTGATAGCGCAGGGACTCGGTCCAGGAATGGATGGCGGCCTTGGTGGCGCAGTAGGTGGGGGCCATGGCAAGGGGCAGGAAGGCGAGGCCAGACGAGATGTTCATGACCGCGGCGTTCGTCTGTGTTTTCAGCTGCGGCAGCAGAGCCGTGGTCAGGCGGAGGGGCGCGAGCAGGTTGGTCGTGACGATGTCCTCAACGACGTCGAAAGGGGCTCCGGGGTCGTTGAGGTCTTCGACCTTCATGATGCCTGCGTTATTGATGAGCACGTTAAGGGCGGGGTATTTGCCGGCCTGCTGAGCCGCGAAAAAGGGGAGTTCGTCGATGCGGGCGACATCGAGCACCGCGGATTTCATGCCGGGGTTGGCGGCGGTGACTTCATCGAGCAGGGCCTTGCGGCGCCCGGTGACGATGACCTGATTGCCTTCCTTGTGGAGCGCTTCCGCAAGGGCGCGGCCAATGCCGGAGGTGCCGCCGGTGATGAGGATAGTGTTGCCAGTGATCTGCATGCGTATCGAAACTCCTTCGGTCGACTGTAGAGAGATGGCAGCTGCGATTGTAAGGTGCGCCAGGCACTCAAGATGAGTCAGCGAGGGATATCGATTCATCAGTTGACGACATCGCGGCCGGCAAGATGTGAGCCCGGGACGCCTCCGCCTCCGGTGCCTCCCAGCTCCTCGCTCCCGGCTCCCGGCTATCCAGCACCGCTGCGGGCCGTTGATTCGACTATGCTGGTTGCCAATCAAGAGGTGAGCCATGGCGATCGATGTGCGGGGCGTCTGTCCGCTGCTCGGTGTGTACGACATGCCGACGGCCGTGAAGTTCTATCGAGACAAGCTGGGGTTTGAGGTGGTGACCACCTCGCCCGTGATGGGGCCAGACAAGTTCCACTGGTGCCTGCTCCGCCTTGGATCGGCGGAGATCATGCTGAACACGATGTATGAATTCGACAACGAGCGGCCGGTCCCGCCCGATCGGGCGCGCGTGGCGGCGCACGAGAATACGTGTTTGTATTTCGGTTGCCCGGATGTCGATGGCGCCTATGAGGAACTGCGTGAGAAGGGCGTAGCCGTGAAGCCTCCGAAGGTCGCCCCCTACGGCATGAAGCAGATGGGGCTGAAGGATCCAGACGGGTACGGACTGTGTTTCCAGTGGAAGGCTGAGGACTGAGCAGTTCTGGGAATTCTCCCGGGCCGTCCGCAGCGGCTTGATGAGGTTCATTGGCTCAGCGAAGCTGCGCGGTAAGGCGGAACCCGCCACCCGGCAGCCACCAGCAATACCGCCGTGATCAGGAAAACGTATTCAGGAGCGAATGGGCCAAGAAATGCGTAAAGCATCGCTCCGGTGGCCACGGGAATAACGGCCAGCAGCCATAGCAACCCGCGCGAGGGCGGCAACTGCTTCAGCAGAATCGCGGCGAGAATGGCTGTCACGACCAGCTGCGTTATCGAATCGAGGAGCCAGAGGCTCTTGAAGCTGCCGAGATAGAAACGGGGCAGGCCTGAGGCGTCCACGACAGGCAGGGCAATGCGAAACGCCAGAGCATGAACCGCGGCACCGGCTGCGAGCAGCAGCGACGCGACGACGAGAAGCAACCGGGTGGTGCGCGTAATCATGGAAAGCTCCTGCGAACCTGAGTTGGGACGGCTACTGCTGCATAAAGCTGCGGAAGGCGGCGGTGTCGAAATAGACAGTCAGCGATGTTAGGCGGTCCTCGCCGGCGGCCCAGATTTCGACGGCGTCGAGGGTTCCGTGCGTACCGCGAGGGGAAGTGAGTTCGTAATGCATCCACACACAGGCGGTGTCGCCGTCCGTGAGCATCTCTTTTTTTGTCGCAGAGGTGACAGCGCGCAGAAAGCCGTTGTTGGCTTCAATGTAGGCGGGTTTGCCCTCGGAGATGCGGCCGCCAGGAGAAATGAAGCGAAAGGCATCGGACAGCGGTTGTTGCCAGCCATTGCGGCGCGCGATTCCTTCGTAGTAGGCGTTAACGAGATTAGTGACCATGGGTGCTCCTTCCTCAATGAGTTGAATGTATAAACTGTGTACTTGAGAATGTCAAGTGATGAGTTGACAATATGTATTGCGGAGAGTAGAAGAAGGACATGCGATCGTACGGCCAGCAATGCGCTCTCGCCAGAGCCCTCGATGTCGTGGGGGAACGGTGGACCCTGCTCATTGTCCGGGAGCTCCTGATCCGCGATGGCTGCCGGTACACCGATCTGCGCAAGGGTTTGCCGGGAATCCCCACGAATCTGCTGGCCGATCGGCTGGACGAGATGGAGAAGGCGGGGCTGGTGACGAAGGAAGCAGCGCCCCCGCCGGTTGCCACGAACCTGTTCCGGCTGACGCAGCGCGGGCGGGAGTTGGAGGCGGCGATCGCGGCACTGGGGCGCTGGGGTGCCCCTTTATTGGCGAAGAACCCGGGCAAAGACGAGTTCTGCGATCATTGGGTCGCTCTGCCTCTGCGCCTCTACGTGCGCGACAACGCGCCCTCCGGACCGGCGGTGCGCCTGGGAATGCTGGCCGGCGATGAACTGGTGACGCTCGAAACCGTGGGGGATGGTTCCGTCCAGGTGCGCTCCGGAAAGCCGGTCGATGCCGACGCCCGCATCGAAGGAACGCCGCAGCAGATTCTCGCGCTGCTGACGGGGAAGCTGAAGCTGGCGGACGCACAGGCGCACGGCCTGTGCTACGAAGGCGACGCGAAACTGCTCCGCCGGTTCTCCTCCTGAGGCCCGGTTTTCCGGCGGCTCGGTTGCCAATCCTCCCTCGATCCCGGTAGCGTATAGAGTTTTCGCGCCGAGGAGGGAAGCTTGCCGCTGCAGGATCTCAGCTATCAGTCGGGGTTTGGGAATGAATTTGCCACAGAGGCCGTTGCCGGGGCCCTGCCGGTCGGGCAGAACTCGCCCCAAAAAGCGCCGCTGGGCCTTTACACCGAGCAGTTGAGCGGAACCGCCTTCACCGCTCCGCGCGCCAAGAATCGCCGGACCTGGACCTACCGCATACGCCCCTCGGTGACGCACAAGCCTTTCTCGGAAATCGGATCAGGCCTTCTGCGCAGCGGTCCCTTCAACGAGCTGCCTACGCCGCCGAACCAGATGCGCTGGAATCCGGTGCCCATGCCGGAGCAGCCGGCGGACTTTGTCGAAGGCATCGTGACCCTGGGCGGTAGCGGCGATCCTGCCATGCAGATCGGGGTAGGGCTCCACGTCTACGCGGCGAATGCGCCCATGAAAGGCCGCTACTTCTACAACGCCGACGGCGAGATGATGATTGTGCCCCAGCAGGGAAAGCTGGCCATTCACACCGAGCTCGGAATTCTGGGCCTGGCGCCGGGCGAGATCGGCGTCGTGCCGCGCGGCATGAAGTTGCGCGTGGTTCTGGAAGGCCCGTCGCGGGGCTACATCTGCGAGAACTACGGCCTGCCTTTCCGCCTGCCGGACCTCGGTCCGATTGGCGCGAATGGGCTGGCAAATCCCAGGGATTTTCTGACCCCTGTAGCAGCCTTCGAGGATGAGGACGGCGATTTCCGGATCGTCGGCAAATTCCTCGGCCATTTGTGGGAGGCTGAGATCGATCACTCGCCGCTCGACGTCGTGGCCTGGCATGGCAACTATGCGCCCTGCAAATACGACCTGGCGCGCTTCAACTGCATCAATTCGGTGAGCTTCGATCATCCCGACCCGTCGATCTACACCGTGATGACGTCGCCCTCGTTGCTGCCAGGAACCGCGAATGTGGACTTCGCGATCTTTCCCCCGCGCTGGCTGGTCTCCGAGCATACCTTCCGGCCGCCGTGGTTTCATCGCAACATGATGAATGAGTTTATGGGCCTGGTTTTCGGCGAGTACGACGCCAAGGCGGAGGGCTTTTTGCCAGGCGGCGCCAGCCTGCACAATTGCATGAGCGGGCACGGCCCCGATGCGGAGACGTGGGAGAAGGCGAGCCAGGCGGAGCTGAAGCCTGTGAAGCTCGACAACACGTTGGCGTTCATGTTCGAGACGGGACTGCCGGTACGCCCGACGAAGTTTGCTCTGGAGACGAAGATTCTGCAACACGAGTATTTCGAATGCTGGCAGGGATTGAAGAAACATTTTAAGGTCAGCTGAAGAGCCCGCTGGAAAGCGGTTAGCTAAGAGGCGGTCGGCGAAAAAGCGGTTAGCGAGAACGTTTCGCAAAAGCCAGCCAAAGGATGATATGAGTGCTGCGGAAGCGCTGCTGGGACGGATTGTTGACTACGCCGGGCTGTTTCCGCCAGCGGCGCTCGACATGGAAAGCGCGGTCAGGAACTACCAGCAGCATATGAACTCTGTTGAGTCGTGGATGCTGCGCAGTTTTGTTGTGCCCGCGGGTCGGCTCGCGGAGTTCGCTGCGCCGTTTGAAGCCGTATGCTGCGGCGAGCAGGAGGCTCCCTGGACCCTCAGCGTCATCTGCGCCGCCGAAGAGGATGGGCAGGCGATCGAGGCGTTTCACGAAGGCGCGGTGTTCATCGGAAGCCTCGAGGCGAAGGCGGCGGATGCCCGCGCGGCGAAGGAGTTGCTGGAGCGGCTGCCGGCCGCGCGAGCGCGCTACGTTGAGTTTCCACTGGAAAAAACCGCGGAGGTACTGCCGGCGCTGGCGCAGCTTCAGGCGCGGGCAAAAATCCGGATGGGCGGAGTGACCGCCGAGACAATTCCCTCCGTCGAAACGGTGGCTCACTTCCTGGCAAACTGCGCCAGGCACAAGGTCGCGTGGAAGGCGACAGCGGGTCTGCATCATGCGGTGCGCGGGGTGCGCGAATTGACGCCCGGCGGAGTGCGGGTCAAGATGCACGGGTTTGTGAACCTGTTTCTGGCGGGGGCCCTGGCCTTCTATGGGGCCGACGAAACGACTCTCGTGAACACTTTGAGCGAAGAGGATGCGGCGGCGTTCACCCTCGACGACGATGTGATTCGATGGCACGACAACGTGCTCATCACAGATCAGATCGAGCAGGTGCGCAGCGAGTTTGCGATCGGCTTCGGGTCATGCTCGTTCGAGGAGCCGATCGAGGACCTCAAGGCGATGGGATGGCTGTGAGGCCCGAGAGGAAGCGCAGCTGGGTGGAGTCGGCAAACGATCCCGCGACGGATTTTCCGCTGGAGAACTTGCCGTTTGGCCTCTATGAAGACCAGCGCCAGCGTCGCCACACCTGCGTGGCGATTGGGGATCAGGTTCTCGATCTGGCTGGGTGCAACGTCGCGGGACTTTTGAACGCCACGGAGATTGTGGGATTGGGTCCGCGCGGGCTGGGGCACATGGAGCTCTGGCGGGCGCGGGAAATTCGGCATCGGGCGGCCGAATTGCTCAGCGATCCTGCACGCCGTGCCCATGTCGAGCCCCACCTGATTCCGCAAAGTGATGCAAAGATGCTGCCCCCGTTTGGCGCGGGTGGCATCGGCGACTACACCGACTTCTACGCTTCGATTCATCACGCCACCAACGTGGGCCGCCTGTTTCGTCCCGACAATCCCTTACTGCCGAATTACAAGTGGGTACCCATTGGCTATCACGGGCGGGCCTCGTCGATTGTGATCAGCGGGACCGAGGCAAAGAGGCCATCCGGGCAGACGAAACCTGCAGACTCGCCAGAGCCGCTGTTTTGGCCAAGCCAAATGTTGGATTACGAGCTGGAGGTCGGGTTCTTCATCGGGGA
>Ga0302319_10022520_pt1 | contig 11288 bp, 8 predicted proteins | sample Bog_T0_2_FD_203319 | JGI IMG/M metagenome (GOLD analysis project Ga0302319, IMG submission 203319) | Peat permafrost microbial communities from Stordalen Mire near Abisko, Sweden - Bog_T0_2 | ecosystem: Environmental > Terrestrial > Soil > Wetlands > Peat | place: Sweden: Abisko, Stordalen Mire...
TAAGCTCTGCTGGAGGAATACGAATGCAACTGGGAATGATTGGATTGGGCCGCATGGGCTCGAATATGGTGAAGCGCCTGATGAAGGCCGGCCACGAATGCGCGGTGTTCGACCTGAATCCGGCGACCGTGAAGGGACTGGCCGGCGAAGGCGCCAAGGGCGCCGAATCGGTCGGCGATTTCAAGAAGCTGTTACAGGCTCCCCGGGCCGTTTGGGTGATGGTGCCTTCGGGCGACGCCACCGAGGGCATGGTGAAAAATCTCATCGACACCCTGGAGAGCGGCGACATCATCATCGACGGTGGTAATTCCTATTACAAAGACGACGTCCGCCGAGCCAAACTGGCCCGCGAAAAAGGCATTCACTACGTGGATGCCGGAACCAGCGGCGGCGTCTGGGGCTTCGAGCGCGGCTACTGCCTGATGATTGGCGGCGAGAAAGAAACGGTGGAGCACCTTGACCCCATCTTCCTCTCGCTGGCGCCCGGCGAAAGCGGCATCCCTCCGTCACCCGGCAGGACGGTGAAGACTACAGCCGACCTGGGCTATCTCTACTGCGGACCAAACGGCGCGGGGCATTTCGCCAAAATGGTCCACAACGGCATTGAATACGGCCTCATGCAGGCTTATGCCGAAGGTTTCGACATTCTCAAGAACGCGAATTCAGAAGCGCTGGAAGCCGATCTGCGTTATGACATCAATCTGCCCGACCTCGCCGAGACCTGGCGGCGCGGCAGCGTGGTCGGTTCCTGGCTGCTGGATTTGACCGCGATGGCGCTGATTGAAGATCCGCAACTGGCGCGGTATACCGGCTTTGTCCAGGATTCCGGCGAAGGCCGCTGGACCATTCAAGCCGCTCTTGAAGAGGCTGTCCCGGCCGACGTGCTTACTGCTGCGTTGTTCGTGCGGTTCCGCTCCCGGCAAGACCATACTTTCGCGGAGAAGATGCTTTCCGCAATGCGCAATAAGTTCGGCGGCCACGTGGAACAGCACGCGGCGAAGGGTTAGGCCGATCGATTTGTCAACCAAACCAGTCGAAACCGTGCAGGCCCAGGGCCACGGGCGCGTGGGCGACGCGTGTATTATCACCATCTTCGGGGCATCCGGCGACCTGACCACACGTAAGTTACTGCCGGCGCTTTATAACCTGAGGCGCTCCGAAGTACTGCCGGATGAGTTTGCCGTGTTGGGCGTCGCTGTGGATCAGATGACGGAAGACCAGTTCCGCGATAAGGTGCGGTATGACCTTCGCGAATATGCCGGCGCACCGTCGGATTGCAGCGTCTGCGACTGGCTTGCTGAGCGCGTTTACTATCTCACCGGAGACTTCCGCGATCCACAGACCTATCAACGAATCAAAGACAGGCTGGCTGAGTTAGATCAAAAGCACTCAACGCGCGGGAACTATCTTTATTACATGGCCACCGCGCCGGCCTTCTTTGCCGAGATTCCGACGCGCCTCGGCGAGGCCGGATTGACAGAAGAGAAGGACGGGCATTGGCGTCGCGTGGTCATCGAAAAGCCGTTCGGCAGCGACTACGATTCGGCGCGCAAGTTGAATAGTGACTTACTGAAAACGCTGTCGGAAAAGCAGATCTACCGCATCGACCACTATCTGGGGAAAGAGACGGTTCAGAATATTTTAGTATTCCGGTTCGCCAACGGAATCTTCGAGCCCACCTGGAACCGCCGCTACATCGATCATGTGCAGATCACGGTCGCGGAAGAACTAGGCGTGGAGCGGCGGGGCGGTTACTACGACCATGCCGGGGCTCTGCGCGATATGGTTCCGAACCATATCCTGCAATTAGTCACGTTGACCGCCATGGAACCGCCCATTTCTTTCCAGGCCGATGCGGTACGGGATGAGCAAGCGAAGATTCTACATGCGATTCAGGTAATGCCGCCCGAAGAAGTTCTCACGCGCGCGGTGCGCGGACAATATGCGGGTTACCGGCAGGAGCCGCTGGTGAATCCTGAATCCAGCACGGAAACCTTCGTGGCGCTGAAGTTATCCATCGATAACTGGCGCTGGGCGGACGTTCCTTTCTATGTGAGAACCGGTAAGCGCATGGCCAAACGCATGACCGAGATCGCCATCCAGTTCCGACGCGCCCCATTTATCTTATTTCGCGATACCCCGGTGGAGAAGTTATCGCCGAATATGTTAGTGCTGCACATACAGCCGGATGAAGGAATCACTCTGGGATTCGGCGCTAAGATACCCGGACCGCTGGTGCAAGTGGGATCGGTCAACATGGACTTCGACTATGTGGATTACTTCGGCAGCCAGCCCAGCACGGGATATGAGCGCTTGCTCTATGATTGCATGATCGGCGATGCGACCTTGTTTCAAAGAGCCGACATGGTGGAAGCCGGCTGGAGCGTCGTCGGCCCGGTGCAGGATGTCTGGAAAGCTCTGCCGGCCCGCGCGTTCCCCAACTACGCCGCCGGCGCCTGGGGACCGAAAGAAGCGGACGATCTGATGAAGCGCGATAACCGCGCCTGGCGCAAAATCGAGTAACTCTCGTGGCAGGGCAGGATTTCAAGGCCTCACGAATCTGCTCTTATTCCCGCTTGCGGATTAGATCAACATCCGGCGAGAGTGTACGTCACGTCACCTTCGACACCTGCATCAATCCCCATTTTCACAACGAATTGACCAACCTCGACCTACACTGGTTTCTATAACGTGAGCTCGACATACAACCTCCTCCCCCAAGACATCGATGGTTTCGATTCCCTCGCCGAACTCGCCCTCGACATGCGCTGGTCATGGAGCCACGCGACCGACGCGGTGTGGCGTCAGTTGGACGCAAAACTGTGGGATGCCACGCATAACCCCTGGGTCGTGCTGCAAACCGCTTCGCGGGATAAAATCAAGAGCGTCCTGGCGGACCCAGCATTCCGCAACAACGTCGATGCCCTCGCACAAGAGGCGAAACAAGCGAAGCAGGCCCCCGCGTGGTTTCAGAAAAATCACGCGCGGGCGTCGCTCACGTGCGCCGCGTATTTCAGTATGGAATTCATGCTCAGCGAGGCCCTCCCCATCTACTCGGGCGGTCTTGGTAATGTGGCGGGCGATCAACTGAAAGCCGCGAGTGACCTGGGCGTTCCGGTGGTGGGGGTCGGACTCCTTTATCAGCAGGGCTATTTCCGACAGGTGATCGCGAAAGACGGCTCGCAGCAAGCCCTTTACCCCTTTAACGATCCAGGACAGTTGCCGGTAACGCCGGTGCGCGAGTCGAATGGCGAATGGCTGCGGCTGGAAATCCGCCTGCCTGGATACTCCGTCTGGCTGCGCGCGTGGCAGGTGCAGGTGGGCCGCGTGAAGCTTTATCTGCTGGACACCAATGACGCCGCCAACTTCCCCGCGTACCGCGGCATCACGAGCGAACTCTACGGCGGCGGCCCGGAACTCCGCCTCCGCCAGGAAACGGTGCTGGGGATCGGCGGCTGGCGCCTGCTTCGCGCGCTCGGTCTGCAGCCCGAAGTCTGTCACCTCAACGAAGGGCACGCGGCGTTCGCCATTTTGGAGCGCGCCCGCAACTTCATGGAAGAAACCGGTCAACCCTTTGAAGTGGCGCTGGCCGCCACGCGCGCCGGCAATCTGTTCACCACCCACACGGCTGTTCCCGCGGGCTTCGACCGCTTCGCCCCGGAACTGATTGACCAATACCTGAGCCGCTACGCGCAGCAGCAACTGGGCATATCCATTCAGGATCTGCTCGCGCTGGGGCGCCGGAATGCCGCGGATTCGTCCGAACCGTTCAATATGGCCCATCTCGCCATGCGCGGATGCGGCGCGGCCAGCGGCGTGAGTGAATTGCACGGCAAGGTTAGCCGGCAGATTTTTCTACCTCTTTTCCCTCGCTGGCCTCAACAGGACGTTCCAGTGAGCTTTGTCACAAACGGCGTGCACGTGCCGACGTGGGACTCAGCTCCCGCGGACACCCTCTGGACGGAAGCCTGCGGGAAAGAACGCTGGCTGGGAAGCGCGCGGAATCTGGAGGAACAGATTCGCGCCGTCCCGGACGAGAAGCTCTGGCAGTTCCGCACCGACGCCAGTAAATCCCTCATCGAATACGCGCGCGAGCGGCTGTCGCGGCAGCTCGCCGTGGGCGGTTCATCGCCCGAATCAGTCGAGCGCGCGAAGCATCTGTTCGACCCCAATATCCTGACTCTCGGTTTTGCGCGCCGTTTTGCGACTTACAAGCGCCCGGACCTGTTGCTTCACGATGAGCCGCGCCTGCTTCGTCTGCTGACGAACGCGGAACGGCCCGTGCAACTGATTATCGCCGGAAAGGCGCACCCGGAAGACCAGGCCGGACAGGCGTTGATCCAGCGGTGGGTACAATTCATCCGCCGCCCGGAGACGCGCCCGCACGCGGTGTTTCTGAGCGACTATGACATGCTGCTGACCGAGAATCTGGTGCAAGGAGTGGACGTGTGGATCAACACGCCGCGGCGCCCTTGGGAAGCGTGCGGCACCAGTGGCATGAAAGTGCTGGTGAATGGCGGAATCAACGTCTCGGAACTGGATGGCTGGTGGGCGGAAGCCTTCACGCCCGACGTGGGTTGGGCTCTGGGCGACGGAAACGAGCATGGTGAGGACCCGGCCTGGGACGCCGCGGAAGCCGAAACTCTCTATAACCTGCTGGAACGCGAAGTAATCCCGCAGTTTTATGAGCGAGATCAGCGCGGTATTCCCACCGCCTGGGTGGCGCGCATGCGGGAAAGCATGGCCCGGCTGACGCCGCGCTTTTCCGCGAGCCGCGCGGTTTGCGAATACACCGAGAAGCACTATATCCCCTGCGCCGACGCTTACCGCGAGCGCGCGGCGGACAAAGGCGCTATGGCCAGGAAGCTGGTCGACTGGCGCCAAGCCTTGGAACAGCACTGGGATGCTGTGCGCTTCGGCGAAATGAAGGTGCAAGATCATCAGTTTGAGGTCGAGTTATTTACGGGTGCGCTGGACCCTGATTTTGTGCGGGTGGAGCTTTATTCGGATACTGCGCGGCAGGAGATGAAGCGTGTTCGCCAAAACGTTTACACCGCCGGCCTGGCGGCCGATCAAAATCCCGGCGACTACACGCCCAGGGTGGTTCCTTCGTTCCCCGGAGCAGCCGTGCCCCTCGAAGCCTCTCAAATCCTATGGGGACGCTGACTCGATCAGTCTTCGGCATCCAAACTGCTAGTAAACAGGCTGTACAGGAAATTCTAAGCCGGAGGTGCAAGATGTCCAAGAAGACTGCAGTTGGTTTATTTACGAATTCAAAGGTGGCGGATCAAATGGCTCGTGAACTGGAGGCCGGTGGTTTCGCACACAATCAGGTCCGCGTGCTGCGGGAACCCCTCGGCATGCAGTTGGCCGACGCCTCAAGCACGCCTCATGCCGATTTTAAAGTGGCCCTGGGGCGAGATCTCGTCGCCATGGGCGCCACCATTGCGGAGGCAAACGCGTATGCCAGCGGAATTGGCAGTGGCGGAGTGCTGGTTTTCGCAACCGGAACAGACGAGCAGGCGGATCAGGCGCTCGCCACGATGAACCGGCACGGAGCGGCGCAGGTCGAGGAATTGGCGGGTACCGAGCCGGCCGAAATCGGGATGACCGCGGGCGCGTTTGCCCCCGCGCCGGACAACTCCTCGCAAACCGGGCGAATCCGCCAACCGGGCGGCGGCGGCGCGCGCGTGTTCGTCTGGTAAATTCTAGGGCAGGGACGCCTTTGGAAGCAGGGCTTATGAAACCGACCGAACAACTGCACAACCTGGGCCAGAGTCTCTGGCTCGATAACATCACCCGCGGCTTACTCACCAGCGGAACACTGGCGCGCTATATCGCCGAGCTTTCCGTCACTGGTCTGACGTCGAATCCGTCGATCTTCGACCTCGCCATCAAGGACTCAAACTTCTACGACGATGCCATCCGCCAAAAGCGGGAAGAGGGCAAATCGGGCGAAGCACTGTTTTTCGAGCTGGCGATTGAGGATTTGAGGCACGCGGCGGATCTGTTCCGTCCGGTCCACGAAGCCACCGCCGGCGTGGATGGCATGGTGTCGCTGGAGGTTTCTCCTACCTTGGCTTTTGACGCGGCGAATACCATCAAGGCGGCTCTTCAACTGCACGCGCAAGCCCAGCGTCCCAATCTCTTCATCAAAATTCCCGGCACCCATGAAGGGCATGTGGCAATTGAAGAAGCCATTTTTCGGGGCGTGCCGGTGAACGTGACGCTGCTCTTCTCGGCCGATCACTACATCGGGGCGGCGGAAGCATACCTGCGGGGCATCGAGCGCCGCATCGCCGCGGGGCTAGATCCGAAGGTATGCTCCGTTGCATCCATCTTTGTGAGCCGGTGGGACAAGGCGGTGGAGAAGAAGGTTCCGAAAGAACTTCATAATCTTCTGGGCATTGCCATTGGAAAGCGGACTTACAAAGCCTATCGCGATCTGCTCGCGTCTGCGCGCTGGCGCAAAGCCGCGGAAGCGGGCGCTGAACCGCAGCGGCTGCTGTGGGCCAGTACGGGAACCAAAGATCCAGCCGCATCGGATGTGCTGTACATCAAGGCGCTGGCTGCGCCGGATACTGTCGATACCATGCCTGAGAAGACGCTGCTGGCGTTCGCCGATCATGGCACTATCGGTGACGTGATGCCGGTGGATGGCGGCGATGCCGAAAAGGTAGTGGCCGAGTTCACAAAGGCCGGAATCGACGATAAGAAACTCGCTGCCGATCTTCAGACGGAAGGCGCAGCCAGTTTCGTTGCGTCGTGGACAGATCTGCTGGAGTGCATTGAATCGAAGTCCGCGGCGCTCACTGCGGCGCGCTTCTAAGTAAGTCGCCCGCAAAACGGAGTGCGCGGGCCGCTTTACTTGAATGCAATGAGGGTGCCCGACGCACCCTTTGCGCGCTAGTAAGCTGTCGCTATAGTAAGCGCCCGCTATAGTAAGCTAAGCGTAGCGGGTAATCTCGCCTGCCAGCCGGCTGTCAGCCCCCTTCTTACCAATGATTCAACTTACCGGAGCCGGAAAGCGGTTCGGGCCCAAGATCCTATTCGACGAACTGGACTGGCTGATCACCCCCCGCGAGCGCGTCGGCATTGTGGGCGCTAACGGCACCGGCAAATCCACGCTCCTCAAAGTTCTGGCAAAAATCGAAGGACTCGATTACGGCTCCATCACTTTCTCGAAGGGCATCACCGCGGGATATCTTCCGCAGGATGGTTTGCAGCTTTCCGGGCGCTCGGTGTTCGGCGAATGTCTTTCTGTTTTCGATGATGTCCGGGCGCTGGAAACGGAACAGGAAGCGCTCACCCACCGCATGGCCGAACTCGACCCCACCAGCCCTGAGTACCGTCAGGTGGCCGATCGCTTCCACCAATCGCAATCCGAATTTCACGCGCGTGACGGATACGCGATCGAGTCGCAGGTCGGCAGCGTCCTCACCGGCCTCGGCTTCTCGCGTGACGATTGGACGCGGCGCACCGAAGAGTTCTCCGGCGGCTGGCAAATGCGCATCGCCCTAGCCAAGCTGCTGCTCGAAAAGCCCAATCTGCTGCTTCTGGACGAACCCACAAACCACCTGGACATCGAAGCGCGCGACTGGCTGGAAGCTTATCTGGCCGACTACCCGAACGCGTTCGTCATCATCTCGCACGACCGTTATTTCCTCGATCAAACGGTCAGCCGGATCGCGGAACTCTGGAACAAGCGCGTTCACTTCTACGCGGGCACCTACACGAAATACGAAACCCTGCGCATGGAACGACGCGCGCAGCTTGAAGCGGCCTTCAAGAATCAGCGGGAAAAGATCGAGCAACTGGAATTATTCATCAACCGCTTCCGCGCCACCGCCACCAAGGCTAAGCAGGTGCAGAGCCGCATCAAGGAACTGGAACGTATCGAGCGCATCGAGATTCCGCCTGATGAAAAGACCATTCACTTCAAGTTCCCGCAGCCCAAACCCAGCGGGCGTATCGTGGCCGAAATGCGCAATGTTTCGAAAGACTACGGGCCGAAGCATGTATTCCACGACGCGTCTTTCGTGATCCAGCGCGGCGACCGCGTCGCTCTCACCGGCGTGAACGGCGCCGGCAAGTCCACGATGATCAAGATTCTGTGTGGTCTGGAGCCGGTTTCGAGCGGAGAATACACCACCGGTCACAACGTGCAGCCCGATTATTTCGCGCAGGATCAGTATAAGGAACTCGACCCCAATGCGCGCATGCTGGACGATTTGTCGTCAGTCGCGCCGCGCGCCGGTAATACCGAATTACGAACCATTCTGGGTTCGTTCCTCTTTTCCGAAGACGACGTGTTCAAACAGATCGGCGTGCTTTCGGGAGGCGAGCGCAACCGCTACGCCCTGGCGCGCATGTTGATGAATCCGTCCAACTTCCTGTTGCTGGATGAACCTACCAATCACCTGGACATGCGCGCCAAGGATGTTCTGTTGCGCGCTTTGCAGGAATTCACCGGCACGGTTGTATTCGTTTCACATGACCGCTATTTTCTGGAGCAGCTCGCCACGCGAGTGATCGAGGTGGGCGGAGGGGAAGTGCATTCCTTCCCGGGCAGCTACCTCGAGTTTCAGGCGAGCCGAAATGGCGCCGCGCCGGTTGTCCTTTCAAGCGCGGTGGCTGCGGAAACCGCGCCGATCATGGACGCTGTGGCTTCGGCGAAAGGCGTGCGCGTCAATCCTATTAAGCTGCGTCAGATGAAAGAACGGCTGGTCGCGATCGAAGAGGAAGTCTCGCGCCTGGAAGCTGAAATCGCCGATCGGGAACGCGGTCTCGCCGATTTCCAAAGCGTGGAACAAACGATACAGGCTAATAACCTGGTAACGGCGCGCCGGGGTGATCTCGAAAACCTTTTGCACGAATGGGAAGAGGTTTCGAGCGCGATCGAAATGAATTCTTGAACGATCCCGGCCGTGATCATGGGCACTCGGGAGCCAGAACGGGAGGCTGGCGTGACGTGTGGGAGGGCCGAGACGCGGCAAAAAGAGACTCAAAAGAGCTTGCCTTTTGGCTCAGTCGCGCGTAGAGTGAGATGGTTCAGCGCTCGGAGGCTGTCACGAATGCAACACAAAAACCAGCAAACCAGCAAACCAGCAAACCAGCAAACCAGCAAACCAGTTCCGCGTTGAGTCTCTCGGCGGCATTGTCGGTTTCGCGCTCTTTCTCACTTCACTTGCTACTCCGGCACGCAGCGTTGCCGCCCAGTCCTGGGACCCAACCGACAACACCGCCTGCGACCAGCTTGGCGCGGGAACATCCGGGGACGCGTTCGCTTTCTCGGGGATCTTCTACGGCGACTTGGGCTCCACTACTTATCAGCACCCGTCGGCGCCGAGCTTCATCAACCAAGGCGACAACTACACACAAATGTACCCGCCGATTAACGCCCCCTGCCTGACGGTCTACAAGAACAACATCTCCTGCTACGGAGAGTTTCCTTGGGTCTTCAAGGACGGCGTGCGAATGCTCTTCGAGGGGAGCCGCTTCACCAGCGAGACCACCATTAACCGCTGCGCGAACCTCAGCTCCAGCGGATGCCAACCGAACTACGACGACGAGTGGCTCCAGAATCAGATATTCACGGATTTCTCACAAAGCACCTACCCGATGACCTTGGTTGCGACGGCGCCCCTCACGAACTTCAACGTTTTCGGAACGGCGGACTGCGGAACGATCCTCTACAACCAAAGCTTAAACACCCCCGACTCCAGCTACTGCGGGGTCTTCGTTGCGTCGTCCACCTTCGGCGGATGCAGCCGGATGGACATTGACGAGGGCAGTGCGACGGTGGCCTGCGCCAACCAGACCAACCACAACGAATCCGAGACAACGAGCATTAACCCGCTCTCCCGGACGATGGTGATCTCCTACTACGGGACGCTCTTCGGCCAAGGCGCCGAGGCGTTCGAGGGCATTAGCGCTCCCGCTGTCGGCGGGGCTGCGGGGACAGGCATCTCATTCCTTCCGTGATGCGCCCGGCACCCCATTTAGCCCTGCGTTTAAGTAAGCAACGTAGGCGCCAAGCAATCGGCAGCCTGACTTTAGGAAGAAAACAAGTAAAACAGAGAACTGAGAAAAGGAGCATGATAATGAAAGGTAAGATCAGTAGTTTTCCGGTCGTGGCCTTGGGGCTCTCGGCCGTGCTTGGCCTCATCAACACCGCCCAACAACTGCCAGCCCAGACGCGGGGCTACGTCGCGGGGAGCACTCTGCAGCCCTTCGACCCTGCGTCTGGCGCCCTTGTCGGAACCGCCCTTTCGCCGAACGTCGCGGGAACCCCCGCAGTCAGCAAGGACGGGAGCACGCTGTACAACCCGGAGGTAGACAATCAGAACGCCACATTGGTCGCGCTGGCCACCAGCAACTGGCAGCCGTCTGCCCAGATTCCCGGGCTGGCGGGGGGAAATGCGAAGGCGATCCTCGACCCGACTAGAACCTACGCATTTGTTCTCGGTGCAAGCGGGCCGAGCAGCAACGCTGTAGCTGTCGTCAACCTCGCAAAGTCGGCGGTAGTTGCATATATCCATGTCACCAACGGCGAGCCGATGGACATCGCGCTTTCGCCCAACGGCAAGCAGCTCTTTGTGTCGACTCTGAGCAGCGGCGGCGCAGGCAGCCACGTCGCCCGGGGGCCCTCCCCAGACGTTCAACAGACGGTCTATAAATGCAAGGCGGTTCCGGGCATCTGCGTCTTCAACACCTCTCCGTTCGGGGCGGCAGGGCAAGTAGATACCGTGAACGGCTACCTCGCGGTAAGCGAGGACGGGGACTCGCTTTACGCGGCAGGACAATTTAGCTTCTTCTGGGTGGTGAACACAAGTTCGTTTGCGGTCTCAAAGATTCCCATAGCTTCGGGAGATCTTGCGTCGGCAATTGCCATAGCGCCATCCGGTAATCAGGCCGCCCTGCTCGCGGAAGGCTCGACAGCCACGGTGTACCTACTGAATACGAGCACCAACGAGGTCACGGGGACGTTGCCCAACTCCTCGGGCGCGCTAACTTACGCCGCGCTGGGTAACGTGATGGCCTTCAGTCGGGACGGAGGGTCACTCTGGACTATTGCCGGCACACTGAACGGCGACGATCCCATCCAAACTCTAGTCGGCCAGAGCTTTCCGTCGGGCAGCATCATAGCCCAGACTCCGCTGCCAGCCGACACCTACGCATACGCCGTCGTGTTCTAAGAATCGGAGCGCTCCCGCCCAGGCGCCGGGGAAACCAGCGGCAAACGCCTAACGTTCCAGATAAACTCCGAAAGCCCAGAGAGTGTTATC
>Ga0302319_10022521_pt1 | contig 11288 bp, 1 predicted proteins | sample Bog_T0_2_FD_203319 | JGI IMG/M metagenome (GOLD analysis project Ga0302319, IMG submission 203319) | Peat permafrost microbial communities from Stordalen Mire near Abisko, Sweden - Bog_T0_2 | ecosystem: Environmental > Terrestrial > Soil > Wetlands > Peat | place: Sweden: Abisko, Stordalen Mire...
CGGTCCCCGCCGTGGCGGTGATCGTGTGGCCATTGTAGGCAAATAACGCCGAGATGGTGTGGTTGGTGGTGACGTTATTGAATGTGTAGCTGGAGATGGCCCCCTGCGAAACGCCGTCCACAACCACGCTGCTGATGCTATACCCCGTGCTGGCCGTGATCGTAAAATTCTGGTTGGAACCGGAAGCAACCAGCACCCCGCCTGCCGGCGTGATGGTTCCCCCCGTCCCCGCCGTCGCCGTGATCATGTAATTGTTGGCATTGCCGCTCAACAGCCGGGTGGCCAGATATTGTTCCAGCAAGGCACGATTGGTGTTCGATAACGCATTCGTGTAAAAGAAAATGTCGCCGATATAACCGTTATAGGTGGACCAGCCATCCGGATAGTCGTTGCCAATGCTGATATTGTTGGCAAAGGAACCGGCGACGCCGTTCACCAGCGACGTCAGCGGACTGACCGTGCTGTTGGTGTAGAGGAGCGCGCCATTGGCCCAGACGCCATATTGCCCATTAGGCTGCACCACCAGGCTCAAAATGGTCGTCTGACCGTCCGGAATAGTGGCCGTGCTGGTGCCCATGCTGCCATTGAGAAGCACGACAACCTGCCCGCTGTCGTTGAGGACGCCAATGGACAGTTGGTTGTAAAACGCATCCACAACACAATCAAAGCCGGAGTTGATGCCGTTGCGGACGGGCTTGGCCACCACCACTATGCTGGCACCAGAACACGGAATCGGCGACGAATAGGCCCCCGCGTTGAAACCAGCCGGAGAAGATACATAATAATTTTGGGCAAACGGCCGGTTGTCCAGCACCGCCAAGGTGGGCGAGGGACTGCCCATCGGCGACAGTGCTGGATAGACGGGAATACTGGCCGGCCAACTGGTGATCGTGCCGCTGCTGTTGGTCTGCAACGAATCCACCAGGCAGGAAAAGAGCAGGTTGTTGGTCTGTGGAACGCTTCCGCCGGGTGTGCCGCCGGTGAAAGACGCCGTAATGGTGTGGGCCGTTGTGACGTTGGTAAAAGTGTAGCTGGTCGCCGCGCCAACATTGATGCCATCCACCGTCACTTTCAAAATGGCGTAGCCAGTCGCTGGAGAGATGACATAGGTCGCGCTGCTACCATAGGTAATGTTCGTGACGCCTGGCGGACTGATGGCACCGCCGTAGCCGGCAGACGCATTAATAGTGGTGGTGAAAGCAACCGCGAGGGTGTGATTAACGGCAAGACCGGCAAAATTAAAATTGTTGCGCGGCCCCATGGGCTCTCCGTCCACAGTCACCGCCGCCTGAAAACCGGGGTTGGCCGCGATGTCAAACAATTGTGAAGCGCCTTGTGCCAAGCGAATAACGCCAGCGGGCGTGAGCGTCCCGCCGCCGCTCGCCGTGGCGGTTATGGTGTTGGTCGGCAGCGCATTGGTAAAGGTGGCAGTTATGGTGTGGTTGGCGTAGAGCGGATCAAACGTATAATATGCCACCGAATCATGGAACGACACCGGCCCCACGTTTGTGCCATCCACTTGAATGTTCTGCACATAGTAGCCCGGATTAGGCGTGATGGTGTAGAGCGCCGTCATGCGCTGTAGGTAGCTCACAGCACTCGCCGGACTGATGCCGCCGCCGGCACCGGTCGAAGCCGTGACCGTGTATTTGGTGTTGATGTTGGCCACGTAGAACGGCAGGGCTGGCAGTCCATTCGAATTATAAAGGTTGACTCCGGCTGGATTCTGCCAGCAGGCATAGGCAACCATCAGGGGCGTGGTGACATTCGTCGAGGTCAATTGCAACGTGTTGCTGCCGGTGATTGTGGCGTTAGCCCAATACCAGGTTCCGTCCGCCCCGGCAATGGAAAAAAGCGACAGCGGCGAGTTGGTCGGGTAAGCCGTCCCATAGACCAGCTTGTAACCCACCATGAGGCCGCTGCCGGCATAATCAAACGTGCAGGTGGCCGTGCTGCCGGCAACGGTGACATCCCTCAAGACCGGGCCGCTGGTCACCAGGTTCGTCTGGCCATACTCATTCTTCATCGCCCAGAGTCCCAGCCGAAACCCAACGTCCCACTTGTTCGTCGGATGCCAGCCCAGCCAAGCGTTGGTGACCCACGATACCGAATTGCCGATGTCAATGGCCGACGCCACTCCCGCATGGGGAAGGTTAAGCGCAAAGCCCTGCTGCAGCCGGGTATCGGCATTCCATCCCCCGGACTGCAGCACCGGCGCAGGACTTGTCGGCGCGGTTCCTGAATTGGCAATCTGCACCAGATAAAAGGCGCAATCGTCCAAGCCCAGCAACTGCTTCCAGCCATCAATCAATCCTTTCTGCTTGAGATAGTAACTGTCAGCCGACTGCGTGGACTGCTCGGCGTTCTCACCCTGATACCAAATCACGCCTTTTACCGGATAGGGAGCTAACGGATAAATCATGCCGTTGAAGAGGCTAAATGGACCGGTTGACAAGCCGGACTGGCTATAGAGCGGTGCCAGCACGGGAATATCAGTCAAGCCTTCAGGATCCAGCCAGAGGTCAATGGTCGTGCCGCCCACCTGCGATTCGATCAACCCAATCGGAATGTTGCCGTTCTGATTGGTATAAATCGTCCGGCCAAAATAGAAGGCGACCGCCGAAAAAGTGCCCACCGTGCTCGGACTGCATACCGCCCAATTCACGCCACCGTTAAAGGTTGTCGTCGGTGTGCCGGCGGGAGCGTAAGGCACACTTCCAAAAAGCCGCATCCCAGAAAAGTTTGCGGTAGTGACATCCGGATTCGTCGATGTGCCGGTTTCGTTACCGTTTTCCAGGCAGTAATCCACATCAATGCCCATGTTGGACTGCCCGCTGCACAGCCATACGTCGCCGACTACCACATTGCCGAAGGTAATCGTGTTCCCGCCGGCTTCCTTGATGATAAAGTTGCTGCCCGTGGCTTGAACGCTCATGGATGGTAGCGTGAGCCGCCAGTTGCCTGACGCATCCGAGGTCACGCTGTTGGTCTGGCCATTATAGGACGCGGTGACAGCCGTGTTGGGCGTAGCAGTGCCCCCAACCGGAAACGGCTTGCCACGCTGAATCACCATGTTGTTGCCATAGAGCGGGCTGACGGCAACCGTCGCCCGAACGGTAGTCAACGCCGCGCCGAGCACGGCGAGAACGAGGCCAAATATTCTGCATCGCTTGAGAGTTGAACCTATGGATCTCTGAATCCTGGCGCTTTTATAATTGATACTGTAACCATGCATAATAATTAAACTGTTTTAATGTTGCGTTTATCTGCCCTATAAATTACTGCAACTGGAGCCGATAGAAGCGCTGAGCTGAAGAGTAGATGGAGTTTGTATCGCTGAGGTTAATCGTGCCGCCCGTCCCGGCGGCGGTTCCCGACCCCGTCAGCGGGATCCAGACCGAATCCGTCAGGTTGTTCTTGTAGACCAGGGTATATTGATAACCCAAAAGTGTGTTGGAAATCGCGAATGTTGGAACTCCACCAGGCAGCGTGAGGTTGGCAGCCGATAACACTGGTGGCGTTGGCCCCATAATTGTGGTGAAATTCTGCACATTGGTGGCCCACATCGTTTCCAACGCGTTGGTTGCGAGGAACGTATAATAATAAGAAGTATTCGGGGTCAGACCAGTGGCGGTGAAACTCAGGTTGGCCGAGGCCAGATTGGTCCACGTTCCGACATGGGCCGAGTTAACCCAAGCAGCGGCGTTGGTTCCTCCATTGGTGGTGTTCCAGCAGGCATAAACATCATAGACAGCTCCGTTACAGGTGAGCACGCCATTGAGGCTGGCCGCATTGTTAGTAATACTGGTGGCACCCGAGTTGGTCAGGCTAATGGCGGGTATGGCCAGATTATAAATCTGCACCTGGCTGAGCCCCACCCAAACATCACTCGGAACGGAGTAGTTTGCGTTGACCTTGAGAGCCAGTTGCCGGGCCGTCGCACCTCCCAAGCTGATGTGCGGATCGGTATTGGTTTCTGATCCGCCGGGGGCTTTCACGAACAACTGATTCGGCAACACGCGTGTCCAGCCCGTCGCATTAAATGCAGTTGCGTTAGTCTGAAGGTTGTTGCCCGGATCAACATCGCTGTTGAGCTCGTAAACATCGGCCGACTTAAGGGACTCGGCCTCAAATCCTGTCTCATTGTAGTTCCAGATCCGCAGATAATCCAACGGGTAAGCCGAGTTAAAGTGAACCCGCACCCATTGATTGCTGGTGGCTCCTCCGTTGGAGACCCAGAAGCCCGCCGCCGTTCCATGTGTAATCCCATCACCTGATAGTCCGTTGCCGTTGAATGCATTTACAACCTCATACCCACCTCCTGCAAGCTCCTCCGAGGCCGCCACTTCGACCATGTTGGAGAAGGGTATCATGCCTGCAGCCAAGCCCATCGGCCGGAGCGTGTTAAAGGTGGCCGTGGCCGGTGCCCAAGCGGTGCCGACGGCGTTGGACGCATATACGCGATAGTAGTAGTTCAACCCGTAAAGCAGGCCGCTCACGTTGGTTGAGAACGAGCCGCTGGCCATGGCTGTCAACAGATTGGTGTTGGCCCACGGGCCGTTGGTGCCGCCATCTGAGCTACCCCAGTAAACTCGCACGTCAGCCGGCCCGTTGTTCAAGGAACCCCAGAGTTGTGCCATGCCCGGAGCCAGATTGGTGGCCCCTACAGCGTTGTCCACCACCGGCGGAGGCACGATGACAAAAGTGGCGCTCAACGTGTGATTTGAAGTTACGTTGGTGAAAGTATAGCTGCTGATTGATCCCTGCGAAACCCCGTCCACAACCACGTTGTTGATACCATTACCCCCCAATGGAGTAATGGCGAACGTTGAGGTGACACCATAGTTAACCAACACGTTGCCGGACGGGCTGATGGTGCCGCCGGATCCGGCCGAGGCTGCGATTGTGAGAATGATATTGCTGAAGGTCGCCGAAATGCTATGCGTGGTCAGAACGTTGGTAAATATGTAGCTGCTGATCGCCCCCTGCGACACCCCGTCCACCACCACGTTGCTGATGCCGTAGCCAGTGCTGGCGCTGATCGTGAAGTTCTGGTTTGAGCCAGCTGGAACCAGCACCGTGCCGCTGGGCGTAATGGCACCACCCGCGACTGCCGTGGCGGTGATCATCTGGCCATTGAAGAGAAACGTCGCCGCGATGGTATGATTAGTGGCAACATTGGTGAAAATGTAACTGGATACAGCCCCCTGCGATACCCCATCCACCACCACGTTGTTAATGTTCCACCCCGCCGGATTCGCTGCGACCGTGAAAGTCTGGTTGCTTCCGCTTAGAACCGCCACCGTGCCGTTGGGCGTGATGCCGCCACCGGCTGCCGCCGTTGCAGTAATCGTCTGCGTGCCGTTGGTTCCGAACCACGTTAGCAGGTAGTGCTCCAACTGCTGGCGGTCCGAGGCGGCAAGCGCGTTGGTATACACAAACACGTCGCCAATGTTACCGCTATATGTGCTCCAGCCATCCGGTCCGTCGTTGCCCAAATTGATGGTGTCGGCATAGGAACCAGCCACGCTGGGAACGAGGTTTGTCAGGGTGCTGATGGTGCTGTTCGTGTAAAAAAGCACCCCATTGGTCCATGCTGCATATTGCCCGTTGGGCTGCACCACCATGCTCAGAACCGTCATCTGGCCGTCGGGAATGGCGCCGGTCGGAATGGAAGCATTGCCGTTGACCTTGAGAACAAGCTGGCCGGTATTATTGTAAATGCCCACTACCAACCGGTCGTAAAACAAACTTACGATGGAGTTAAACGCATCATGAATGCCATTGCGATGCGGGATCACGGCGGCGACGATACTGGCCCCGCTGCACGGAATCGGAGCCGAATACGTGCCTTGCAACAAACCCATCATGTTGTCATTGCTATTGGTATTAAGCTCCCATTTCCGGTTCCCCACCGTCTGGACTACGGGTGGTGTTGCCATGTTCGTCAGCACCTGTCCCGCCGGCAGATAAGTCGGCCAGCTCATGATGGTGCCGCTTGCCGGCAACGGATCCGTCACCACGGAGAAGAGCAATTGGCTGGTCTGGGGGACATTTCCATTTAAAGAAAAAGAACTCAAGGCGAAGTCAAGGCTGGCGACATTGTTGGTTACCGTAACTATTTGATCCGCGCTGGTCAGGTAGTTGCTTTTGCCGGCGCAAATGTAGAGCGTCGCGCTCTGCACCGCCTGCGTATAAAGGCCGGCGGCGGTCGTGGTCGCCACATAAAGCGGATTAGCCTCCGCATAGGGTGTCAGGGAAAAATACACGCTGGCCCCACTGATCGGGTTGCCCAAGTTGTCCGTCACCAGTCCAGAAACTGTTGGATTGGGCGTCAGGCCAAAGTTGACGTTCACAACATTGGCGGAGTTCACCGTGACGACTTGGTCGGCGGAATTGCCATAAGCGATGGAGCCGGCGCACACATACCACGCGCCGTTGATGATATTCACAGAATAGGTGCCATTGGCGGCGGTAACGACAGTGGTAATTGGGTTGGTGGAGGCATTAGGCGTGTCCGAGATATAAATGGTGACGCCAGCCAGCGGCGCGCCGCTGCTATTGGTTACTTTGCCCGAAATGCTGTTCGTTGGAACGCCCACCGACTGCACAGTCGAAAAGGTCACTGACCGTCCTGGCATGTTGGTGAAGGCATACAGGTGCCCGCTGACGCTCACGGTGTGAAAAAGGAGCCCGCTGGTCGTGGCTGAACCAAAGTTGGTGGTCCCAACGGTGACCGTGCTGGAACCGTTCGGATCCTGAACCGTGTAACTGGCGGGATTCACCCCAGTGACCACGCCGGTGAAGGTAACCAGGTCATCATTCGACAACGTCGCCAACTGACCAAACGTGCAAGGCTCATAGCCCGTGGTCGGCGTGATGACCGCCGGATACGTGGCGGCAGAATACCCAGATTGGTTGAGTTGCGCCGTTATGTCCCGGAGCATATACACGAAACTGTAGGTGCCATTGGTCAGCACCGGAGTGACATAAGTGGGGCTGTTCTGCCAGCCGCTGTCCGGGGCGTTGCTACTAGTGCAATGAAAGTAATACCTCATCCCGCTCGGGTCTCCGGGTGCCTGAGCCGTCATGGAGATGGAGTTGGTGATGGTGGGATATGGGGTCATGCCCCATTGAAACTCTGGGTTGCTATACAGTTGCGGTGCAGCATCGTCTTCCGCCTTGGCCGGAACTGCGGCTGATGCCGCGCTGCTGTTGCCACGCCCGTCCCGAACCGTCACCGTATAGCTGTAGCTGGCACCGGTCGTCAGCCCGGTGTCCGTCCACGACGGCGAGGCAATCCAGCCGCTAGAGTGTCCCCCTCCCGAGGTGCAGGTGAATGAATATTCCGTCTTGCCGCTGACATTGGTGACCGTCGTGGCCGTCATCGTGATCTGTCCACTGTAGTAGCCCACCGGCCCATAGGCGAAGCTGGCCGTGCCGGCGCTTGAGGTTAAGGTGGTGGCACTGGCGGCTGACAAGGCGGACGTGGTCACCCCGTTGAAATTGCGCATCATCACCGTGTAGGTGTAGGCCGTGCCCGGGGCCAGCCCGCAGTCCGTGTAGTTGTTGAACGACACCCAGCCCGAGTCATGTCCCAACACGGTGTTGTTGCTGAAGTAATACTGCACCCAGCCGCTGGTGTCGCTGCCCGGCACCACACTCATGGTGATGACACTGTCGCCCAGCGCATAAGGCTGTGCCAGCCAGACAGGCGTGGACAGGGTCGAGTCCGTCACCGGGCTGATGGCGGCCGGCGCGGGCGTCGCATACAGCGCCGCAACGTCGCTTGCCGTGAACGACCGCATGAACACCCGGAAATCATCCACGCTGCCTTGAAAATAATTGCCCCCGTTGCCCCGGCCAAGATAGTTCGCGTTCGCCATCAGCGGCGCGTTCAGGCTGTCCGGGAAAAGCGTGATGTTGCTGTTGGTGGCCACCGCAGCTCCATTGACGTATAAAACACTGTTGCTGGCGGCCTGGGCAAACACCACCGCCACATGCGTCCAGATGTTTGCCGGGACGGCACTCCCGTTAAGGTAGTTGGTGGTGGTGCCATCGGTGATCAGGAACCGCAGGTTGCCAGTGATGCTGTCGTTTGGCGTCAGATACATCACCTTGTTGCTGCCATTGCCCATTGACCAGACCTGCTGGCCGCTGGCTCCGCCGGTGTTCTTGAACCAGACCGCGATGGTGGTGTCGTTGAAATCGTTCACCGAATTATGCAGTTCCACATACTGGTTGGTCCCGTTCAGCGCCAGCACATAGCCGCCCCGGTTGGTGGTCCCACCCGAGTCAATAGTTTGGCGGCAGCCATTCATCAGGAAGCCATGGTTGATCCCAAACTCATCTATCGCAAAACAGCCATTGTAGCCAAAGCTGGACTTGGTGCTGGAAGTGCTGTTGGGCGTGGTTTCAAAAGTAAGCCCGCAATACTGCCAGTTGTTGGTGTTGGAATAAATATTAAAGGGCGTGCCGATCCCCGGCCAGCCCCAGCCGACATGGACGCCATTGGTATGCACCACCGGTTCGTCGCCGCCGTCCGCCGAGTCGCCTTCCATAATTACACTGCCTGAAGTATAAGTGCCAGCGTAGTCATAGGTGGTCCCCTTGATGATGGAACTGCCGCTGACCGTGGAGTAAGCGGAGGCGGTGCCATCCCCGCAGTTCGCGTGTTCAATGACCTTGCCGTTGCCGTAAACCTGCGCAAAGCCAAACACCTCGGCCCAGTCCCGCACCTTGCCAAAGCCATAGACCTGAGCATTATTTGCCACCAGGCCATGGCCGGAAATGATGGCGTTGCCATAGACCTTCGCATTGCCGCCCACCACCGCATAATCCAAAACCTGCGCGTTCCCGTAAACCTGGGCGCTGTCCAGCACCATGGCGTTCGTGCCGACATAGGCCGGGGCGGTGACCGTCGCGCTGGTGGCGATGTGCGGACATACCGTGCCGTCCGGATTGGTATAGCTTTTCCAGGCATAGCCGTTGGTCTGGGCATACACGACGTTGAGAGGGGCCGTGTTGCTGAACGCCACCGTGTAGGGAAATTGCAAGCCCGCTTCCGTGAGATAGGCATTCCAAAAATTATTGGGCCCATAGATGCCCTGTGGCGCAGGCGTGGCCGTCACCACCAGATACAGTTTGGTCTGGTCCGCCGACAAGGTGATCGAATTGGCACCGCAACTCCACAGCGTGGAATAGCTGGCATACCCGTTGGTGTTGCCCTGACCAAGGCTGACAACATTTGTGCTCACCGCCACCAGACAAGCCCGCCACCCAGACTGCCGGATGGGATCGCACACAGGTTGAAAATTGCAGGTCACCGTGCTGCCGGGCGTCGCCACCAGCGGGATGACGTTCCAACCAAACTCCTGAGGGGCATGCTCGTAGACACCTCGATACCAGCCATTGGTGCCAGGAACTGGTAACAATGGGGTGCGAGACCGCTGGTAGGAGACCCAATCCGCGCCGCTGTCGGCTCCATAACCCAGATTGGGCAAGCTTGGCCCGCCGCCAATGGGACCATTAACCAGCGAAAGCCACACCTGTTTTTGAAAATCCCAAGTTACCAATCGCTTAGCCATATTGCCCCAGAGGTCATATACTACGTTCGTGGCGTCGGCTAGGCCGGTGGTGTTCGGGATGCGCAACATGCGGGAAACCCAATACTCATTGGCTGCCTGGGTAGGGGTGGCATTCGTATAAAGATTGTTGACCCACGCCGAGCCGAAGCCTGAAGTTTGCATCGCCGCTTCCAGGATCGGCCAGGAACCAAAATAATCACGGCCGTTCAATGGCGAATACATCCCATTCTGCTGGTAGTCAAAAGCGCTCGGGTAAACATTAATCGCCTGCAGCATCATCCAGTTGCCCGTGCACTCCCACAAATTACCCCACGCGTTGCCAACTATGCCCTTGCCATAACCACACCAAGCATCCCCAATCTCATGCGGAACTGCTCCCGACATCGGGTCAAACCGGTCGTTTGATGGCTGGTCTAAGGTGTAAAAGAAACCCGCGCCATCTTCGCTGTTAAACGATCCACCACCTTGCGCAAGGTTGAAAGTTTCCAGAATTTCCATGTTGAAACGATAGTTAGTAACGCTGGTAAAGTTATACGACTGGCCGCAATCCCACAAACCCAGATCTTTGACCCAACGGTTATGAAACTGCTCATACTCTTGCAGGTTGCCTTGAGCATCCTGTTCGGTCCAGCCAGATGAATCGTAATTATCATGCCCAAAAACGATCCGAAAATGAGCCGAGCGCCGGGTCTCAATGGTTGGGTCTTGATTCGAATAGTCGGCCTGGTCATCCAAGGCATTGGTCCAAGTTTGGCCGGCAGACCGACTGGTCGGGCCAAAGACAGCCAGCACCAGCACCACGCCAACCAACAAATTTCGGCAATAAGAACTTTTGGATATGCTCATAATTATTTTGACGTCAGGGTTACAAGGCAAGCCATAAACAGCTTTAGGCTGGGTGATGTTCAAGTTTCGGGGCTTGTTCATATTTTTTTTGGCTGATGTTTTTTAGTTAAATATATAATTATTACTTTGGCTAGGCTGATATTGACAGCAAATATATCAAACCAATACAAATGGGGCATCGCATACTTTCACTTCAGCTTCACCAAGGCTAAAAGGACAAATGCGCTGGCTGATTCAGCGACATTATTTAGGCTCGCATAATGGAGTGCCATCAAGGCCATAATTCAGCCTGGGTATAGCAGTCGGCGCATCCAACCAAATGGCGCCGTGTTCGTCCTTTGTTGGCCGCCCCGTGGTTTTTGACTAGCAAGCTTCGGTAGATCGGTGCGCCATCCCAAATGGCCAGCAACTTACTTGGAATGTGGCGTTGGAGATGGCGCAGAAACTCGACGGACTGAAGAGCTTTGATGCTGCCGGCATGAATCTGAAGTAGAACCGCCAGAGGGTCAGACCGCGAATGATCGAAAGGCTTTTCCAGGTGGTTTTGTGCAGCACCCGGGTTTGCCCGCGCTAAGACAGGTGCGCGCCGTGTTGGGTGGGTATAACAAGCGTCAGTTGTCCGCGTCCGACGGAGTTGATTCACCGCTCGGATGATTGTGTTATGTGAAGCTTCGAGTTATGTGCAGCGCACGATTGTCGGGACTGGCATTACTCGGGCTTTCAGGAAGGGAGGCATGCCATGGATTCGCATGATCTGCCCAAGGAGAGCAATCCCGGCCAGATGGTTCGCACATTGAAGATCGAGGAGGACGGTGACTACTCCAGAGGTTTTGTAAAACCCAAGATTCGCCTCAT
>Ga0302319_10022522_pt1 | contig 11287 bp, 7 predicted proteins | sample Bog_T0_2_FD_203319 | JGI IMG/M metagenome (GOLD analysis project Ga0302319, IMG submission 203319) | Peat permafrost microbial communities from Stordalen Mire near Abisko, Sweden - Bog_T0_2 | ecosystem: Environmental > Terrestrial > Soil > Wetlands > Peat | place: Sweden: Abisko, Stordalen Mire...
CTTGAAAGCGTTTTCGACGAAGAAGAGCACTTCGTGCGCTTCGCGCGCCTGTGCCGGCCCGAGCTTCGAGAATTCCTCGAGCAGCCCGCGGTACTCGGCGAGTTCCGGCTGCTGGTGCGGAAAGAGGCGGTCGCGTTGATAGTACAGTTGCGCAATCGTCAGCTCGCGATCGGTACCGCCCGGGTTGCCCGAGGTGAAGACCAATTGGCCCGCTTTGGATCCCGTCGGGCTCCAGCGCAGATAATCAGGCGTGACGGCGGGCTTGCCGTTTTCGTACGCGCGCAACACGCCGATGTCGAAATCGTAGCGCGGGAAATTGAAATTATCCGGATCGCCGCCGAACTGCGCGACCGCATATTCCGGCGCGAACACCAGACGCACGTCGTCGTAACGCTTGTAACGGTACACGTCGTACACGCCGCCGTGATACAGCGAGACGACGTCGCAGCGCAACGTCTTGTCGGGACCGCAAGCTTGCTCCAAGCGCGCCTGTTCCGCATGGAGAGCCTTGTTGGCGGCATCGCCGGTCTTGTCGCCGATCGCCGCACGAACCTGAGCGGTCACGTCGGTGATGTCGACCAATTGATTCAGCTCGAAGGCGGGACACGTCTTCTCTTCGTCGGCCGTCTTGGCGATATAACCGTCGTGGACGTAGTCCTTCTGCGCGCTCGAGAGTTGCTCGACGCACTCGACCACGCAGTGGTGATTGGTCATTACCAGACCCGACGGCGAAATGAACGAAGCCGAGCAGCCTTGGGCGATGCGCAGCGACGACTTGCGCACGTGGTCGAGCCACGCCTGGGTCGGGGTGAAACCGTATTTCTGACCGACCGTCTGCGAGGGAAAGTTATCGAACGTCCACATGCCCTCGTCGGCGCGGGCCGGGGCTTGGCCGAGCAAGAGGGCGACGAGCAGGGCTGGAACGACGCGCGAAAACGCACGCAAGAAGACATGAAGAGGCATATTGGCCTATTACCGTCCGACTCGCACCGCCCTGCTTGCCCTGCCCCGGGGGAGCGCGCCGCCCGCCCCGAAGTCGGCACGTATGAGCCAGACCATTTACGAGATTCCCGCCAAAAAGATCGACGGCACCGAAACCTCGCTGAGCGAGTTTGCCGGCCACGTGCTGCTGGTCGTGAACGTGGCCTCCGCCTGCGGCCTCACGCCGCAATACGAGGCACTCGAAAAACTGTACGAGACGCAACGCGACCGCGGCCTGGTCGTCCTCGGTTTTCCGTCCAACGATTTCGGCGCGCAAGAACCCGGTTCCAACGCCGAGATCGCCGAGTTTTGTTCGACGAAGTTCAGCGTGCAATTCCCACTTTTCGAAAAGATCGCGGTCAAGGGCGAAGCCCAGCATCCGCTCTACGCCAAGCTGATCGAAGCGCGGCCCGAGGCTAAGGAAAATCCGGGAAGCGGATTCCGCGCCAAGCTCGCGGGCTACGGCATCAAACAGGACCGTCCCGACGACATCTTGTGGAACTTCGAGAAGTTTCTCATCGGCCGCGACGGCAGCGTCGTCGCGCGCTTCGCGCCCGATGTGGCCCCCGACGACCCGCTCATCCTCGAAGCGATCGAAGCCGAGCTGGCCAAACCCGCGTAAAGGGGGCCCGCACCGAAAGGCACTCGGCGGATGGACGCTCGGCGTCCGTCCGCCGATCTTCTCAGAGCCGCATGGTCAGCCCAAACTCGATGGGCGTGCGCTCGAGAACCGAGCCGATTCTGCGCCGGTGCCGGAGCGTCACGTGGGCGATGCAGGGATCGAACCTGCGACCATCACCTTGTAAGGGTGCCGCTCTCCCAGCTGAGCTAATCGCCCGCGACGCGCACTCACGGCCCCGTGCGCGTTCGCTGACCGGCGAGGTGCCACCTAGGCAGGCCGAACGTGGTGCTCCGAGAGAACGGCCCGGCGAGCACAGTGCCATACGTATGGCACACACGCGCCGTATCATAGGGCTGATCATGCAGAAAATCGACGGACGCTTCGTTTACTCGGCCTCCGACCTCAACAATTTCCTCGAGTGCCGGCACCTCACCGAACTCGAGCGCCGGGTCGCGCTCGGGCAACTGGAGCGGCCCGAACGGGACGCGACGGTCGAGTTGATCGCCCAGAAAGGGCTCGCGCACGAGGCCAAGCACCTCGCGCGCCTCAAGGAAACGTACGGCGAGCGGCTCGTCGCGTTCGAAGACCGGGCCGAGAATACCGATGCGGGCCTGCGCGCGGCCGAGGCGGCGACCGTCGCGGCGATGGCCGCGGGCGCCGAGATCATCTTCCAGGCTACATTCTTCGACGGCACCTTTCTGGGCCGCGCCGACTTCTTGCGCAAGGTCGACGACCCCAACTCCCGCTGGGGTTGGAATTACGAAGTGCTCGACACCAAGCTGGCGCTCTCGACGAAACCCTATTTTCTCTTGCAGTTGTGCAATTACAACGAACACATCGCGCGCATCACGGGCAGCGCGCCGACGTACGGCTACATCATCCTGGGCAGCGGCGTCGAGCAACGTTTTCGCATCGACGACTACGCGGCCTATTACCGGTACGTGAAGCGCTCGTTTCTCGCGAACGTGCAATCCGTCAGCGCTGCCTATCCGCTCGCAGTGGGGCATTGCTCGGTGTGCCCGTGGACCCAAATGTGCGAGGACCGGCGCCTCGCCGACGACCACCTCAGCGTCGTGGCCAACATTCGCCGCGACCAGATCGCCAAGCTCGAGTCGGCCGGCATCCCCACCCTCACCGCACTCGCGGAAGCCTCGCCGGCGCAGCGGCCGCGGGGCATGCGCGAGGACACGTATCACTGGCTGCACATGCAGGCCGAGCGGCAACTCGCACAACGCCGCGCCGAAGCCGAGGGCGACCCGTTTCCCTACAGCTATTCGTTCCGCGAAGCGAAGGAGACCGGCGGCCTGGCGCACCTGCCCGAACCCGCACCCGGCGACGTCTTCTTCGATATCGAAGGCGACCCGTTGTACGCGCCGGGCCGCGGCCTAGAATATCTGTGGGGCGTCTACCTTCCCGACGAGGATCGCTACCTGCCGTTTTGGGCGCACGACCTCAACGAGGAACGAGCGGCGTTCGAAGCTCTCGTCGACTTTTTGAAAGCGCGCGCAGAAGCGTATCCGGGCATGCACGTGTATCATTACGCGCCGTACGAAACCACGGCGCTACGCCGCTTGATGGGCACGTACGGCTCGCGCGAGGACGATATCGATACGTTCCTGCGCAACGAGACGTTCGTCGATCTCTACCCGATCGTGCGCCAGTCGCTGTGGATCTCGCAGCCTTCGTACTCGATCAAAAAAGTCGAGAAGCTCTATCGCATGAAGCGCGAGGCGCTCACCAAGGCCGGCGACGATTCGATCCTGCAGTTCGAGACGTGGCTGGCCACGCACGACGACTCGATCCTCGCCGACATTCAGCGCTACAACGACGAAGATTGCCGCTCGACGCACCTGCTGCGCGAGTGGCTCGTGCGGCTGCGCACCGAACTCAACGCAACGCGCGAGACGCCGATCCCATGGTTCACGAAAACCGCCGAAGAGCCCAAGCAGGCGCCCCAAAACGTGCCCGCGTTGGCCGTCGAGATGCTCGGGAACATCGCCGCACCCACCTCGCCGGCCGATTTGCGCGAAGCCTCGGAGACCTTTCGCGCGCAGTGGCTGCTGGGCAACCTCATGCAATACCATCGCCGGGAGGCAAAGCCCGAGTGGTGGGCGTTCTTCGATCGGCGGAAGCGCCCCGACGACCTCGAAGAACACGACAAGGACGCCCTGGGCGGACTGCGCCTGCTGGCCGACATACCGCCGTGGAAGACCGGTGCGAAGGATAAGAATTTCACCTACGCCTACGCGTTCGAACCGCAAGAGCATCACCTCAAGTCGCGGGCGCATTGCGCGCACAGCGGAAAGCCGGTCGAGATCGTCAAGCTCGACGACGACGCGCTTCGCATCGACATCAAAGTGTCGGCGAAGATCGATCCGCCCCAGTTGAGCGCGATCATTCCGCCCGGGCCGCTCAATCACGAGCCCAAGCAGCGTGCCGTCGAGGTGATCGCGCGCGAATACGTCGACGGCATTCTCGAAGCTCGACACCCCGTCGTCGCCGATATGCTCTTCGCGCGCAAGCCGCTGCTCGACGACCGCGAGCGCGGCGCGCAGATTCAACCCGACCCGCTGACGAAGCAAAGCGTCTCGGCGACGATTGCCGCGCTGGCGAACAGCTATCTGTTCGTGCAGGGGCCGCCCGGATCGGGAAAATCGACCTCCGGCGCGTGGGCCATCGTCGACTTGATCGCCGCCGGAAAAAGCGTGGGCGTGATGGCCAACGGCCACAAAGCCGTGCACAATCTGCTGCGGAAAGTCGAGGAGACGGCCATCGCGCGCGGCGTGAGGTTCTCCGGCGCGCACAAGGAGTCGGATGCGACCGAAGGTTCGGCCTACGTTTCGGCGGCAGGTTGCGACTTCATCGAAAGCAGCGACGACTACGGCTTTCTCTGCGACGAGAGCCGGCAACTGATCTCCGGCTCGTCGCACGCATGGGCGGCGGAGAAGCTCGCCCGCACCGTCGATTATTTGTTCATCGACGAAGCGGGACAGATCTCGCTCGCCGACGCGCTCGTTGCGGCGATGAAAGCGGACAACGTGGTACTCCTGGGCGATCCGCTGCAATTGCCGCAGGTCTCACAAGGCTCGCATCCGTTGGGCACCGATCTCTCGATCCTCGAACATCTTCTGGGCGAAGCCGGGACCGTGCCCAAAGACGCGGGCGTCTTCCTCGAATTATCGTATCGCATGCATCCCGAGATCGGCGACTTCATCTCGAAGGCCATCTACGAAGGCCGCCTGCGCAGCGCGGAACGGACCGCCGGCAATCGCGTCGCCTCGCGCGGCCTGACGGGAAGCGGTCTGCGTTATGTGCCGGTGGAGCACGAGGGGAATAGCCGCTGCGCGCCCGAGGAGTCCGAGCGCATCGTCGAAGAGATTCGACTGCTATTGGCCGGCACGGTCGCCGTCAACGGCGAAGCCGAACGCAAGCTGACGCAGCACGACATCATGATCGTAGCGCCGTACAACGTGCAACGCCGGAAGATCGGCGAAGACCTGAAGCGAGCGGGTCTGGCCGACGTGCGCGTCGGCACCGTCGACAAGTTCCAGGGGCAAGAGGCGCCGGTCGTCTTCTACTCGATGACCACGTCGAGCGCCGAGAACATCCCGCGCGGCAAAGACTTCCTGTTCGACAAGAACCGCTTCAACGTCGCCGTTTCACGCGCGCAGTGCATGAGCGTGCTGGTGTGCAGCCCGCGTTTGCTCGACGCGCCGTGCAAGAAGCCGCACGAGATGCTGCTGGTCAATCTGCTCTGCTCCTTCATCGAGGCGGCCACGGAGGTCGAGCCTACGACGCAAGACGCAGTCGCGTGAGGCAAGCGCGCAGCACGCCGGCGGTCACGATTGCGTCGGCATAAGCGCGGTGCGCGGTGAGCGCGCGCAGGCGCGGATCGTCGATGCCCAGATAGCGGCGCAAGAATTGGTTGCCGAACGCGGGCGCCTCGGGAAAAGCGCGCCGCGCGAGCTTGAGCGTGCAGAGCCACTCGCGATCGTCGAGGCAGTCGAGGAAACGCCGGTCGAACGAGGCGTTGTGCGCCACGACGGTCGTGCCCGCGGTCAGCGCGCGCAACCGGCCGCGCAGCGACGCGAGCGCGGGTGCACCCGCCACGTCGCGGTCGCGGATGCCGTGCACGGCCGTCGCATAGTGCGGAATCGCCCGGCCCGGGTCGACCAGCGATGAAAACGCCGCGACCTCGCGCAGGGCGCCGTCGAGCACCACGCACGCGACCTCGACCACGCGGTCCTCGCGCGGGCTGAAGCCGGTGGTCTCGACGTCGACGATCGCGTAGCGCCCTTCCATGCTGCGAGACTAGCGCGCCGGTGTGCCATACGTATGGCACAGTGCCTATCGCCCGGCATCCGGCCGGACGATGTTCTGGACGAAGATGTTGCGCGCGCAGTTCGTCACCGCGCTCCTGGCCGCAGGAGCGCTCCCGCCCTGGCTCGTGGCCGCGCCGGGCTGCCGGGCCTATGTGGCCGAAGCGCCGTGGCCGACGGGCGGCCGGCCCGAAGCCGCGGCGACCTTTTCGGCGCGGACGCCCCGAACCCCGACGACCAGACCCGGCGTCCCGCCGATGCCGCCGGCGCGCCGATCGGCGTGCTCGCAACCATCCTCGGGCCGGCCTCGGCCGGCGTCGCACGGCTCCGGCTGCCCGGCATAGAGCGCATCGCCTTCGCCCGCTACGACCGCCTGTTGCCGGTCGTGCCCGCCGGAACGGCGCTCGTCGTGGCGGGCGGCTTCAGCGGCGAGGCGCGCTTCTTCGCACACCTCGATCCGCGCGGCGAGCACGTCGCCCTCCTGCCCACGGGCACGCCGCTGGTCGCACTGGGCATGGGCGTCGCGCCGTACGATCCGGACGCTTCCGACTTCGTGCGCGTGCAGGTGCGCATCGCGGGCGGACCCTGGCACGGCCGCACGGGCTGGGTGGCTGCGGCCTACGCCGGCCTGAGCCGCCCGCACGGCGATCCGGCCTCGAGCGCCGAGCGCGCCTGTCGCTGCCGGATCCTCGGATTTCGTTCACCTCACGCGCCCTGAGGGCCGATACTCGTAGCAATGGCGACTTCACAAACGGGCGATACGGCGCGCGCACGTTTCGGCTGGGCGGACGGGCTGCGCGCCCTGGCCGCGCTGAGCGTCCTCGCGTTTGAAATCATCCGGCACGTGCCGGGCAACCATTGGTCGAACTCACTGCTCGGGCGTGTAGCCTTATCGACCGAGCATGGCTTCGATGCGTTGCTCGTGCTCTCGGGCCTGCTGCTGGCCTACCCGGTGCTCGACGTGCTGCGCCGCGAGGGCAGCGCCGAACTGAACGTTGCCGCCTTCGCGTTCGGCCGCGCGCTGCGCATCCTGCCCGCGTATTACCTGGTGCTCGCGGCCACGGCCCTCATCCCGGTGGCCGCGGCAACCTACGGCATCGGCGGGCTGAGCCACACCGGGCCGAGTCCGCGCGAGACGGCGCTGCAGGCGCTCTTCTTCGGCAACGGCCTAGGCAACGACGGCTTCGCTGCGCTCGCCGTGCAGGTGCGGCTGCTGGCCGTCTTCCCGTTGCTGCTGGCCGTGTACGCGTTCGCCCCGGCGATCTTCGCCCTGCTCGCCGGCGTCGCGCTGTACGCCGACTACGCCACGCCCGCGCATCACTGGGGCGCAGGCGCCGCGCCCGCCCTGATGCTCGGCATCGTCGCCGCCGACGTGCTCGTCCGCAAGTTGCGCGCCGCCCGGTTCGCCTGGCCGCTCGCCGGCCTCTCGGCTGCGGTCGCGTTCGCACTCGATCCCGCCCTCGCCGCCCTTCCTGGTCCGGCGGCAAACCACACCTTCATGGTCTGGAACCCGCTTTGGGCCGTGGCTGCCGCCGCACTCGCCGTCGCCTGCGCTCGCAGCGCGCCGGCCGAACGCATCTTCGCCGCCCACGGTTTTCGCGAACTGGCCGGCGCCTCGTTCGCGCTCGTGCTCGTCGCCGATCCGATCGCGACGTTCGTGCTCGGCCACGCCGCCTCGGCCGGGTTTGCCACCGCGCTCAGCGCGGCGGGCATGGCCTTGGCCGCGGCCTTCGGACTCTGGTCGATCCTCGACCGCAGCGTCACCGCGAGCCGGGGCGCGCGCGCGCTCGTACGTGCCGCCGGCCGGCGCCTCGGCCACGCGGCAACGATTTCGCTCGGCGCGCCCCGTCCCGCCCGCGTCCGCACGGCCGTGCAGGACGCACCGGACGCTCCGTTCGATGCCGGGTTCGGCGCGTTGCCGACCATGCATCCGGGCATGCTCGCGACGGTCGTCCAGCGCGTGGGTTCGGTGGAAGATTTGCAGGCCGAAATCGAAGCGGTAAAGCGGCGTCTCGCCGAAACAGCCTCGGGTGCGACGGCTTTCTCCGATGCCCCGGCCCTGCTGAGCGTGCCGGAACAACTCGTGCTGGCGCGCGAATCCTTGGCGCACGAAGACGACCACGCAAACGAGGAGCCGCTCGAGGGCGTGTTGCTGCCGCCCGTCGCACCCAATCCGCGCAAGGTCGTCACGCTCGCACTCGGCACCAACCGTCCGCGGCGCTCGAGCGTACGCGTCAGTTTCGGCCCGACGTTAGAGGGCGCGCGTGCCTCCTGAACCGCTCGAACTCCTGACCATCGAACGCGAGATCCGCGAACTCGCGTCGACCGCGGACGCCTTCGCGCAAGCGCGCGCAGCGTGCGCGCTCGCGATCGAACAGGCGCAAGCCAAACTCGACGAGATCGCCGCGCGCCTGCCGGATTTCGAAGAAGCCGCCCGCGAGCGCCGGCGCGAACGCAGCGAGGTCGTGCTGCGCCGCGTCGACGTCGAACGCGAACTCAACGACGCGCTCGAGGTCGAATCGCTGGCCACCGCGCGCCGGGTGCAATTCGAACAGCGCGCGGCCGGCCTGCGCGCCGCGCAGAGCTTCGCCGCGAGCAATCGCCGCGACGCGGAGTTCGTCGAAGATGCCGAACGTGCCGAGCGCGAGAGCATCACCGAACGTCGCGCCGACCACGAGGCCAAGCTCAGTGAAGAACAGGCGCGCGAAGCGCTCGGCGACGAGCAGCGCGCGACCGCGATCCGTCGCGATCTCGAAGAGCGCGTCGACGCGGTGCGCGAGGAAGAGGCCGCGTTCACGCGCCGGCGCGATGCCGCCGAGGGTGCGGTCGCAAACGTTCGCGACGAATTGCAGCGCGCACACGCCGAGGTCTCCAGAGCCGTTGCGGAAGCGGATCGTCTCGACGCCGAGATCGCGACCTATAGCGCGAAGCGGACAGAGACCGAGAAACGTCTGCGCGGAGCGCGCAGCGACGCCAAGGAACGCCTGCTGGCGCGCCTGGCCGAACTCAAGGCCACCGAAGTCTCGCTGCAGCGCCAGCGTGCCGAGATCGAGCGCCTGATCGCGGTCGTCGACGCCGACGGTCCGATCGATGCGCCGCTCGACTTCAGCCTGCTCGAACAACTTCCGCCGCGTCCGGTGCAAGCGGCCGCGGCCGCGGCCGCGACCGTCGCGCCGAAAACCGCCGCGCCGCCGCCGGTCGCCGCGCCGCAACCGGTCGCCGCGCCGCAACCGGTCGCCGCAGCAAAGCCGGTCGCCGCAGCGCAACCTGCTGCGCCGCAGCGCACGGTAACGCCGAAGCCCCCAAACGGCAAGAAGCCGGCCGGCAACGGCAACGCTCACGGCGCCGGCAACGGCGCTCCATCGAAGGACGCGGGCGACGGCATCGGCGTCGGCCTCGCGCGCATGCTCGTGGGCACGTTCTTCCCGCGCAAGGATAAGCCCGACTCGAAGAGCTAGGCCCGCGCGGAGGTCAGCTTAGCTGCGGGCGAACGAGACGCGCTGCGCGGGCAGCACGAACGAGAACTCGCAGAAGCTGCCGCTCTCGGAATCGATCGAAATCGTGCCGCCGCACTCGTCGACGACGCGGTTCTTCACCGCGTTCAGGCCGGCGCCCCGGACGCTCTCGCCCAGCACTTCATCGACGGTGGTGAAGCCCGGCACGAAGATATAGCCGGCCGCTTCGGAGTCGCTCATCTGCTCGGCGCGGTCCGCGTCGAGCATGCCGAGCGCGACCGCGCGCTCGCGAATGTGTACCGGATCGAGCCCGCGGCCGTCGTCGCGCACGGTGAATGCGAAGGAACCGGCGAGCGCTTCGCGGATGGGCCGGATCTCGATCGTGCCGGCGCGCGGTTTTCCCGCGCTCTCACGTTCGGTCGCAGCCTCGATGCCATGCACCACGGCGTTACGCAAGAGTTCCTGGAGCACGTCCTTGACCAGCAGCCGTCGCTCGGGCGAGAGTCCGCGCGAATCGAAGCCGTCGATATCGATGGAGATCTCCTTGCCCAAATCGCCGGCCAACTCGCGGGCTGCGGCGCCGAGCGAATCCAACATGTCGTCGCCCGCGTCGTCCTGAATTTGCGCGGCGCGGCGCAGAGCGGTCAGGCGCACGCGCAGGTTCTGCATCTCGTCGAATTCGGCTCGAAACGCCGCCTGCTCGTTGACGAGTTGCAGATAGTCGTCGCCGGTCAGCGCTTGACGCGAGCGCATTTCGCCCAGCGTTTCGAGATACGCGCCGGCACGCGCTTCGAAGTGCTCGAAGCCCAAGAGCGCGGCGCCGTCGCGGATGGTGGTGACGCGTTCGGCGATGCCGGCGATGCGTTGGCGCAGCGGTCCCGAGTCGCCCCCGCCACGCGCCGGCGCATCGCTGAGCGAACGGTCGATTGCGCCCAGTTCGCCCTGAGCCGTCCGCACGAAGTCGTCGAGCGCGGGCGCGTCGAGATGCAAGATGCCCAGCAGCGTATCGAAGTTCTTCTGCGCAGTCCGTTCCGACTCGCGCAACGCGCGTTCGGTCTGCACGACCTCGGTAACGTCCTCGGCGGCGACCAGCAGGCTCGAAATAGCTCCGTCCTCGTACACGCGCCGGAAGACAAACTTCAGATAACGGATCAGCAGCGAGCCGTCGGGCTGGGGCGCGGCCACTTCAACCGCTTCGAGCGGGTTGACCGCGGCGAGATTGCTTTCGTCGTCAGATGGGTCGAAGAGCGCGACTAGGTGCGCCTGCGCCGCCTCGAGCACGTCCGGCGCGATCTTGCCCCGCAGGACGTCGACGAACGAACGCTGATCGCGGCGTTCGGGCCGCAACAGCGCGTCGAGTTCGGTCGAGTACGAGGTCTTGACGTTGAGGTCGCGGTCGATCAGCAGCAGGCGCGCGGGCACCGAGGCCAACACCGCCTCGTTCTGGCGCTTGCCGGCCTCGAGCACGCGGACGCGCTCGGCACCGCCCGCAACCTCGCGTTCGAGAGCCTCCTTGGCTTGCACGAGTTCGCGTTGCCGGGCGCCGACGCGAGCGGTCAAACTGACCAGGAAGACCGCCGAGCCTACGATGGACAGCACGGCGATCGCGATGCCGACCCAGGCGCCGTTCCCCTTCTGCGCGCCCCACAGGACGAGCGCCGCGGCCAACATGGCCAGGCCGATCACGGCCGGAGCCAGAGATCTCACGGCGGACGGGTTCGTGGAGGTCGCGCCCGAGAACTTGCGGACGGCCATTCCGAGATTCATTGCCCCCATAGTACTCCACAGTAATCGGCCCCCGGGCAAGCGGAATCGAGGCCCGTTCGTCGCCTATTTACGCAGGGCTCACGAAGAGGGCTCCCAACCGTTCGCTCCCGTCGTCGCGCCTCGATAGGGACGAAAGCGAGTCG
>Ga0302319_10022523_pt1 | contig 11287 bp, 9 predicted proteins | sample Bog_T0_2_FD_203319 | JGI IMG/M metagenome (GOLD analysis project Ga0302319, IMG submission 203319) | Peat permafrost microbial communities from Stordalen Mire near Abisko, Sweden - Bog_T0_2 | ecosystem: Environmental > Terrestrial > Soil > Wetlands > Peat | place: Sweden: Abisko, Stordalen Mire...
GACGTAAATCTCCAGATCGTAGCCGGTGCCCAGGATGTTCTTGCCCAGGAAATTGTTGGCCCGGGCCTCGTTGAGCGCCTTGACCAGCAATTTCGCGCCCTCGGGCATCTCGCCGCGGATGTAAATGTAGGCCAAATGGACGTCGTTGGCGAAACAGGAAATGATCATCCCCTCGATCAACTGATGGGGATCCTTGTGAATGATCTGGCGGTCCTTGAACGTGCCGGGCTCGGACTCGTCGGCGTTGCAAATCAGATAAATTGGCTTGCCGCTCCGCCGGTCCACGAAACTCCATTTAAGGCCGCAGGAGAAACCGGCGCCGCCCCGGCCGCGCAGGCCGGACACCTTGACGTCGTCGCGAATCTGCTCCTGGGGGGACAGTTTTTTGCCGTCCGGCAGGTCTTTCGGCGACAGGGCGAGGGCCTTCCGGAGGGCCGCATAACCGCCATGGCGCAAATAGCATTCAATGTCCGGGGTGTACCCCGGCTCATCGGCATGTTTCAATATTAACTTGTATTCTTGCGGCATATCGCGGCTTGACTCAAATTTTAAAGACCTTATCTTTCCATACCGTCGTTTGCCCGATGGTGTAACGGTAGCACAACAGACTCTGAATCTGTTTGTCATGGTTCAAATCCATGTCGGGCAGCCATTTCATCACGTTTTATTTGCAATTCCCCACGATTTCATCCGCTTTTTGATGGCTCACGCCCTCGTAAAAGGCGTCGTTGCACATCATCACCGGCGCGGTGCCGCAACTGGCCAGGCACTCGACAAATTCCACCGTGTACCGCCCATCCGCCGTGGTCTGCGGCCCGTGCTTGTGGGCGTCCAGGCCGAGCCTCTCGCAAAAATGCCGGTGCAAGTCATATCCGCCGCCGAGGGCGCAACTGAGGGTGCGGCAGACCTTGATCTGAAATTTCCCCACCGGCTGCTGTCGCAGCATCGGATAAAACGTCAGAATCTCCAAGACGTTGATCGGTTGCAGCCCCAGTTTGGCGGCGGTCCACTCCACCGCCTCCTGCGAGATCCAGCCGAACTGTTCCTGGAGGGCGTGCAGCACCATGAGGGATGCCGCGCGCTTCACGGGATAATGCGTGATCAGCTCGTCAATCTCCGCCGCCACATTGGCTGGTAGGCTGAAGCTCATGTTGTTTTCCATGCTCACCGGTCACTCTCCCCCATGACGAAATCCAGCGAGCCCAAAATCACCGGCACGTCGCTGATCATGTGGCCGGGCAATAAATCCGGCAGGATGCTCAGATTGATGAAGCTGGGCGCGCGGATTTTGAGGCGGTACGGCGTGCCGCCGCCCCGGCTGTTGATGTAAAAGCCCAGTTCGCCCTTGGGGTTTTCGTGACCGAAATAGACTTCGCCCGCCGGCGCGTTCACGCCCTCGGTGACCAGCATGAATTGATGAATCAATTCCTCCATGCTGGAGAGCACCTTGCCCTTGGGCGGCATCGTGATTTTGCCATCCTCAATGCAGACCGGTTCGTGGGATTGGTTGTCCGCACCACCGGGGAGTTTGTCGAGACACTGCTGGATGATACGCATGCTCTGCCGCATTTCCTCCATGCGCACCAAGTAACGGTCGTAGCAATCGCCGACACCGCCCACCGGGATGTCAAAATCCAAATTTTGATAACACAGGTAAGGCTGGTTCTTGCGCAAATCGAAATCAATGCCGCTCCCGCGCAGATTCGGGCCGCTCAAGCCGTAATCAACCGCCATTTCCTTGGAGATGATCCCCAAATCGCGAAGACGGTCCACCCAGATGCGGTTCCGGGTGAGGAGGGTCTCTGCTTCGGCCAGGGACACGGCAAATTCCTTGAGAAACTGCCGGCACATGTCCGTCCAGCCCGGCGGGATGTCCCGCGCCACCCCGCCGATGCGGGTGTAACTGGTGGTCAGCCGGGCGCCGCTGGCCGCCTCGGCCAGGTTGTAAATTTTTTCGCGCTCGGTGAAGGTCAGCAGGAACACCGTGACCGCGCCGGTGTCCATGGCGAACGCCCCCAGCCCCAGCAAATGCGCGGAAATCCGCGCCAGCTCCGCGCACATCACCCGGATGTACTGGCAGCGCGGCGGCAGCTTGTCATGGATGCCCAGCAGCTTCTCCACCGCCAGGGCGTAAGCCACGTTGTTCGCCAAGGGCGCCAGATAATCCAGCCGGTCCGTGTAGGGGATGAACTGGGTGTAGGTCATGTTCTCAGCGATCTTCTCGTCGCCGCGATGCAGATACCCCACATCCGGATCGGCCTTGGTGATGACCTCGCCGTCGAGCTCCAAAAGGATGCGCAGCACCCCGTGCGTGGCCGGGTGCGACGGCCCCATGTTCAGCACCATGCGGTCGCCCGTGGCATCCGGCAGTTCCGTCGCCGCCCGCGCGGCGCGCGCGGCGGAATCCCGAATTTCAATGTCTTGAACCGTGGCCATTTAAATAAAATTATAAGTTGCCATCGTCAGTCCTCCGGGGTGCGCACGCGCGGTTCACGACCCGTCGCATCGCCGCCGCCGGGCAGCGTCACGAACGGCCCTCCCTCCAGCGGCGCGGGCCGGGTGAACGCCACGCCGGGCAGGTCGGTGGGCTTGCCCGCCAGCGGGAAATCCTTACGCAACGGGAAATACGGGTACCCCTCCCACATCAGAATCCGGCGCAAATCCGGGTGGCCGGCAAACCGGATGCCCATCATGTCATAAATCTCACGCTCGTGCCAGTTGACGGTGCGCCAGACCTCCAGCACGCTGGGCAGCTCGGACTTTTCCTCAGAGACGCTCGTCTTGATCCGCAGTTCTTCGCCGCGTTTCAGCGAACGCAAATGGTACACCAGCGTCCAACGCGGGTCTTCCCCGTAGTTGTCCACGCTGCTGAGGTCCACCAAGTAGTCAAAGCCGAGCTGGCGCTTCGCAAACTGGCACAGCTCCAGAATCCGGTCTGGGTCGGCCAGGGTGAGGGTCCGTTCGCCACGAAACTCCGACGGCCCGGAGATGGCGGTTCCGAATTGGGCTTGGATTTTTTGGATGGATTCGAGGGCGGCCACGTTGGGTTAAGATATTGCCGGCGCGGTGAACCGGTTCAAGACGTTCAAGTTTTTCAAGACCGGCTGGGTGCGGATTTTATTCTGCAGCTTGATCAGCGCATCCAGCACCGCTTCCGGGCGCGGCGGGCAGCCGGAAACATAAATATCCACCGGAACAATATTGTCCACCCCCTGCAGCACGGCGTAACTGCGGTACATGCCGCCCGTGGAGGCGCAGGCCCCCATGGCGATGACCCATTTGGGCTCGGCCATTTGATCGTAAATGCGCTTCAAACAGGAGGCCATCTTGTAAGTGACCGTGCCCGCGACGATCATGCAGTCGGACTGGCGCGGGGAAAAGCGCATTACTTCCGAGCCAAACCGGGAGATGTCAAACCGGCTCGCCCCGGCGGCCATCAACTCGATGGCGCAGCAGGCCAGGCCCATGGGCATGGGCCAGACGGAATTGGCGCGGAACCAATTCAAGGCCGCGTCCACGGTGGTGACCACCACGTCGCCCTCGATCTTGGAATCGTAGCCAAATTCGCTTTTTGTCTGCATAAAATAAGGTCCTTAAATCAAAGACCGGGAAAGCCTAATACCCAGAAAAAAGCGGGGCAAGCCAATTGTGATTTTTTTCACAAGGATTCCACGCCGGTGGAAAATAGGCCAAAACGTGCTGCGACTGGGTGGCACCCTGAACGCCCAAAAAAATGAAACTGTGATTTTGGTTGTTTTTGGTTATTTTTAGTTATTTCAACGAGCAACTCGCTGATTGTAAACAACTTGCGAATAACATGATCCTCCCCGTTGTCAGACCGGCCGGATACCTCGAAATATTAGTTGTAAGACACTGTATTAAAACAGCTTGCGTTAATTTCTAGGAATGAAGTTGCGGCGGACGGGATGGGGGGGCAGGCGGGCCAGCTGCGGCTCATGGATCCGCGCGCCGGGACGGATGGTTCAGCGCGCACGAGGTTTTCCGCGGGGGCGCGGAAAACAGCGCCCGGGGCGGGCGCGCTCCCATTTCTATTCCGGAGGCCGGGTTCAGTTTCCCCCTGCCGGGGCGGGGGGAGAGGCGGCGGCCAGCCGGGGGGTCCCCGGCCAGGCGGTCCAACCGCCCCCCAGTGCTTTGATCAATTGAACGGCGGCGATCAGCCGTTGGCCAGCCAGCTCAGCATTCGCGCGTTCGGCCGCCAGCGTCGCGCGGCTGGCATCCACCACGGTGATGTAGGCCACAATGCCAGAACGATACTGTTGAGTAGCGAGGTCGGCGGCGTGCCGGGCGCTGTCCACCGCCCGCTCCTGGGCCGCCGCCTGGTCGCCCAAATGCCGGATGTCGGCCAGACTGGTTTCCACGTCACCAAACGCCACGAGCACCTGCTGGCGATACAGCGCCATGGCTTCGGCCAGGGCGGCTTGGGAGCGCTCCAAATTCGCCCGGTTCCGGCCGCCGGCAAAGACCGGCAGCGTGAGGCTCGGGCCGAGGGACCACGTCCGGCTGTTCCAATTAAACAAGGAATCCGCGTCCCCGCTGAGAAAACCGCCAGAGCCGGTCAGGGTCAGCACGGGAAAAAAGGCCGCGCGGGCCACCCCGATTTTTGCGTTCGCCGAGGCCAGCGTTCGTTCCGCCGCGGCCACATCGGGGCGGCGCTCGAGCAAATCGGCCGGCAAGCCCGCCGGCACCACCGGCGGCTGGGGATGCCAGTCGGAGTTCGCCGGGGTGAGGGCCGGCAGGTGGAAGGCGGAGGGATTTTCCCCCACGAGGATGGCCAGCGCATTCTCCATTTGATCGCGCTGGCGCCCCAAGGCGGCGGCGTCCGCCTCGGTACTGGCCAGTTCGGTTTCCGCCTGGGCCACGTCCAGTTCATTGCCGATGCCGCCGTCGAAGCGGCTGCGCACCAGTTGCACTTGTTCATGGCGCAACGCCACGGTGCTGGTTACGGTGGCGATTTCCGCGTCCAGCGCGCGCAGGCCGAAATAATTGTCCGCCACGTCCGCCTGCAGGGTCAGCAGCACATTGTAGTACGCCGCCAGAGTGGCCTGCGCGTCGGCGCGGGCGCCTTCAAAACTCCGCCGCACCCGGCCCCAGAGATCCACCTCATAGCTCAAATCCAGGGGGGTGCTGAAGGTGTTGGCCGTGAGGTTTCCGAAACCAGGCTCCGCGGCGGGCGAATATCGCTGCCGGTTGTAGCTGGGGTCAAAGTTGACGCTGGGGAACAGGTCGCTTTTGGAAATGCGGGCGGTGGACCGCGCCTCCTCCACCCGGGCGACCGCAGCCTTTAAATTCTGGTTGGCCTGCACCGCGCGGTCTTCGAGCGCGTTCAACGGCGCGTCGGCAAACAACGTCCACCAGGCGTCTTTGGGCACGTTGTCCAGCGGCCGGCCCTCCTTCCAATTGCCCGGCGCCTCGGTCTTGTACTGGCCGGGCAGCGCATTGGTGGGCGCCTGGTAGTCGGGGCCCACGGTCAGCAACCCGGCGGAGGCGGAAGCCGCGGTGAACAGCAGACCGGCAATCAACAACCCCGCCACCGCGGCTCCGGGGGCCAGCGGGGCGTTCGGGGCGACCACGGGCGCGCGGTGTTTCTGCGCACCCAGTTTCATCAGGGTGACATAGAACACCGGCGTGAGAAACAACCCGAACAACGTCACGCCGATCATGCCGGAGAACACCGCCACGCCCATTGCCTGGCGCATCTCCGCCCCAGCCCCGCTGGCCACCACCAGGGGAAAGACCCCGGCGATGAAGGCGATGCTGGTCATCAAAATCGGCCGCAACCGCAGCCGGCAAGCCTCCACGGCGGCGTCCAAGGGGGTCAGGCCTTCGTCCTGTTTGCGCTTGGCGAATTCCACGATCAGAATCGCGTTCTTGCACGCCAGCCCCACCAGCACAATCAGGCCGATCTGGGTAAAGATGTTGTTGTCGCTCCCCTTGAGCCACACCCCGACGATGGCGCAGAGCAGGCACATCGGCACGATCAAGATGATGGCGATGGGCAGCCGGAAACTCTCGTACAGCGCCGCCAGCACCAAGAATACCAGCAGGAGGCACAACGGCCCGACGTACACGGCGGTGTTCCCCGCCAGAATCCGCTGGTAGGTGAGTTCCGTCCATTCGTAGGACAACCCGCGCGGCAGCGATTCGTCCATGATCTTGCCCATCATCGCCTCCGCCTGGCCCGAGCTGTAGCCCGGGGCCGGCGCCCCGTTGAGTTCGGCCGCCGGATAGCCGTTGTAGCGCATCACCCGGTCCGGACCGTGCGATTCGGTCACTTTGACGAGCGTTCCCAGCGGCACCATATCACCCCGGTCATTGCGGGTCTTGAGCCGGGTAATATCGTCCGGGTGGGACCGGAACGGCGCATCGGCCTGCGCGAAGACTTCGTAGGTGCGGCCAAACCGGTTGAAGTCGTTCACATACAGCGAGCCCAGATAGATCTGCATCGTTTCGAAGAGATTTTGCAGCGGCACGCCCTGGGTCTTGGCTTTCACCCGGTCCACATCCGCATCCAGTTGGGGCACATTCACCGTGAACGTGGAGAACACGCCGGCCAGTCCGGGCGACTGATAGCTCCGGCCCATAATCCCCTGCAGATTTTGATAGAGCGCGTCATACCCGAGGTCGGCGCGGTCTTCCACATACAACTTGAACCCGCCAATGGTCCCCAGGCCCATGACCGCCGGCGGCGGCACGGCCAGCACGTAGGCGTCCTGGATGGCGGACAACTTCCGGTTCAAAGCGGTGGTGATGGCGGGACCGCTCAGGTTGGGCGTCCGGCGTTCCTCAAACGGTTTGAGGGTGAAGAAGACAATGCCTTCGTTGGGCGCCACGCTAAAACCGCTGATGCTCAGTCCGGGAAACGCCACGGCCGCCTCCACGCCCGGCGTGTTCAGGCCGAGGTCGGACATCCGCCGGATCACCGTTTCCGTGCGGTCCAGGGACGATCCGTCCGGCAATTGCGCGAAGGCGATCAGATATTGTTTATCCTGCGTGGGCACAAACCCGGTGGGCACCCGGTTGAAACTCCAACCGGTCAGCACCACCAGCCCGGCGTAGAGCACCAAGGCGATGAAGGCCTTCCGCAGCACCTGGTTCACCCCGGCGGAATAACGTTCGCCCGCCCAGGCGAACCCCCGGTTAAACGGACGGAAAAACCAGCCCAGGCACGTCTCCATGGAGCGCCACAACCAGTCTTTCGGCTCGTGGTGGCTCTTGAGGAGCACGGCGCACAACGCGGGCGACAGCGTCAGCGAGTTAAAGGCCGAGATGACGGTGGAAATGGCGATGGTGATGGCAAACTGCTTGTAAAACTGGCCGGTCAGGCCGCTGATGAACGCCGTGGGGATGAACACCGCACACAGCACGAGCGCCGTGGCCACAATCGGCCCCGTGACTTCGCGCATGGCGCGCTTCGAGGCTTCAAACGCGGTCAGGCCCAGCGCGATGTTGCGCTCGACATTTTCAACCACCACGATGGCGTCATCCACCACGATGCCGATTGCCAGCACCAGGCCGAAGAGCGACAGCGCGTTGATGCTGAAGCCCAGGGCCAGCATCACCGTAAACGTGCCGACCAGGGACACCGGCACCGCGGCCAGCGGAATGATCGCCGCCCGCCAGGTCTGGAGAAACAGGATCACCACCAGCACCACGAGCAAAATCGCCTCCACCAAGGTGTGGATGACGGCTTCAATCGAGTGCCGCACGAACACCGTCGGATCATAGACGACGGAATAATCCACGCCCTGCGGGAAGTTTTTTTTCAGTTCCTCCATTTTGGCGCGGACATCGGCGGACAATTGCAGGGCGTTGGCGCCGGGCGACTGGAAAATGGGAATGGCCACGGCGGATTTGTTGTTCAACAGCGAGCGCAGGGAATAGCTGCCCGCACCAAGTTCAATCCGGGCGACGTCCTTGAGCAGGGTCTTGCCGCCATCGGGCGAGGTTTTGACGACGATCTGGCCAAATTCCTCCTCCGAGATCAGCCGGCCTTTGACATTCACCGCCATTTCAAAGTTGACCGGGTCCTTCACCGGCTGCTGCCCGACCACCCCGGCCGCCACCTGAACGTTTTGCTCGCGAATGGCATCCACCACATCGCTGGCGGTCAGGTTGCGGGCCGCGATTTTATCCGGGTTGAGCCAGATGCGCATCGCGTAATCGCCCGAGCCGAAGATTTCCACATCCCCGGCGCCCGGGATCCGGGCCAGCACGTCCTTGACCTGCAAGGTGGCGTAGTTTCGCAGATAGATCTCGCCGTAACGGCCGTCCGGGGAAAACAAATGGACGACCATCGTGAGATCGGGCGACTGCTTGGTGGTGGTCACGCCCAAGGTGCGCACTTCTTCCGGCAGCTTCGGCAAGGCCTGCGCCACGCGGTTTTGCACCTGCACCTGGGCCTTGTCCACATCCGTCCCCAGCTTGAAGGTGACCGTGGTGGTGAGTACGCCGTCCCCGGTCGCCTGCGAGAAAATATACAGGGAGCCTTCCACGCCGTTGATCGCCTGCTCCAGCGGGGAGGCGACCGTTTCCGCAATCGTCTTGGGGTTCGCCCCGGGATAGGTCGCCCGCACGACAATCGTGGGCGGGACGACTTCCGGGTATTCCGCGATGGGCAACCCCCACATGGCCAGGAGGCCCATGACGAAAATGGCGATGGAAAGCACGCCGGCAAAAATCGGCCGCCGGATGAAAAAATCTGAGAAGTTCATGGGGTTGGGCGGGAAGTGCGTTTAGCGTTTCGCCGTCGTCAACGCGGGTTTCAATTCCGCCACCGCCGGCTCCGGGGTGACCGCCATGCCGGGGCGAACCCGGGACAGGCCGTTGACGACCACCTTGTCCGACGCGGACAACCCGGTCGTCACCACCCGCAGCCCGGCGATCAACGGGCCGAGCGTCACGGGCCGGTACAGGACGGTGTTGGTGGCGGACAAGGTGAGCACGAATTTGTCGGCCTGATCCGTGCCGATGGCGGTTTCACTGACCAGCAGGGCCTCATGCCGGGCGCTCAACGGGAGCCGGACCCGGGCGAACAGACCGGGCACCAGGCGGCCGTCCTCATTCGGGAACACCGCCCGCATCAGGATGCTGCCCGTGGCGGGGTCCACCCGGTTGTCAAACGATTCCAAATATCCCTGGTGCGGATAATCCGTTTCATCCCCCAGTTGCAGTTCCACCGGCACGCGCCCGTCGGCGGCCGTTCCCAGTTGCTTGTCCGCCATCAGTTGGTTGAACTTCAGCAAGGAGGCCTCGTCCACGTCCGCGTCGACATAAACCGGATTGACGGAAACGAGGGTGGTCAGCAGCGAGGCGCCGCCGGCGACCCCGTTCACATAATTGCCCTCGGTCAGCAAGGCGCGGCTGACCCGCCCGTCAATGGGCGCGCACACCTTGGTGTATTCCAAATCCAGCCGGGCTGATTCCAGGGCCGCCCGCGCCTCCTCGAACCGCGCGGTCCGCGCGTCCGCGTCCTCGGTCGAGATCGCCTTGTTGGCCAGCAGTTGCGCCGTGCGGTTGCTCTCCCGCTGCGTCTGGTCAAACTCGGCCTTGCGCTGGTCATACACCGCCTGGTTCCAGCGCGGGTCAATGACAAACAACACATCGCCTTGTTTCACCAACTGCCCGGATTGGAACCGGACCTCCTGGATGTAGCCCGAGACGCGCGGCCGGATCTCGACCGTTTTAACCGGCTCCGTGTGGCCGGTGAATTCGCGCCATTCCACAATCTCCTGCTGGGAGACCGGGGCGACCGTCACGGTCGGGGCGGCGGCGGCGGGGGGGGCGGCGGCGGGCTGGCCGCCGCAGCCGGGAACTAAACTGATGGTTGCCAGTACTAAAACTGATGCTGAAAGGCGCAAAAAAGTCGTGGTCATGGTGGAATACAAAAGTTGGGTTAAAAGTGGTGGCCGGGCAATTCTCGGGAGCGGTTCAACGCGGCGGGCTCAGCCCCGCACGCCGGCGAACGCCGGAAGGGGCCGGTAAAGGGACTGCCGGCGTTTTTCCCAGACGGCGGCGGCCTGCGCCTTTTCCGCGGCCAAGGTGGCGAACACCAACTGCGGACAGCTCGTGTCCCAGGCCAGCGCCTCGGCCTCATTCAAGACCAGCTTGAGCAGGGATTCATGACCGGCGAGCTGCGCGCCAAACTCCTCCCCCAACCGGGTTTTCACCTGTTCGAATTGGGCGATGAGTTTTTGACAGGACGCCAGGGCGGCGCCGGCCAAAGTCAGGTTTTTGCGGCAATCATTCAGTTGGTTGTCATTGGCGTTCATATTGTCCCTTCATTTTAATAGTTGTCTGTATGGTAAAGTATTTCGTCAAAAAATATTAAATGGCGGCCGGCTCCGCGCTCGCGGCACCCAACACCTCAAACACCCCGTTGGCCAGCTCGCGCAACACTTCCACGTTGTTCTGGATGCGCGCCTGGGTCAGCAGGCCTTCCATATAGGCCCAGACCAGCCGTGACTTGGCGGCCGCATCCGGCGCGTGGACCAACCCCGCCGCGTGGGCGTCGCGCAAAGCGGTTTCGAGATACCTGGCCTTGTGCTCCAGAATCTCCTGGATTTTGGCACGCAGTTCCTGCTCCTGGGTGCAGACCTCCGCCCCCAGGGTGCACAACGGGCAACCCAGCACAAACCCGCTCTTTTGCCGCATTTCCACCTGCATTTCAAAGGAATACTCGCAATAGCGGCGGATCCGTTCCAACGGGGGAACCGTCGGTGAAAAGATCGCATCCAATTCGCGCCGCTTTTCCTGGAAGGTCACCTCCAAGGCCGCCACCGCCACGTCCGACTTCGATTTAAAGAAGTAGTAAAAGCTGCCCTTTTTGACGCCGGCCTTGGCGCAAATATGATCAATCGTGGTGGTCCCGTAAGAACCTGTCCAGATCAACTCCAGAACGGCATCCATTAATCTTGCTTTGGCATCACTGACGCGGCCCATAATCTTATTCTTTCAAAAATCGAACTGCTGGGTCCAGGCACGTCCCGAACCACAAAGCGAATTTACCATACTTTACTAAACAGTCAACTATTAATTTAAAAATATTTTGGTCGAAGCAACGAACCAAAGGACTAGGTGGCGGGAGGGCCTGAATTTTCAACCGTGAAATACGCCAAATACGCGAACAAAGGCCGGGGTTTTAACCGCAGCAACGGGTATTTGTGAACGCAGATTATGGGTGAACTCTTTTTTCGGCGTGGGGCATTTGAGGCATTTCTGAATCATAGCTGTTGGGTGACCGGATTTTCTTTTTGGAAGAGCCGGCCAC
>Ga0302319_10022524_pt1 | contig 11287 bp, 10 predicted proteins | sample Bog_T0_2_FD_203319 | JGI IMG/M metagenome (GOLD analysis project Ga0302319, IMG submission 203319) | Peat permafrost microbial communities from Stordalen Mire near Abisko, Sweden - Bog_T0_2 | ecosystem: Environmental > Terrestrial > Soil > Wetlands > Peat | place: Sweden: Abisko, Stordalen Mire...
AATGTGTGGGAGACTCACTTTTCATCATTCACTCGGTATCCAGGCCGAGATTGGACAGCTTGGCGCGTGTAGATTTGCAGTCTGTATGAAGAATGCCTTGAATTCCCAGGCTCTCAGCAACCTTAACTAACATCGGAGTATTGTCGATATAGACTGCCTGCGACACCTGCGCCTGAGCTATGTCCAGAGCAAGCCTGAAAATGTTCACGTCGGGCTTGCGAATGTGAACGAAGCAAGAGGAAATGAAGCAATCGACAAACCGATCCAGTTTGAACTTCTGAATCCGGTATGCATTCAGTTCACGCCCTTCGTTGCTGACTATGGCAATTGTCATCCCCTGCTGGAGCTTAAGCTGCGCAAACAGCGCGATCATCTCCGAGAAAGGTTTCGACTGCGCAAACATGAAGCGCCGAAACTGATTACGGGTGAACGGCCTCTTTTTGTGGAAGACCACGAGACTCAAATAATCTTGCAGCGTGATCTTTCCTTCCTCGTAGATCTCGAAAGTGAGGTGATGGCGATCCTCCATCTCGGCTCACTCCAGTTTGAAGTTCTTCGCTGCCCGTCTGCGAGCCAGATGATCCCACCCATCGGTCAGAAGGACACCACCTATATCGAGAAACATGCATGTGATCCGTGTTGCTCTCTTCATTGGCGTTCCTTGCCCTCAGCCCATTCGGAAAGGTATTCTGCGCGCTTTTGATTCCTCACTATGCCGCGATTCATACCTTTGCCTCAGGCGCATCTGCGACTGCCTCTGCCGGTATCTGTTCCGGCAAGTCAAGGCGCGCGACACCAATCCGATTGTCCGCCATCCCGTAGTAGACGTCGAAGCGATCCGGGGTTCCAAGATCGTCGCGCCGGTCGATACCCGTGGGAAAAACAACATTGTCAACGGTCCCATCGCGTTCCTGTGGAAGCGTCGGCGTCAACACCGGCTCGGGCGAACGGTAGCTGATTACGAGCGGATGCTCCTTGGAAAAGATCATGACCCCCGCCGAATAGCGCAACACGTGCCGGTCCGGGTCTGGCTCCTCGATTTCGCTCACACCGTGGTAAACGATCAGCCAGCCATGCCGAGTCAAGACGGGTGGAGTGCCACCGCCGATCTTCAGCCGTTCCCAGGGCGCGACTGGAGAGGCCAGGCGATGATGAAAGGTAAACTTGCCGGCGTGAAAGGGCTTACGGTCAGGTGTCATTTGGCAGTAAGAAACCCAGATGCTCTCTCGATCAATATCCACTTCACGGGTCGCAGGGCTACAAGCGGTTTCCTCAGGACGGGTGCCTGGAAAGAGCGGCCGGTGGAGCAAGGCCAGCTCCGGGTGACCGGATGGATCGGGAATAACGGCCGGGAAGAGGCTGGCATCCTTGTCGTCTACGTCCCCGAATTCAATGCCGTCTGCCGAGGCAAAAGTAGCCAGCCCCAGCCGTCTCCAGTGGAAGATATCTTGCGATACCGCCATGGCAATCCGCGGCCCATGGGACGACCATGCCGTGTAAGTCATCAGATATCGTTCAAGAGGAGCCACGAACGTGACGCGAGGATCCTCGCAGCCGCCGCTGCCATCGGGCCTCCGTTCATAGTCGGCCTCGGGCTCCAGAACGATGCCAAGCCTCTCCACCCCCGCCGGGTCGCCGGCTTCATTGAACCGCACGCGCGCTATCCCGATCCGCGAATAGTTCTCCTTCGCGACCATCCGCGGGAACAGATACAGTTCGCCATCAGGGCCTCGAACCGCTCCCGGATTGAGAACCCCGTCCACCTCGTGCGGATTACCGGGCTCCGGCTCCATAATCATGCCCAGACGTTGCAACTTCAAGCGGCTCATCGAATCTCCTCGCCTGCTTGCCCCATCCGCCTCGCTCACAAGTCGCCCAGGCAGGCAACGATGGTCCTGATGACCAGGTTGGTATCCTCGGGTCCTTTTACGAGGATCGACACAACACCCGCCTCTTCCACCGGATAATCGTTTCCGCCGGGAAACAGCGCATCGCCGATGTAAACCATCTCTTTCAATGAAAGGTGGAGAATGTCCCGCAACTTTCCTATGCCGTAGGCTTTGTCAATGCCGGGCTTGGTCACATCGATTGAGGTTGCACCGCCCATACGAATTGAAAACTCCGGAATAAGCTTCTCCAGCATCGCTGTGATTTTTTTCCGTTTGGCAAAATCGGCATCCCACTTTTCCTTTTCTGCAAGAGGCGCTTGCTGACCCAGCGCGGAGAATGTCACCTGGCTTCCCCGGTTCTCAATCACCTTTCCCCAAACCTTCCTGGCGTGATAGCCAGTTTCTCGCGCCGCTTGATCCAGGGAGTCTGTGATCTTCTTGATTTGCTCCGCCGTCAGATCCTCTGAATAAAGCTCCTCCCACTTGCCTTTGTATTCAAAGAATTTTGTTCCACAGGTTGGAAGCAAAGACAAATTCGCCAGCAGACTGTCCTGGGGAAGATCGGCAAGGAGCTGCTTTTCAAACTGCGCCCACGCGCCCCCGGAGATCACCGCCACCTTGATGATGCCCAGCAGGTCACGCAGCAGTCCCGCAGTCTCTGGAGCGAGAGACGACTTGCTGGGCGCGAGGGTGCCGTCCAAATCGAACACAATAAGTTTCTTCATTCATCTCCCAATCTGAAGTCCTGTTCCACAGATGACTTCGCCCCATCAAGGAATCGCGATCTCCAGCAGGGTCGCCTCGCCACTGGGTTCAAACGCGCACTCGCCTGCCTCCGCCGGCAAGATCCAGACATCTCCCTTGCCTACCGCGTAGGGAGTGCCCTTGTACACGATCTGGCCCGATCCCTCAATGCCAACCAACACGCGTGGCTCTGCTGCGGCTCCAACAGGGAACGGGTTTTGACCAAGGACCCGCCACAACCGGAAGGCATGGCAATCGAAGAGTCCTTCGCGCTCAACAGGGGCGGTGGTCTCCACGCGGGCCGCGGCCAGGCCACTATCGCTCGCTCCAAACTCGATGCAGGCAAACGCCTGATCCACTTGGAGCGGCCGCAACTCCTTGGTCTCCGGGTCGATATGGCCCCAGTCGTAAAGTCGGAATGTCACATCGCTATTTTGTTGAACTTCGAAAACCACCACATCATTGCCCAGAGTGTGAACTGTTCCCGCAGGGATGAATACGGCATCGCCCGCCTTGGGCGCAATGCTCACAAGGTGGTCCGTAATGGTTCCATCGCCGAGAGACTGTCGCAGATTGCTGGCAGTTGTGCCCGGCCTCAGGCCGGCATAAATTTGGCTCCCCTTTTCCGCTTCAATCACAACCCATGCTTCGGTCTTTGCCGTATCGCCCGCTGGAATCAACTCTGGGTGCGCGTCACTGGGATGTACCTGAACAGAAAGCATCTCGTGCGCGTCCAGAAACTTGAGCAACAATGGGAAACGGCGGAAGCGCGAAGACAACTTCCCCATCAGCTGTTCTCGAAACTGCTCCATCAGTTGTCCAAGCGTCTGGCCCTTAAGCGGTCCATTCGCCACCAGGCTTTGGTGATCGGTGCGGTCGCTCAGCACCCACGCTTCGCCGACTGGCCCATCGCCCGGAAGCGGCGCGGAGAGCAAGCTGGCCAAGCGGCGGCCGCCCCACAGCCGGTATTGATAGATCGGGTCGAAGCGCAAGGGGTACACAGGCATTTCGCTCATTCCTGATCACCCGGCTCTCATACTTCGCGGTAAGAGGTTGATGCTTGTCATTGGTGGCCGCTACGGTTGCCAGTACGAGCGGGTGGTAGGCGACGGATCGGCGACTCATGGAAACTGGTGGCCGTGCGGTACCCACGACAGGTCTTCGCTGAAGATGTAAACCCCGAGCGCCGCCGCCATGAAAACCGCTCCTGCCCAGAAGCGCCAATCACGATGCATCCTTCTCCAGTAAGGTCCTGGATCCGGCTCACCGCTGTCGCTGCTATTTCCTTCCAGGTTATGCTTGCTTCCTGTCATTTAGTCTCCATCACGGCAGAGTAATCGCCGCGTCGCGCAGCCTGATTGCAGCGGGCACGATGATACAAAGCCTGCTGTGCCGCCAACACATTGGTCTCCTTCCCCTTCCAAATCTCCAGGGCCGGCTGTTGGATGGCGCGGGCAAACGAAAATGCCAACGCCCAGGGCAGCCGTGACTTGAATCTCACGTTCATCGCATTCAAACGGGCCGAAGCCTGTTCCGCAGGTTGGCCGCCCGACAGAAACGCAATCGCCGACACAGCAGCGGGCACGGATCGCAGGAAGCAGTTCACGGTGGCGTCGGCTACCTCGTCCAATACCGGTTGACTGGTGCAGGCTGTTCCGGGAAGCACCATGTTTGGCTTCAGAACCATCCCTTCCAGCATTACCCGTTGCGCGAACAACTCGCTGAACACCGTTCGCAGCAATTCGTCGGTGACCTCGCAACACTGCTCCAACGTATGGTCACCATCCATGATGACCTCAGGTTCGACAACAGGAAGCAGGCCTACCTCCTGGCATAGAGCTGCATAACGAGACAGGGCATGGGCATTAGCCTCAATGCAGCCCCAACTCGGAATGCCACTGCCGATCGCAATCACAGCGCGCCACTTGGCAAAGCGCGCGCCCATTTGAAAATATACCTGAAGGCGTTCGCGCAATCCGTCCAGGCCTTCAGTGACCTTTTCACCGGGATGGCCGGCCAGTTCCTTGGCGCCCGTGTCTACTTTAATGCCGGGAGTGATACCCGCCTCTATGAGGACTTTGACAAACGGTGTCCCGTCGCTCTTCTGCTGACGGATCGTTTCGTCGTAGAGGATTGCGCCGCCTATCGACTCACCGAGCCCTGGAGTGGTCACAATCAATTCGCGATAAGCTCTTCGAGCTTCCACGGTCTGCGGAATTCCAAGCTTTTCGAAGCGCTTGTTACAGGTCCCATTGCTCTCATCCATCGCAAGCAGGCCCTTGTGATCGGCAAAAAGCAACCTCGCGGTATCTTTCAGCAATTGCACATTCATTTGGGCCTGCCCGCTTCCTGTTCCCGTTCCGGATAGCTGAATCTGCCCGCTCAGGGGCATTTGAGCTTATCAGGCTATTGCGGAGGATTCGCCAGCAACTGCTTGAGTGCATTGATTGCTTTCTGCGCCTCTGCAAGTTGGGCCTCAGCTTGATCCCGCGTCGCCTTCGACAGCGGCGCCTGCACTGGAGCTTGTTTCCCGGGCAAAGGACCCAATTGTGGGGTTGCCGTCCCAAACAACGAGCCGAGCGCTTCGTCGAGTGTCGGTTCCATCACGACCTTATCCCCCGCCGCCACAATCACCCGTTTCAATTGAGGAAAGTTCGTGCCTTCAGCCTTCAGATACAAAGGAACCACATAGAGGAATGAGTTCTCGATCGGAATGACAATGAGTTTGCCGCGAATGACTCCCGATCCCTTCTGATCCCAGAGAGTAAGCTGCTGCGAGATGGTCGTGCTCTGGTCGATCATCGCGCTGATCTGGTTCGGCCCAAAGATCAATTTGTCTTTCGGCAGCTCGTAGAACAGCATCTTCCCGTAGTCGGGGAAGTCGCAACGCGCCGCAAGCCAGGCAATCATGTTGTCCCTCTTCTGCGGCGTAAAGGGAGTCATCATCAGGTACTCGAGCTGCTGGCTTCCCGGCAGCTTCATGAGGATGTAGTACGGATCCATCGCCGTCACTGCGTTGTCGTACTTTTCCTGCGGCGCTACCCAGAGATCCTCGCGGTTATAGAACACCTGCGGATCAGTCATATGGAAGGTCTTATATTCATCCGCCTGCATGCCGAACATATCTTCCGGATAGCGGAGGTGGCTCTTCAAGTCCGCGGAGAGCTCACTCAGATCCTTGAATACGCCAGGAAATGCGCGCTCGTACATCGCCAGCAGCGGATCATTGGGGTCCATGATGTAGAACGACACTGTGCCGTTATACATATCCACAACGACCTTGACGGAATTGCGGATATAGTTCATCCCCTCGGCCGAACCGCTCGTCTGCACATTGGAATACGGGTAGCGATCGGAAACCGTATAGGCATCCTGAATCCAATACTGCTTTCCTTCACTCAAGACGGCATACGGTACCTTGTCCAGAACCAGGAACGGCGCCACTTGCGCAACGCGGTCTTGCACCCCTCTCCAGATCTGTATCCGGCTGTCCGGTTTCAGATAGCCGGTGAGCAGAATGTTGATATTCTTCTGCGTCCACGCAAACAGCAGCCTCTTCCAAATGCTGTCGATTGGAATTCCGCCTGTGCCCTGGTAGCTCGCATAGACATTCTCATTGCCCTTGGGATAGTCGAACTCCTTGATCCCGGTGTTCACGATCTTGTACCCGGGAGCCACATTTCCGAAGTAGATCTCAGGTTGTGTAATAGCCAGGCCGTATTGTGACTCGGCAGGCACATTTTCAAGCAAGTACTGCGGCAGGCCGCCTCCAGTCGAACTCGACACGAAGTTCATCACCATTCCCTCGCCATGCGTGAACTCAAGATTCTCGTTCACCCAGGTTTGCGCCTGTGCGGGCAATTGCGATGCGAGCTCACGGGGCGAGAGCATCACCTGATGGTAGCCATCCGCAAGATGGTATCGATCGACATTCACATTATAGAAGTCATAGTAAAGTCGAATCGCCTGTGTCTGCTGATACGTTTGCATCAGTGGTCGTTTGTCCCAGAGGCGGATATTCTGAATCGTGTCCTGATTTCGTGCAATCACGTCAGGAGTCAGATCGGCGAGAGCTGGATACGCGGTTTCCTGGATACCGTTTAATTTATATGCAGTACGCGTGAAGGCAATGTAATGGTTCAGGTAGGGCATCTCAAGGCTGAGTTCGTTGGGCTTCACCATGAAGGTCTCAAAAAGGCTGGGCAGCGCCAACACGGCAATTACGTAAAGTGCCGCGTAAACAATGATCCCGGGGACAATGTGCCTTGTGCGCGGGCGGAAGAACCCAATGGCCAGGAGCACACACGCCAGCGCCGAGGCTCCGGTCATCATCCAGAGCGCGACTCTCGTGATGTGCGCCGCCGCATAGCCGGCTCCATGGACCACGCCGAGGGTCGAATAAACCAGCTCGTAATGATCCAGGACGAAACCCCAACCGAAGTTGGCAGCAAGAATGAACAGAAGCACCAAAAAGTGCTGCCGCGCGCCGGCGCGCAGCGCGACCTTCCCGCTGGACTTCGACTGCCGCAGCCCGAAGAGAGAACAGAAGGCAAGAACCGCAAACGCCGACAAAGTCAATACAGTAATGCTTCCCTGCAACAATTCATAGAAAGGAAGACGGAAAACATAGAAGCCGAGGTCAACGCCAAAAAGTGGATCCGCCATTCCGAACGATCCGCCGTAGCGAAACCGGAGAAAGGTGTCCCATTGGCCGGACACACTCAGTGCAAAGATCAGCGAGAGAACCACAATGGCGAAATCGATCGCGAGCACCAGTTGCCTGGGGCTAATGTTCACATCGATCGTCTGGGTTGCGTCAGCGGGGTGTCTGAAGGCCTTGCTAAAAAAGCTTTCTCCGTCCACCAGGTCGATATTCCTCGCCGCAAACCGGAGATTGACCCATAGATACAGAATTGAAATGACCAAAGCGAAGCCAAAGAGGCCCCACTCCACCGAGAGGAGGGTCCAGAATATGCCAACGTAGTCGAGTTGCAGCATCCAGAGCCACTTTTGGACAAGTCCCAGAACAACCGAAAGGACGACGCCAATACCAACCAGCGCAAAGAGGCCCCACCACAGCCGAGACGCGATGGATGGTGGAAGAATCCGGCGTTCGCGGTTAGATGTTTCAGTCTTCTGTGGTGTGGTTTTCTCAACGGCCGTTCCATTCATAGTTCACTCCTCCGCGCGCCCAGATGTGGCAGGTTAAACCGGGGCTACTACGAGTACTATCCAAAATAACGCGCCGGGGGGTCCGGTCAATTGTGAACAGTCTTCATTCGGGTCTCTTGTCTAAGATTCGGCGGTAATGAGATCGGTGCTGGATGAAGACGGCCCGGTTTCGTGGCTTCTGACCGGCGAGTGACGCCTCGCGAACTGTTATCAGCCTCCAAGTCAGCCTCGTTTGGATTCAGTTCCACTGGACATGAGCACCACAACCAAGTCGGCAATCCCGCCCAGGAGCGCTGGATAGCACAATGCGCATCGGACCATCTCGAACTCACTTTTCACAGCGAAGAAGGAGGAATAAATGTTGAAGCACGTTCTGATCTTCTCAACAATTGTTCTGCTTGCAGCTCAAGTCGCGGTTGCGTCCGACCGTGAGGACGATGTTAGCCGAACTCGCAAAGCTGCCCTAGTCTTCAAACAAATTATGGATACGCCGGATAGGGGCATACCGCATGACCTGCTGGAATCGGCAAAGTGTATTGCCATCATTCCGGGGGATGTTAAGTTTGCTTTGCTTTTTGGGGGTAGCTACGGTCGCGGAGTGGCATCCTGCCGCACCGCGCACGGATGGAGCGCTCCGATGTTCGTCGCCATCGAAGGAGGGAGCGTTGGATACCAGATTGGGGGCTCTTCTACGGACCTCATCATGCTCTTCATGAACGACCATGCATTGCATAGTCTCCTCAGCGACAAGTTCAAACTGGGAGCTGACGCCTCTGTGGCCGCAGGGCCTGTCGGGCGGAAGGCTGCGGCTTCAACTGACCTGAAACTGAACGCAGAGATCCTGTCATATTCGCGCAGCAAGGGCCTCTTTGCCGGAGTCAGTCTAGATGGCGCCGTTGTTCAGGCTGACAAGAGTGGGAATGAAGCATTGTACGGAGACAACGTAGACAGGGACGACATCCTGGACGGTAAGGTCCCAGTTCCACAATCGGCGATGGGCCTGATTCAGGAATTGCGCGATTACAGCAGGTAGAAGCCGACTGGCAAGGCTCCAGATTCAGCGAGGTGCTTGCGCTTTTTTCACGAACTCAGCGAGTACCGCAGTTACATTCAGCGGCATTGATGTGCATTCTTGCAGAGCCGTTCCGGCAATTCCATCCCGATCTGAGTCGGAATGTTGGGTTCAGATCAGAAACCTAAGGAGAGCCAACTATGAAGTCGGGAACATTTCGTCGCAACTTAGCACTCGCTGTTGCCATCGTTTCACTCTTCAGCTTTACCTGCATCGCAGCGGCGATAGAGAAGACTGCATCTGTCAAGGGCGTCGTTGCAAAGATTGATCGGGACGCTAAGACCTTGGAGGTAAAGACCGCTGACGGGACCGAGCACACAATGCATCTCGTGAGACGAACTGTGGTGCAAAGCGAAAGGGAGTCTGCCAAGAGAGGTAATGACGCTGTGCGCGATCTTCGGGAGGGGGACGAAGTCGTGGTGCACTATGTAAGACAGGGTACAGACAGCACTGCTGAGGAAATTGATCGGATTGGCAGTGATGGGATGAAGAGGAGCGAGGGAATTATTACCAAATTTGACCGCAGCGCCAGGACGATGACCATCAGAGTTGTCGATGGAACCGAAGAGACTTACCGGTTAACCGAGCATGCAGCCGAAGATGCCGGAATCGAAACGGAGGACGCGGCGAAGAAGTCTGCCCACGCAATCGTGTACTACTCGGAAGAAGCAGACCACAAGGTCGCCCATTTCTTCACGACCGGTCAACTTTGAGAACCTAAAGACGGATCGCTCACTTGGTTTGCGGGCGGGAGCACAAGCAGCAGGATACCAACCTGTGTTGTTGTATCGAGGGCTAGAACCCCCCAGAGTGCCAAGGGGCTGAGCGCCTTCAGGCGTGTACCCCGGGCAGGATTCGGGCATCCGCATCGGCACTTGCCATAAACCCGGTCTTCACCTCGCTAACTCTTCGAGCTTCAACCACGGGGCTAAGTTCATGGCGGATTTGTCAGTATTGGTCTTGAATAGCGGCTCCTCCTCGATTAAGTTTTCCGCATATGGAACGGGCGACGGCGAGCCGCGGAAACTCCACGAGGGCGCGGTCGACGGCATCGGCACCGATCAGGGCGACTTCTGGATCAAGGACGACAAGGGTAAGAAGCTGGTCGATGAGTCCCCGCCTCTTCCCACGCGCGCAGTTGCCTTCAAAATGGTGGCTGACGCGCTCCACTCCAAGGACTTCCCCGCACCGTCGGCCATCGGCCACCGCATGGTTTCGGGAGGCCCAACCGTCCAGAAAAACCAACGCATCACCCCCGCATTGATTGAAGAGATGGAGCGCTACAAGGCCTTCGCGCCTCTGCACACACCCATCGCCATCTACATCATGCGCGAGGCTATCCAGCTATTTCCCGGCATTCCCAACTTCGTTTGCCTGGACACCTGGTTTCATCGCCACATGCCAGAGGTTGTCACCCGCTTGCCCATTCCCGAGGAGTATGCCGCGATGGGTGTGCGCCGCTACGGCGCGCATGGCCTTTCTTACGAATCAATCGTTTATCAACTGAAACCCGCCGTGCCGCAAAAGCTCATCGTCGCCCATCTTGGCAATGGTGCGTCAATCGCGGCCATCCGGAACGGACAAGGCCTGGACACGTCGATGGGTCTTACGCCCCTTGGCGGCATCATAAGCGGCACCCGCACCGGCGATATCGATCCTGGAGTGCTCCTATTTATCCTGCGCAAGATTGCGGAGACGGTTAGAGGCGCCACTGAGGCCGCCGACCTGTTGGAGGCCGTAGTCAGCAAGAAAGCTGGCCTCCTGGGTGTGAGCGAACTCTCCAGCGACATGCGCGACCTGCGCGACGCCATCGCACATGGTAATGTGAAGGCGCGCCTTGCCGTAGAAATGTTTACCTTGACCATCGCCAAGTGGATTGGCGATTACGTGGCCGAGTTAGACGGCCTGAACATGCTTGTCTTCACCGGTGGCATCGGAGAGAACGACATTGCCACCCGCGCTGAAGTCTGCGCACAACTGGGCGCGCTGGGCATCACGCTCGACGCAGCGCGCAACAACGTTCATGGCGCAGCGGTGATTTCGACAGAACACTCGCCAGTTATAGTGCGCGTTATTCCTCCCGCCGAGGACCTGATGATCGTCAACCACGTAGTGCGGTTGCTGGCGGAGTGATCTCCCATTGTGTTGTGTTGATCGATACTCCGGGGACACTCCTCCAGTAAACGCAACAGTCCCCGGATTTTCCTCGGGCTGTGGCCGGCCGAATCCACCGAGATATCGCTACCTCACATTCTCATCCCGCTGGAGCTTGGCCCGCCGTTCCTCGTACTCCTCGCTTGTGATCTCTCCGGCAGCATATCTCCTTTTTAGGAGCTGCAGGGGCGATTGCATTTCCCGGTAGGTGGTTCGGCGTATGGGCATCATGAACGAAAAGAACACCATCCAAAGG
>Ga0302319_10022528_pt1 | contig 11286 bp, 11 predicted proteins | sample Bog_T0_2_FD_203319 | JGI IMG/M metagenome (GOLD analysis project Ga0302319, IMG submission 203319) | Peat permafrost microbial communities from Stordalen Mire near Abisko, Sweden - Bog_T0_2 | ecosystem: Environmental > Terrestrial > Soil > Wetlands > Peat | place: Sweden: Abisko, Stordalen Mire...
CACGCCCCCGATATCATCAAGGTCTGCGGCGAGGCCAATGTCCTTCCCTCCTCGACCAACCCGACACGCCCCTTCACCGTCAACACCATCGACGAGCATCTCGACATGCTCATGGTCTGCCACCACCTCGACTCCAAAATCCCCGAGGATGTCGCTTTCGCCGAGTCCCGCATCCGCCCCGAAACCATCGCCGCCGAGGACATCCTCCACGACCTCGGCGCTTTCTCCATGCTTTCGAGCGACAGCCAGGCCATGGGCCGCGTCGGCGAAGTGATCATTCGCACGTGGCAGACCGCCCACAAAATGAAAGTCCAGTTCGGCAAGCTGGAACCCGACTCTACTCCCGGTGCCTCCACCCACAATGCGGCGGACAATTTCCGCGCCTTGCGCTACGTCGCCAAGTACACGATCAATCCCGCCCTCACCCACGGCGTCGCGCACGAAGTCGGCTCCATCGAAAAAGGGAAACTCGCCGATCTCGTCCTCTGGAAGCCCGCCTTCTTCGGCGTCAAACCCGAGTTGGTCCTCAAGGGCGGCCTCATCGCCTATGCCAACATGGGCGACCCCAACGCCTCCATCCCCACGCCCCAGCCAACCCTCTACCGCCCGCAGTTCGCTGCCCATGGTCGCGCCAAATTCAAGACCTCCGTGACCTTCGTTAGCCAGGTCGCCCTCGATCTCGGCTCGCTCGACGACCTTCAGCTTCAGAAACATCTCGTCGCCGTCCTCAACACACGCAAGATCACCAAGCGCGATCTACTCTGGAATTCCTCCCTGCCGAAAATCGAAGTCGATCCCGAGACGTATACCGTCAAGGCCGACGGACGCGAACTCCGCTGCGAACCAGCCAAAGTTCTGCCCATGGCCCAGCGTTACTTCCTGTTTTGATTTCGAGGCGGTCCGAAAAATCCATGGCCGAGTTGACTCTCATCCAAAGCATTCCGCCGCATCACGACCACAATGGTCATCGTCACCTCGTGCGCTTGCTGGCCGATCGCGCCACTCTCGCCAAACGGCGCTGGCGCGGCGTTGCGGAGGACGGCAAGGCGTTCGGCTTCGATCTCGACGAGTCCTTGTCGCGCGGCACCCCTTTTTTTGTTGAAGGCGAAACTCTCTACGTTCTCGAACAAGCGCCCGAAGACGTGCTCGAAATTCCCGTCTCCAACCCGGAACAGGCCGCGCGCGTCGCCTGGAATCTCGGCAATCTCCACTTCGGCATCCAAGTGCTCCCGAACGCCGTGCGTGTGACCGAAGACCCCGCCGTCCTGCAACTCCTCCATCGCGAAGCCATCCCCTTCCAGCGCGTCCGCTGCGTCTTCCTGCCCCTCTCTGCCTCCGCGCACCATCATCATGGATAACGAAACCGCGCCCGTATTGCCCTGGCTGGCCCGGCTCCTGCAAGTCTCCGACTCCGCCTTCCCCACCGGCGGCTACGCCCACTCGCAGGGCTTCGAACAGGCCGTCCGCCTTGGCCTCGTCCGCGATGAGAAATCGATGGGCCATTATCTTGAGCATCACCTTTGGCCGATGCTCATTCACTTCGAGTTGCCCGTGGTTCGCTTTGCCCAGGAAGCCTCTCTAAAGAACGATCTCCCCGGCCTGATCGCCCTCGCTAACGACGTGGACGCAACCAAGACCGCCCGTGAATTGCGCGAAGCCAGTCGCTCCATCGGGCAGCGCCGACTCCACGCCTTCTGCGAAACCGGCCCGTCTCCCATCCTCGCCACCCTCGCCCGCGCCGTCGAGGAAGGTCGCTGCCCAGCCCACCACGCCGTCGTCTATGGAACCGGACTGGCCTCATTTCCGCCGCACGCACTGATGACCTCGTGGGCCTTTCAAAGCCTCTCCGCCGTCTGCCTTTCCACTCCAAAACTTTTGCGCCTAGGACAAAACACCGCCCAGCGCGTTCTCACCGCCTCCCTTTCGCGCATGGAAGAAAACGTCAGCCTGTCTCTCGCCATCGAACACGACGAACTCGGCTGGTTCGATCCACTCGTCGAGATCGCCTCCATGCAACACGAAATAGCCTATGAGCGCCTCTTCATCTCCTGATTCCCCACTGCCCTCCATCAAAAAACGAATCCTTCGCCTCGGCATCGGCGGCCCCGTCGGCTCCGGCAAGACCATGCTCGTCCTCCGCCTCTGCGAATGGCTCCGCGACGACTTCAGCCTCGGCGTCATCACCAATGACATCTACACCCGCGAAGACGCCGAGTTCCTCGTCCGTCATCACGCCCTCCCGTCCGATCGCGTTCTCGGCGTCGAAACCGGCGGCTGTCCCCACACCGCCATCCGCGACGACACCGGCATGAACCAGGCCGCCGTCCGCGAACTCGAACGGCTCCATCCCGGCCTCGACCTGATCCTCATCGAAAGCGGCGGCGACAATCTCTCTGCCACCTTCTCCCCCGAACTCGTCGATGCCTTCATCTACGTCATCGACGTCGCCGAAGGCGATAAAATCCCCCGCAAGGGTGGCCCCGCCATCCGCTTCAGCGACCTGCTCCTCATCAATAAAATCAGCCTCGCTCCCCATGTCGGTGCCGACCTCGAAGTCATGCGCCGCGACTCCCTCCTCATGCGCGACCAACGCCCCTTCCTCTTCGCCGACCTCAAAACCGGCGTCGGTCGTGACGACCTCCTCGCCTGGCTCAAACGGGAGTACCTCTTTGTCTGAGCGCGCCCGCCTCGCGCTGACCGGAAATCTCCACCTGGTCTTCGCCTCCGACCCGTTGCGCGGAACCTTCCTCGCCGCCCAGTCCTTTTCCGCCCCGATGCATCTCAGCAAAACCTATTGGAACGGCGAAACGCTCCTCGTCAACGTCGTCAACCAGACCGCTGGCGTCTTCGGAGGCGACCGCATTGTCACTCAAGTCGTCGTCGAATCCGGCGCTCATGTCCTCTTCACCAGCCCCTCCGCCGCGCGCTTCCATCCCTCCCACGGTCGCGAAGCCCGCCTCCTACAAGCCTTCGACATCCGCGCCGGAGGCAGCCTCGACATCTTCCCGGAAATTTCCATCCCCCAGCGCGATTCCCGCTCTTTCCAGAAAACCGATATCCGCATCGAACCCGGCGGCGAACTCCTCTACCTCGAAACCCTCGCGCCGGGTCGCGTCGCCTCCGGGGAAACCTTCGCCTTCGCCCGTTATTCCTGGTCCACCGACCTCCGCCTCGCCGACCGTCTCGTCCTCCGCGAACGCGCCTCCATTACCCCGCACGATTCCAGCCTCGCCGGACTCACCGCCCTTTTCCCCGCCTCCTATTATGCCGGGATCGTCCTGATTTCCCCCGCCAGTGAAAACTGGCCCCCCGATTTCGCCCACCGTGTCTCCACCGTCGGCGAGGCCAACTCTCTCATCGTCGCCGCCTCGAAACTCTGCTCGGGTGGATGGTCCTTTCGCCTCCTCACCCGCAACAGCCTCTCCCTGCGCCGGGGCATTACCGGCCTTCGTCGCTTGATCTACGAGCGACTCGGTCGACAAGTCCCCGATCCCAGACGTTCCTGACGGAATTCCCGCCTGTTTCCGCGAATTCCTTTGACTTCCCTCCCCATCAGCTTCAATTAGAGCCTCTGAGTTTCCCTCTTTTCTTCTTATGATCCAATCCTTCCTTCCCACCCTCCTCAAATCGCTCCTCCTCGCGTTCCTCCTCACCCTGGCCGTCCCCTCCTCTCTCTTTGCCGACCACATCGTTGTCGTCGTCAAACCTGTTGCCCCTTTCGTCATGGTCGATGACTCCGGCAAATTCAGCGGCTACAGCATCGACCTCTGGAACGAAGTCGCCCGTAATGCTGGCTGGACCGACGTCGAATTCAAAAAAGTCGATACCGTCGCCGAAATGATCGACGCCCTCAAGTCCGGGCAGGCCGATGTCGGCGTCGGCGCCCTCTCTATCACCGCCGAACGCTCCAAGGAAATCGACTTCTCCCACCCCTTCTACGATTCCGGCCTCGACATCATGGTCAAGGGCGGTGGCGCTCCCGGCCCACTCGACCTGATCGAACGCCTCCTCACCCCCTCCCTCGTCCTCACCTTCGCTGGCATCATGGTCGCCCTCATCATCGTCTCCCACATCCTCTGGTGGTTCGAGCGCAAACATAACCACGAGGACTTCCCCCACCACTACGGCGAAGGCATGATCGAATCCATCTGGTGGACCACCTGCGTCCTCATCGGCGGTATGTGCATGAACAAAGACCCCAAAGGCCTCACCGGACGCATCATCGGCACCGCCTGGGCCTTGGTCGGCATTGCCATGATCTCCTACCTCACCGCCACCGCCACCACCATCATGACCGTCGATTCCCTCGGTAACGACATCAAGGGGCCGAAAGACCTCGCAGGTAAACCCGTCGCCACCATCCAAAGCACCTCCGCCGACCACTACCTCCAGTCCCAGCACCTCAACGTCGTCGAGTGCGCCAATCTGGACGCCGCCGTCGACGCCCTCCGCCATGACAAGGCCAAAGCCGTCGTCTACGACGCCCCGATCATGATGTACTACCTCACCCAAAACGATTCCAACGAACTCCACCTCGTCGGACATCTCTTCGAAAAACAAAAGTACGGCTTCGGCCTCCAAAGCAACAGCAAGCTCCGCCAGCAACTCAACAGCGCCCTCCTCAGCATTGAAGAAACCGACTTCATCGACAAGCTCGACAAAATCTACTTCACTCCTCCCGAATCCTAGGCTGTCTACAAATCGACCGGGAACGATTCACCTGTCGGCCTCGACGCCGTCTGGCCCCTACTCTTGGGCTCGGGATTCGACTTTGATCGGCACCAGTTGCACGCCCTCAAACGCCCGCTGGACGCCGCCACCATACCGGACTACCTTTCCCCATGAGACTTCCCGCCACCTATATGTTGAGCATCCTGCGGATCATGGCCGGGCTTCTCTTCCTGGAGCACGGCACGAGCAAGGTTCTCGGCATCCCGCTCGACCCGATGGCACACCACGTCGTTTTCGCCTCGTTGGGTGGCCTCGCCGCCATCCTTGAGCTTGTTGGAGGCGGTCTCCTCACCGTCGGCCTGTTTACCCGCCCAACCGCGTTCATCCTCTCCGGGGAAATGGCCTTTGCCTACTTCATCGCCCATTTCCCGCATGGCTTTTACCCACTTCTCAACAAAGGTGAAATAGCCGTCCTCTACTGCTTCGTTTTCCTCTATTTTTCCGTGGCTGGCCCCGGTGCCCTAAGCCTCGATGCTCTTGTCTCTCGAGGTAAAACGAAGGCTTAGGGCCTTCCCGCGCAACTTCTCGGAAAGTCTTTGGACGTCGATTAAAGGCCGTCCACCGGGGATGCCTCGATACTGATTTTCACCTTGCCCGTTTTCACGCACGTGCTCGGACTTGCCACCGGTGCCACCACCTCCTTCGGCCAGCGGGGCAGGCGCAGCGAAAAGGTCGAGCCGTTCCCCAGCGTGCTGCGACACTCGATGCTCCCCGACATCGCCTCCGCCAGCCGCCGGGCAATGGCCAGTCCCAGTCCGGTCGACGATTCGCCTCCGGTGGGCACCGCACTCAGGCGGCTGTATTTCTGGAACAGCTTTTTCTGGTCCTCCGTGCTAATCCCCGGCCCTTGATCGCTCACTTCGACCCAGGCGTGGTTGGCGTCGCCAAGTAGGCGCACCTGGATAGTCGTCCCGAACGGAGAGTACTTGATCGCGTTCGAGATCAAATTGTCCAGGATTTGCACCGTGGCCGTGCAATCGGTCCGAACGAAAATCCCCTCCGACACGTCGAGCTGGATGGATATCCCCTTATGGGTCGCTCCGGGCAGATTATGCTTCGCGCACTCCCGCACCAGGTCCCCAAAGTCGCACTTGACGATATTCGAGGTAAAGCGCCCCTCCTCGATCGCATTCACGTCCAGCAGGTTCGTAATCAACCGGTGCATCCGCTGGGCCGCCGCGATGATCGAATCCACCAAAGCCGGCGTTTGCCGTGCGTCGTCCAGCTCCTTGATCATCTCGCCGTTCATCAGCACCACCGAAAGCGGATTCTTCAGGTCGTGCGCCGCAATGCCCAGAAATTCGTTCTTTTCCGCGTTCATCGCTACCAGCTTGCCGTTGGTCTTTTCCAGCTCCCGCAACGCCCGTTGCATCTGCGCATACGCGGAGGCACGCCCGTTCTCGAAAATAAATCCCAGAATGAACATGAAAACGACCAGCCCCAAATAACCGGCTGCTGTCACCAGCGGACCCCATTTCGGATCGTACGTCACCGGGAGCTCGATCCCGACGAGATCAAGTCCAACCACGATGGCGGCGGCCAGAAATGCAATCACCACCCACTTGATCGCCGGGCGCACCCCGGTCAACACCAAGGCGCACAGCGGCACACTGACCAGCCATGCAATCGCATGACCATGCACCCCGCCCTCAACCAGACAAAGACCCAAGAAGCCAAGGGTCAAAATCGCCGCGAAAAAATTCCCCGCTAATAGCATCGACCCGCTTTTCCACATCAAAAAGGGGGAAAGGGCCACTCCCATCGTACAAAAAACAACAATCCCTGCCCCCCAGTAATGACCGATCAGCAGATAGAACAGCGCATAGACCAGCCCGAAACACGACCCCAGCACGCCAAACCCCACCAAAAGCCGGGCACGCCGTGCATTCTCGGGATCGGCACGCAGGTGATCCGGCAGAGGATTGTCTAAAAGCGCCGCCCATCTCCTCAACCCATCTTTAATAACGGCCCTCGGTTCCCACATGGGCCATTTTAGCTGCATTCCCCTTGGCACGCAACCCGCACTACTGCGCGTGCGGCAGCGCCAGAATAGTCACAATCCGTCCGGCGTTAAAATTAAGCCGCAAGCCGACCTTGTTGAGCGTTTTGGGGTCTTGGGTAAAGTCGCCGGAATAAAGCCAGTAATCGTCCTCCTCGGCATCGGGCTGGCCAATGTACCTCACGACGTCTTCCTCCGACATATTATACAGAAAATCCCTCCACTCCTGCAGGCTCAAGTCCCTCGCCTGGACACGCTGGAGAAGCTTCGCCCGTGCCGCCACGCGCGCGGCTTCGGCGTCTTTTTCCTCCTGGGATTCGTTGGCCTCTTTCAGTTGCGCCTGTTGCAGGTATTGCTGGGCCTCCGCCAAGTGCGGACTCGTCGAGTACGCCCAAACAAATTCCTGCGCCTCCTTGATCAAGTCTTCCAGCTTCGCCTTCGGATCGTTCAGGTCCTTCTGCAACTGCACGAAATCGGTCTCGTCCGTATGATCGTAATCGGCCAGTTCCTGCCGGATCTCATCCTCTTTCGCCTCCGCGACATCGGCCTTCTTTAGGTAATCGGGAAGTTCCAACTTAAGCTCCGCCTCGTCGTTCTGGGCCTTGATAATGGCTTTGTTCGTGTCGAACAGGTCTTCCACCCGGGCTTTAAATTCCGGAGGAAAAAATCCCCAGTCGTCCATGATGTCCAACTGGTCGGACGAATAATTGATCCCCACGTCGGCCCGACCTGGCACGACTGCGAGGGTGAATCCCGCCACCGCCATGCCCATCGAAATAAAACCATTTCGCTTCATCTCGAATCTCCGCTCCCGTCATAGTAATCGACGCTCTGGACAATCCCTTCGACAAAATAAATCGTGAGGCCATGTTTCTCGTTCGTCAGGGGATTGAAGACCATCTGCTGGTTGTACCCCCATTGTCCCGCCTCCACCAACGCCGGATCGCCAAACAGCCCCTTCACGTCCGCCGGAGTCTTCCCTTGCAGCGCATTATGCATTTCGGAGAGGGTGATTTCACCCCGGCCCGCTCGGGCCAGAAAATCCGCACGGGCATTCGCCGCCGCCTGCGCTGCCGCAGCTTCCGCCTGCTTCTTCTGCGCATCCAGGGCCGCCAACTCCGTTTCGATCTGGGTTAATTGCGCCTTGGCCTGCTCGATCAACTTGCCATTGGGGAATTTCACCAAAAAGGCGTTTAACTGATCGTGGGCCACCGTCAGATCGCCCTCGGCATGGAGATGGACAATGCGGCAGAAAACGTAAAATTCGCTGGCCTTCTTCTCCGCGATTTCCTTCCGCAACTCCGCCTGTTGGGCACTGGCTTGGTCGATACGGGCTTGTGCGGCGGCTATTTCTCCCTTCACCTCGTCCCGTGCTTTTTCCGCGTCGGTCAGCGCATGCTTTCGGTCGTCCATGTAAATATCCAACTGCGGAACGGCTACTTGGTTGGTCAGCGCCGACATCATGCTCGCTGTCCGCATCTTCGTAATCGGAAAACAAAGCCCCAAGGCAAGGGAGTGCACGGCGAAAATCATCAGGTAAAATTGCCCGGAAACGTTGGAACTTGTCCGGTAATTAAAACTGACCCAGATCGTTTGGATGATAAAAACCGCGCCCATCAGCAAAACGATCAAAAGCACGAACAGCATCCACGGCAAAAAGATTCCTACGATAAAAAACAGGAACAAGATGAAAATTCCGGTCAGCATGATGAGAACGAGATGCCCCGTCGCAAACCACAACGCCTGCGTCAGCTTCGCAAAGGTGGGCGCGAACACGCGCGAAAAATAAAAAGCGGAAATAACATCGACGATCCAACCCACGACAAGATTCAGCGCCAGCACACTGCCCAGAATAAACAAAAATTGCGGCTCCCCCTCCCGGTAGATTTCCTCCTGATGCTGCTTGAGAAACGGCGTAACTTCATCCTGATGGTAGAGGATATGTTGCCCGAAACTCTGTCCCGTCGGTTCCGCCGTATCGCCCCATGCCGGCAGAAACGCCGCGACTGAAACGAGCAAAAGTATCGCGGCTACCGGCACTCTACAACCGCCAACGCCCTCTTTCACCGAATAACGACGAAGACGCGCTGGCTTTTCGTCGTTGGAATTCCTCTGCATTGTGCGCGTCAGTTAGGCTTAAACTCAATCCATCTCGTAACAGCTTTAGCTCCCTGCATGTCTTTATCAACTTTCTTTTGACCGTGGCTGTCGCCAAAGGCCTACCTCCTCGATTTCGAGAATTTGAAACCAAGAGGATTTCCCCTATATTCCCCACTACCGATTATCGACGGACGAATCACTCGGCATGATACAAAAATACGATTGGTCTCCAATGAAGGGACTTCCGCGAAAAACACTCGAAGCTTGGCCCGAAAATAATGAAAAATCCTCCCCGCCTCTTCCTCGTTCGCCACGGTGAAACCGCATGGGCCGTCTCCCGCCAGCACACCGGTCGTACCGACATCCCGCTGACCGAAAAAGGGGAACAGGAAGCGCGCGACCTCGCGCATCGACTCCACGCCATCGATTTCAGCCATGTTTTTACGAGCCCAAGACTACGCGCTCGCCGAACGTGTGAACTGGCAGGCGTTGCCACCCATGCCCAAGTCGACCCCAACCTCGCCGAGTGGGACTACGGCGATTACGAAGGTCGGCGCTCCGTCGATATCCGCAAGGAACGACCGGACTGGAATATCTTTCGCGACGGTTGCCCCCACGGCGAACTGCCGACACAAGTCTCCGACCGCGCCGACCGCCTGATCGCCCGTCTCCGTGCGCTCGAGGGAAACATCGCGCTATTTTCGCACGGCCAATTCGGCTGCACGTTCGCTGCGCGCTGGATCGGGTTACCGGTGATCGACAGCCCCCATTTCCTCCTTGGTACCGCCTCCCTCAGCATCCTCGGCTACGACCCCGACCATCCTGCAATACCGGTCATTGCCCTCTGGAACAGTTGCTCCTCGCAAAATCGCATCGTCAGTCCCTGAACCGCCCAATGGACCGGGCTGCCCAAAGCACGCCAAACGGCATTGAGTAGCGGGCTACCCGACATGGATTCGAACCATGAATAACGCCTCCAAAGGGCGCTGTGTTACCGTTACACCATCGGGTAAGGAATCCGCTCATTTTCCGGTTTGTGCCGCCAAAGTCAAACACAAGACGCTCTCGCAGGCTCGACATCCCCGTGCTAACTTGCTTCACTAAGTCCCCGCGCTCGTTCCGGGCGCAAAGAAGGTCCCATGGAGTAGCGGTTAGCTCGCCTCCCTCTCACGGAGGTCGCACGGGTTCGAATCCCGTTGGGACTATTACCCTTTGATTCTTCAGAGGTAATTTTAGCTAGTGTACTACGAGTGTACTAAAAACGGAAGTTTTTTGGCCCAGTTTGGATCATTCTTGCCTCGGCGTTTACCCGACCTCGTCGACCACCACAGAAACGGCGCGGCATCACCAGAGCGACTGTCAATTATCCCGCTTCCTACATAAAATCAGACCTTTTGTGAAAACGGTCCGATTCGAGGCGGTAGGAAGAAACGTCCCTCAATACAACATCCGAAACTACCTTCTGCTATCTAGCCGCTCCCCGAGCACGTCGGGGAGCGAGATTCCCTCATTACCTTTCCGACCTCACGTCTTTGCGAGCAACCCTTGCAGGACCTCCTCCAGGGTGCAGATTCCGGTGATGTGCTCCGTGCCTTCGCGCTCAAACTCGATCCAGCCCGAGTTGAAACCGTCAAGCATTTCGATGCGCGTTGCGACGCGATCGGCGGGAGTTCCTTGCGTTTCAAACAAAGCTTGCCACTGTTCCCGGGGAACCGACACGGCGCGGACTTCTTTGCCGAGGAGCCGCGAGAATCCGTCCGCTGCGTCGAGTTGGGAATAGCGGCGCGGCCCTTCCAGTTCCAGGTACCGCTGGCCGGTCCATTCCTGTTGCAGGGTCGTGGCAATCAGCCGACCGATGTCCTCGGTTGCGATCATCGGAAACGGGCGATCCAGAGGCGTCAGAAATGCCATGATCTCACCCTTTTCCCGGGCCGGCGCAACGTCCCAGAGAAAATTCTCAAGGAACCAACCGGGTCGAACGAATGCCGTTGGTACCGGCAGCGAACCGAGGGCTCCTTCAAGAATGTGAAGTTGAGTAATGAGGCCAAGGCCCCGGTCGTGCTGCCCTCCAATGGACGAAAGCACGACCACGCGACCGGGCCGCGCCGCTTCCAAGGCTTGGCGGAGAGATGCCGCCAGAGCCCGGGCTTCCGGAAAGCCCGGCTCCGGCGCGAAGAACGGCGGGATCATCACGAAAACCCCCTCCACACCGCGAAACGCGGCTTCGAGACTGTGCGCGTCCCCCGCATCGGCGGTAACCAACTCGACTCCCTGCCCGGCCCACTCGGCAGCCTTCGCCTTGTCGCGGACAATGCCACGCACTTGTTTTCCGTCCTTGAGGAGTGCTCGTGCAGCAGCTCCACCAACCTGACCAGTGATTCCCATGATCGCGTACATATATTTCCTTTTTGATTGAGTTGTTTATCGCTTGTACGCTTGTAGTTTTTGCTCTACCA
>Ga0302319_10022531_pt1 | contig 11285 bp, 9 predicted proteins | sample Bog_T0_2_FD_203319 | JGI IMG/M metagenome (GOLD analysis project Ga0302319, IMG submission 203319) | Peat permafrost microbial communities from Stordalen Mire near Abisko, Sweden - Bog_T0_2 | ecosystem: Environmental > Terrestrial > Soil > Wetlands > Peat | place: Sweden: Abisko, Stordalen Mire...
TACGCTGGGCTAAATTCTAGTCCTGCGGAGGGGTCGGCCGTCCAGTAGCCGCTGCGGGCGTGTCGGTGGCCGGGGGCAAGGAGCTTAAACTCGACGCCGGAATTTCGATCACACCAAATCGGTTCGTCGCCACGTCCCGCATTCCAATCCGCAGAAACGTCTCGGCTCGGTCCGGCACGCTGAGTTCGAGGTGGCACCGAACAATGCCGCGCATCAGCTTTGCAACGTCCGTCGTCTTGGCCTCAATCGAAACGTTTTTGCCGGTCGCGTTCAGCAATCGGCCTTCGGTGTCGTAAACGTAGGCCATGAACTCCACCTTCGCGGCGCGATGGCCTTCAGGTTGCTGCGCGAACGTCAACTCGCTGGAAAGCGAGATGTAGTCGATATCGAAGCGCCGAAACGGCCCATTCGCCGGCACGCTCAGCGAAAGCTCATTGTCGGGCGCAGTCACTGTCTCGGTCGTTGCGGAAGCCGGCACCACGCGCACCTTGAACAAGATGTCCTCGGGCGTTGGCGCGCCCCGGCTCATCGCGGCATGCTTGTAAGCGAGCGCGCGGCCTTCTTCAGGCGAAGGCGCAAACGGGTCAGGCTTCTGGGCAGGCTTGGGAACGCTCGCGTCATTGGCATAGTAGCCGCGCCGATAAAAGAGTTGCAGTGTTCGCGCAGCGTCGACGCCAGTAACCTCCACGCGGATCGGACGGTACGCGCCGTCCTCCTTCGCATTGCTGGGCGTATAGCTGAGCGTGTAATAGTCAGCCCCGGCAGCAATCGCGCTGCTCACCGCTTCGGCAAGATCGTTGATGTTGTAGAACGCGCGTCCGCCCGTGCCGGTCGCAAGGTCCTCCATCATGGCGTGCTCAGCCGCTTCGCTCTGCGAGAACTTATTCAAGTCGGCGTCGAAGCGGCGCACCTGGTTCGCGTGAACGGTGGACCCCAGCGTAGCGGCACTGAACGTCGGTTGCGTCATCAGGCCCCGCGCGTCGATGGGATAGACCGCAACTTCCGCCTTCGTAAACAAGTTCACCATTTCGCGGAACTCGGTCTGGTCAAGAGTGGAGATTTCGGAAGGTCGCGCCGAGGTCGGATCGGGAAGAACGTTCAGCGGAAACGATCCAGAAAACCAAATCAGGTTCTTGCGCCCCGGAAACGCTGCCAAATAATGCGCGAGCGTGTTGAATGCATCGAGCGTGTAATGCGCGCGCAACTGCGTCTCCATCGCGCCAAGCTCCGACTGAAACTCGCGGAGATTTGCAGCAAGATCAAGCGCCGAAGGACTTCCGTTGCTAGTCGGAGCGGCAACGGACAGCACTTTGTTGGACCGGTCGGAGACGCGCTGTTGATCCGTGACGCTCTCACCCCCGCTGGGCAGCAGCGACGAAGACGATCGCGCAATCAGCTTGCGCTCGACCACTCCCCGCAGCACGGCGGGGTCCGACGTGAACCCCTGCAACAGGATCAGCCGATTAGCCAGCCCGAACATAGCGATGCGCGTATTCGGGTCAGCATGCTTCACATACTGCTGCAATTCATACCGGACGAACGTCTGATCTTTTACCGGCGTATTGAGCGCATCGATCAGCAGAATATTAAGCGTGCCGTGCGGATCGAAAGGCGTGTAGTCGGTGAAGATCCCAGGAGGCTCAGGAGGAGATGCGACCACAGCGTGCGCAGCCTGTGCCGTATGCTCTTCCACGTGACCAATCGTCTGCGCGACGCCACTCTCAGTGACCCGAAAGTTCTGCGGCCCAAGCCCGCGCACCGGATGCCCATCCTGATCCTGCACGACCACGTCCAGCACCACCAACTGCGTGCTTGAACGAAGAACCGGAGAGCCCGCCGGGGACTGCGCGTGGGCGACCAAACTCAACGTCGCGCCAGCCAACATCACCGCCAACCGTCCGCGTATCATCCGTCTCCACCCCACCTGTCCTTAGGACACATCGGATTAGACGACGGCAGCGCCGCACAAGTTGAACCAAATCGCTAGACGGCCGCCAGCGCCCGCTCAGACTCCAGCGACATCGCCCGAATGGACTCGCCAAACGGCGCCCGCAGCACGCCGCGCTCGGTAATGATCGCGGTAATGTACTTCGCGGGCGTAACGTCGAACGCAGGATTTTCGATCCCCACACCATCAGGAGTCATCTGCTTCCCATTCGAGTGCGTCACCTCAATAGGATTCCGCTGCTCGATAGGAATCCCCTCGCCCGTAGCAGTCGCAAGATCAATGGTGTTGAACGGCGCAGCCACATAAAACGGAATCCCGTGCTCCTTCGCCAGAATCGACACCGAGTAGGTCCCGATCTTATTAGCCGTATCGCCATTCGCCGCGATCCGATCAGCCCCCACGATGACTGCCTGGACCCGCCCCTTACTCATCAAGTGCCCCGCCATGTTGTCGCACAGAACGGTCGTCGGAATGTTGTCCTTCATCAACTCCCACGCGGTCAGCCGGGCGCCCTGCAAATACGGCCGCGTCTCATCGGCCAGCACATCGATCTTGTGCCCGCGTTCAATCGCGGCTCGGATCACCCCCAGCGCCGAACCGTACCCACACGCCGCAAGCGCGCCCGCGTTGCAGTGGGTGAGAACGGTGCCTTCTTTCGGCAGTAACTCCGCGCCGAACGCTCCAAGCTTGCGACAATTTGCAATGTCCTCGTCATACAGCCGAAGCGCCAGCGCCACCACCGCTGCCTTGATCTCAGAGATCGGCGTGTTTTTCCCAGCCAGCTGGTTATACAGGTCGCGTACCTGGCCAATCCCCCAGAAGAGATTCACGGCCGTAGGACGAGTCGCGGCAAGGTGGTCGCAGATAACCGCCACTTCCGCAGTGAGCGCGGCAAGCGTTGTCGCGCTTGACTTTTGAATCCCCAACGCCACACCCATCGCACCGGATACCCCGATTGCCATCGCGCCGCGCACAATCATGTCGCGAATCACAGTGGCGACCTGCAAATAGTCGGTTGCGAGAACATAAGTCTCTTCAAGGGGAAGCTTGGTTTGATCGAGGAAGTTAACGCCCGCAGGCGTCCATTCAAGAGTCGGAATCATGTCTCTAACAGTTTAGTAGATCTTGTGCCCTTAGTGGCTCAACTTTTCCAAGTGGCGAAACCCACCCGTCGTAACGAGGATGATTACGAAAATCGACAGGTTATACGTCGCATGCATCAGCACAGAGCACGCCAGCGAGTGCGTTCGTATGCGCACGTAGCTCAGCACCAGGCTCACGCCGTACAGCACGCCAAGCACGCCCCACGCGTGCGAAAGTTGATCCGCATGCAGCAGTGCAAACGGAATGCTCGAAAAGATCGCCGCGAACAACAGCGCAAACGCGGAGTTCATCGAGCTCCGCTGCCAGCGATCGATCCCCGCCGGCGACCGTTCCAGCGCCAGCCAGTCATACGCCGTCGCCAGCGCCGGAAGAAGGAATCCCCGAAACGCAATCTCCTCTGTCAGCGGCGCCAGCAGCACAGCAAAACCCATCAGCAGCCAGCCCGTATGCGGCGTCAGCAGACTCTCTATCACGTCTGTTTTAGGAGTAGGCAGAAACTGTATCGCGCCCTGTGCCGCTGCGTTTAGCAGCACCCCGCCGGCAACAATCCAGTACCAATAGCGCCGCGCCGCCAGAAAATTCCACTGGACCCCTTGCAAAAATGAAACCTGCCAAATGTAAGGAAACAGCCATGCCGACACCGCCAAAGTCAGCAGGTAAGCCAGCGCCTGCGACGCCAATGCGAGCCCGGGATGCTGCGCCGTAGCATCGAGATGAATGTGCGCGAGCGTGAAAGTCCCAAGCTGGCAAACGAGCACGAAGAAGAGCGCGAGCGAGAAGAACAGGATCGCGTGCCCGATGTGCGGGATATGCCGCGCGGGTCCATGGTCCTTCGCAGGATCAGTATCGTGCTGGATGTCGAGCGCTTCAGGCTCGACGACCTCGGGTACGGGAACATTGCTCATAGGACAGAATCCAGCTTACTTCCCCTTCCGCGCCGGCGTCACGGCGGCCTTCTTTTTCGCAGGCTTCTTCGCCACCTTGGCCGACTTCGGCTCCGGCTTTTCCTTGGATGCTGTCGGAACCCCCGTCTTCTTTTCCGGCTTGATAAACTTCGGCTTCGGCGCCTTCTTCTCCAGGTCCGGCAGTTCAATCGGTGGCAGATGTTCGCTCGCGTTCAGCGTCCCAGCCTTGGCGTAATACCGCTGGAGGAAGTGTCCGGTATGCGACCCGGGAGCGTACGCGACCAGCTCCGGCGGTCCCTGTGCGACGATGCGCCCGCCGCCCTCGCCGCCTTCCGGCCCCATGTCGATCAGGTAGTCGGCGTTGCGAATAATATCCAGATTATGCTCGATGATGATCACGGTATTCCCCAGATCCGTCAGGCGATGCAGCACCTCCAGCAGCTTGCGGACATCATCGAAATGCAACCCAGTCGTCGGCTCGTCGAGCAGGTAAAGCGTTCGCCCCGTCTGCCGCTTCGATAGCTCGCGTGCCAGTTTCATACGCTGCGCTTCGCCGCCAGAAAGCGTGGTTGCGGACTGCCCCAGGTGAATATAGCCAAGCCCGACGTCCACCAGAGTCTGCAGTTTCTGGTTGACCGCAGGAATGTCCTTCAGCACCGGCAGCGCGTCTTCAATCGCAAGCTCCAGCAGGTCAGCAATCGAGTAGCCGTTGTACTTTACGGTGAGCGTTTCCTGGTTGTAGCGCCGGCCGTTGCAGATCTCGCACAGCACGTAGACGTCTGGCAAAAAATTCATTTCGATGCGCCGCTGGCCTTCCCCTTGGCAGCCTTCGCAGCGTCCACCCTGCACATTGAAGCTGAAGCGTCCGGGCTTGTAGCCGCGCTCGCGCGACTCCGGCAGCATCGCAAACAGATCGCGTATCGCCGTGAACACGCCCGTGTACGTCGCAGGATTCGAGCGAGGCGTTCGGCCAATCGGCGACTGGTCAATCTGAATTACTTTGTCGAGCTGATCCGCGCCGTGGATCGCCTTGTGCGCGCCCGGCTCTTCGCGCGATCCGTACAGTTCCTTGGCGAGCGAGCGATACAAAATATCGTTGACCAGCGTGCTCTTGCCCGACCCGCTAACACCGGAAACCACGGTCATGACGCCCAGCGGAAAGTGCGCCGTCACGTCCTGCAGATTGTGCGACGTCGCGTCCTGCACGGAAAGCCAGCGTCCAGTCAGAGCCCGAGGACCCTTGTCCGGCGTTGGCCGCGTGACCACGTCGATCAGCCCCGCGAGATACTGCCCGGTCACCGAGTTCGGATTCGCCATGATCTCGGCAGGAGTGCCCGAGGCCATAATTTGGCCGCCGTTCTTACCCGCGCCCGGCCCAATATCCAGCACGTAATCGGCCTTACGAATCGTGTCCTCATCGTGCTCCACCACAAGCACGGTGTTACCGAGGTCGCGCAGGTTTTCAAGCGCCGCAATCAGGCGCTGATTGTCGCGCTGGTGCAGACCGATGGAAGGTTCATCTAGGACGTACAGCACGCCCCGCAACCTGCTTCCAATCTGTGTAGCAAGCCGAATCCGCTGACCCTCACCGCCAGAAAGCGTTGCCGCGCTGCGATTGAGCGAGAGATAACCAAGCCCCACGGCGTTCAAAAATTCCAGCCGTTCAATGATCTCGCGTTGCAGGCGGTCGGCGATCAGGCGTTCGCGGCCGGCGAAGGCCATGGACCGGGCCGCCATCAGCGCGCGCTCAAGCGACAGTGCGGTGAAGTCGGCGATGGAGGCGTCGCGCTTCGCGTCGGGAGCTTCGATAGGCTCCGTCTCGTCGCGCGTCGAAGGAGGATGCAACGCAGCGTCCGCCAGCGGCAGCGTCACCGCCAGCGATTCAGGACGCAGCCTGCGACCGTGGCACTTCGGGCACTCCGTCGCCGACATAAACTGCATCATGTACTCGCGATAGCCCTCGGACTTGGTGTCCTCGAGCGTGTCGCGCAACCAGTTCAGAATCCCGTGAAATCCAGTGCGGCCAACCTCATTGCGCGGCGGCCCGTACAGCAGCATTTGCTGCTGGTCCTTGGGCAGCGCGGAGAACGGCTGCTTCAGATTGATCTTGTACTTCTCCGCAGCCAGCTTGATCAGCCGCAGCAGATATTGCGACGAAGAGCCGGGCCCCATTGCCCCGTCGAGCAACGGCTTGGACCAGTCCGAGATGGTCTTTGCCGGATCGAAATCATAAATCGACCCAAGGCCGTGGCACTCAGGGCAAGCTCCATAGTTAGAGTTGAAACTGAAGCTCCGCGGCTCAAGCTTAGCCACGTTAATGCCGCACTCCGGGCAAGCCATCGACGAGCTGAACAGCGTCTCAGACGCCTTCCCGTTAGGAGCTTGCAGCCCGATCAGAACCAGTCCGTTGGCAAGCTGCAACGCGCTCGCGACGGCGGCCAAAAGCCTGCGAGTGTCGTACCCAGCCGTAGGCGGCTGCGCGTCCGAGACAGGTTCCGTCGGATACGGCTTCAGGATGATGCGGTCGACGATGGCTTCGAGGGTATGGTTCTTGCGCTTCTCCAGCCGCATCCCCTCTTCCACCTCGATGACCTCGCCGTCAACGCGAATGCGGTAGCCTTTCTTATCGAGCGCCTCAATCTCTTCGCGAAACTCGCCCTTGCGACCGCGAACAATCGGGGCCATGACGGTGATGCGCTCGCCGGGAGAGTCGGCGCGATTGCGTTCCACGATCTGCGCCACTATCTGCTCAGCAGACTGCCGCGAGATGGGCCGGTGGCAGTTCGGGCAGTGCGGTTGACCCACCGACGCATAGAGCAGCCGCAGGTAGTCGTAAATTTCAGTGATGGTGCCCACAGTAGACCGAGGCGACCGGGAGGTCGTCTTCTGCTCAATCGAGATCGCCGGCGATAGCCCGTCGATCGAGTCCACATCCGGCCGCTCCATCTGGTCCAGGAACTGCCGGGCGTAAGCGGAGAGGGTCTCCACGTACCGCCTCTGACCCTCGGCGTAGATCGTGTCGAACGCCAGCGAGCTCTTGCCGGAACCGGACAGCCCGGTGACCACGGTGAGGGTGTTGCGGGGAATCGAGACGGACACGTTTTGCAGGTTGTGCTGACGTGCGCCCCGGACGTCGATGTGCGTCAGGTTCTTGCGCGGAGTTTGGGTCGAAGAAGCCAAGTCTCTAGTCTACTAGGTCGCCTGCTGAAAACTATGCTGAAGACGCCTCTGCGTAACCCGAAAAAGGGCTAAGTCATACACAAAACGAACGGGGTAATCGGCTAAACAAGAATCCGGTTAGGCACTAATCGGCCCAGATTTGTAGGGTAAATTCAGCCAGAATCGTCCAGAATAAGCCAAAGGAGAAGTTTTCGGATGAATTCCTCAATATTGCTGGTGGGAGCCATATTTGCGTGCTTGGCGTTTGGAATACTGATGGCCTATACCATCTGCCACGTCATGTTCCGACTCTTCCGCGTCCATGCCAAGTCAACAGCGCGCCGCCAACAAGCGGCCAGTGCAACCGCAACCAGTTAGCTAAATTTCTCGTTATTGCTGGGGATTTGTGCCATTTTGAGGCGGAACGGTCGGACTCGGCGGCTTAGTCCCATCGAGTTTTTTCTTCTGATCGACCTGCTGCTGCATCTGGTCGTCCAATTCTTTCTTCTTCTGATCCTGCTGCGCCTGCATCTGGAGCAGTTGCTGTTCAACCATCTCGGGTGTAAGCGCCTGCCCGGCCGCTCCCGCAGCAGGTGACACTGGAGCGGCGGATGGGGGCAGCACAGTAGTCGGTGTAGCGGCCATAGGCGGCTGAACTGCGGGAGAAGCCTCTAAAACAAGGTTTCTAGCGGGCGGCACTGGATGGTCACGATCGTTCTTATCGTCGTACATTGCATAGGCCGGAGAGTTCGGTCCGGGAGGTTCGGCCCCACCAGCACGGGGAGTCAGCACGAGTTCGGGCGTTGATCCGGCACTGCCTCCGAGCAAAAGGATGTTGGCCCCGGTTCCGTCCAAAAGTGTTGCAAGGATGGTAGATAGCGGAGCTGGGCCGTAGTTTCCAAAGACGCGCTGCTCCTCGACGCCGCCCGTGATTTTGAGTCCCGTTACGTGAGAGATCGACCGCAAAATCTGATTCAAGCTGGAGTTATCCGCGCGAACCTGAAGCTGGCCGTTGGTATAGATCACCTCTGCATGAAGGGGAGTGTTGGGAACTGGAGTGGCTGCTGCGGAGGCAGCCTGTCCGGCTTGATTCGTTAGTGGCATGGCCGGCAGGCTCTGGGCATGCATGGCGATGATTGCAACGGAAAATATGAGGGATCCGCCGAAAACGCGGGAGACCTTACGCAGATAATGAGTTGACTGCATCTTCTGGTTCGGACGTCCGAGGTGGCAAGAGGGTAGCTTCACGGCTCCAGAATACCGTCAAAACCAAGAGTGTGGCCTTCGTTATGCGTGTCGTCGGGGTAATAAGGTTAGCTGGACTCGCAACCCCAGCCTCCGTATGCTGGGCAGGGGCAAGTAGCGCGGTTAGGAGTTTCGTTTGAGAGACCTAGGGAATGGAGTCCGTAGGCTGACGCAGCAAGCTGGAATTCTGCTCGGCGCGATGCTGCTGACGCTTCCGCAAAACACGATGTGTGCCCAGATGTGCACGACGCAGGCCAAGATGACCTCCGATGTCCGCAACGGGCTGAGCGACGCTGCCCTGCGCTTGGCGCAGGCTGTCCAGCAGGGCGATGGGTCGAAGGTTCAGGAGATGACGATCGCGGAGTTTTCGGACGCATCGGCCTTCGCTCCTACGATGAGCCTTGTGCAATCTACGTCGTCGCGTGTGGCGAGCGCTGCCCTTCAAGTGACGCAGATATATGAACTTGACGCGAGCGCGCGCGTGGGAGGGGACGTGTCGGATGTGGACTTTAGCTGCCCACTATTCGGCACAACGTCGGAGACTGATTTCTCCATCTCAGGGCTGCCCCGCGGGCTTTACGGATTCGCGATGGTGAAGGCGACTGGGATCCATCCTTGGCTGCTCTCGTTTCTGCTGCGCAGAGATAATGGCGATTGGAAGCTGGCGGGTTTCTATCCACGCGCGACGACTGCAGGTGGTCATGATGGGATTTGGTACTGGAATAGCGCACGTACGTATGCCAAGGCCGATGAACTCTGGCTGGCGTGGCTCTTTTATGGGGAAGCGGCGGAACTGCTGCGCCCAGCCAACTTTGTTACCAGCACGAATCTGGATCGTTTACTTGCGGACCGCCGAGCGGCTGCGCCTCCTGAGTTAGTAGGCGGCATCGGGCCAAGTAACCCCTTAGTGTTGAAAGGGAACGGGGCCAAGATGGGAGCAAGCGAATACCGGCTGACCAATCTGTACGCCGAGGAAACCCAGGATGGCAAGGAGTTGAATTTAATCATCCGTCTCCAAGCGACGGAAGGAAGCGACCCGACTACCGTGACATCTAGCAGCAAAGCTGCTGCCCAGGCAGTGCTTGATGCACACATGGAGTTGCGCCAGGCCTTTCATCAAGTGTGGGTTTTTGCGGGCGCGGATGGCCGCGAGCCGTTTGTGACAGAACAAACAATCTCAGAAATCCCCTAATATGGTGAAAGCTCTCATTGCGGTGAATCATTGGGGATCAGCAGAACGTCTCGGACTGCACATGGCTTTCGAGCGTGTGATTGAGCGAGGAAAGAGACTTTCGGAGAAGAGTTAATGGCAAGCTTACAGAAGTCCCTGGCACAGGCGATCCGTGATCGGCGCGCTACACCCAGTTTCGATGGGGAGCCCATCCCGCCAAGAGATTTGTGGCAGATTCTTGACGCAGGGCTGCATGCCCCCAGCGGCTACAACATGCAGCCCTGGCGCTTTATCGTGGTGCAGAAGCCTGAGCAGCGGAGGAAGTTGCGCGCCGTTTGCTATAACCAAGCGAAGGTCGAGGAAGCTTCCGCCATCATCGTTGCGTGCGGAGACCGCGACGGCTGGCGACGGGATTTGGAAGAAATGCTGCGAATGGGCCGCGCGGCGGGCATGCCCGAGAGTTATGCTGCGCAAGCGGCGGCAAATGTTCCGGAATATCTGTCAGAGTTTTCTCGCGACGAGATGGCCGGCTGGCTTAACAAGCAGGTGACGATCGCGTTGACGACGATGATGTGGACGGCCGAAGTTCTGGGCTATGACACGGCCGTGATGGAAGGTTTTGAGCAGCAAGGAATTTGTGAGACGCTGCGTTTGCCCATGAGCTATTGGGTCGTCTCGCTCTTAGCAATTGGACACCTCAAAGGCTCGGACAAGTTCGATGGTGGGCGATTTGATCCCTCACATACGGTATTCAGCGAAGAGTACGGAAAACAGTTGAAATAGGTTGATGGAATCGCCACGCGAATATCCGAAACGTCCGATTCCTGGGGTGGGGGCGGTGGTCCTGCGAGAGACGCACGGCCGGCTAGAAATTCTTCTGATTCGTCGGGGTTCCGAGCCGATGGCTGGAGGTTGGAGTCTGCCAGGCGGCGCAATTGAGCTGGGCGAGACTGTTCGAGAGGCATGTGTTCGCGAGATACTGGAAGAAACAGGAATGAACGTTGAGCCGCTGGCTGAGATTGAGACGGTGGACATCATTGAGCGGGACAGCGAGGGTCGCGTCCAGTACCACTACCTGGTAGTGGATGTACTTTGCCGGTTGGTCGGAGGGGATTTGGCTTCCGGCACCGATGCGAGGGAGGTGGCGTGGGCCGATGTGAAGCAGGTGCTGGAGTTTGGAGACTTCGCATTGACAGCGCGCGCCTGTACAGTGATACGTAAGGCTTTGATCATGAATGAGGGCTTGGAATGAAGACGTTAGGGCGGTTGTTGCTGCTGGTTGTAATCGTCGGGTTGGCCTGCGGTGTACTGTTCTACGAGCGTCCGCTTTGGGTTGTGATGCAGGGGACGCACCTCGGTCTTTTTCTGCATCGCGTGCAGAGTAACTACGTGATGACGCCGGAGGGGCGTGTCCACTACTACGAGTCCGAATCGCGTATTCCTGGCGGCGGAATTCCGTTGGTGTTAGTGCATGGGTTAGCTGATCGTGACGAAAGTTGGGCTCCCATGCTGGAGCGGCTCAAGCGCTCTGGATTCCATGTGTATGCGCCGGATCTGCTGGGCTATGGCCGCTCTCCCAAACCTGCAGACAGTGATTATTCGATCTCTACGCAGGAGCAATTTGTGGCCGACTTTATTCAAGCGATCGGTCTGCAAAAGCCGAATGTAGGCGGCTGGTCGATGGGCGGCTGGGTGGTGTTGAAGCTGGCGTTGGATCATCCGGAGATGGTGAATCGGCTGGTGATTTATGACA
>Ga0302319_10022533_pt1 | contig 11284 bp, 7 predicted proteins | sample Bog_T0_2_FD_203319 | JGI IMG/M metagenome (GOLD analysis project Ga0302319, IMG submission 203319) | Peat permafrost microbial communities from Stordalen Mire near Abisko, Sweden - Bog_T0_2 | ecosystem: Environmental > Terrestrial > Soil > Wetlands > Peat | place: Sweden: Abisko, Stordalen Mire...
CGCCGTTAGTTCCGATATAGAGGATGAATCCTGTCGAACCGCCGCCGGGATTCCAGGTAAACGTGGCTGACGATTGCAAAAATGTGCTGCCGGGCGTCGGAGAGGTCATCGACGGGGGGACGAACGTTCCGCTCTCCGAATAGACGTAGTTGATTGACGACCAAGTACCGTTGATTTCATAGTTGAGCCTGACGTATAGGTTGACACCGTAGGTCGGGATCCCGGTCACCGTTACTGTATTAGCTGTGGTCTGCGCACCATTATAAACATCGAATGCGCCAGGATAAGTGGTTCCAACGGTAAGGATAAACGCGGTGGGGCCCGCCCCAGGGTTCCACGTGAAGGTCGCAGAAGAACCGGACAAAGAACTGCCCGGCGCTGGACTGGTCATCGAAGGTGAAACCGGGGTGCCCGCCTCAGTAATCGTATAGTCGATATACGCCCAGACACTGTTCATTTCGTAAAAGAGTCGGACATTGAGGGTCACGCCATTCGTCGGAATTCCGCTGACCGCTACGGAGTTTCCACTGATGGAGCTGCCTTGGTATACGTTCGATGATCCGAGTCCTGTGGTTCCGATTGCGAGTTTGTACGCGAACGGTCCTGCCCCAGGATTCCAAGTAAAGGTAGCTGAGGAACCGGTCAATGTGCTGCCTGGGGCTGGACTGCTCAGCGAAGGGAGAACCGGGGTCCCCGCCTCAGTTACCGTATAGTCGATGAACTGCGAGACATTGTTCAAGTCGTAATACAGCCGAATGTATAGAAGTACGCCATTCGTCGGCAGCCCACTGATCGTTACTGAAGTGGCCGTCGTTCCGACGCCGGCATAAACGTTCGTGGAGCCTACACCGCTAGTACCCACATAAAGCGTATAAAGGATGGAACCAACTCCGGGGCTCCACGTGAACGTAGCTGAGGAACCGGTCAAAGTGCTGCCCGGCGCCGGTGAAATCAGCGCCGGGGGAGTTTCACTGGCTTCGGAGAACGTGTAATCGACATAGGACCAAGCCCCGGCCACTTCGTAAAGAAGACGCACATAGAGTGTGCCTCCCTGCACGGGAATTCCGCTGACTTGCAGCGAAGTGCCCGTAATTTGCGAGCCGTAGTAAACATTGGTTGTACCGGGGCCCGATGTGCCGATCGTGAGTTGATACGCTGTAGCGCCTACCGTTCCCGCGGACCAGATGAACAACGCCGAAGGGCCGGTAATAGTTGAACCTGCTGCCGGAACTGTAAGTGCAGGCGTTTGGTCGAACGCTGTTTCAAGAATGATGGGAGAACCGGAGATCTGTACGGTCCCCCCGGTAATGGAATAAATGGCTCCGGTGAGGTCACGATACTGAACGAATTGAGAAGGAGCTGAATACGGTTTGGTGGTTGAAGTATTCCATACAATTTCGGCCGAGTAACCGCCCGAGCGGCTGTATGAACATGTAAAGGTAGTTGGATCGGCGGTAGTTGGCGCGCAGGGCTGGGTAATGGTCGCGCCCGATATCCAGTTATTCGCCTGGATGTAGGCGTCTCCGATAGGGTTCAACCCGGTGGACGAATTCCACAGCGTTCCCCAGGCCTGATTGTCGTAGGCATACCAAACACTACGTTGAACGCCTGCGGATTGATTGAGGATCAAATGGCGCGCCACAAAGTTCACTTCATCCGACTGGGCGGGAAGAGATGTATCCAATCCCCAACTCGATTCGGTGTCCCAAAGTGGCAGATTCCCGACTGAGTACTGGTTCATGATGCCGGTGAGGATGTTTACTGCACCTTGAATCTGCTCCGGGGCCTCACCGTCGGCCGGATAGCCGTGAAATGCAACTGCATTGATTGATTCGTTGCCGCCTGCCGCAAGCCAATTGCTCATCCATGTACTGCCGCAGTGGGGATCGTATGCGCACTCAGACGCCGTCCCGTGGACGACTGTGACCGATGGGCTCAGAATTACCGCATTGGGATCCACTGAATGAATGATCTGATCGGCATCCGCCGCCATCTGAACCAGCGTGTTCTGAGAGCCCTCCCAATAGGAGTCGGCATTGGCTTCGTTCCAAAGTTCGTAGTACTGAATCACTCCGGGGCCCTCATGATTAATCAGTTGGGTAATGAAACTGTCCCAGGAGCTGATACTAAGTGGTGGCTGGGCGCATCCGCCTGGCGCGTAGGGACCGTCGCAGACAGCGCTGATTTGACCAGAAGATGAAGACGAGTTAGGTCCGGTCTCCGCGAAGGTAAGCGTCGTCGGCGTTGGAGTTCCCAGGAGTTGAAAAGTTCCGTCGTAGGAGGCGTCCGTGACACCTGAAACTGCGAAATTAGCCTGATTCGCCGGCTGTTGGATTGGGTTGAAATACAACCCGTGAGGAGTAGCCGTCGTAACGGTAACAATTCCATTTGTTCGTGCGATCGAGGTGATCTGAATACCCGTTGATATCGCCCATGGAGGAGTTCCGCCAAAGGTGAGAATGATCTGGGCGCCATTGGCTTGAGCCAGACTGATCTGGCGATCAAGATTACCCCAGGTGTAAGTCCCTGCCGACGGGTTTAGGTCGCTCCACAAGGTGGAGGTATCCCAAAGCCGGAGTGTGCCGAAGGGAATATCGGGCCACGGGGTAGCGGAGGGTGTGGCCAGGAGGAAGTTGATATCCATTCCGAAAAAACTGGCACTTGTGTTCGGAGAGGGAGCAGCAACGGCCGGAGGAACGATCAAGTACACCGCAGAAGCCGAAGAGGAAGTAGTAGTACCGGAAACCGCAATCGCGGTGATCTTTTCACTCGCGTTCACTGTAATTGAGCCTGTATAAACGCTGGAGGAAGTTGTTGGCGTGTTACCGTTGAGCGTGTAATAGATTACCGGACTGGATAGCGAACTTGTGATGGTGACCGTTTGGGCGGACGAATACTGTCCAGCTGCCGGAGTGAAAACTGGCGTCTGCGCAGCCGCCGAACCAAGGCCGAGTATACCAAGAATCAAAGAAATCGATCTAACTGATTTCAAATTACTTAAACCCCACTACATCGAGAAGATATCTTTCAACAGTGCTAAACCGGATCCATGTGGAATTGAACCTCACATTCCAACTGAGTCGAGTCGAAGACATGGATCCAATCCTTGTTCGTGTCACAATTATGCCAAATTACTGCACACCCAAAGAGGGGGGGGATGATTACTATAGTACTTCGCGAAGAACTCCGAAGTAACGCCTATAAGCGACACATTTCTTGTCTTGGGGCAATACAACTTTATGGGAATATTCATCGAAAGATCAATAGACTTTTAGTAACCGGTAATCGGTTTAATCTTCCCACTTCGGAGGGCACGGCAAATTCTGCACCAGGAAGAATGAAACAAAACAATATGTTGACCCGCAATCAAGACTGCGCCAAGCGGCACTGGAGATTTCGGCCCGCGTGGTTCGATTCGAGCCCGTTACAGGAGCGAGATTGCTGTTCACGCAAGTCGAGTGATTGTCACCAGCAATAGGTTTGAAACTTTAGCGTGGATCAGATCACTGCCAAGACTCGCCGACAGACGGAAATGTGGTAAGCGCGAAGGGATTTCCAAGGTGCTTTTATCGCCGGCAATGCAAATGGATAGCTGATGACCGGGATGAAAGCGGGGTGCCCAATCCGGGCAAGTCCAAAAATGAAATGAGGCTGCGCGCGGCAGCCTCATTTCGGAAATACGTAATTGACAAGTTGGACTATGGGGAGAGCCATGCGCCCAAATGGACCAGTGAGTTCGAAACGAGTGGAAGACCAGACCTCCGAGTCTGCGAATAAGCTCAAATTTGGTGGCAGTGAGGATGCTGGCAACATAACCGAACAGATAGAAGCGTGCCGGGGCGGATTCGAGTAGTTGCAGCGGAATGCGTGCCAGGCGGTCCCGGATCGCAGTTCTCTCAAATAGCCAAACCACGGCGATGCCGATGAAAGCGCCGCCAAGAATGTCGGTCGGGTAATGATCTCCGATGCGGAGATGCGGCTAGCAAACTGGTGAAAGGAATGTGCACGGGAGCCGGCCGGACTCTCTCGCTGAGAGGCGATCGCGAGAATCTCAAGCGTCAGTCTCGTAAGTTTTCAGTTGAAGCAATTGGAGTCCGACGTTCCAGAGGAACTTCGGATTGTTGATCAGATACCGTCGCCATAGGCGTCGAGGCTCCTGGATCAGTCGATGTAGCCATTGCAGTCCTGAGCGCTTCATCCACGCCGGGGCGTCGATAATGCGTCCGGTGTGGATGTCGAAGGCCGCGCCGACGCCCACCATGAGGTGCGTCTCGAGAAGGTCGATGTACTCGGCCATGAATTGTTCTTGCTTCGGCGTGCTGAGCCCGACCCAGATCACGTCGGGGTTGGCTTTAGCCACACTTTCTTTCAGGTCCTCCCTTTCAGATTCGTTGAGCGGCCGAAACGGAGGGGTGTAGCTGCCGACGATACGCAAGCCGGGAAACCTTTCGGAGAGAACCTGCCCAAGCTGTTCTGCGACGCCAGGATTGCCTCCATACAGGAAATGCCGGTAGCCCCGCTTGACTGAGAGGGCGCAGAGTTCGAGCATGAAATCCGGACCGTACACGCGGCCCATTCCACTGTGCCCCTTTAGGTGACCAACCCATACAGTAGGCATGCCATCCGGAGTGTTGACGAGAGACCGGTTCAGGATCTGGAGCAGGCGTGGATTGGTCTGCGCCTCCATCACACCATGAACTCCGGTGACGCAGACGTAGCCCTTTCCGCCTTCGCGGATGTGTGTATCCGCGATGCTTACTGCCTGATCCATGCTGATTGCACTAATATTCACGCCCAGCACATTACAGTGCGGATGCTCAATCATCGGTAGTTTGTCCTCTCAGACATCCTGCCCCCGGTTGGATCCGGCAAACGGATCGACCCAAAATTCGCAGAAGCAAATGGGAACGAGCCGTCACCGGGAGCCTCGAAGGGGCAAGCGTCATTCGCACTTCAGGCGTGCATGGCAACCGGATTCATCTGTTTCTTCGCTTCCACCTGAGCTTCAATCCAGCGATAGGTACGGGCTAGACCGGTGCGAAGCGATTGTGAGGGTTCCCATCCAAGCTCCCGCCGGATAAGGCGATTGTCCGAGTTCCTTCCGCGCACGCCCAGTGGACCAGGAATATGGCGGATCGACAGCGGTTTGCCAGCGATGTCCATGGCCATTTCAGCCATTTGGTTAATCGTGACCATCTCTTCAGAGCCGATGTTGACAGGGCCGCTGAATTCCGCTTCCATCAAGCGGCGAACCCCCTCTACGCACTCATCAATATAAAGAAAAGAGCGTGTTTGAAGTCCATCTCCCCATATTTCTATCTCGCCGCCGGGTTCGGCTTCCACAACCTTGCGACAGATAGCGGCGGGGGCCTTCTCGCGTCCGCCGCACCAGGTGCCTTCAGGGCCAAAGATGTTGTGGAACCGAGCCACTTTCACCTGAACGCCATAGTTGCGGTGGAACGCAAAGTAAAGTCTTTCGCTGAACAGTTTTTCCCATCCGTATTCGCTGTCTGGATTCGCGGGATAAGCCGAGTCTTCAGAGCAGACTGGATTATCGGGGTCCATCTGATTATGTTCTGGGTACATGCAGGCGGAGGAGGAATAGAAGAACTTTTTGGTGCCGGCCTTCACGCCCTCATGAAGCATATTGAGGTTGATGGTTGCCGAGTTATGCATTACGTCGGCGTCGTGCTCTCCGGTGAAGATGTAGCCTGCCCCTCCCATATCCGCCGCCAGTTGATAAACCTCTTCAATCCCGTCGAGAACGGATGCGACCACATCCACGTTGCGCAGGTCACCTACGACGAACTCGTCGGCGCCTGAAGCGTTGAACTCTGTTTTTTTCAAATCAACGCCGCGCACCCAGAGCCCTTCGCTCTTGAGACGATGCACCAGATGACTGCCGATGAATCCACCAGCACCCGCTACCAATACTCTTTTCATTTTTCTGTCTCCTTGTTGTGAATTCATTGTTGTGAAATACATTGCGGTTTTCGAGGTTCTACGATTGTGAGGCGCGATCCCCTTAATCGACACAAAGGAATACCGGATATGAGCAGCGGACGGCAGGAGGAGCTTCTGCTTCGATGCAATCGACGGCTGATGCGCGCCAATATTATTTACTTCTGGCCTTCACACCTGTGTGTGGTCAGTAATGACGCGCGCTCGAACAAAAAACGATTACCGTCCCGCTAATACGTTCCGTTAGCCAGAACGCGCGCGTCATTTATTTTCTGTGCAAAGTAATCAACCGAGAGCCTGAGGCCTTCTTCCAGCGATAGCTTCGGTTCCCAATTTAGGAGTCTGCGCGCCTTCGAGATGTCGGGCTGTCGGCGCGTGGGATCATCCTCTGGCAGCGATTCGAAGCGAAGCGAACTCGTTGAGCCCGTCACTCGAAGAACCGTTTGTGCGCATTCAAGAATGGTGAACTCGTCGGGGTTGCCGATGTTGACTGGCAGATGTTCGTTCGACCGAGCGAGACGGACAATGCCTTCGATCAGATCGGAAACGTAGCAAAAGCTTCGCGTCTGCTGGCCCGAACCATAAATTGTCAGCGGCTCACCGCGAAGTGATTGGCTGAGGAAATTGGAGATTACCCGGCCGTCACTCGGTGCAAGCCTTGGGCCGTACGTGTTAAAAATCCGCACCAGATGAGTGTTCAACTGGTAATGCCTGTGGTAAGCCATTACCAGGGCCTCAGCGTAGCGTTTGGACTCATCGTAGACAGAACGCGGTCCCACAGGATTCACATTGCCCCAGTATTCCTCCCGCTGCGGGTGCTCAAGAGGGTCGCCGTAACACTCCGAAGTAGAAGCATGAAGAAAACCTGCGCCGTAGCGGCGTGCGATCTCGAGAGTATTTTCCGTGCCGATTGCACCCACCCGCAGCGTGCTGACTGGCATGCGCATGTATTCCGGTGGGCTGGCGGGAGACGCGAAATTGAATACATAATCGACGTGCCCCAGATCGAATGGCTCGCAAATGTCGAGTTGTTCGAACTCGAAGCGAGGTTCGTTGACGAGGTGGACGATGTTCTCCTCAGATCCGGTGCACAGGTTGTCCACGCCGATAACGCAATAACCGTCAGCAAGCAGGCGATCGGTGAGATGAGACCCCAGAAAGCCGGCGGCACCGGTAACTAACACGCGCATTTTTAGGCTCCTTTGTATTTAAGTTCGCGAAGACTGCGAGAGAGGAGCCTCTTCGTTCAAGAAGCTGCAGTGGGCAAAAAAAAGAAACAGGCGTTGATGGGGGGACATCGCACGGTCCCCTCGAAATGACGGCTAGAAGGCTGCGGGCGTGGACCCGGGCATGTTGGCCTCAACATCCACGTAAATTGCCCCGGTGTAGTTGTTCATGAATAACTTGTCATTAGATCCCCAGCTAACGCCGATGGAGGAGCAAGGGCTTGGGTATCGTCCGAGGTGCCGGGAAGCGCGGGGGATCGACTGAGTAGGTTCAACAGTTCCCCGTTGGATGCGAAGCGCGCGCGAGTCTTGTATTGCGCGAGCAATGAGAAAGCCCGGTCAAGGTTGCTCCATTCCTTGTTCTGTTCGATCTCAAAGGAGTGGCCCCACAAGTGAACGACCCCGCCACGTTCGGCTGCCGAGGTCAACAGGGCGTCGAGCGTGGCTACCCAGGTATCACCCCGGAAGCGCGTCCAGTGCAGGAAATTGCCGGGGCGGAGACGTTTGGCGGCATTCTTGAAATAAGTCATGGCGCCCGCCGGGCCAGCCTGAATCGTCGTGGGCATCAACGCGATACCGCTCTGCGAGCGAGGAGTACTGAGTGACATGAGCTCAACGGTCCGGGCGAGGGTGAAGCCCGCAGCTTTTACCTGGGCGATATGCCCGCGGCGAAACCTGCCCTTTGGAAAACAGAACGAGCGGCACGGCAGCGATGTGATCTGCTCCAGGGCGTCTTTACAATTACCGATCTCGTAGCGGCTGACATCGTAGGGCACGGAGCGCAGATCGCAATGAGTGAGGGTGTGGCCGCCGATCTCAAAAGATCGGCTCAGCCCACGGATCTCCTCAGCATTAATGAGTTTCTGGTGGTGACGAATGGGGACGTAAAATGTCGCAGCAAGGCCGTACTTGGCCAGCATTTCTGCCAGCCTTAAATCCAGGGGATGGCCGTCGTCCCAACTGGTAGTGATATAGAAAGGGCTCGCGGGCATTGGTAATTGTCTTCTTTCCAGGCACTGAATGAGTTGCGACAGCTTAGTAGAGGCGCTCTCTCCAAAGGTATAGGGCCCAATGCAGTGGACGCGCCAGCATAGACTCGTAACCCACGTACGCAGCAAGACGCGACTTAAATGCGACCAAACCAGGAAGATCCGTCCATTCACGCTGCAAGTAGAATTCCCGAGACTTGAATGGTTCCAGTGAAGTATTCAGCTCGAGCTTCTTAACCCTCTCTAACCGCTCTTTCCTGAATGCATATCTCAAATGCGAAACGCGGTCCCAATTTATCCCCATTAGTTGCGTCCCACAGTAGTCAGCGGAAAATAAGTCATTACTGACGAGCAACCATCCAAGTTTGAGCACGTCCCCTCTCATCGGCCCATTCCGCGTCAGCCCGAAGGTCCCGTCCATAACCGATATGGAACGCGGTAATGCTTTGTTCACTGCATATATCACTTGTTCAAAAAACGGGTGCAACTTAAGGCGCGTCGCCGGCTCCTGAATTACTCCCCACTGGTTCTTCATAGAAAGACTCACAAGGGTATTTGCATGAACTTTTGGCACCGGCATCGTGATAAAGAGATCCGTCTCATCGAGCAGGAGTTTTGGAAGCGGCACATGAAGCTTTCGAAACGCGGTTTTGACAACAATGTCGCGGGACGGCATCCCGGTGAGATTAACAACCTTGATTCCATAGCGCTTCCCAAGGGCCAGCAAACCCGTCTTTTCGAACACCTCCGATATCGAAAAGGGGTTATAGCCGCCCGAATCCGATTCGACAATCGTTATATGCTCAGTCTTGTCGCGCAAGACCTTTACCAACCCTTCAACCGCATCGTAGGTTGTCATCACACCGGGGCGAAATGTGGGGTAGGTCAGGTTTGGCTTAATCGCGATGCGAGTAGTGCTGTCAATCTGACTTAGAGATCCAATGAACTCAAGACCTTCCCTCACACGGGCGGCGTAATCTTCCTGAATGGACGCAATAAAAACTCGAGTATCCTTATCCATGATTGCTGATTCTCCATCCACTGGGTTCGAGAACGACAGTCCCCGAGTGGTTTGTCCTCTCGTTACAAGCGGATTCATAGACCGATTTCAGAACTTCAAAAGACAACTCAAATCGGAAGTACCGAACAAAGCGAAGCCTTCCTTGTTCACCCAGGGTACGCGCCAGGGAGTCGTCTTCAAGAATGCGCTCCATCGCCTCGGCGAGGGACTCATGGTCGTTCGGTTGAACCATGTAGCCGGTTTCTCCGTGGACGACAATCTCGCGGCCGCCACCATTTGTAGTGCAAACAGCGGGTCTAGCGAAGCTCATTGCCTCAATCAACACAAGACCGAAAGGTTCAGGCAACGCTGAGGGCATTACAAGCATATCCACGGATTTGTAAACGATTCGGGTATCTGCAAGTTCTCCAGCAAAGATGACTCGATCCCGAATACCGAGTGACTCTATAAGGGCGAGCAACTCTGAATGGTGCGCCTCCAAACCGGGAAATACCTTGCCGACGATAAGAAACAAGACTTCGGGAAATCGTTTGGCCACGCGTGCAGCGGCCTTGACGAAGACATCGTGGCCCTTTCTCTGGAGTTTGATCCGTCCAACGATACCAACCAGTTTCGCGTCGAGCGGAATACTCAAACCAGCACGAAATGCCCTGGCATCGTCATCGGTCGGCGAATCATATTCGGGAGGAAGAAGACCGTTGTAGATGACAATCGCTTTACTGGACGCCGGGCAGTCGGCGAATTGCTCAAAGACTGCGCGGGATACACAGACGATCCTGCTGGAGAAGTGATCGATGATTCGCCTGTAAATCAACCACCCGCGAGGAAATTCGGAGAATATTTCTCGGATATGCCATATGTGGGGGATTCGCGCAATTCGCGCCGCAACCGCGCCTGAGAGGATAGTGGCCGTGTTAGAGTGCACAATGTCCGCGCGAAAGTCCGATAGCGTCTTGGAAAGTCGAATGGACCCGAACATGAAAGTGAAAGGCCACGATAAGAGCCCAGACACTGTGTGGTTGAGTCCACGAGCAATGATCGTCAGATCGGTTTGGACCTTTACCGTAGCTCCTAGTGCCTCCAGGCGTGCCACAAGAGGCCCAGTGGAAGGAAGAACCACCAGGACGGTCATCCCGTCGTTTTGACAGCATTGCACAAGCCTGAGCAGTGATCGACTTGCGCCATACAGATCTGCGCCGCTGTGAATAAATGCAACGCGCAGAGAAAATGGACTGGAACTGGGTCGCCAGGACGTGGGACCCGTCCCAGTTTCTGGGAGCGATGGGTCACATTTGGTCTTGTCGACTTGGGTCTTGAGCAGGCCACTATAGACATTGTTCAGATTCTGCAGGAATGAAGCAGTGTCGAACGTTGACAGGAAGCGCTGCTTACCTGCAGCGCCTAAGCGCTGAGCGAAGTCCCTATCCAAAAACAGCCGCTTCATTGCCTCCGCCAGGTGAGCCGTATCATTGGGGGGGAAAAGAAGACCAGTTACTTCGGGAATGATGATCTCAACAGGGCCGCCGAGTTCGGATGAGATGGTTGGCTTACCAAACGCCATGGCTTCGAGAACTACTAAACCAAACGCCTCAGGAAAAGTAGAGGGCATGACTAGTACATCGGTAGCCGCATACACGAGGGAAATGCGTTCGATTTCGCCCGTGAAAATAATCTTCTGATCGAGCCCCAGTTCCTTGACAAGCTGCATCAGTCGATGATGGTGGTGGTCATTCCCGGGAAATGCAGAGCCGACTATAAGGAAATGTGCGAGTGGGAACTGCTCTGAAAGCAAAGCGGCCGCCTTGACGAATGTCTCCTGACCCTTTCGGTCATGAATGCGACCGATCACCGACGCAATAAGAGCTCCAGTTGGAATCCCAAGACGGGCCTTGAAGTCGCAGACTTCGGTTTCCGAAGGGCTTGAATACTCTGAAGTTGGAATAGCATCGTAAAGTACGTGAACGTGATGGTTTGTAGTACTTGAGGAGAACTGGGCTGCTACTCCCTTTGAAGTACAAATCACTTTTTCTGAAAGCCGAAGAATGATCCGCCTGTATGCTTTCCAGAGAAATGGATTGTCATTGAAG
>Ga0302319_10022537_pt1 | contig 11282 bp, 9 predicted proteins | sample Bog_T0_2_FD_203319 | JGI IMG/M metagenome (GOLD analysis project Ga0302319, IMG submission 203319) | Peat permafrost microbial communities from Stordalen Mire near Abisko, Sweden - Bog_T0_2 | ecosystem: Environmental > Terrestrial > Soil > Wetlands > Peat | place: Sweden: Abisko, Stordalen Mire...
CGACCAGACCGAGGTCGGTACCGTGCAGCGCCGCGAGCACGCGCGACGGTTGGATCACGAGCAGGAGGCCGGCAAGGCCGGCCAGCCCGACGATCAGGGGGAACAGACGGCGCCTCAGGTTCATGGCAGGGCCACCCGCGGGGAGAGCCGCTCCAGCCGGCGGGCCTGCTCGGCGAGCCGGCGCAGGCCCGCGGCCAGGGTCCTCTGCTCGGTCTCGGTCATGGCCTCGACCGCTCGCCGCAGCGGGCTGTCCCGGAGCACGCGGACCGCGCCGACGAACTGGCGCCCCTGCGGGGTCAGGTGGATCTCGACGCAGCGGCGGTCGTCGTGCCCTCGGTGGCGGCGGACCAGGCCCCGGTCCTCCAGACGGTCAAAGAGCCGGGTCGCCGAGGCGGCGGAGAGTCCGGCGGCCTCGGCAAGGTGCCCGGCGGTCTGGGGGCCGCCGTCCCGCAGGCTGCGCAGGACGGCGAGCTGGGCGAGGGTCAGCCTGGCCTCGCGCCACAGCTCGGTCTGGAACCCGTCGGCCAGCAGGCTGGCCCCCAGGTACGCTCCCAGAACCTCGCGAACCTGAGGGCTCAGACCTCCCTCAGCCTCGATCATTGTCACGAGGTCAATGGTACACATCGGGTCAGAAAAGCTCACGACCCCCTCAGGCGGGCCCGATGGCCCGCATAATCGGATGCCTTCCGACCCTGACGCGGCAGGCATCCGGCGCGGCACCGTAACAATTCCGGGCTCATCCGCCGGGCGCTCTTGCCCGCTGCAGGCGCGGATAGTTACCATCAGAGAACTTTCGGGGGGCGTGGAGGAGAAGCATGTCCGTGATTGCCGACGCCCAGTTCTCCACCGCGGACGCCATCGCGGACGGTGAGCCGGTCGCCTTCGAACCCGACCAAGCCCAACCTGCGCTGCCTCTCTCACTGAGCCGCCATCTCCCGCTGGTCGAGGACGCTCTGCGCTGGGCGCTGCCCGCCACCAGCTCTCCACTCGGGAAGATGTGCGCGTACCACCTCGGTTGGGTCTCCCCCGACGGGACACCGACCGGAGGCGGCGGGGGGAAGCTGTTCCGGGCGGCGCTCACGCTCTGGGCCTGCGAGGCGTGCGGCGGTGAGGTCGACTGGGCGGTCCCGGCCGCGGCGGCCGTGGAGTTGGTCCATAACTTCACCCTGGTCCACGACGACATCCAGGACGGCGACGCCACCCGGCGGCACCGGCCGACGGTGTGGGCGATCTGGGGTGAGGCGCAGGGGATCAATGCCGGCGACGGCCTCTTCGCCACCGCCTACATGGCGCTGCTGGCCCCCGGCCCTCGCTCCGACCGGCGGATGCGTGCCGCTCGCGGTCTCAGCCAGGCGGTGCTCGAGGTCATCGAGGGGCAGAGCCTCGACCTCGCCCTGGAGGGCCGGCCGGACACCCCGCGCGCGACCTACGTCCGGCTGATCACGGCCAAGACGGGGGCTTTGCTCGGTGCATGCATGGAGATGGGGGCCATCCTTGCGGGCGCCTCGCCGCGGACGGTGACCAAGCTCCGCAACGCCGGCCGCCTGCTCGGTGAGACCTTCCAGATCCGGGACGATTGGCTGGGGAGCTTCGGCGACCCCGATCGGACGGGTAAGGGGCGGACCTCCGACCTGGCCCGGCGCAAGCTGACCTACCCGGTGGTGAGCGCCTTCTCCCGGGCTTCGCACGCGGAGCAGCGCCGGCTCTGCCAGCTCTACGCCGACCCCGAGGCGGAGGACGGCGAGGACCAGATCCGCGAGATCCTGAGCTCGCTCGGCGAGCCCGCCGCCACGGCGGTGGCGGCCACCCAGACGGTGAACGCGTCGATGTCCGCGGTCGCCAGCTCCGGGTTGGAGGCGCGGTGGGTAGATGACTTCGCGGCGATCGCACGTTTCGTCGCCCACCGGACCGGGTGACGGGAGCCCTCCCGTGACCACCGCCAGAGGCAGCCCCCGCCGGCGTGGGCCCAGCTTCGGCAACGCAGTCCTGGGCGCCGGCTGGCCATGACCCCTGGCAGCGCCTCCCCTCTCCCCTCCGATCAGGCGGATCTGCCCGACATCGTCGACCGGAAGGCGGAGCACATCCGGATCAACCTCGATGAGGACGTGGCCGCCAAGGGTGTGACCACGGGCTTCGAGCGCTACCGTTTCGTCCACCGCGCCCTCCCCGAGATCGACCTCGAGTCGGTCAGCCTGGAGACGTCCTTCCTGGGGCGCCGGCTGGATGCCCCTCTCCTCTTCTCGTGCATGACCGGGGGCACACCGCGCGCCCGTCAGATCAACCGAACCCTGGCGGCGGCGGCGCAGCGCCATCGGGTGGCGATGGGCCTCGGCTCCTGCCGGGTGCTGCTGGAGCATCCCGAGGTGCTCGCGACCTTCGCGGTCCGCGACCTCTGTCCCAACGTCCCCCTGCTCGCCAACCTGGGCGCCGTCCAGCTCAATATGGGGGTGGGGCCGGCCGCCTGCCGCCGGATCGTCGACCTGCTCGAGGCCGACGCCCTGGTGCTGCACCTCAACCCGCTCCAGGAGGCGCTCCAGCCCGAGGGCGACACCCGCTTCGCCGGGCTCCTCGGCAGGATCGAGGCGCTCTGCGCCTCCCTCGAGGTGCCGGTCGTCGTCAAGGAGGTCGGCTGGGGGATCGCCCCCGACCTGGTGGCCGGCCTCTTCGACGCCGGCGTCGCCGCGGTCGACATCGCCGGGGCCGGGGGAACATCGTGGAGCGAGGTGGAGCGGCACCGGATCGCCGACCCGGTGCGGGCGCGCGTGGCGGCCGCCTTCGCCGACTGGGGGCTGCCCACCGCCGACACGATCCGGCTGGCCCGGGAGGTTGCTCCCCGGGGGACCCTGATCGCGAGCGGCGGGATTCGGAGCGGGGTCGACGTGGCGATGGCGATCGCCCTCGGCGCCGACCTGGCAGCCAGCGCCGGCTCGATGTTGCGGGCCGCGGACGAGGGGGAGGAGACGCTCGACGCGGCGGTCGACGAGATCACCGACACCCTGCGCATCGCGATGTTCTGCGCGGGGGCCCGTGACGTGGGCGGCCTCTTCCGCGACGCCAGCCTCGTGGAGAGGCGCGGCGGGGTGGCGGGCCCGGGAGCGGTGCTCACCGGAGCGCCTCTGGCGCGCAGGCCCGTGCCGCGCCAGGCGGATGTCACCGGAGGCACCCCGTGAGCGCCGAGATTCGGGACGGCTCTGCATCGCTCAGCCGGCGCGAGGCCGACGCCCTCTGCCTGCGGATGGCCCGGCGCCACTACGAGAACTTCTCGGTGGCCTCGCTGATCGTGCCCCGCCCCCTCCGGCTCCACCTGGCTCGGATCTACGCGTACTGCCGGACCACCGACGATCTCGGCGACGAGTGTGGCGGCGACGCGCTCTGGCGGCTCCAGCGCTGGCAGTCCGAGGTCGAGGCCATGTTCCAGGGTCACCCACCGGTCCACCCGGTGCTGGTCGCCCTCGCCGGCACGGTCCGCCGCTTCGAGATACCACCCGAGCCATTCCTCGACCTGATCGCCGCCAACGTGCAGGACCAGCGGGTCAGCGCCTACGCCACCTGGGAGGAGGTGCGCGACTACTGCATGCTCTCGGCCGCCCCGGTGGGCCGGATGGTGCTCCGCCTCTTCGAGGTGGCGGACCCACGCGCGGTACCGCTCTCCGACGACGTCTGCATCGGGCTGCAACTCGCCAACTTCGCCCAGGACGTCGCCGTCGACCGGGCCAAGGGACGCACCTATCTGATCCAATCCGAGCTGGACCGTCTCGGCCTGCCCGGTGCGGTGGAGGCCATGTGCGAGCGCGCCCTCAAGCTGCTCCAATCCGGCCGTGAGTTGGAGCAGCTCCCCATGCCAGGACGGCTCCGCCTCCAGCTCAGCCTCTACCGGCGAGGCGGCGAGGCGATCATCGCGGCGATCCAGAGGGAGGGATTCCGGACCGATCGGAGCCGGCCGCAAGTCGCGACGGCGACCAAGCTCGGCCTGGTGGCCGGCGCCGTCTCGGAGGGTGTCCGCGGGCGGGGCGACGGCTCCCTGGCCGCCGCCGAGCGCTACTGCCAGCGGATGGCCCGCCGGGAGGCCGGCAACTTCTACTGGGGGTTCATCGCCCTGCCCCACACCCAGCGGATCTCCATCTACGCGCTCTACGACTTCGCGCGGCAGATCGACGACGCGACCGACGGGCCCGGGGCGACCGACGCCGGGGTCTGGCTCGACGTGAGCTCCGGGCGCCACGGCTCGGAGCGCCCTCCCGCCGATGGAAATGCCCGCGCCCAGCTCGAGCTGCAACGGCGGCGGCTGCGCCGGGCACTGGCGGGCGACCCCGCCGGCGACCCGGTGATGCAGGTTCTCGCCCGGGCGGTCCAGCGCCACAGCATCCCCGCGTCGGAGCTGGAGGAGCTGGTGAGCGGGGTCGAGATGGATCTCCACCAGAATCGCTATGCCACCTGGGAGGAGCTGCGCGGCTACTGCCAGCTGGTGGCCGGGGTGGTCGGCCGGATGTGCGTGCGCATCTTCGGCTTCGACGGCGACGACGCCCTGGAGCGTGCCGACTCCCTGGGCGCGGCCCTCCAGCTCATCAACATCCTCCGGGACGTCCGGGAGGACGCCTCGCTGGGGAGGGTGTACCTCCCCCAGGACGAGCTGGCCCGGTTCGGCGTCTCCGAGACCTCGCTTCTCGCCGGCCGGCCCGACGGCGCCTGGACCTCGCTGGTCGAGTTCGAGGCGGCCCGCGCGCGCCGCCTCTACGCCTCCGGGATCCAGGTCTGCGAGCACATCCCGGGACCCGCCCGTGCCTGCGTCCGCACCATGGCCGGGATCTACAGCGGCATCCTCGACCGCATCGAGGCGGAGCCCGAGCTGCCGCTGCGGCAGCGGGTGCGGCTCTCCTCCGCGGAGAAGGCGCAGGTGATGCTGCGCTCCTGGATGTCCTCGACCGCGGCGGGGCTGGGGCGATGACCACGAGCACCACGAAGACGGGGAGTGCGGCCCCCGTCCGCCACGTCGCGGTGGTCGGAGCGGGGCTCGCCGGCCTCGCCGCCGCGCTCTCCCTGAAGGGCGAGGGCTGGAGGGTGACCCTGGTGGAGCGCAGTCGCCTGCTGGGCGGCAAGGCCACCTCCTTCCAGCTCGGTGACGTCGAGATGGACAGTGGCCAGCACGCGATCCTCGGCTGCTACTCGAGCTTCCTGGAGTTCGTCGAGGAGCTGGGGATGCGGGGTGACCTCCGCGTCCAGGAGCGCTTCGACGTGCTGGTGCTCACCGAGACCGGCCGCGCCCGGCTCCGCGCCCTCCGCCTGCCCGCGCCACTGCATCTGGCCCTGCCCTTCCTGCGCTTCCGCGCCCTCGGTATCCGGTCACGGCTGCAGGTGGCGCGTGCCCTGCTCGCCGCCAAGCGCCCTCGCAGCGGGGAGGAGGGGGAGACCTTCGCCGCCTGGCTCCACCGGCACGGTCAGGGGCAGCAGTCGCGGCGGGTCTTTTGGGAGCCGTTCCTGGTCCCCGCCCTCAACGCCCCATTTGACCGAGTGAGCGCCGCCGCCGGCCTGATGGTGGTCCGGACCGCCCTGCTCGGCAACCGCGATGCCGCCCGGATCGGCTACGCGACGGTGCCGCTTGCCCGCTTCGCCGAGCGGGCGGCGGAGCGGTGCGACGAGGTGCTCCTGCGCACCCCGGTGACCGGGCTCCATGTCGAGGGTGGCGAGCTCCGCGGGCTGCTCACGGGCGGTGCGGAGATCGGCGTGGACGCCACCGTCCTCGCCGTCCCGCCTGAGCGGCTCCTCCGGATGGCCGGCGTCGAGACGCTGGGGGTCCCCGACCTGGAGAAGTTCACCACCCAGCCGATCGTCGACGTGAATCTCTGGTATGACGCGCCGCACGCACTCGACGACCTGGATTTCGCCGCCATGACCGGTTCGCCGGTGCAGTGGATCTTCGCCAAGGGACCGGGGTACCTCTGTTGCAGCCTGAGCAGCGCCGACGACCTGGTCTCCCAGCCCGAGGAGCGCCTGGTCGCCCTCGCCGACTCCGAGCTCCGCTCCCGGTTGCCAGAGCTGAGCCAGGCCACCCTCCTCCGTGGCGTCGCCGTCCGCGACCCGGAGGCCACCTTCGTCCCCGCCCCCGGACTGCGGCGGCCCGGGCCGGCGACCGCCCTGGCCAACACGGTCCTGGCCGGATGCTGGACCGACACCGGCTGGCCGGCAACCATGGAGGGGGCCGTGAGGAGCGGGCGTGCGGCCGCCCGGACGCTGGTGGCGACCCTACGGAAGCAGGAACGCGCGGCCGGCCGGGCCCCGGCCCCGCCCGGATCACGCAGGTCGAGAGCGGGGGTGGGTCATGAGTGAGTCGGCCCTGCGCGACGCGGTGGATTGGCTCCTGGAGCGCCAGAACGCGGCGGGCTGGTGGACGGCGGAGATGGAGACCAACGTCACGATGACCGCCGAGCACCTGCTCCTCCTCCGCTTCCTCGGGCTCGACCACGCCGACATCGCGGAGGGGGCCAAGGAGCACATCCTCGGCAAGCAGCGCGCCGACGGCAGCTGGCCCCTCTACCACGACGGCCCCGGCGACCTGAGCACGACGATCGAGGCCTACGTCGCGCTCCGCCTCCTCGGTTTCGACGCCTCCTCCGCCCCGCTCGCGCGCGCCCGCCACTTCATCCTCGACCAGGGCGGTCTCGCCGAGGCACGTGTCTTCACCAAGCTCTGGCTGGCCCTGTTCGGCGAGTACCCGTGGGACGGGGTGCCGTCGATGCCGCCCGAATTGATCCATCTGCCGTCTCGCGTCCCGCTCAACCTCTACGACTTCGCCTGCTGGGCCCGCGGGACCATCGCACCACTGCTCATCGTGCTGAGCCGCAAACCGGTGCGACCGCTGGGGTTCAGCGTCCGGGAGCTGGTGGCGGCGGGCAGCGAGCAGCGCCTGCACCGGGTGCCCGGCGCCGGCGTCTTCTTGTGGGTGGATCGGCTGCAGAAGCTGTACGAGCGGCTCCCCCGGCAACCGGGCCGGGAGCGTGCGCGGCGCAACCTCACCGCGTGGATCACCGATCACCAGGAGGCCGACGGGAGTTGGGGCGGGATTCAGCCGCCCTGGGTCTACTCGCTGATCGCTCTCCACCTCGAGGGGATGGACGCCGACCACCCGGTGATGCGCAAGGGGCTGCGCGGCCTGCGCGAGCGCTTCGCCGTCACCGACTCAGAGGGTTGGCGGCTGCAGGCCTGCATGTCCCCGGTGTGGGACACCGCCTGGGCGGTCCTTTCGCTCCGCGCCTGCGGCCTTCCGCGCGGCCATCCGGCCATCCGCTCCGCGATCGAATGGATCATCGGTGAGCAGATCGCGACCGGCGGCGACTGGCAGGTGAAGGTGCCCCGCCGGGAGAGCGGAGGGTGGGCCTTCGAGTTCGACAACGACACCTACCCCGACGTCGACGACACCGCCATCGTGGTGCTCGCCCTCCTGGAGGGCGGCGAGGGGCGGCGCGCGCGGGCGGCGGCCGAGAAGGGCGCGCGCTGGGTGGAGGCGATGCGCTCGCGCAACGGGGCGTGGGGATCCTTCGACAAGGACAACACGCGGCGACTCGTCTACCGCATCCCCTTCGCGGACTTCGGGGCGATGCTCGACCCCCCCAGCGAGGACGTCACCGCCCACGTCCTGGAGATGCTCGCCGGTCTCGGAAGGGGACCCGGTGACCCATTGGTCCGCGAGGGGCTCCGCTACCTCGCGCACGAGCAGCGTGCCACGGGCTCGTGGTACGGCCGCTGGGGTGTGAACCACGTCTACGGCACCTGGTGCGTGCTCTCCGCGCTCTCACCGCTCGGCTGCGAGCGCTCCGCCCGCGCCCACCGGGCCGTGGACTGGCTGCTCCGGGTGCAGAACCAGGACGGCGGCTGGGGGGAGAGCTGCCATTCCTACGAGGACGAGAGCTTCGCCGGGGTCGGGGTCAGCACGGCCTCGCAGACGGCCTGGGCGGTGATGTCCCTGCAGCACACCGGCCACGGTGGGCATCCGGCCTGCCGGCGGGGCCTCGACTTCCTCCGGGAGCGGCAGCGGGGAGGCACCTGGCCGGAGCCCGAGTACACCGGGACGGGATTCCCCGGCGACTTCTACCTCAACTACGGGATGTACCGGCACCTCTTCCCCACCATGGCCCTGGGGATGGGCCGGGGCCTCGAACCGGCCTCGCAGGTGGGCGGTGCCCTCGTCGGACGGCGGTCGACGGTGGAACGGCGGCCGGCCGCGGCGGACAGGAAGCGCGTGACGGCGGACGGAATGACAACAGACGTTCCCGTGATAGCGGGGAGGGCGGTGACCGGACCGCCCTCCGAGAGCCCCGCACCCGACCGGACAAGGGAGGACTGAGAGATGGCCATACCTCTCCGCCAGACCGTCAAGGTGGGCAGCTACGTGGCGAAGCAACGGATGCGCAAGAACGAGAAATACGCACTGGTGCTACAGCTCGAGCCCCTCTACCAGTGCAACCTCGCCTGCGCCGGCTGCGGCAAGATCCAGCACCCCGACGACATCCTGGCTCGCAGGCTCACCGTCGAGCAGGCGGTTGCCGCGGCCGAGGAGTGCGGGGCACCCATGGTCTCCATCGCCGGTGGTGAGCCACTCGTGCACAAGGAGATCCACAAGATCGTCGAGGCGCTGGTGGAGCGCAAGCGATTCGTCTACCTCTGCACCAACGCTCTCCTGCTGGAGAAGAAGCTCGACCTCTTCACCCCCTCCCCCTACTTCTCCTTCTCCATCCACCTCGACGGGCTCCGCGAGCGCCACGACGCGTCGGTGAGCCGCCGCGGCACCTTCGACAAGGCGGTGGCGGCCGCCCGCGAGGCCAAACGGCGCGGCTTCCGGGTCACCACCAACACCACCTTCTTCGACATGGACAGTGCCAAGTCCATCCGCGAGGTGCTCGACTTCCTGAACGACGACCTCCAGGTCGACGTCATGCAGATCTCGCCGGGCTACGCCTACGAGAAGGCACCCGACCAGGACCACTGGCTGCAGGTGGAGAAGACGCACCAGGTCTTCCGCGACGCCTTCGCCGACGGCCGCCGCAGAAGGTGGCGGCTCAACCACTCGCCGCTCTTCCTCGACTTCCTGGAGGGGAAGGTCGACTTCCAATGCACCGCATGGGGGATCCCCTGCTACTCGGTCTTCGGCTGGCAGCGTCCCTGCTACCTGATGGCGGACGGCTACGTCTCGTCCTACAAGGAGCTGATCGAGACCACCGACTGGGACAGCTACGGGCGCGGCCGCGACCCGCGGTGTGCAAACTGCATGGCCCATTGCGGCTACGAGCCGACCGCGGTGGCGGCGACGTCAGCGTCGCTCCGAGAGGGATTGCGCGCCGCCGGTGACATCCTGCGCGGGCAGGTCGCCAGCATCAGCTGGCGGGGCCACGTCGGCTCCGGGCCCCACCATCCCGAGGGGACGGGGACGGCGAGCGAGGAGCGTCAGATCGCGTGACCGACGCCAAGCAGTGAGACAGCGCGTACGCTCGTCGCGACATGGCCCCGGCGGGGCACATCGTCGCTGAGGGGTTTCGAAGATGGCTGACGAAGTCTTCCTGACCGGTGCCACGGGGTTCGTGGGCGGGCACGTGCTCGACTCGCTGCTCGAGTCGGGTTACGCGGTGCGGGCGCTGGTGCGAGGCTCGCCATCGCGGCTGCGGCACCGACCCGGCCTCACCGTGGTGAGCGGGGACGTGCGCGACGGCGGCGCGCTGGTGCCCTCGATCCGGGGCTGCCGGCTGCTCGTGCACGTCGCGGCGGGGTATTCCTTCGCGCCGCGGGACCGGCGGGAGCTGGAGCAGGTCAACGTGGCCGGTACGCGCAGCCTGCTCGAGGCGGCGCGGCTCGCCGGGGTGGAGAAGGCGGTCGTGACCTCGAGCTCCGCCGCCGTGGGGCCGCTGCGCGGTGGCAGGCTCGCGACCGAGAACGACTGGGCCGAAGTCCACGCCGGCCCTGGGTATCACTCCTCCAAGGTGCGCCAGGAGCGCGCCGCCCTGCGCGCCAATCTCCCGGTGGTGACGGTACTGCCGACCGCGCCCATCGGCCCGCGCGACGCGCGTCCGACACCGACCGGTCAGATGGTCATCGACGTGATGCGCAACCGCATCCCCGCGTATCTCGGCGGGGGAATGAATCTGGTGGCCGTCGAGGACGTCGGGCGGGCGCACGTGCTCGCCCTGGAGCACGGCCGTCCCGGGGAGCGCTACCTGGTGGGAGGCACGAACCTGAGCCTCGGGGAGGTGCTGGACCTCTTTGCGCGCCATGCCGGCACCCGGCCGCCCGCGTGGCGGATGCCCTACCCGGTGGCGTTCGCCGCCGGGGTCGTGGACGAGGCCCGCTGCCGGCTCTGGCCCCACGCGCAACCGCGCGTGCCCCTGGAGGGGGTGCGGATGGGGCGGCTGCGCATGCTGGTACGCATCGACAAGGCGAAGGAGGAGCTGGGCTACCGACCGACCTCGGTGGAGGACGCCGCCGGCCGGGCGGTTGCGTGGTACCGCGACCACGGCTACGCCTGACCAGGGGGTGCCCAGGACGCCCCTCTCTGACTCTTCTGGCCAGGACGTGGTGGTGCTGGCTGCGATGAGGATCGAGTGGCGGGCGATCCGCCGGGCTCTCTCGCCCACCGCGAGCCCGGCGCAGGTGGTGCGCTGCGGGATCCGCCTGAAGGGATGGGTGCCACCGCCACCGCCCCGGCCGGCGTTCATCACCTGCGGGCTGGCCGGCGGGCTGCGCTCCGACCTGCCGCCCGGCACCGTCGTGGTGGCCGACAGGGTGGCGATGGAGGACGGTGAGCCGGTGGCCTGCGATCCGGGGTGGGTGGCGGCGCTGGTCGCCGGGGCCCGCGCCTGCGGCCACGAGCCGGTTGTCGGCCCGATCCTCACGACACGCCGGCTGGTGGTGGGCAACGCCCGTGAGGCCTGGGCCGGAAAGGGCTTCGTGGCGGCGGAGATGGAGACCGCACTGCTCATCCCCACCGGTGCACCGCTCGCCAGCCTGCGGGTGATCCTCGACGCCCCCGCGGCGGAGATGTCCGAGCACTGGACCACGCCGGGGCGCGCCGCCATCGACCCGCGGCGCTGGCGCGAGGCGATGTGGCTGGCAGTGCGGGCTCCGCGGTACACACGGCTGGCGGCCCGCTGCCTGGCCGCGGGACTGGCGCCTAACTAAGCGGGTGTTGAAGAACCCCCGTCGGTGACCCTGGGGGCGCCGACCACCCTCGCGACCACCCCGTCCAACGAGACGTCGACGCCCAGGTAGAGGCGCAGCGCCGCCTGGAGCAGGGAGGTGAC
>Ga0302319_10022538_pt1 | contig 11282 bp, 12 predicted proteins | sample Bog_T0_2_FD_203319 | JGI IMG/M metagenome (GOLD analysis project Ga0302319, IMG submission 203319) | Peat permafrost microbial communities from Stordalen Mire near Abisko, Sweden - Bog_T0_2 | ecosystem: Environmental > Terrestrial > Soil > Wetlands > Peat | place: Sweden: Abisko, Stordalen Mire...
GGATTCAAAATGCTGGCTGTTTTGCACATTTACGCGACCGTTATTATCTGGGCGACATCACCTTATGGGGACGTCAATTTTGCGGGCAAGAACAAACATCGCGGGCTGAGCATTACGATTGCCGGGGTGATTGTGGTGCTTATTTCGGCGTACCTGCGGTCGCTCAGTATGCCAGGCTTCTAACACTGGTCTCTGTTTGACCCGGCACCGTTTAGCGTTGGGCTCTATGAACAAACTATGACCGGATACGAAGCGCTTCGCGCAAAGGCGGCTTGGTTCGACATATCGAACCGGGGAAAGATTCGCGTTCTGGGTGAAGACAACGTGCGCCTGTTGCACGCCATGAGCACCAACGACGTGAAGAATCTGGCTGAGGGCGACGGCCTTTACACTTTTTTTCTGAATGACAAGGGCCGTATTTTGGCGGATGCCTACGTCTACCGGTTTGCGGATGCCGTTCTTTTGGACACCGAGCCTGAGACGGCTCTATCACTTCGCGAACACCTAGAGGCTTACATCATCGCCGACGATGTCACGCTTGAGGACCAAACCAGTACGCTGGCGGCGATTGCGCTGGAGGGGCCGACCAGCTTCGAGGATGCAGCCGCATTAGGTTTGCCGATTCCCGCCGCGCCGTACAGCACAGCGCCGTGGAAGAGCGGTTTCGTGGCGCGTGTCTCCGTAACGGGAGCGCCAGGTTTACGCATCTTCCTGCCGGTGGGCGAAATCGTCTCGCTGACATCTAAATTGCAGTTGGCGGGAGTACCGCAGGCACACGCGGAAGAGGTGCAGGCCGTCCGTTTAGAACACGGGACGCCACGCTTTGGAGAAGATATCAGCGCGCGCTACTTGACGCCCGAGACGCAGATTGCGCACGCGGTCCATTCGAACAAGGGCTGTTATCTGGGACAAGAAATCGTCGAACGAGTCCGGGCGCAGGGTCAGGTGCACCGACTTCTTTCAGCGGTACGAATTTCAGGGACGCACCCGCCGGAACCGGGCACCAAGCTTTTAGCCGATGGCAAGCCAGTGGCGGAGATCACCTCTGCGGCTTATTCGACGGCGTTGGGCGAAGTGGTGGCGCTGGCTTATGTTCGCCGTGAAGCATTGCAGGCAAAAACGCGAATGGTTGTAGCCGATGCATCTCCCGAAATTGCTGCTTACCTGCCATGAGCATGAACCGGCGAACGTTCCTAGCCGCGAGTACGGCGATGGGTTTTGCTCGCGGGAAACTTAAATTTAATGTTGCGGAGTTTGACCGAGCGCGCGTTTTGCGCAACGCACAGCGTTACTTGTTTGGAAAACCGCTGACCGTCACGGCGGAGCTATGCTCGCGTAGCGCTGGCGGTGCGCACGACTTCTACTCAGAGGGCGATTACTGGTGGCCTGATCCGGAGAACGCGGACGGCCCGTACATTCAACGTGACGGGATGACGAATCCCGAAAATTTCACGGGCCATCGAAAGCTTTTGATCCGCTTGAGCGTGCAAGTGCCGGCTTTGGCCGCCGCTTGGAAATTGACGGAAGAGCAGCGTTATGCCGACCCTGCCGCGGCCCACTTGCGCGCTTGGTTTGTGGATGAAGCTACGCGGATGAATCCCAATCTACAGTTCGCGCAGGCCATTCACGGGCGGTCTACTGGACGCGGTACGGGAATTATCGACACCATCCACTTGGTTGAAGTAGCGCGCGCGATTCCATTGCTGGCCGAGTCGGGGGCTTTGTCGCAGTCTGATTACGACGCGGTACGCACGTGGTTTGCGTCCTACATGCAGTGGATTCTGACCAGCGCCAACGGCATGGAAGAACGCGATGCCAAGAATAACCATGGCACCTGCTGGCTGATGCAACTAGTGGCGTTCGCGAGGCTCACCGGTAATCCAGGATTGTTGAGTTACGCGGCTGGGCGCTTTAGAAAGGTGATCGTTCCGGAGCAAATTGCGGCGGACGGAAGCTTACCGTTGGAACTCAAACGAACAAAGCCTTATGGCTACTGCCTGTTCAATCTGGAAGCATTGGCCGTGCTCTGCCAGATCTTGTCGGAAAGCGGAGAAAATCTCTGGGAGTTTTCGACAGCGGACGGGCGAGGTATCGCGAAGGCGATGAGTTATATGTTCCCGTACATTCGCGATAAGGCGTCTTGGCCGTCGCCGCCAGACGTGATGTATTACGAATATTGGCCGATGCGGCAGGCTTCGCTTCTGTTGAGCGGCATCAACCTGCAGCATGCCGATTATGTGGATGTCTGGAAGAAGTTGCCGGCGGATTCAGACGTAGACGAAGTGATCCGTAATTTCTTCATTCGCCAACCGATCTTGTGGGTCTAAGGTTCAATCGCCCAGCAATTTGCCGTAATCCTGCAACGATTCGACGTTATCGCAGACGGCTTTGATACCGGCCGTGACGGGCACAGCGAGCAACAGCCCTGCCCCGCCCCACAACATTCCCCAGAACATAAGCGCTACGGTAACGATGAACGGATTCAGGCGTACCCGCCGGCCGATGATCTTGGCGTAGAGAAAGTTCATGGCAATCAAGTGCAGGAGCGTGGTGATGATAACCACCAGCGCGACCACTTTGAATTTGTTCGGAATGGCCAGAGCGGCAAGCACCGGCGGGATGACGGACAGTGGCAGACCCACATAGGGGACGAGGCTGAAGAAGGCGCTTACGGGGCCAACCAAAGGCCAATAGGGCACCTGCAGTAGAAAAAAGGCGACGGCGCTTACGCTGCTGACAAACACCCACAAGAGAAAGTTACCGAGTACGTAGCCACGCGTGGCTTCGCCAATGCCAGACCAACTGCGGCCTACTACATAGCGCGTTTCGCCCTGGAATAACTTTTGAAACGTCTGGCTGATGTGATCGCGCCAGCTCAACATGAAGTAGACAAGGAAGGGCACGAACGACGCCATAACCACGATGTGGAAGTAACTGGCGGCGTAAGTGTATACGGTGCTGATGAGAGGCTTGGGTTCGGCGTGGATGCGGACTTCCTGAATCTGCGGCTCAGAAGGCTGAACTGGCACAGGAACCGGCGATCTGCGGCGGCTGCGGGCTTTCTCCGCTTCCCGAGGCTTCTGTTGAATTTGCTGTTCCTGCTCGCGCAGGCTGCTGGGCACGAACATGTCGATCGTTTTCTTTTCGAAATCGTCTAACTTTTCATCCGCCTTGTCCACCAGTTCGTTGATGCGTGAGCTGTAGGTGGGCAGATCTTCGCTCAGAGTAACCAACTGGGTCCAAATGACAACGCTCAGTAAGTAGACCGCAAATAGCGCCACGATGATTACGATGGCAGTAGCGGCCGCTCTGGGAATGCGGAGCTTCATGATGAGAATCACGAGCGGGTCGAGGATAAAGGCGAAACCGGCCGCGACGATCAGAGTGATGAAGAAGTCTTTACCGTAATAAAGCAGCGCAACGGTAGCCGCCAAGGCAATGACGGAGATGGCCAGGCTGGCGGCCTTGTCGGATGTACGTCCTTCTGGGTTGAAGACTGTCAAAGCGAAGAAGTTTGTCCTGCGCGCTTCCTCTATCAGTTTCGCACCCTCTATAATTCAGAGTTGGCAGAGAGAATCAGTCAGAACAACGAAGGGCGGATACTGGCGCTGGATGTGGGCAAGAAGCGAATCGGTCTAGCCGTTAGCGATGAGTTGGGATTCACGGCGCAAGGCATCGAGACGCTGGCGCGCACACGGATCCGCGACGATCTGGCCAAGTTGCAGCAGATTGTCACGCAATGGAAGGTGCATACGCTGTTAGTGGGCAAGCCGCTGCACATGAGTGGCGACGAAAGCCGGCAGAGCGAGTATACGCGCGAGTTCGCAGAACGGTTGGCGAAGACGGTTGGGTTGCCGGTGGTTTATTGGGACGAACGGCTGACGTCGAGAGAAGCGGAGAGGCTGCTGCGCGAAGGCGGCGCGACGCTTTTGCAAAGCCGGCAGGCGGTGGATCGGATGTCGGCAGTTTTAATTTTAGAAAGCTACCTCGGTTTCCTTAGAAACGAAGAAGAGACCTCACAATCAGGAGAAATCATTGGCTAGTGGTCGCGGCCTGCGCCGTTTTTTGGGAATCGTAGTGGTGCTTTTGTTGTTGGCAGGACTGGGTGTGGGCGGCCTGTGGTATTTGGGCCCTTTTCGAGCGCCGCAAGAAGAAACATTCATTCAGATTGAGCATGGGATGTCAACGCGAGTGATTGCGGAGAAACTCGCGCAGGAAGGCTTGGTGCGTTCGCCATGGGCGTTTCTGGCGGCACGGGCGCTGCAACCGCATGCGCGCCTGCAGGCCGGTGAGTATCGGTTTGGCGCAGAACAGACGCCATTTGAGATTTTTGACAAGATCCACCGCGGGCAGGTTTACTTCGTAGAAGTAACGGTTCCGGAAGGCAGCAACATGTTTGATATTGCGGGAATCTTGGAGAAGACGACGGAACTGAAGGCGGCGGATTTTCTCAAGGCTGCGGCCAATCCGGAGGCTGTGCGCGACTTGGACCCTAGCGCGCCGAACTTGGAGGGCTATCTATTCCCTTCGAGCTATGAAGTAACGCACAGCACTACGGCAGTGCAGCTTTGCCGGATGATGACGAACGAGTTCCACAAAGAGTGGCGCAAATTGCAGCCAGAGGCTTTGCCGGCGGCTGAGTTGCACCGGGTGGTGACGCTGGCGTCTTTGGTGGAGAAGGAGACAGGACTAGGGGCGGAGCGGCCAGTGGTGGCCAGTGTGTTTACAAACCGTCTACGACTCAACATGCCCCTGCAATGTGACCCGACTACGGTGTATGCGGCGATGCTGGAGAACCGCTATAACGGCGTGATTCACAAATCTGACTTGGCGAGCACGAACCCGTACAACACCTACGCGCATGCTGGGCTGCCGCCGGGTCCGATTGCCAATCCCGGGGCGCAGTCTTTGAAGGCGGCCTTGCATCCGGCGGCGGACGATTATTTGTACTTTGTGGCGCGGGCGGATGGGTCGGGCGGCCACCATTTCACGTCCACCCTGGCCGAACACGAGAAGGCGGTAGCAGACTTCCGCCGGGCTTCTCATCAGTAGAGAAAATACTCACAAGTGGGGCGGATTCGCCGATGAAATCTTTGACGGGCAATTGTTCGAAGATTTCAATCGCGGCGCTAAGCCTTAACGACACGCGAAGAACGTTGAAGAATCCCGTCAAGGTTGGATTTTATGTCTTATCTTGCGGTATTGCCATTGTCGTTCTTGGCGTTTGGGGCCTTTGCTCTACCTTCGGATTCAACATCTGAAAATGAGAAAGCTCCGAACGCTACCATTCAACTCCTTTCTAAAGCGAGGTCGGCGAATGGCGATCTTTATTCCACGCTGCAATCGTTTGTTTGCAAGGAAGAGATTGAGCGGTATAAGGGCGACGTAAAGAAGACAAAAGTTCGACTGATTGATCATGTTTCCACCAACCTATCTTTTGAGAATGGCGTGGAGCATTACAACGACGTGCGGCAGAACGATCGCAGCCGGGCGAGCCTGCCGGAAATTATGGGCGCTTGGTCTGAGGGGGAGTTCGGCACCTTACTCCAACAGACGGACAAGCTTCTGAAGATTCAGCCAGTGAGCTTCGTCTCGTTTGAAGAACTGAACGCGATACCGACTGCGGTGTACCGCTTTATTGTGCCGGAGACCGATAGCCCCTGGGATCTGTCTGTAGGGACGCAGCACTACAAGATTCCGTTTTCGACGGATGTTTGGATTTCGATTGCTAGCGGTCAAATATTGAAGATCGTGCGCAAGTCTGTTTCGATTCCAGGCGACACACGTATTGCCGAGATTGATTGGGAGGTATCGCTGGCTGCTGTGGATCTAAGCGGAAAGACTTGGCTGCTACCGACGCTTGCGGGTTACTCTGTGACCTACGTGCAATCGAAGCGGTGCGAATGGAACCAAATGAGCTTTTCCAATTACAAACGGTACGGGTCTGAATCGCAGCTCAGATTCGACCACTTTTAGTAATCCTACTGAGCACCTTTACTCAAGAGCATCACCTTGATGGTGTGGAAAATGATGTAGAAATCGAGCGCCGGGGCCAGGTGCTTGATGTAGTAGAGATCGTACTCAAGCTTGATCATTGAATCGACTAACGTGTCGCCGTATTTGTGATTGATCTGGGCCCAGCCAGTGATGCCCGGTTTCACAGCTAAACGCTGACGATAATAGGGAATTTGTTGAGCAAGCATGTCGACAAATTCGGGGCGTTCTGGGCGCGGGCCAACGATGGACATATCACCCCTTAAGACGTTCCAAAGCTGTGGCAATTCGTCGAGCCGCAGTTTGCGAAGCCACTTGCCGAGGGGGGTAATGCGAGGATCGTCTTTCGAAGCCCAAACCGCGCCGGTGCGGGCTTCGGCATCGGCATACATGGAGCGGAATTTGTAAACGGTAAAGACGCGGCCGTTCAAACCAACACGGCGTTGGCGATAAAGTACAGGGCCTTTGGACGTGAGCCTGACAGCAAGCGCAGTGAGCAACATTAATGGGCCTAGAATGATCAGGCTGATGAAACTGATGATGAGCGAATAAAAGACCTGGAGCGCAAGCGCGTTGCGGCGCGGTCCCAACATGCTGGAGAAAATGAGTTGGGACGGCTGAATCTTACTGCTGCAAACACGGTGCAGCGCGACTTCATAGGTATCGGCGGCATCTTCGACGAATACGCCCCCGAAGCGGATTTCGAGGAGATCCTGCACAGGCAAGCGGTTGCGACGTTCAGCCATGCCGACCACAATGCGCATGGGGCGGTGCTGTTCACAGACAGCACGCACGTCCGCGACAGTGCCGAGGCACGGGATTGGAAAGTCGCAGGGCTGATCTTCGCACAAATAGCCGACCAGTTTATAACCGAATTCGGGACGCGCTAATAAGACGGAAATGACTTCGCCCAGAATGCTGGAATTTCCCATCAAAAGGACGCGCTCCGACCTTAAACCGGCAATGACATAACGCCAAAAGAAAATCCGCCACAAGGGCAGGAGGACTACGACTCCGAGGCTGCCGAACATCATTAGGTAGCGTCCAAGGAGGGCGGCCGGATCGATATAGCCGACGAACGCTGAGACCAAGAGTGATAGGCCTACGGCGAGACATACCTGTTGAATAAGGAGAATATTGGCGGTAATCCGCAATTCCCCATAGAGATCCTGGAAATAAAGCCCAAGAATGATGGTGCCAGCCACCACCAACAGCTTCCAGTAATTGTTTTGATCAAAGAGGAAGAAAGTGGGATCGAGGCCTAATAGAAAGATTGCAAGAACATAGCACCCTAGGATCAGAATGATCTCTGAAACAAGAAGGGCTACCACACTCGCAGGTATGAATACTCGAAAAAGGCGGATCACGAAAAAAGTTTAAAGTAAAAGTCCGGTTCTTTAAGTAAAATCTACTCGTAGCCTATCAGACTGAGAAACCCCGCTTTAGCTTTCACCTTTCTCTAAAATTTTGCCGTCGCGCATGTAAACAATTCTATCGGCAAAGGCGGCTGCTTCCGGGTTATGCGTAATCATCAGAATTGTCTGGCCCAAACGTTTATTTAAGTCGCGCAGTAAATCAAGGACAGCATTGGAGTTAGCGGTGTCGAGGTTGCCGGTGGGCTCGTCGGCCAGGAGAATCGCCGGTTGATTTACCAGTGCCCGAGCGATGGCGACACGCTGCTGCTCGCCGCCCGATAGAGCGCGAGGTTTGTGGTCGAGCCGAGCGGTGATGCCTAGCATTTTCAAAACGTTATCAAAGCCGATGGGTTGGGTGGTTATGCCGGCGATGGACTGAGCGAGACCAATGTTGTCGCGCGCGGTGAGGGTAGGTAACAGATTGTATTTCTGAAAAACGAACCCAACTTTGCGCTGGCGCATTTGAGTGCGTTCCGATTCGCTCATTTTGCGAAGGTCGATGCCGTCGATGAAGATTTCGCCGCTGGTGGGCGCCGCCAAGCCGCCCAAAATGTGGAAAAGAGTGGATTTACCGGAACCGGACGGGCCGACGACGGCGACAAATTCGCCACGCTTGACGTTAAGATCGACACCGCGCAGGGCTTCGACATCGACGTCGCCGGTGTGATAGACCTTGCGCAAGCCCCGGACTTGAATGATGTCGGGAATGGGATCGGCCAAAGGGGCGCTACTCATAGCTCAGGGCCTCGATGGCGTCGTGACGAGCGGCTTTTACGCCAGGATAAATTGCGCCGAACACGGCGCCGGTGAGGGCGATCAGCGCAGCCCAAGGCCAGAAATCGGGAACGTTAATGACATTTAAGGATGCGGGGGCAATGGCCACGATCATTTGTTTGGCAACGAGAGCGAGGCCGATGCCTATGATCCAACCGACGAGCGAAAGCAGAATGGCTTCGCGCATGAGGAGATCGACAATGGTCATGGGTTTGGCTCCGAGAGCTTTCAGAATGCCAATTTCGCGGGTGCGTTCGACAACGGCGGTATACATGGATAGGAAAACGACGAGGAAGCCGACGGCGACCCACATGACCGTGATGACCTTAATGAATATCTTCAAAGGGCCGATGGAATTAATGCTGAACATGGCGAGGAAATCCGGGAGGGACATAGCTTTGAGGTCGCCCGTAAAGGTTTTGTTGAACTGATTCACCATGGTGTCGGTCAGTTTGGGGTCGTCCAACTTTACGTAAATCTGGTTCAAGCGATTGGTGTTTTCGGTCAAGCCCTGTAGAGTATCGAGGCGCACAACAAAGCGCGCGAGCATGCCGGGTTCGATCACGCCCGCTAGACGCCAATTGTGATTGACCAGATTGATGGTATCGCCGATGTGCAAATTCTTTTGCCGCGCGTAGGGTTCATCGACCAAAATATCGTCGGGACCAGAAAGCGGGCCGCCTTCTACGTAGTGGAAGCCGCCAGTGAACTTTTCGAACTCTGGGATATTAACGCCATTCAGGACGGTGATAATTTCGACCGTTTGGCCGAGAACGCCCACGGCTTGCGCGACGTGCGGTTGGGCGCGGACGAGTTTTAGAAACTTCTCGTTGATCTGGCCAGTTTGCAGGCCGTTAGTGGCACCGGTATCCCTGCGCAATACGATATCGGCTCCAATGCCGCGGGCGCGCGAGGCACTCTCTTCCAACATCCCGCGGCTGAGGCCTATTAAGGTGATAAGCGAAGCGACGAGTATGCCGACGATCATGGCACTGCCTAGCGTGCGCACCCAGCGGTACTTTAAATTTTCAAGAACGAGTTTGTTGATCATTGCGCTGTATCAAGCGTCTCCCAAAAATCTTTCACTACTTTGGCGAACCGGCTTATGCGCGATAACGATGCGCTGATTCATACGCCGCATGGTGTCCTCGCTGACCGGATCCCGTAACAACCCCAACGCCCACACGACCTCCGGCCGGCGAGCGAGCAAATCCTCACGCACCAGCTAGCATGCATTGTACGGAGGGAACGTATTCCTATCATCGCGCAGAGCCGGAAATTTTGCGGTGTCGAGTTGGGCGTCGGTAGAGATTTCGCTCAGACAACGCCTGTGGTGTTTCTACTTCGGCGGCGAATGCGACTGCGAAATCAGGGTTATTGCGCTTCGAACCCACTGAGTTGGCAATCGTGGACCGCTTTTCATGACGTGCCTCCCGTCGGCGATGTTTTGGATTCCTTAGCTAGCTGTTTGCGCTTCGACCCCAATCTCTGCCTTGGCTTCTCTGCGCTGAGCTTTTGCAGGGTGTGAGACCTGCTCCAGAGTAACGTGCGCTGGCATATGGGCTGTTTCAAGGTTTCGGATAGATGCGAGTAAGTCTTTTGGAATCAAAGCGAAGATTTTTGCTAGCTTTTGTGACCGCGCGCGACGGTCGGCAGCTGTTGAAGAATGGCGGGCGTGCCGTTATAAAAAGAGAGCCGCCCGCGGGTCCAATAGCATTGGGGCGCGATGGCAGCGGTTTTGCACTTGATCGAACGTTGGCGGGACTTATCGCGCGATTGGCAGGGGTGCGGCAGTAAGGCCAGCAAAACGAGAATTAGGGAAAAGCGCACCATCAAGATGAGTATGCAACATAGTGAGCCCGTCGTGCCCAACTGTGCAGCGGGTATCCGTCTATCCCAAACGCATGAGGGGGTGAAGAGGGTAAAGTATGAGCATGGACCCGATTCGCGCTGAAGATTTAGTTGGCGAAGAGTGGGCGGAATGGTATCGGCTCACGCCGCAAGAGCGATTTGCGGAATCGAGCAAGCTGTGGGAAACCTACTTAGCGATGGGAGGATCACTTGAACCAGAGCCCGATACTCAAAGCCCTTTCTTCGATGAGGAAGAGTGGCGTGAGAATGCTGGTCATGGGCGGCCAGGCGTGCGTGTTTTACGGCGCGGCGGAGTTTAGCCGGGATCTGGACCTTTTGGTTTTGGCGGATTCAGAGAATCTGGAACGTTTGCAGGCATCCCTCGAAGATCTTTCGGCAAAGCCAATTGCTGTACCTCCGATGGATGCGTCCCACCTGAAGAACGGACATGCGGTCCATTTCCGGTGCGGAACGGAGGGCGCGCCAGGCTTACGCATCGACATCATGTCAAGTCTGCGAGGAACTGACGATTTTGCAACGCTTTGGGATCGCCGGACCACCATTGACGTAAATGGTGAGCCTGTCGACTTGCTCGCGCTGGAAGATTTGGTGAAAGCAAAGAAAACTCAACGTGATAAGGACTGGCCGATGATTCGACGGCTGATGGAGGGGGACTATTTCTCGAGCGGCGAGGAGGCATCCGAGCAGAGGGTTGAATTGTGGTTGCGCGAACTGCGCACGGAGGAGTTGCTGATAGCGGCTGTCGCGAGATACCCAGGAATTGCCGAACGGGTTGCACCGACCCGGTCCGCGGTGAGCGCCGCGCTTGCCGGAGATTCCTCCGCTGTGAGTCGGGCTTTAAATGAGGAACAAGAGACTGAACGCGCGAAGGACCGAGTTTACTGGGACCCGCTAAAGAAGGAACTGGAAAAACTTAGGCGCGGGATAAGAGATTCTTCTCGTTAATCGAAGAACTGTCTATCCTCCTCGGCCAAATGAGCCTTCGCCGCTGACACTTTAAACGTCACCCCGAGTCCCGGGCGGTCCCACACATCGATAAACCCTTTCTTCACAATCGGGTTCGGTAGGCCATCCATAATGTCATACCACCATTCCGGCTGACCAAACGGATACTCGAACGCAATATAGTTTTGCGGAAGCGCGGCCGCCATGTGGACGTGGGCGGCGAGGCCGATGAGGCCGTCGAAGATGCCATGCGGGGCGACGAGGATGCCGTGGATGTCGGCG
>Ga0302319_10022544_pt1 | contig 11280 bp, 8 predicted proteins | sample Bog_T0_2_FD_203319 | JGI IMG/M metagenome (GOLD analysis project Ga0302319, IMG submission 203319) | Peat permafrost microbial communities from Stordalen Mire near Abisko, Sweden - Bog_T0_2 | ecosystem: Environmental > Terrestrial > Soil > Wetlands > Peat | place: Sweden: Abisko, Stordalen Mire...
CCGAAAGCGCCGCTTCTTTCTTTGGACAGACTGCGGTGCGAGACTACTTACGGTTGCTGCGGCGAAGCGACTAGGATATTCGGAAATGCAGCTGAGTTTCCATAACCCGCCTTGTCCGCCAGTCCCGAATTTTCGCGCCCATAGTACCCTGCTCGCTTGCCTCATCTTCCTTTTTCCTGTAGTATCATCCCAGCCAAATGACAATCAATAGAGTAGGTCCTACCTCCTGCGCCAAAATCGCGGGCGTTCTTTATGCAGCCATGGGATTATTGTTCGGCTGTTTGTTCTCTTTGCTCGCTCTCATCGGAGCGGCCCTTCCTGGCACCCAGATGGGCGTCGGACAGGGTGCCATCATCGGCACCGCTCTGGGCGTCGGGGCCATCGTCGTGTTCCCCGTTTTTTACGGAGCAATCGGATTTGTCTTCGCTTGGATTGGGGCATGGCTTTATAACATAATCGCGGGCCGTGTCGGCGGAATGGAAATCGACATCGCCTAGCCAGCCCAAGCATGCTGAGGAGGGCCAGCGCATCGCCACCCTCCCAAGCCTTTTCTCCTACGCCGTAATCAAAACCTTCCCGCCCCCACCTTTCTCCGCCGCCGTATGCGCCTCCCGGATCTCACTCAACTTAAACCGCGCCCCAATCGGAATTACCAAATCCCCTTCTTTCACATCCTCGGCCAGTTCCGCCAATCTCTTTGCATCCGGCTTCATGAAAACCAACTCCACCTTCGCTCCCACTTTCGCAGCACCCGCTGGTGGCTGGCCCAACACTGTCGCCACCACTCCACCCTTCTTCAACTTCGGCAACAACTTCTCAATGGTCCCGCCGCCCACTGTATCGGCAATCGCGTCCACTTCCCCCAACGCCGCAATCTCAGCATCATCGTCAATCGCCACCACGCGCTCCGCGCCCAGCAATTGCGCTTCCTGCTTCTGGCTCTTCCTCACCCCCGCAATGGCCAGCGCTCCATGAATACCCGCTACATAAATGGCACTCCGTCCCACTGCGCCCAGCGCGCCCGTTACCAGAATCGTGTCGCCGGCTTTCGGTTTAACGCCGAGTTCAATGATCTGCGCCCCGGTCAGTGCCACCACGGGAATCACCGCCGCTTGGTCCATCGCTAGTCCATCCGGCACCAACGCGAGACTATCTTCTTTCACCGCCACCAGCTCCGCATAACCGTGGTCCACTTTGCCTAGAACTTTGTCGCCCACTTTCAACCGCGTCACGCCCGATCCAACGCCCACCACTTCACCGGACACATCGCTCCCCAAAATCCACGGCAGCGGCAACGGCATCGCTTCCTTCATGCGCCCCGAACGTAGCTTCAAATCCAGCGGATTCAAACTCGTCCCGGTCACTTTCACCAGAACCTCTCCGCCCGCGGGCTTCGGATCTGGCACGTCCTTATATTCCAACTGCTCTACACCGCCATAACCGTTCAAAACGACAGCTTTCATCTGTGTGGTTCAATCTCCTTGCGGTTTGATGTCACATGCCACCAAATAGTAGCCGCTGAATTTTTTTGCGGCTAACTCATTACTCTTCAACCATTTACCAGCAATCACCCAAAAAACGCCCAGTTCGAAAATCTCAGTCACAATGGTTTATGTTTTTTAATTATTTTTATATCTCCAATCCCTTCAATCTCTTACGAGCCATCCCCGCCCTGGGGTCTGGCAACCATGGTTCGGAATCGGGGGGTGCGGATGCTAACTTCAATCAGGTCCGCCAGAGTGTCATCTCTGTTGCGGGCCTTTTTCATTTCAAAATCCACGAAAAAGGAACTATCTATATGAACCGTACCCAACGCCGCGAAGCTAAGAAACTAAACCGCCAACCGAATCCTGTCAACGATTCCACTCCAACCACTCCCACTCCCGAGCCCGTAACTGCTCCCGCCAAAACCATTTCCGACGCCCAACTCGCCGCCAACCAGAAAAACGCATCATCCTCAACTGGCCCGAAAACTGAAGCCGGCAAGAAAGTGTCTTCGCATAACGCCGTCAAAACTGCTTTAACCGGCCAAACCATCCTTCTGCCAACCGATGATGTCGCCGCCTATCAAGACCTCGGCCGCCACTTCGTCGAACGCCACAAACCCGTTGGGTTCGAAGAGGAATGCTTGGTCCAATCTCTCATTGATAGTGAATGGCGTCTCCTCCGTATCCCCGCCCAGGAAGCCTCCATCTGCGCCGTCTACCGGCATCAACTCGCCGACACCGTGTCCGCCGAACTTTTGGAAGGCGAAGTTTTCTTAAAGTCCGAACGCAACTTGAAGAACCTACGCCTGCATGAAAGCCGCCTGCGCCGCTATCGCCAAAACGACCTGAGAGCACTGCATGCCCTCCAAACCTCCCGCCGCGAAAAAGAGGCTGCTCAAAAGAAGCTCCAGCAGATGAAAGACAAGCAGCAACTCGCCCCCGAACCGGCCATGCCCGAAACCACCGATGGGTTCGTTTTTACAACTCCCGAACCGCCTTTAGAAATGGCTGCTTAGCCGCGTTTTTGCCACCAATTCCCAGCTAACCAAGTACCCGCCGCGAGGCGAAAGGCTTACAGTTCTTCGACATCTGAATTTGTTTTCCTAAGGCAGCGGGAGCCGCGCGTGCGCTCACGCCTAGCTAATCCGTATCCTTTAGTTTTTCTAAACGATACATTCACACCTTTAGGGGAATAATCTGGTAATTCCACTGCTACACTAAATTCACTCGCAAGTGGTGCAGGCTGGACCCGGTCTGGCCAAAGTTCAGGAGTGAAACCATGTGGTTTTCCGTGATGCAAAAACGTAGAATGCTTCCTGCGGCCGCGCTGTTAGTGGCTTCCGCAGCTTTTCTTTTTCCCTCCCACGCCATGGCGCAGGCTGTTGCCATTGCTGAGGTCGACGGGTATGTAGTCGATCCTGCTGGAGCGGGGGTTGTAGGCGCTCAGGTCAAGATGACCGAGGTCGATAAGCAACAAGTCCACCAAACAGTAACTGATGCGCAGGGCCGCTATGCGCTTCCTAACCTGCCCACGGGCCCTTATCAATTAGAAGTCACCAGTAAGGGATTCAAAGATTACGTCCAAACGGGCATTACGCTGCAGGTGGCCAACAACGTTCAACTCAACGTAACCATGCAACTTGGTTCTATCTCCGAGCGCGTTGAAGTCGCCGCCAATGCGGAGATGGTCGAAACCAAGGACAGCTCGCTCTCGCAGGTCATTGATCAACAGCGCATGGTCGATCTGCCCCTCAACGGCCGCAATCCCACGCAACTGATTCTGCTCACCGGCGCCTCCACCACCACGCCGGGCGGCGATCTCACCGGCAGCAAAAATATTCAAGGTTCCAATGGCTCCAGTACGGTCTCCGTCGCCGGCGGTCAAGCCAACGGCGTCAACTATTTGCTCGATGGCGGCGATAACAACGATGCGTTCAGCAACGTCAATCTGCCCCTGCCATTCCCTGATGCCCTGCAGGAATTTAGTGTGCAAACCAACGCACTGCCTGCCCAATATGGTTTGCATCCCGGCGGCGTCGTCAACGCGGTAACCAAATCCGGGGCCAACGCCTTTCACGGTGATCTCTTCGAATTTCTCCGCAATGGCGATCTGAACGCTCGTCAGGAAGGCACCAACGCCCGCGACACTCTGCGCCGCAGCCAGTACGGTGGCGTCGCCGGTGGTCGCATTATCAAGGACAAGCTATTCTTCTTCGGCGGGTATCAGGGCACTCGCCAGCGTAGTAACCCGCCCAGCACCATCGCCTATGTTCCCACCGCGGCCGCCTTGGCTGGCAACTTCTCCACTCTCGATGCGCTGAAATCCGCCGGCGGTTGCCAAGCCAAATCCGCTATTCAATTGCACGTCTCCTCCCTAAGTGGCGCAGCCGCTTACGTTAATAATCAGATTCCCGTCTCCCAGTTCGATCCCGCATCCGTCAAACTGGCCACCAGCTATTTCCCCACCAGTACCGACCCTTGCGGCACTACGCTGTTCGGCATTCCCGCGAACAATCCGGATGATCAATGGATCGGCCGCGGCGATTACGTCGTCAGCCAAAAGCAGAGTCTCTATTTCCGCTACTACATTTACGATTTCACTGCCGAGACTACCTTCAACGGTACGAATCTCTTAACCACCACAGCCGCCGGTAATCAGGATCGCGCCCAAACCGCCACATTCGGCGATTCGTATTCCATCAGCCCCACCGTCCTGAACTCCTTCCACGCAACCTTCGACCGTCGTCGCGACAATCGTGGCGCTGCCCCCAATCTCATTAGTCCCCAAAGCCTAGGTGTGAACAGTTACGAGTTGCTGCCCAACTATATTGATTTCTCGGTTAGTAACTATAACCTCGGCGGAGGTTGCGGGACCTGCGCCCCCGGCCACTTCGACGTCAACACTTACCAGCTTTCTGACGATTTCACAGTTATCCACGGCAGCCATCAATTCGCCTTCGGTGTGGACGCCCGCCGTCTCGAAATGAACATCGTCAACAACCAGCAGGTCAATGGCATTTCTACCTTCAGCGGCAGTGTCACGGGCGACGCTCTGGCCGATTTCTTGCTCGGCAAGATGAGTTCTTATGTGCAGGGCAACCCCAACCCCAACGCCATGCGCCAGTATGTTACCGGCGTTTACGCCCAGGATTCGTACCGCATTTCTCCGCACATCACCTTGAACTACGGTCTCCGTTGGGAACCGACCTTGCCGGCCTATGACGCGCAAAATCGCGGTAACCAGTTCTCGCAAGCGGCTTTCAACGCTGGCACCGTCAGCAAGTTGTATCCCAATGCACCGGCGGGCCTGCTTTTCTACAACGATCCAGGCAATAAGTATGGCCACGCCTTTACCGCCACCCACTGGCTCACATCTTCGCCCCGCATCGGCTTAGTGATGGACCCCAAAGGCGATGGCAAACAAACCATTCGCACCGCTTTCGCGCTGATGCACGATAACCCCGAATTATTCTTCAACGAACGCTGGACCACGAATCCTCCTTACGCCTCGTCCGTCACCAACACCAACTCCACCACCGGCATTCAGTTTTCAAATCCGTGGGGCGCTTATCCTGGCGGCGATCCGTTCCCCGGTGCGGCCATCTTCCCCATCGGCGGAACCTATGTCAGCGTTCCCCCCAGCATGAAGCCCACTTATATGATGCAGTGGAACTTCAGCTATCAGCGCCAGCTCGCCAAAGACTGGCTTTTGACCGTCAATTACATTGGTAACCGTACCAATCACATCTGGGGCGCTTACGATATCAATCCAGCTGTTCCCGGGACGGGCGCCGCCAATAATCGCCGCTTGCTCTATTTGCAAAACCCAGCTGTCGGAAAGTACTACAGCAGCATCGTGCAAGCTGACGATGGTGGTATCTCCAGTTACAACGGCTTGCTTACTTCCGTTCAGCATCGCTTTGCCAATCACTTTACGCTGCTGGCCAATCATACCTGGTCTCACTGCGTAAGTACTGTCGATTTCCAGGGTGAACTGGCCGGTCCGCTCTACCAGAATCCCAACAACCGCAATGGCGAGAAAGGTAGTTGCATCTATGATCACCGCCAGATCGTGGTCGCCTCGCTGGCCATCGATAGCCCCCCAGTGGGTAACGCCTTCCTCCGAAAGGTAACCGGCGGTTGGCAGGTCTCGCCCATCTTTACGGCCGCCAGTGGCGCGCCTCTCACGCCCACCGACGGTGGCACCGACATTTCTGAAACCGGCCAGCTCCTCGACCGGCCGAACGTGGCGCCCAATCAGCCTCTGTATGGTTCAAGCCAAACACTGGCGAGTTGGTTTAACACTGCCGCTTTTTCCAAACAAGCCACCGGCACCTACGGCAACGCCGGCCGCGACATCATCATTGGACCCGGCAACTGGAACATTGATATGGCTCTCGACCGCAGATTCGCTCTAAAGGAAAGGTTCCACCTCGAACTCCGCGGCGATTTCTTCAACATAGTCAACCATGGCAACTGGAGCAATCCAACCGTCTCCATCACCAGCGCGCAATTCGGTCAGATCACCACTTTCAGCTCGCCCCGCATCATCCAGATGGCGGCTAAATTTATTTTCTAAACCCATAGCATTCCGCTAAGAGCAAAGGGCCTCCCTGGTTAACCCCGACTGAGGCCCTTTTTCATTGCATAATTGTGATGTCACATGCAAAGCACTTGTCTACCCCACTGGCTACCCTTTAAACTCCCTGCAAGAGTACGGCAGGCAAATTCATGAATTCCACTTCCAAACAAGTGTGGGTGTTCGGCACCGACGCCCAATGCGATGTTGTAGTACACAGCCACACTGTCTCGCCACAGCACTGCATTCTAGCCGAATACGATCAAGGGTTCGCCCTTGAAGATCTCGGATCGGAAGCCGGTACCTGGCTGAATCAGAGGCGGATGGAACCGCGCAAACCTGAGTGGGTCAAACAAACTGACGACATCCGCCTTGGACCTTCTACGCCCTTGCCGTGGCCCTCGCCCGGCAAGACTTTCAAATCGAACGGCAACTCAAGCGGTAGTGCTCGCCGCGTAATTACCATCGGACGCAATCCGGAGAATCACGTGGTCCTCGATTACCCGATGATCTCCTGGAATCACGCGCGCCTCACTGAAGATGCCGCTGGCACGCTGACTCTCGAAGACTTAGGTTCTACCAACGGTACCGCCGTAAAGCACGCCGACAATACCATTCAACGGGCCACCGTCGACGCGGGCGACAGTGTTTTCTTCGGTTCATTCAAAATCAAAGTCTCCCGTCTGCTCGAACCCGGCAAGATTGCCATGGGCGATGCGGCCCAGGAACAGGTTCGTTTCACCGGCAAAGAAATGACCATTGGGCGCGATCCTTCTTGCGAATATCCGCTCAACTATCCCATGATTTCCTGGCGTCATGCCAAGTTGTCACGCACGGAGCGCGGCATCGAAATCGAAGACCTTGATTCGCGCAACGGCACGTTTGTGGACGGCAAGCGAATCAGCGGGCGCGTCCTTCTCCAAACCGGTAGTTCCGTAGGACTTGGCAGCTTCCGCTTCATTCTTGACGACGCCGGCAACTTCGCTAAGAAAGATTACGCCGGTAACGTAACCATCGAAGCCGCTGGCATCGTCGTTGAAATCAAGAAGGGTTCAAACCGCCGCCGTCTTCTCGATCCCGTCTCGCTGACTGTGTACCCGTCGGAACTCGTGGCCTTGATGGGCCCGGCCGGCGCAGGCAAGACGACCCTACTTAAAACTCTGAACGGCTATACGCCTCCCGACGAAGGCCGCATTCTCTTCAACGGTGAAGATCTCTACGCTAACCAGGAACAGTTCCGGCTGCAGATTGGTTATGTTCCGCAAGATGAGATCATGCATCCGCAGTTGACCGTCAAAGAGGCGCTTTACTATACGGCGAAACTCCGTACCGACCTCCGTGACTCGGAGATCGAGACGCGCGTCATGCAGGTGCTCAAAGATCTCAACATCGACGACATTGGCGACCGTGAGATTGGTTCTCCCGAACGTAAGGTGATCAGCGGCGGACAGCGCAAACGCGTCAATATCGCCATGGAATTGCTGAGTGATCCGAGCGTCTTATTTTTGGACGAGCCGACTTCGGGGCTTTCCTCCCATGACGCTTACCACGTGATGCAGTTACTGCGCCGCCTTGCGGATAGCGGCAAAACGATCATCACCACCATTCACCAGCCGAGCATCGATATCTTCAAGCAGTTCGATTCCCTCATCATGGTCTCGCGTGACAAAGGCGATAAAGCTGGGGCGCTGGTGTATTTCGGGCCTGCGTATCCGGAATCCATCCAGTTCTTCAATCCGGGAAACGGCGACAAATCAGCCTCGATGACTCCCGAGATGTTGATGTCCGGGCTGGCAAAGTTACCTACTCCGAATTGGGCCGGCGAGTACGACAAGTCTCATTACAAGAAGTCTTTCGTCGAATCGCGCGCGGGCAAAATCGTTTCGTCCCAAACGCAAGCTCCCACCAAGCCCAAGCGTGACATCGGCATTGGGCAGTCGTTAGTTCTCTCGGCGCGCAATGGCCTGCTAAAGCTCCGCGACCGTATGCAGACTCTCATCCTGCTGGGTCAGGCGCCGCTCTTCGCCATTCTCGTGGGTGTGGCGTTTGGAAAACTCCCAGATAGACAGTTTCAGGATGCGGAGGCGTGGGTCGGCTTTTGTAGCAAGGTAGCCAGTGTCCATTTCTTGATGGTGGTGGCGGCTGTATGGTTCGGCTGTAACAACGCTGCTCGGGACATTGTAGGGGAAACCGCTATCTTCCTCCGCGAGCGCATGGTGAATCTCAAGCTGCCTTCATACGTATTCTCGAAGTTTATTGTGTTGGCGCTCATTTGCGTGTTCCAATGCTTTGCGTTACTCACCATCACCTATGTTTGGTGCGATCTTAAAGGCCCCTATTTCACACTGCTGGCTGTGCTGATCGCGAGTTCCTTAGTAGGCGCCGCGCTGGGGCTGTTGATCTCCGCTGTAGCCCCTACCACGGAGTCAGCCATTGCCTTCTTGCCGGTCGTCTTGCTCCCGTTCATTCTGCTCGGCGGCGGTATCAAGCCCATCAACGAAATGCCGCCAGAGGCTCGCTGGGTCGCGGCGATTTGTCCCACCCGCTGGGGCTATGAAGCCAACCTGCTGGTGGAAGCAAATGCCCGTAAATCTGAATTCAAGAACGAGATGGCGGAAAAATTCCAAAGCTGCCAAACGTCAGTCGCCAAATGCGAGGCGCGCCTCAACCCCGCGGCGGCGAGTCGTTCAGCGAAGCCTGCCCAAGCCGAACAGGCACCCGCTGTTCAAACCGATATAGCCTCTACGGCCTTCCCTCTGGCGAACGGCCGCTCGTCATTGGAGCGCAGTTTTCAAGTGCTGGGTCTTTCACTAGGTGTGTTGTTGATCCTGATCCTGACCTCGCTCAGTTTGAAATCGCAACGTTAGAGTTTTAATTTTCTTGCACAGATTCGCTCTGTTTCTCCGCTTAAGTAGATGAAGACGGAAGTTCTTCAAAAGGAGATAAACATGAACAAGCTAAATCGCCTCGTCATCTGTCTGATTGCGTTCTTCGCGCTCGGGCTAACAACCATCTCGGCTCAATCCGGCGAGAACCGCCGTGTGCGGATCATCAACCGTGCGTCGTCTCCCATCCGCTTCCTCTATGCCTCGAATGTAGATCGCGGTACTTGGGAAGAAGACATCCTAGGGCCAATGGTCATGATCGGAACCGATCGCTACATGGACGTTAACATCGACGATGGCTCAGGGCATTGCATGTACGATCTGAAAGCCGTACTTCTGGATGGGCGAACCGCCGAGCGCGGCAACTTCAATGTGTGTACGCAGGGATCCTGGACAGTGACTGACGGGAATTAAGAAATGGCAGGGAAACGTCTAAATCCGCCGCGAATGGCATCACGCTTTGGTCAGGTAGTCATGCAGCCAGGCGCGTGCGTATGTCCAATCGCGGCGGACCCGGCCCACGTTGGTATTCAAAATAACGGCGGTCTCTTCGTCGGTGTAGCCGCCAAAGAATTTCTTTTCCACCACATCGGCGGCGTTCGCGTCAACTTCCGCCAACACATGAAGAGCGTCGTCCAGCGCCACCAACTCAGCGCTGCGTTCGAGCGAGACTTGCGGCGCATCGTCCAGCGCAATCACCGCCCCTTTGCGCTTATTGGAGTGATGAGCCCGGGCGCGATCAATCAACAGGCGCCGCATTTGCTGCGCGGCAATATTCAGAAAATGTTTGCGGCTTTCGGCTTGCAAGGGGCGACCGCCGAACAACCGCAACAACGCTTCGTTTACCAGGACGGTGGGTTGCAGCGTGGGACTCGGCATTTCCGAACCCATGATTCGGCCCGCCAGATGATGCAAATGCTGGTAGGTCGCCTCTACGAACTGATCGCGGGCCACGATGTCGCCTCCCGCCGCCGCAGCCAACATGAGTGTGAGATCTTGATCTTCTGTATCTTCCATTACCTGCTCGCTCTCAGGGCTCGTGTCTCTAAAACCTCCAGACACTTCCGAAGGTCGTTCAGAAAGGTTGCGGCCGAATCATGACGATCTTTTGCTTCGGGTTGCAAAGCTTTCATAACCATGTTGTCGATGGCGGGCGGCAGCCCAGGAACTTTCTGACTTGGCAGGGCGGGGGCATGCGAACAGATAGTCTCATACAGAGTCTGCGCCGTTTGTCGAGACTCGCGCGGAAACGGGTGGCGTCCCGTCAACAGCTCGTAACAAATCACACCCAGCGTGTAAATGTCACTCGCCCTCCCAGAAAGGCGGCCAGTGAGTTGCTCCGGACTCGCGTAAGCAATTGTCATGAAGCGCGAGTGCGTGCCTGTCGGACCTACGCCCGTGTGCCCTTTTTCATGCTCGATCATTTTGGCGAGACCAAAATCCAGAATCTTGATGCTGCCGCCGGCTGTGACAAACAGGTTCGACGGTTTGAGGTCGCGATGAATAACGTGGCGGCTGTGAAAATATTCGACGCCAGCCAAGACCTGGCTAAACAGGAGCAAGCGCCTTTCGAGCGAACACGCCAGCCTTTGGCAATACGCCCCTATATGCTCGCCCTGGACCAACTCCATCACAATAAACGGAGTGCCCCCTTCCGCAACGCCCGCGTCCAGCAGACGGCAAACATTGGGGTGGTTCAACTCTTTCAGAACGTCGCGCTCTCTGGCAAAGTGGGCGCGAACGGTGCTGCTTTGCATGCTAGCGCGAATGATCTTTACGGCCACAGGCGAACTTGCGCCGGGTTGTTGACAAAGATACACGCTACCCATCCCGCCGTCTCCCAAGTGTTTCAGCACCGCATAGTTGGCAATGGAGGAGGGCATTGCGCTCTGTCTCCGCTCGTGAACCGGGTGGTTGAGGACACCGGAACTCTCAGCGTGGCTGGCCGTAATCAAGCGTCGAACGGCATCGGCCAAGCTCGGCTCAGTGCGCGCCACATTCGCCAGATAAGTAGCGCGTTGGCTATCTGGCAAAGCGAGCACGGCTTCAAAAAGCGCTCTCTTGCGCCTCTCAAAGGCCGCGATTTCAGCATTAGAGGACATAGGAGGATTTTTGGACTATGTCCAGTATACGCGGAAAGAGGCCCTATTTTTGATGAAAATTGCAGAAGAAAGTCGGAGGATATCCATGCAGAAAATTAGCAGTCTTTTCTTGGTTACGTTATGCCTTGGCGTGCTCGCGTTGGGAGGTCGAGCCGCCGACGTGCCGCCCGCCACCAACCCAGAGTTCGCCCAAATCCACATGCAGGCCATCCAACTGACTCGCATTG
>Ga0302319_10022548_pt1 | contig 11279 bp, 5 predicted proteins | sample Bog_T0_2_FD_203319 | JGI IMG/M metagenome (GOLD analysis project Ga0302319, IMG submission 203319) | Peat permafrost microbial communities from Stordalen Mire near Abisko, Sweden - Bog_T0_2 | ecosystem: Environmental > Terrestrial > Soil > Wetlands > Peat | place: Sweden: Abisko, Stordalen Mire...
CAAAAACCGCCACGAGCTGGACCGGTTTGTGCGTGACGACGAACGCGGCCGCAACATCCCGGACTATGTGGGCCAGTTGGGAGAGCATTTGACGCACGAACAGTCCCTGCTTCTCCAAAAAGTCAAGGTATTGAACGAAAACATTCATCACATCAATGAAATCGTGGCCATGCAACAAAACTACGCCAAAGTTTCAGGCGTGCTGGAAACGTTGCCGCCGGAGGAAGTGGTGGAGGATTCGCTGCGCATGCACGGCGAATCCATCAAGCGCCATGGCATCAAATTAATGCGCGATTATGCGCGGCTGCCCGCGATGACAATGGACCGGCACAAAATCCTGCAAATCCTTTTTAACCTGCTCGAAAACGCAAAATACGCCTGTTTGCAGGGGACCGTGACGGATAAAAAGATTGTTGTTCGACTCGAACAAACAAAGGCCGGTTTTATGCGGCTGGCGGTGGCTGACAACGGAATGGGCATTCCTCCCGAAAACCTGTCGCGAATATTCGCCCAGGGATTTTCCACGCGCCGCGACGGCCATGGCTTCGGCCTGCACAGCAGCATTTTGGCCGCCCAGGACATGGGCGGCACGCTGACGGCCAGCAGCGACGGACCGGGACTCGGGGCCACCTTTGTATTGGAAATACCGATGAAGCCTGCCGGGGCCACTCCGGCGGGAGACTGATCTCGACTTATGACTAACGTTGCCTGGGAAGAATCCGCGCCGCCGAGAATTTTGATTGTAGATGACAATCCAACGGTTCATGACGCATTTGATGAAATCTTGCGCCATCACGGGGCCAACCAAAAACTCGAACAGGACGAAACCCTCATGTTCGGTTCTTCAACCGAATCCCGTGTGCCGAAGCCCACGTATCAAATTGACCATGCGCTCTCCGGCGCCGAGGGCGTTGAAAAAGTCCAAAAATCCCTGGAACTGACCGCGCCCTACCAGGTGGCATTCGTGGACATCCGCATGCCCGGCATGGATGGCGTCGAAACGATCGAGCGCATGTGGAAGCTGGACGGCAAAGTCCAAATGGTGATTTGCACCGCGTACGCGGACTACCGTTGGGAGGATCTGGCCAAGCGGTTGGATCAGCTTGACCGGCTGCTGGTTTTAAAAAAGCCGTTCCACAACATCGAAGTCATGCAACTGGCCAGCACTTTATCCATGAAATGGCAGCTGGCGCGACGCGCCGAAATGAAACTGGAGCAAGCCATCACGCTGGTTTCCCGGCGCACACAAAAGTTGCTGGAGATGCAGCGGCGCGAGAATTTGCCCGGATCAGAAAGCGGCCGATCCGGGCCCGGCAGCGGGGCGAAAGAAGTACAGTCTTCCGTGCCGAGGACCTTTGAGGGAAGCGATTTGCCGGTCATTTTGATAATTGGCGAGGACGCCGAACTGGTGCCGCAGATCACCCAGGCGGTTTCGAGCGGTTATTCTGTTTGTGGGGCCACCGGTACGGCTCGAGGGCTGAACGCTGCCAGGGAAAATGTCCCCGACCTGATCGTGGTGGACGGCTGCAGCCTGGGTGACGCCGGCATAAAATTGTGCGGCGGTTTGAAGGCGGACCAAATCACCAGCCATATTCCGGTGATTTTGCTCGCGGCAGACCACACGGATGAAACGCAGGTGCGGGCACTGGAGGCCGGCGTGAGCGAGTTTCTGGTGAAACCCTTGCGGCTGCCGGTACTGAAAGCGCGGGTGGACAATCTGCTGGAGGAGCGGCGCAAATTGCATGAATATTTCCAGCAATTGCAGTCGGTGTATCCGCGTGAAATCGCCGGAAGCCAGATGGACGCGGAATTCCTGCGGCGCGTTGTGGAGATTGTGGAAAAGAACATTGCGGACTATGAGTTCGATGTTGAAAAGCTGGCCCGCAACCTGGCGATGAGCCGGCGACAGTTATTTCGGAAGTTCAAGGCCGTGGCTGGCTGCACTCCCAACGGTTTCGTTCGGGACATACGGCTCAGGCGCGCAGCCCAGCTCTTGCGCGAGTCCCGTATGACCGTGTCCGAGATCATCTATGCGGTGGGTTTTTCCGATCCCAAGTACTTCCGCAACATTTTCCGCGAACGGTTCGGCGTGTTGCCGGGTGAATACGGCAACAATGCGGGCTAAGAATCCATTTATTTTTTCCAACCTGTCCAAACAGCGGGTGATGACCTCGAAACCGGGTGTCACGCCAACAGGCGGATTCAACCGCCGACAGCCGGATCGTTCCGCGGCTGCAACCGCCGGGAATAGGCAGCGGCTACCCGGTTGTCCGGCTGGAGCTTGCGTAACGTCTGCATCGCCTCGGTGGCTTCCTGCCATTTTCCTTGCGCCGTCAGTGCACGGGCCATTACGAAATGGGCGTCTGGGAGAAAATATGTAAGGCCAATGGCCCGCGCGGCTGCTTCCGCGGCTTCCACCGCGTTTCCTTTCCGTAATTGTGCCGCCGCCAATCCCAACCACGCGATGGCATCCTGCTCGTTCATGGCCAGGGCTTGTTTGGCGATGCGGGCGAGTTCGTCCCATTCCCGCAATCGCAACAGCAACAGCCCGAGTTTGCGCAAGGCCAGTGGATTGGTCGGATTGAGCTTCAGGGCCTCGTTCACCAGCGAACGTGCCTGGTTTGGGTTGCGTTGAGCCAGGGCCAGTTCGGCCCGCGGCAACAACGAGGCAATTCCGGGGGGCAGGGACTCCAGCGCGACGTCGAGCGTGTCGGCGGCCTCGGTCAGGCGGCCCAGCGCCAATTGGCACTGAAATAGCGCGTGCGCCAACTCCACGCGTTCTGGAAATTCTCGAAATAATTGTTCCAACACGGGCAATGCTTCCCGGTAGCGCGCAGCTTCAAGGCACGATTGAACAAAGTTCCATTCCGATTCGCGCCGCAAACCAACGAACAAGGCATTGTGTGGCAGGGCAGGGATCTCCTCGGCTGGAGTCTTGGAAATTCCCATGTATGTCTCCCACGAATCCACGCGGGTGACCTCCGGAATGCGAACAAGGCTTTCGATCAACACCCTTCCCTCCATATCATCGCCGATGGGCAGCCCAAACCACGTTAACAACGTCGGCGTGATATCCAGGATGCCGGCGCCATGCAGTAATGCGTCGGGAGCGAATTGGGGACCACAAGCCAAAAAAATGCCGTAGGGAGATTTCCATGAATCCTTGTCGCCGGGTGGAAAACCACTGGGCGGAATGGCCTGGGTATTCACGCCGTGTCCCGAAACAATGATAACGGTGGTTTCCGGTCCGGCAACTTTCACAAGTTGGCGCACCATCTCGTCCAGGATGCGACAACTGGCCCGGACGACGTGGCGATACAGTTGAAATTCTTCCTGGTTGCTTGTGCTTTGATTTGAAAGATGGTGCTGTAGGAACATGCGGCTAATCGGCGCCAGCGCCGGAAATCGAATGGCAGCCATGTCCCAGTTCTTTTCCTTCAGCAGCGCCAGGCCTGCGTTCTGGTAGGAATAGTCGGCCGCCAAGAACAGGCGCAATTTGCCGATTCGCCGGTCCCGCTTTTGATCAATTTTCCTCCAGTCGGGGATGTACTGTGAAATGACATTTGACCCGATATCCTCCGGGCTGACCCGTTTCGCATCAAATTTTTTGCCAATAATTTCCGGCCAGTATGTGCCTGGTGAAGCTGCCGGCCACGGCTTGATGCCTGGACCAGCGGTGGGTGCTGGATAGCGGTCAGAAATGATTATGGAGTTGTCCGTTCTTTCACCATATGTCGCGGGCCACCCGATCACCAGACATTGCCTGCCGGCATGCGCCAGCATCTCCCAAAGGGCAGGGGAACGCCGGCGGGCCGCCGTGATTGGGACAGGCTGGCTACCATCCGGAACCGCCTCGGCGGAATTGCAAATTCCGTGTTGCCAGGCGCGTTTCCCGGTTACGATGGATGTGGACAACATGGCGGGCACGATGGGGTGGGCGGCGAGCAATTGTCCGGAAGCACCATTTTCAACCATTTGGCCGAAAGCCGGCATTTCTCCCGCGTCAATCAACGGGTGGAATACTTTCCAATCGGCGGCCTCCAATTCGATCAACAACAGGCGATGTGACATAACATGGCAGATAAATTCCGCGAGAATGGCAAGTTAGAATCAGCGTAATGAATCAAGATATATTGAGGAATAGTGAAGTACACGCAAGTCCAAACCCCACCGCACAAATTCGAGCAAGCCCCTTCAGACCTTCCATGCGCGGATATTCCATAGCCGATTTGCAGAATGCGGGCCTGGCCGTTGGAGCGCAGGTGTCCAACCTGATTGCGAGGCCGGCGTTCGGTTGTCGCCGATTTCCAATCGGCGGGGCGTCTAAAAGCAAACGCGTTGCCCCGCGGAAAGGTTCCCGAAAGAATGGATTGCGGTGACACAGCATTTGGCACACTTTAATTTGTGATTCCCGTATTGGCGATAACAGGTTCAAGCCATCGGGATCGGCTGTTATGAAAGAGTCCACCCTTGCTGATTTGGTGATTCGGGAACCGGTGCCCGCCGAGCTGGAGCGCGCTGTTTATTTGTTCCAGAACGTCCGCTTGCGTCCCCAAGCGCGAATTTTCGTCGCCGTGCGCAGCCGTCCAGTTGAACGATTTGTTGCTGCCGTCGCCTGGTGGTCCGAATGGAATGTTGGCCGCTTCCAGCTGGCCTGTTCCCCCGGGATGATCCGCGATGAGGTGTGCGCTTTGCTCATTGATCAAGTTTCGCAGCGTGCCCGCATCGCCGGAAAGCAATCGCTCCAGTACGGGGAGTTGCTGGCCGATAAAAGCGACTGGATTGAACTTCTGGCCAGGCAGGGCTTCAGTCTGTTGCGGTCGGAACGTTTTTTTGAGGTGCCGGGCCTGCCCGCCTGGACGCGCACGGTTGAGGCGTTCGAGAAATACAAATCCAAACTTCCGCCTGGCTGGCGAACCGAATCCATCCGGCAGCATGCGCCGGAAACCATCCTTGAGCTAATCGCACCTTACCGGTTGATGACACCCGAGGAATTGCGGGACCACTGGCGGGCAGACTCGGCTTTCGGGTTCGAACTCGACCTGTCGTCCACGCTGTTTGACGGCTCGCAGCCCATCGGTACTTTCCTGGCGCGCCGGGTGCGTGACAGCTTATGTGTTGACGTGCGGGTGGTGCGCGCGGAGAACCGCCTGTTGGATTCCCTGGGGAATGTTTGCCTGCTTTACCACGTTGCCAAACGACGCCGTCCTGACGAGGGAATTAACCACCTTCAGTTTCGGGGCGGGGCGACCGAGCATCGCGAAACCGCAAATCTGGCGATGCGGATGGATGGCCGTGAATTGCCCGCTCGTCACGTTTTTTCAAAGGCCCTGTAAGGTTGGAAGCACACAACGGGGTTGAATCCAATGGCAATTGGCAATCAAACGCTGCGGTGTGGGTCTTTTTACGGCGTAAACCATGAAAAAGAGGATCATGCACTCAATACCCCCTCTTTTGGCACGGAATGCCCGCGACAACCCTGAGAGTTCGCATTACATTTGATTAATCAAGCCATTACACCGTTGTGCCCGATCCGGCATGCCCGGAACAAACGTCTTTTGGCTTGGCCAGGTAAAACCGTAAAAGCCGACTCAGCCATGCGAAGACACAAACACGACAAAAAATCGTGCCGACCGAATACCCGGAGATCCGGTAGTCAAGCAATTTAACCGCTCAACCCGCTAAAACTAAAAATGAAAGCCAAAAAACTCGCCCTCGTATCCGCTTCCGCGCTGACCGCCGGCCTGGCACATGGTCAGACCGTTACCAATAGTCAGATCGTATATTGCTATGCCAACCTCACCGCGCCCACCACCACTGCGGGTTTCACGATAGATCTGAATCACGACGGTTATCCGGATTTTCAAATTCATTTTGATAACAACAACTCCCTGAAGCCTTACGTGGACACCTCGCATTTTTTGGGGCAACCGAATTTCACTCCCAGTGTGCTGGCTGGTTCTGGTGACGGTCTTCCGTTGACAACCAATGGGACGCCTGTTAATGCCAGCTACGAAAGCCCCGAGGAATACGGGTATTTTTATCAGGATACCAGCGCCAACGTGCAGGGGGCCTGGAATAGCGGCGGGACGAACGTTGACGGATATGTCGGTTTAACGCTCGAAGATGGGGTGGGCAATTTTTATTATGGCTGGGCGCATTTCATTTATAATTCCGCCACCGTGTTTGACGGTACTGCCGGGGAAATAACCTTGGTTGACTATGCCTACGATCAAAATCCGGGAGAGACCATTCTGGCGGGAGAGAACGCGCCTCCGGGTTCGCCCCCGCAAATCGTGGTTTCGCCGGTGTCGCAAACGAATGGAGTCCTCAAATCCGTTCAGTTCACGGCCATCGGTACGGGGAATCCGTATCCAACCTACCAATGGCTGGCGGAAACCAATGGCAGCAATGTGTACACCCCTTTGGTTGACGGCGGGCCCATCTCGGGTTCACAAAGCAATGTATTGACAATCAGCAATCTAGTAACTGGATTAGCGGGTAACTATACGGTGCAATTGCTAAATACAAACGGCTCGGCGGTATCGCAGCCGGCCATTCTGACGGTGCAGCCGCTGGCCATCACCGGGCTGACGCCTGCATCGCTGACGGTATTCCCAGGAGCCACGGCGAGCATTTATGTCAGCTATTCGAGCGCCGCGCCCATTCTCTCTTTCCAGTGGTTGCAGAACGGGTTGATCTTGAGCAATGGCGGCCGGTTCTCAGGAACAACGAGTTCGAATTTGGTGATCACGGCCTTGACCACAAATGATACCGCTAACTATTCGGTCATCGTCTCCAACATGTATGGGGCGGCCACGAGCGCCGTTGATGTGGTGAGCGTGATCCTTCCGGGGAGTCCCTATCAACAGCAGGTATTCTGGATGTATCCGATATCCTATTATGCCTTCAACGAAACGAACGATCCGGCTTCTGGCACGGTCGCCGCCCTTGATTATATAGACGGCGCCAACGGACTCTACGGAAACGACACGGAAAATGGCAACCCAAACTATAACATAGCCGGTCCAAATCCCGCAGGTGGGTTTCCGGGATTTACCGCGACGAATTCGGCTGTATCAATACTAAACAATGTCCAGCAAACCGCATCCATTGTAAGTCTTCCACCGCTGAACCTCAACGCCAATACCGTGACCTTTACAATGTGGATTAATCCGGCCGGGACTGAACCGGATTGGGCGGTTCTTAACAGTTATCGCTCATCCGTATCGGGCACGGCCAACGGTATGAATTATACCTCCAGCGGCAACACTTTGGGTTACCACTGGAATGATGATGGTTATACCTACAATTGGGATTCTGGTTTGACGCCGCCAATTGGCCAATGGTCATTGGTCGCCCTGGTAATTAGTCCGGCAAACGCCATCGAATATATGTTCAATGCCAACGGCATGGCCACGGCAACTAATAACTATGCCAGTGTGGTGCAGCCGATCAATACCCCCGGGTTCATCGGTGGTGACCTTCATGATGGTAATTTTATTGGCGACATTGACGAAGTGGCTACGTTCAAACAGTCTTTAACCCAGACGCAATTGACCAATTTATGGACGGCGGCTGTAACCGGTATCGTAACGCCGCCTTCGTCAACTTTGAGCATAACACAATCGGGTGCCAACGTTGTTATTAGTTGGACTCCTCCCGTGGGAACGTTGCTGCAATCACCGTCGCTCAACGGCCCTTGGACGACGAATAGCACGGCCTCTTCGCCTTACACAAATTCGTCTACCGGTGCGACGATGTTTTATCGGGTGCTGGCTCCTTAGTAATATGAAATATCCGCGCAAAACGCCGGGTTGCAGTGGGTTCACATTGATTGAATTGTTGGTGGTAATCGCCATCATCGCCATTCTGGCGGCCATGCTGCTGCCGGCGTTAAGCAAGGCAAAGCAAAAGGCGCAAGGCATCCAGTGCATGAACAATACCAAGCAACTGACAATAGCTTGGATCATGTATGCCGGTGACAATCATGACTCCGTTGCCGGTGTGGATAACGACCAAAGTGTGGGAAACGTTGCGGAATGGCAAAGTGCCTGGTGCGGCGGGGTCATGACTGACTATTACAACTGTATTGACACTGACACGATCGAGGACGGCCAGTTGTGGCCTTACACAAAAAACCTCGGCATTTATCATTGTCCTAACGACATTTCAACCCAGGGGGCTGCGCTTAATCCGGCCGTTGTCAAAGGCCAGGCCCGGATTCGGAGCTATTCTTGCAGCCAGACATTCCTTGCGAATAATTGGCTGCCCAGTCCGCCCTATAAGTGGTATCAGAAACTGGGGATGATCGCCGACACCTCGGACACCTGGGTTTTCATCGAAGAAAATCCAGTGACCATCAATGACGGCGCGTTCGCCGTGGAAATGACGCCACCTGGCAGCACCACGGGTTATAATATAGATCATCCGGCGGTTTATCACGCGGGCGCGACGGGCCTGTCGTTTACGGACGGTCATTCCAGCGTTCACAAATGGAGGTCAACCTTGATGGCCGACCCAACCGTTACCAGTTCCAGCGATCCGCTGTTTCTGTCAGATGTGGAATGGCTGTCGTCCGTGTCAAGTGTTCACATGTAAATCGAGGTTGGAATTGTTTTACCGGGAATCATGCCCTTTTAGGTCGCTGCCAAAATATTCCAAACAAGCATTTGTGCTATAGTTCGGGGCGTGGCTGTAATGGATGCAAGAAGAAAAATGAACGCCCCTCGTATTTTGCCTTTCGACGGGCGTTTCGGACATTTCTGCGACAGCGGTGTGGCGTGCGGGGTTGTTCTGTCGCTGGTTTTGATGCTTTGCAGTCGGCCAGCACGTGCGCAGATCTTGACCAACGGAGGGTTTGAATCGGGGTTTAGTGGCTGGACCGATGCCTTGTCCAATGGCGGTGTCGCCACATTTTCCAACCAGAATTCCATTATCCAGGACGGGACCAATGCCTTGCGGGTGGTGGTGAGCAATCCCGGCACCGCCACCAACTCGGTCAGCATGGTCAGCACGCCGTTCAATGCCAGCAGCAACGACATCTATGTGCTGCGGTTCTGGGCAAATACGGATACCTTGGATGCCGGCATGGGCGTGAATTTAATCGGAGCCTCGCCGGGATTTCCACAAATTACTTTTTTACTGTCCACCAATTCCCTGGCCGCGGGCGACGAGCATTTCCAGGAATACCTATACGCATTCAAGGCGTCGGGCACCATTTCCGTGGCCTTCAATTTCCAGACTGCCGCCGAGTACTGGCTGGACGACGTGGAAATCATGGATTTGACGAACAACGACGGCTACGACATCGCCATGACATATTTGTGGCAATGGGGGCAGTGGCATTTCGCCCAGACCAACCGCCTGGGTATCGGATGGACCGGCGGTGACAATGACAAGTCAGCCCTGTTGCCGGACGGATCGGTGGCGTGGATCTTCAACGATTCCTACGCGTCCACTTTGAACAGCTTCTATTCGAACATTCGCGGGGACAGTTCACTGCCTCGCAACTCTCTCTTGCATCAGGTCGGAACCAACCTGGTATGGCTGAATAATGGCGACAACTCGTTTTTTATACCGACCAACTTGAATGATAACCTCATGCCGGCCGCGCCCAACGGCCTCTATTGGATTGCTGGAAGCATCGCCGAGACCAACAAGTTGTATGTGTTGCTTAACGGTCTGAACAACAGCCCACTCTCCAACATTTGCATGGCCGTGGCCACACTGTCCTTGCCAGGCATGTCTCTGGATGGGGTCGTGACAAACCTGACCTCCACGGGCACGGACAATTTTGGTGATCTGGTGCGGGGCGATGACGGCTGCTATTACATTTACAATGGCCCCAACGTCGCCCGCGTGCCCTTTGGCCAACTCGCCGTAAATTCAGCCTGGACCTATTGGAACGGCACAGGCTGGGTCACGGATCACACGCAAAATGTGGCGATTTCCGATTTCAGCGGATGGTCCATTGCCAAGCTGGGCACGAGCAACTATGTGGCGGTTTACAAACCGGTATTGAGCCTGGACATTTACGCACAGTTTGCCCCGTCGCCGATGGGGCCGTGGGGTTACGATCAGGTAATTTTTTCCGTGCCGGACCAGGGCGGTGAGGGGATTTTTTCAGCCTACGCACCGAAAATCTGCGCTGGAACCGGGCAGGGAGGTATTTATACCATCGGTTATTCGGACAACGGCTGCACGGAGAGCTGGTTTGCCAAAACTTATTCAGACAAGTCCTGGTATAACCCGCATTTTTTCAAGGCGAATCTGCTCGCGTTGTCACCGTATTCCGTGAACTACACGAATGGCGGGCCAGGTTCCCGCATGTCCATCAAATTCGCGGCGGACCAGGACTATAATTACGACTACATCAACAACTCGTATGGGGCCGGTGTGCTGAACACCACGAACTGGTTCAACCTCGGCATCGGTGGCGGCGGCTCCGGCGTAACCAACGTTCCTTACTATTCCTACAACGGCCAAAAGTATGCCTCGGGCGCTCAGATCGTCTATAATTGGGTCGCTGAAAAAACGCACACGGTGGACTCGCAGCCCAAGAGCAACAACGTTGCCATGCTGGAGAGCTGGATCAACGTAAACGACAACTGTTGGTATTTGTCCGTGACGAATTTGGATCCTGTCTTTACCAATGGGTACAGTGTGTACTTCTATTTTCACGGGAGCGCCGCGGGCTACGGCGGGCAGAACTATCTGCGCTTTTATTCCGGGGCCACCACCGGCTCCGGGGTGCTGGGCACCCGGCAGTGGAACTTGTACACGACGGATGCCTCCAACAATGGCACGTTTGTTCAAGACTCGACGCCGGCCAATGCCGGCACTTCCGGAGAAACGCCCGGGGCTAATTATTTGATTTTTACCAATCTTTCGGGCGGAGCTTTTGATTTGTTGATCACGAATGGCAATTACGGCGGGGTAAACGCCATTGAGGTCGTGGCGAATACCTTGCCGGCGGTTGGCGGACCGATGGTGAGTCCTGCGACAAATGTTTACGCTGGCAATACGGTCGCGCTGGCCTGCACGGCCAGCGGCGGGGTCGCGCCATTTGGCGTGAGCTGGCAGGCGTGTGCGGACGGAATCAGTTGGACCAATATCGCCGGAGCCAGTTCCACCAATCTGGTGTTAACGAACTTTGCGCCGGCGAACGCCGGCTATTACCAGATGGTTTATACGGCCGGCGCTCTGTCCGCCACGAGCTCGGTCGTTTTCCTGAGTTGCTACGCCACGCTGCCCGGCATCGGCACCATCGCCGTTTC
>Ga0302319_10022550_pt1 | contig 11278 bp, 8 predicted proteins | sample Bog_T0_2_FD_203319 | JGI IMG/M metagenome (GOLD analysis project Ga0302319, IMG submission 203319) | Peat permafrost microbial communities from Stordalen Mire near Abisko, Sweden - Bog_T0_2 | ecosystem: Environmental > Terrestrial > Soil > Wetlands > Peat | place: Sweden: Abisko, Stordalen Mire...
GAGATAGAATTGGCTGTTCGTCCCTGATCCTCGCAAATGCATTTCGCTACAGCGGTTTCGATTCTGCTCTTAACAGAACGTCTAAGGCCAAGTGGCATTTTTCCCAACCGGGCCCCCGGCAACAGGCGTTCGTTGCCGGGGTGGAAGTAAATGCCACCTCGCATGATCTTCAAATGGCAACATACGAATCGAAACCGCTCTAAGAGCTCCCATCCCAACGCAGATTTCCGAGGCAATGCAATGAGCCATCTTCCGTCCCACCCGATCCTGCGCACCGTTATGGTGGCTTCGTTTCAAATTGCGGTTGCAGCGGTTTACATCGCTTGCGGGCCGGCAATCGAAGCCTTGGCAGCGCCTGATCCGGCCAAGGCTCCCATTGTCTTGACCGGGGCCGATATCCGGCCGGCCATCTCTCTCAACGGTGAATGGCACACGATCGTGGATCCTTACTCAAACGGCTTTTCATCGTACTTCCGCAACCAGAAGCAGCAGCCCGGAGATACCCGTCCAATCGAGTATGACTTTTCCAAATCGCCCACGCTCAATGTCCCGGGCGATTGGAACACGCAACGCGAATCGCTCTTCTACTATGAAGGCCCGGTGTGGTACCAAAAGGACTTTACTTACAATCCAAAGGAACACACCAAGCTCTATCTTCATGTGGGCGCGGCAAACTATCGCTCATGGTTCTGGGTCAATGGCCAGGAAGTATGCGAACACGAGGGCGGGTTCACCAGCTTTAACTGCGACGTCACCGCTGCCGTACATACGGGTTCGAACTTTGTGATAGCGGCCGTGGATAACACCCGGCTTTCGGACGGCGTACCCACACTGAAGACTGATTGGTGGAACTATGGGGGTCTTACTCGTTCTATCTCACTTATTCAAGTTCCCGAAAGCTTCATCGATCAGTACGACATTCACCTAGCCACAACTCCGGAGATAACTCTCAAACCTCACGGTGACGACCTCGGAATCATCGGTGCCATCCATCTTGAACATGTTGAGGCATGGGTTCATGTTATGGGAGGTCAGGTCGGCGACAAAGTAGAGGTCGAAATTCCAGACCTTAAATCCACGGGCTCGGGTGTTCTCAATGCAGACGGCCGTGCCCTCGTCCATCTTGTTGCATCCGACCTCATACGGTGGTCCCCTGAGAACCCGAAGCTCTATAAAGTTACCGTGCGCGCGGGCCAGGATTCTATTACGGATCTTATTGGATTTCGCACTATCGAAACACGCGGGACCGAGATACTGCTCAATGGCAAGCCGATCTTTTTGCGCGGAATCTGCATTCATGCGGAGGCGCCTTATCGCACCGGCCGGGCTAACACTGACAAGGACGCGGAAACGCTTCTCGCCTGGGCAAAAGAGTTAGGAGCCAATTTTGTAAGACTGGCTCACTATCCGCACGACGAGACCATGCTGCGCGCTGCTGATCGGCTCGGACTGCTTGTGTGGTCCGAGAATCCCGTCTATTGGGCGGTCCAGTTTGATAATCCAAACGCACTCATCAAGGCTGAGAAACAATTGGATGAGGAGATAGGAACATCGCGCAATCACGCGGCAATTATTCTCTGGTCCATGGCCAACGAAACTCCCAACAACGAGACGCGAAGCAGGTTCATTGAAGCCGAAGCCAATCATGCGCGTGAGCTTGATCCCACGCGGTTGATTACTGCGGCGTTGCTCGTGCGCGGCGAGGGACATACAAAGATTATTGACGATCCGCTCGGCAAAGTGCTCGATGTGATTGGCTTCAACGAATACATAGGATGGTATGAAGGACATCCTGAAACCGCTGATGCGACCGATTGGAGCGTAGCCTATCAGAAACCACTGATCGTAAGTGAATTTGGCGGCGGCGCAAAGGCTGGTCTGCATGGTGGCGAGAATGACCGCTGGACCGAGGAATATCAAGCCAACATCTATCGTCATCAGTTGGGAATGCTGAACCGCATTCCTCAACTTAGAGGAATGAGCCCGTGGATTCTTATGGATTTTCGTTCCCCGCTGCGTAACCTTTCGGGAATGCAGGATGGATTCAACCGCAAGGGACTCATATCTGATCAGGGTCAGCGGAAGTCGGCGTTCTTTGTTCTTCAGAAGGCCTACACGGAAAGGACAGTTGGAAAGCCTCAGTGAATCAATTTCAACGTTTGACGTTTCCTATTCGACAAATAACAGGCAAAATCGCCAGACGGCGCATTTCTGAGTTATTCTTGACCTATGCCTATTGAAACTATTCTTGCCCAAATTGATGCAGAGATTGCAAGGCTGACGCAGGTCCGTTCCCTCCTGGCCCACACAGGGAAAATTGCAGACAAGACTTCTGACCGTAAGCCTAAAAAGGTTCCAGCTAAGACTAAGGCCAAAGTCAAGAAGACGCGCGTACTCAGCCCCGAAGCTCGCAAACGGATTGCGGACGCACAGCGGAAGCGCTGGGCCGCACATAAAGCCAAGTCATAAAAGCATTCCTTCGGATCTGCGTTTAGATAGAGGGTTGCTCCAAAGCAACTGAGGGGCGTTGTGCTTGCGGTGAATCATGCGGCGGCGCATCTTACAATATCTGTGCAGGCGAATTGGGTAGTATGACACCCGCACAAAAGCGGTTCACGCCCCAATTCCGCATTCTCCGTGGATATTGAGTTCGTGCACCCAGCTCGCCGCTAATCGTTTGCTTATTGGAAAGAAGTACAAGTGTGGCAGCGCCGGCGGCCACTCAAAACACAATCGAATGAAGGGGCCGCCTTCTACCAGGCTTCAACGGCCAGAACGTTCGGCGGTCCAGGATGACCCTCGATCACCTGCGTCTCGATAACCGCTTCCATGTTCATCTTCTCCCAATTTTGGGGTGCCTTCGCCAACAGAGATTGCAGATAGACGGGGTTATAGAGAATCTCGCCCGCCGATTCGGTGCCCTCTTCGGAGATCCCGGCCGCAATAATGACAGGTTGTCCAGTGATGTTGTCGTGGATCCGGGCCACGATCGCGTAATCGCGCGACAACCTCTCATAGGGCAAATCCCAGGCAGTTGCCCAGGTGGTCTGCTTCGGGCTTTTGCGATCGACGATAATGGCAACTCCGTCCTTCGACTCAAAACCGAAGCGGAGTTTCTGCGTCACGCGCAATGTCCATATGTTGTCGAACGCACCGATAAGAACAACAGGTCCTTCTCGAAGCTGGGCAAAGCTCGCATCTGAAGCCGGGACCACGCGGAACGCTTTGTGGCGGGTTTCCAGGGCAGCTGCCGTTTGTGTCAGCGTAACCACGTCCGCCAATGCGAAAAGCCCGGAGTGATGGAGCCGGAAGTAGAGAGGCTCGGGCTTGGAGTTCGCAGTCGGCATCTCCAGTGAATTGATCGATCCCGCGTCCAGGCTTTTCGCCGGCTCGCCGAGGCAATACGTGGCTGTATTGGAGCCCGCTGTTATGGGTTCCCAGAAGCGCTCGAGGTCCGTAGATGGCTGAAACTCGTGCAACAATCCCCCCCCACCCTTGGTGCTGGCTGTGCCGCCTCCCCCGATTAATCCGACGGCCAATCCGCCAACCAGGCCAATCAAGCAGGCGGTCACGGTGAGCGCTGCGAAGAGAATCATTCGCCTCCTCGAAAAGACTGGCGACGGGGAAGGAACAGGTGTTAGGGGGAGTGCAGCCGGCGGTTCCAGAGGCGGAACAAATGCTGGCAATTCTGGTTCCGGGAGCGGGAGCGGAGCAGGGGCATGAAAGACGGGAACGTAGGAACCAATGGGGAGTTCGATCACCAATTCGCCGTCGTGGGCGGAGTCGTAATAGTACTGGACCAGCCGCTTGCGGACTTCGCCCGCTGTGATGCGGACGACTGGATCGGCGTTGGCGTCGTAGGTGGGGGAGCGGTTGAAGACATCGATGCCGATGCTGCGTTCTTTCAGGTCAGATGCGTTACCCTGGAGGGTTTGTTCTACGGTGTGGGCGAGGAGGGCAGGGTAGCGCTTGCTGTTTGAAAACAGCGGATGTGAAAGAAGGCGCTCCAACTGGCGCCGGACGGCAGCGGGGTCGGGAGCAGAGTTCTGCTGCCCGAAATCCTGGATGGGTTTTGGACCGACCGGCAAGCAAACTCCTCTCGCATTGCGTATCATACGTCCCCGTCCTGGACTTGTCCAGAACGTATTGAATGAGATTAACCCGCATAGGTATATGCATTTAGCGGCAATCGACCCAGTTGGTACCCGATGGAACCTGTCGAACCGCGGGGGACGACCGTATATTTGCTTTCGGTCCAGAAGATGCACCTACGGCTGGTCCCTGCGAAGTGGAGAGATCTGGTTCACAGGCTTGTCAGGCGGTGTGTTTTCTTGTGATTGCGGCTCCTCGCCCCTTCGGTTAACCAGACCTGGACACCATCCAGGCAGGAGTAACCGGGGGGCGCTTTTTTTGCTTTCAAGGTGAGCCCGCCTTCCCCCACAGGGTGAAATTCCGGCGAATCGTCGGCCTGCAGGGTGAGCCCGTGGGTGCGAACATGCCCGCTCAGGGTTAGGAAACTGCGCACCGCAGACCAGAGAATTCCATGATGTCGCGAGGTGGTTTGTGTGCAAGGTTGCGAAATCCGCGCCGAGTTTGCACAAAATTACAGGCGACAGGACGAAAATGGGATCAATTCGACATTTTGCGGCGCGGTGCTGCGCATTTACTCGTTTGCATTCAATCGCTTACGGCGCGCTTGCAAGAAAGAAAGGAACACAAACTATGTATCCAATTGTGCGGGAGAAGCTGCGGATGGATCTGGAGAGCCAGGTGCGGCCGTTCAGGGCTGCGCGGAAGGCGCGCCGGCCGCCGGAGGGTTGGCTCAGGGCGATGCGCCTCGCGACGGGGACGCCGGTGCGCCAGATTGCCGCGTACATGCGATTCACGGAGAAGATGGTGTACCAACTGGAACGGTCAGAACAGTTGAATACGATCTCGCTGCATCGGCTGGACGAGATGGCGCGGGCGCTGGAATGCGACCTGGTGTACGGGATTGTCCCGTGGCAGCAGTCGCTGGTGGACCGGGCGATGGCGATGGTGGAGAAGGAGCTTTGGCGGAAGCGGTATGAAAGAGCAGGCGTTCGCCTCTGACGGGCGAAGGGAAGAAGGAAGAGGGAACAGGGACTGACCTCAGTGGTCAAGCGCGTGGGCGGCTCGTTGAAAGAGGCGGCGCAGGGCCTTGAAAATCCAGCGGACAAGAAGGAGGGCGGCTAGCAAGAGCAGCACGACGATGGAGGCGGCCACATAGGGGTTCCATGTGGCGAGCCAGGTGAGGAAGACGGCCAGCACATCTTCCCCTAAACTAAGTCCGATGTTGGAGAAGGGTTCCGGCGAGGGAGTGACGGCGGCGCGGGCCGCCGTTTTGCCCCCGTGGGCGGCCATGGCGATGGCGCCGCCGGCGAGAGTGGCAGCTAGCTGCTCGAGGGGAGAGAGGCCGGCTGTGGCCTGAAAGGCAAGCAGCGCGGCGATGGGGACGCGGATGAAGGTGTGGAGGGCGTTCCAGAGGAGATCGAAGGCGGGGACTTTGTCGGCGAAGAACTCCAATGCGAAGAGGACGCAGGCGGCGCCGATGACCCACCAGTTGGCGAGGAGATGGAGACCGGGCGGGAGGGTGAGCAGGCTGGTGTGCGCCAGCAGGCCGAGAGTGGCCACGGTGGCGTAGACGTTGAGCCCGGCGGCGAAGCTGAAGGCTACCAGCAGAGCCGCTAGTTCCTCTCCGGTGAACTGCATGGGGACAGTATAGGGGGGTGGACGCGGAGACGGAGAATCGGGGGCAGGGAAGGGCAGAAAGGTTTTGCGATGTACCATGAGTTGCACGTAGAAGGACCGAAATGCCGATCAAGTCCTATTACGACGCATCAGTTGCCAGCTTCCTCAAGGATGATCCTGATCGCATTCTTGGTGTGCTGACATCGGTGCACCATCACGCTCTGGAGGAAGAGCAACGTCGGGCTTGGCTTCAACAGACTTCGATTCTCAAGGAAGCACTCGCAGACCTTCGCGATGGAAGAATTTTCCTTGAGCTTTACATTCCGCGGATGGGTAAGCGGGCCGATGCCGTTCTTGTCACAGGAAACCTCGTTCTCGTGATTGAGTTTAAAGTCGGGGCGCCGGAGCACACTTCAGCCGCGTTTGATCAAGTGGTCGATTACGCTCTCGATCTTAAGAACTTTCATGAAGGCAGCCATAAGGTTCCGATCGTTCCGATTCTCGTCTCGACAAATGCAGGCTCTGAGCCGTTGCCCGAACTCAAGTTTGCCGAAGACCTCGTCGCCGGCCCTCTTGGCACGAACAAGACGAATTTGGGAGCGTTGATCCAAAGCATTTGCTTGAATAAAGTGTTTCCAGCCTTGGACATCGACGAGTGGATGGCCAAGGGTTACAGGCCGACGCCTACGATTATCGAAGCAGCCGAGGTTCTCTATCGAACGCACTCCGTCACTGACATCTCGCGATCGGACTCAGGCGCGAAGAATTTGCAAGAGACCAGTGCCAGCGTGAGCGGAATCATCGACAGGGCTCGGCAGAATGGGACCAAAGCGATTTGCTTCGTGACCGGTGTCCCCGGCTCCGGGAAAACATTGGCGGGGCTGAACATCGCGACTCGACGCTCTGAGGAACACGGGGATGAGAACGCCGTTTTTCTGTCTGGAAACGGCCCGCTTGTCGCTGTTTTGAGAGAGGCGCTTGCGCGAGACAAAGCGAAGCGCGAGTCGGTGTCAAAGAAGTCCGCTGAGCGACAGGTGCGCAGCTTTATCCAGAACATCCACCATTTTCGAGACGAATACGTCGGCAACGTCAGTATCCCCGCTGAAAAAGTTGTCGTATTTGATGAAGCGCAGCGAGCGTGGACACGTGAACAAGCAGCCAGTTTTATGCAGCGCAAGAGGGGGCAAGCCGACTTCAATATTTCAGAGCCAGAGTTCCTGCTGAGCGTGATGGACCGGCATGCTGATTGGTGCACCGTAGTGTGCCTTGTCGGCGGAGGACAAGAGATCAACACCGGAGAAGCCGGTATATCTGAATGGCTCAATGCCCTTGAATCCCGGTTCCACAACTGGGAAGTTTATGTTTCGCCTCGAATAGCGCTTCCGGAATACGGGACTCAAAGCCAAGTGGAAAGGTTCCTGGTGTCGCCGCGAGTTCGCTCAAATGAAAGCCTTCATCTCTCTGTGTCTATGCGGTCATTTCGAGCTGAAGCTCTTTCTGGATTTGTTGGTCACATTGTTGACAATCAGCCGGAAATCGCTCGAATACTCTTCAAAAGCATTCAGGCGGACTATCCCATATACCTAACCCGCGATCTGAGTGCCGCCAGGGCCTGGTTAATTGAGAAGGGCCGCGGAACAGAGCGCTTTGGCTTGGTGGCGTCCTCCGGCGCTCAGCGACTTCGGCCTGATGGGATCCACATCAAGGCCGAGATTGATCCACCCAACTGGTTTCTAAATCCCCGCACTGATGTTCGATCAAGTTTTTACCTAGAGGACGTGGCGAGTGAATTTGCGATTCAAGGTCTTGAGCTCGATTGGGTCGGCATGTGTTGGGACGGAGACTTTCATCACAATGGGGGGGCGTGGGTATGCCAGTCGTTCAAGGGTACAAAGTGGCAATCCGTTAAAGACGAATCGAAACGGCTTTACTTAAAAAACTCCTATCGGGTTCTTTTGACGAGGGCTCGGCAGGGGATGATTCTCTTTGTTCCGCGAGGTAATGCATCGGACCGCACGCGCCCTCCGTCCTTTTACGATGGGACGTTCGAATATCTTCGCTCGTGTGGGATTCCTGAGCTCGACTGAAAGTGGCGCGCAATTCAAATTCTAGATATTGAGCGCGACTTCGTCGCGTACTTGATCTCTCAATGCATTTTTTTGGCGATGTAGTGCCGGCGATAAAGCGCCGGCCTACCGCTCCGAAAAGCGACGAAAGGCGGATGTTGGGCCGGATTGTGCACGACCCCGCGCCTTGACGGAGATGCCAAGTACATTGTGCCGTTGGTGAAGGAGTTGGCTTGGTTGTGAATCAATCAGGTTTGAGCGCGACTTCGTCGCGTACTTGATTTCGCGAATCTCTTTGGGGTGGGATTGTGCCGGGGATAAAGCCCCTTAACCGCTCCGCAAACAGCGCGGAGCGGGTCAGGGATGAAGCCCTGACCTACCATCCCGAAGCCCCGACAGCCGGCGATAAAGCGCCGGCCTACCGTTCCGAAGTGCCCTATCGCGAGCGGAATTCAGCCGGCATGGGATCGATTCGTGATGGACATGCGGTGTGGACGAAGGGGTGGTCGGATAGGCCTCGGGGCTGGGGATTGGCGGCGATGTAGTGGAGTTGGTTTTGGAAATCCTCGGTGTCGCGGATGCGGTGTTCGTGGAAAGACGGTTGCCAGATTTCTCCGCCGAATTGCGCTTTGACGGCGTAGGAGAATCCACCCTTGATGCACTTGATGCAGAGTGCCAGTGTTTGTGCCGGTGAGGGCGTTAGCAGCAGATGCACGTGATCGGGCATGATGACGAAGCCGTGAAGCTGGTAGCGTCCTTGATCGCGATAGCGAAAGAGGAGTTGTTGCAGGAGTTCGGCGTTGGCAATCCTTTGAAAAAGGGCGCGGCGTTGATGGGTTACGGTGGTGACCGCGTGGGTGGGCATGATTGGTTGGGGAAAGCATACGGCAAGAGCCTTCGTCCGGGTGAACCCCGGACGAAGGCTCCTTGATTTTTCTTTATTGATTTGGCATTTAAAGCCGGCGATAAAGCGCCGGCCTACCGCACGAATTACTTTTGCCGGGGATAAAGCCCCTTTACCGCCCCGCAAAAAACGCGGAGCGGGTCAGGGATAAAGGTCAGGGATAAAGCCCTGACCTACCATCCGAAAAGCGCTAAGAGAGGCCGGACATCACGAGCATTCTGGATTCGGTCATTTCTTCTATGGCGGACCTTATGCCTTCGCGGCCTAAGCCGCTGTCTTTTACACCGCCGTAGGGCATGGGGTCGAGACGCCAGGCGGGCGTGTCGCCGACGATCAGTGCGCCTACTTCCAGCTCTCTGTACGCGGTGAGGATGCGGCCGGCGTCGCGGGTTAAAAGGCCAGCTTGCAAGCCATATCTGGAGTGATTGACGTCGGCGAGGGCCTGCTCGAAATCCTCATAGGGCTCGACGATAACGACGGGGCCGAAGACTTCTTCGTCGCGCACTTTCATGCCGGGCTTGGTGGCGGTGAGGATGACGGGGGTGATGACGGAGCCGTGGCGCTCGCCGCCGGCGATGAGCTTGGCGCCGCCCTGGACCGCTTCGCGTACCCAGGACTCGACGCGCTCGGCATCGGCGACGCGAATCAGGGGGCCGACTTCCGTGGCTTCCTCGGAGGGGTCGCCGGCGACCAGATGCGCGGTGCACTCCACCAGCTTCCAGAGGAAGGTTTGAAAAACGTTGCGCTGGACGAAGACGCGCTGGACGGAGATGCAGGACTGGCCGGCGTAACCGAATGCGGCGTGGGCGGTGCGGAGGGCGGCATCGTCCAGGTCGTGCCAATCGTCGTGGACGATGAGGGCAGCGTTGCCTCCCAGCTCAAGCAGGACGCGCTTGCGGCCGGAGTGGGCTTTCAGCTCCCATCCCACCTTGGCGGAGCCGGTGAAGGAGACGAGCTTGATGCGATCTTCCTTTTCGGCAAGCCATGCGGTGTCAGTATTTGAGAGCGGGAGGATGGCGAGGGCTTCAGGAGGCCAGCCGGCTTTGAGGATGACTTCGCCGAGTGCGAGGGCGGTGAACGGGGTTTGTGGCGCGGGCTTGAGCAGGATGGGGCAGCCTGCGGCGATGGCGGGGGCGAGCTTGTGGGCGACGAGATTGAGGGGGAAATTGAAGGGCGTGATGGCGAGGATGGGTCCGACGGGGAAACGCTGGACGAGTCCCCAGCGGCCTTCGTTGCCTTCGGTCAGGTCGAGGGGCAGGGATTCGCCGCCGAGGCGCGCGGCTTCTTCAGCGGAGGTTTTGAAGGTGAGGATGGCGCGGTCGACTTCAGCGCGGGCGAGGCGGATGGGCTTGCCGGCTTCAGTAAGGATGAGCTGGGCGAAGCGCTCCTTTTGTTCGAGGAGGGCGGCGGCAATGTCTTCGAGGATTTCGCGGCGCTTCCAGCGAGGCAGGGCGCGGGTGCGGCGCAGGCTGGCGACGGCGTGGTTGACGGCCTGGCGGGCGTCGGCGCGAGTGGCGATGGAGACGCGGCCGACGAGGCCCTGATCCCATGGGGAACGGACTTCCAGGGCTTCGCCGTCGATCCATTCCTTACCGCAGAGGAGAAAGCCGGTTTGTTCGCCGGGGCGCATCTTCATGGTCCTGCTCCTGATTGTCGAGATCCTGGGAGTGCTTACTTCGATGGTACGCGCGCGGGGCGGGGCGGAAGATGAATTTGGGATGCGCGATTGGTGGTTTGGACCGGGCTGTTCCGTGATAGAAGGGGACATGCGCATGGTTCCTGTTCTGGTAATGGTTTTTGCTTCTATGGCTGCGGCGGCGCAGAGTGGCGCGCCGGCAGAGACGGTAACTCGTCCCGCTGTGGCCGCGCCGCTCACGATTAGCGCGAAAACGGCGGGGATGAAGCATATCGATGGGCTGATCCCGATGGACTGGGACGGCAAAGAGGGGAAGCTGTATCTGGGGATACCGAAGCTGGGTGCGGATGGGCGGAGCGAGGAGTTTCTGCTTGTGAATTCGCTGCCGTTTGGGACGGGATCGAACGATTTGGGGTTGGATCGCGGGCAGCTTTCGGAGGCGCGGGTGGTGCGCTTCGAGCGCAGCGGGCCCAAGGTGCTGCTGGTGCAGCCGAACCTGGCGTTCCGCGCGCTGAGCAGCGATGCCGACGAGCAGCTGGCGGTGCGGCAGTCGTTTCCTGTTTCAGTCTTGTGGGGATTTACGGTTGCGGCGGCGGATGGAGCGGACGGTTCTGTGCTGGTGGATGCGACGGAGTTCTTTTTGCACGACGGGCATGGGATTTCAGAGACGCTGGCGGGGCTGAAGCAGGGGTCGTATAAGGTGGACGCTAGCCGGTCGGCGATTGCGCTGGAGGATACGAAAGGGTTTCCGAAGAACACGGAAGTGGAGGCGGAGCTGACTTTCGGGAGCGATGGGGAGCCCGGGAATTTTGTCGGCGACGTGACGCCTGATCCGCATTCGATGACGGTGCGGGAGCGGACGTCGTTTATTGAGTTGCCGCCTGCGGGGTTTACGCCGCGGCGGTTCAATCCGCGGGCTGGGTATTTTGCGGGCGGGTTTCGCGACTACACCACGCCGCTTGG